>Ga0209157_1004471_pt1 | contig 10449 bp, 8 predicted proteins | sample GraSoiAngelo_135_FD_185892 | JGI IMG/M metagenome (GOLD analysis project Ga0209157, IMG submission 185892) | Grasslands soil microbial communities from the Angelo Coastal Reserve, California, USA - 14_0929_05_40cm (SPAdes) (version 2) | ecosystem: Environmental > Terrestrial > Soil > Grasslands ... | reverse complement strand
GGCCGCCATCGTCGGGGCCTTCGCGGCGGGGCTGGTCCTGGCGCGCACCGATCGCAGGGTGCACATCCAGGAGTCGGTGCGCCCGCTGGCCGATTTCTTCGTCCCGATCTTCTTTGCGACCGCGGGAGCCGCGGTGGATGTCCGATATCTCGATCCCTCCGATCCGCAGCGGCGCCAGGGGCTGCTCCTGACAGCGCTGCTGCTCGCAGCCGCGCTTCTGGGCAAGTGGCTCTCCGGCTTCTTCGCGTACAAGAAAGGGACGAGACTGCGTCGTTCTGCAATCGGGATCGGCATGATCCCGCGCGGTGAGGTCGGACTGGTGTTTGCGGGGTTGGGGCTCGCCACGGGCGTGGCGCATGCCGACACCTACGCCGCCATCGTCGTGGTCGTCATGCTCTCGACTTTCGCCGCCCCGCCGCTCCTGCGCGCCGCGCTTGGATAGACGGCCCTCTCCGGCGCTGCGGGCACGACCGCGGCCGGTGTCCTCACGCCATCCCCGGCTTCCCACCGGCGTGCTATAGTGCGATCCATGGGGCGCGAACAGGCCGCGCGGGTGTTCGTGCTCGCGCTGTTCGCCCTGACCGTCTACCTCCTTTACCTCGTCTTCTTCCCCTTCCTGTCGGCGATCGCGTGGGCCGTCTTTCTCGCGACGGCGTTCCATCCTCTCTACCGCTCGCTCGCGCGGCTGATGAAAGGGCGCGATCTCGCAGCAGCAGTCGTGTGCAGCGGTGTCGTTGCCGCCATCATCATCCTCCCGGCTTCCATCCTGGTCTCGAGTCTCGCGCAGACTGTGACGGGGGCCTTGTCGGACATCGAGGACACGCTCCGATCGAACGACGGACCGCAGCCCGAGCCGTTCCCGCCCGGCGGGACGCGCCCACAGGCGCGTCAGCCTGAATCTCGGCAACCAGAGGCGCCAGCCTCTCCGGACATCGACGGCACGTCCAGGCCTGACGGGAGGGATCTCTCTGCGCCCCCGCCTGGAGGTGAAAGCGAGCCCCTGCGGGGTGATTCCGCGCCGCCTGGCGGATCGCCCATGCCCGCGAAGCCGAAACTTCCCTTCGTGAGGGATCTTGAAGGAGTGCTCGGCCGCTATGTGGATCTGTCGCGGGTGGACCTCGAGGGGATGGCGCTCGACACGATGAAACGGGTCGGCAATGCCATGGTCGCTCAGACCAGCTCACTGGTCCAGAACACCCTCTGGACCCTGGTCATGTTCCTGATCACGATCTTCACGATGGTCTATTTCTTCCATGAAGGCCCCGCGATCCTGGAGGCCTTCCAGGAGTTCCTTCCCCTCCGGCAAGCGGACAAGGAGGCCGTGCTCGAGAGGCTCCATGAGGTCACGTGGGCCGTTTTCTACGGGGTCATCATGGCCTCTGTGATCCAGGCCATCCTCGGGGGCATCGGCTGGGCCGTCGTGGGGCTTCCCTCCCCCGTCGTGGCGGGTATCGCGATGTTTTTCTGCTCGTTGATACCGGTCGGAGGAAGCTTCCTGGTCTGGGGCCCAGGAGCTGTCTATCTGCTCTTGCAAGGCCATCCCGCCAAAGGGATCTTCCTCGCGGTGTGGGGACTGGCCGTGGTCGTGCTGGTGGACAACTTCCTCAGGCCTCTCTTCATCAGCGGCAGGACCCGGATGCACGCCCTTCTGGTCTTCTTCGGCGTGCTGGGGGGCATGATGGCCTTTGGGGTCGCAGGGTTGTTCCTCGGACCGCTGCTGATCACGGTGCTGCTGTTCCTGCTCGATATCATCCGGCGCGACCTCTTCCAGCCGGACCAAACGCCGCCGGGCGGAGCGTGAGGTATCGAGGACGAACCGGCGGAAGGTTACCGCCCGCGCCAGTCCGCCTTGACGCGGACGAAACGGGTTTGATACTCACGCAGGATGAAGAACATCACCTCTCGAGGGCGCGACTTCTCGATCTTCTCCATGGCCTGGCGGAAGGATTCCAGGTCGGGAGTCGGCTCGCCAGCGACCTTCTGGATGATGTCCCGCGTCTGGAGCCCGGAGACCTGGGCCCAGCCGGCCCGTTCGAGCCCGATGATCAGCACCCCGCGGGTCGAGCGGTCGAGGTTCGCTGACTGCAGGTAGTCGAAAGTCAGCTCGCGCGCCTTCAGGCCGAACTGCTCGTCCTCGTACTCCTGAGCGGTGGTCGCCGTGACAGGCGAGGAGGACAGCCGCACCTCGACCGTCCGGACCGCCCCCTCCCTCCAGACCGACAGGGGAATGGCGCGTCCCGCGCCGGCGCTGCGGATCAGTCTCTGCATCTGGGCCAGATCGGACGTCTCGCGCACCGGCAACTCCTGCCCGTCCACACCGAGGATGACGTCCCCCGGGCTGAGGCCTGCGGCGGAGGCCGGGGAACCATCGACCACACCGGCGACGATCACTCCTCCCCGCGAGGAAATGCTCCAGTATTCCGCCAGATCCCGCGAGAGAGGCTGCATCGTGATCCCGAGCCAGCCGCGCGTCTCGCGGCGCTCGTCCTTCAGGCGGGGGGGATTGGTCAGCGAGCGGGAGAAGACTGAGAATGGGAAGACGAACGGGTAGCCGATGTGGGGTCCCTGGTTGCTCGACCCCAGCAGGGACAGGATGTTCGCCGCGTTGCCCTGAATCCGATCCTCCGAGAGCAGGTCCTCCCCGATGATCCCGAGCGGCCGGCCGTCCCTCAGCAGCACCAGCCCTCCGATCGCCAGATCCTCGAGCGGGATGTCCAGCGAGTACATCCGGCGAGGCTGGTCGAGCACGGCACTGATGCGGGCGGGATAGACCGCCTTCGAGAAGTTGTACCTCTCGGGAAGCAGTCCGACCACGATGACCTCGTCGCCGACCGCCGCCTGCACCGATGGATCGAAGGAAGCCGCTCGAAAGGAGCGAATGAGCGAGGGAGATGCGTGAAGAAAGGCCAGGTTCAGCTCGCGATCGACGCCGATGGCTTCAGCGGGCACCTCATCACCGCCGGGCATGACAAGGCGGAAATCGAAAGGCTCCATGGCGTCGGGACCATCATCCATATCTGGAAAGAAGTCCCCGCTGATGATGATCTGGCCGGGCGGCCCGGCGAGCACGCCGCAAACGAGACGGCGGACCTTCTGCCCTTCCCCTCCCTTCGGCCGTTCCTTCGGCCTCAACTGGAAGCGGACCGCGACGACCGAGGCTTGTCCCTCCTCAACGAGGCTGCCGTAGCCCGGGGTTGCGGGAGGGGGAGAGGCGAGCAACGGCGCCGGCAGGGAAGCCGCCACCAGCACGCCCAGGGAAACGGCGAGCGGGAAGAGCACCCGGCCCGGCCTGAAAAGACATTTCCGAGACGCGACACTAGCCGTCATGGTGGAAATCTCCCGGACCATCATTGTCGTCGGACTGCTCCTGGTCGTCATCCTGGTCATGATCCATGGCCTTGGGAGAGCTCTTCTCGTAGGTCGGCTTGAGGAGGTGGAAGTGCAGCACGCTGCCCCGGCGCGTGACGATGAGGACCCGGTCGCGCTTTTCTCCCACGAGGCTCGCATAGACCTGCCGGAAAGCGTCCAGGTTGGGGATCGGCTGGCCATCGATGGAGTCGATCACCAGCCCCCCGACCAGCTCCCCTTCCGCCGCGAAGGAGCCGCGCTTGATGCCGGTAACGATCACCCCGGTGGTCTGGTCGAGGTTGCGAGCCCGCGCGATCTCATCGTTGATCGCCCGCACAGTGAACCCCCATTCGCGGCACTCGAAGTCCTCAGCCTCCGCGCTCTTCCGCTCGACGGTCACGGCGCTGAACATCACGGAGGACCCGTCCCGGAGAACGCCCAGCTGCACCGTCTTGCCGACCGGTGTGTCGGCCTCCATCTTGCGGAAGGGTGGCAGCTCCTCTTCATACCGCACGGCCACGGAGCGGCCATCGTAGGAGACGAGCACGTCGCCAGCGCGAAGCCCTGCCCGCTCAGCCGGGGAGTTCGGCACGACCCCTCCGACGAGGATCCCATTCTGGCCCCTGGCTCCGCCGTCGGAGATGACCTTGAGCGGCTGCCAGTTCACGCCCAGCCAGGAGCGCTGCGGCGAACCGTGATGAATGATCTTCTCCGCGGTTTCATGCACGAGGTTGATCGGGATCGCGAAGCCGACGTTCTCGCCGAAGACCGTCACTGCCCGCGAGTTGATGCCGATGACCCGACCGCCGAGATCCACAAGGGGCCCGCCGCTGTTGCCCGGGTTGATCGCTGCGTCGGTCTGGATCCACGTGTTGAACTGCCCGGTGGCGGCTCCGGCCGGCATCTGATCCTCCGGCAGATAGCGGTCCAGCGAGGAGATGATCCCCAGCGAGACCGAGCGGGCGAGACCCAGGGGGCTTCCCATCGCCATGACGCGTTGGCCGAGCTGGAGCCGTGAGGAGTCCCCGAGCTCGGCGACGGGGAGCTTCCCGCGAACCTGCGAGACGTCGAGCTGGATCACGGCGACGTCCGTCTCGGGATCGCGCCCCACGACCGCGGCGGTGACTTCCTGCTTGTCCGAGAGGGTGCAGGTGACCCGCTCGGCCCTCTCGACAACGTGGTTGTTGGTCAGCACGTAGCCGTCGGTGCTGAAGATCACTCCGGACCCGGTCACCGCGATGCGCCCTCGCTGGCCGGACTGATAGACTTCGAGGATGGGCTCGATGTGGACCAGCGCGGGGAAGACCCGGTCGCGGGCGTGGAAGATCATCTGCTCCATGGACTGGTGGACGGAGGTCCTGTTGGCGGCGCAGCCGCTCGCGGCGGCGACGGCGGTCAGGAAGAAGAAGAATCGAAGAGAAATCCGGATCATCCGCACAGAACAGAACCTCCATTGACGTTCAGCACCTCGCCGGTGACGTAGCTGGCGAAGGGGGACGCGAGAAAAAGGATTGCGCCCGCGATCTCCTCGGGCGTGCCCAGGCGGCCCAGGGGGATCGTGGCGAGGACGGCTTCCATTCCTGCGCCTTTCAGCGCAGGCGCGGCCATATCGGTATCCACCCAGCCCGGAGCGACGCAGTTCACGAGCACTCCGTCAGGGGCGGCTTCCACAGCGAGCGATTTCGTCAGGCCGAACAGACCCGACTTGCTCGCCGCGTAATGGGAGTGAAAGGCTTCCCCCCGCTGACCGGCGGTCGAGGAGACGATGATGAGACGCCCCGCGCGCCGCTGCTTCATTTGCGGAAGCGCCGCGCGGAGAACGTAGAAGACCCCCCTCAGGTTCACCTGCAACGTCTCGTCCCATTCCTCGTCGGTCATCTCTTCCATCGGGATCGGCTCCGCGTTCCATATACCTGCATTCGCCACGAGCACGTCGATGCGGCCGTAGAGTCCCTGGGCCTCTTCCACGATCCCTTCCGCCTCTGCACGCCGGCGCAGATCCGCCTGGACCGGCTTCGCCTCGCCGCCCGCACGGGCGATCTCCTGCTCGAGCGAGCGGGCGGCCGGAAGGTCCGTATGGTAAGAGTACGCCACGCGGGCGCCGGCGCCAGCCAGCAGCCGCACGGCGGCTCGGCCGATCCCCCTCGAGCCGCCGGTCACGACCGCCACTTGGCCGTCGAGTCGGATCATCTCGCCACCAGCTCCCCCGCCGCGGCCCGCTCCATCGCGGCCTCCGGCGGGTCGGACGCGCGGCGGTTCTTCCCGGCGGCCGACTCTCCTCTTCCTGTTCCTGCGGCTCCGTCGCCGGGGGCGCCGAAGGAAAGCTGCCCGCACGCCGCCCGGATGTCCGGGCCGCGGCTGGCGCGGATCGAAGCCCGCACGCCCCGCTTCAGCAGCCCATCGCGGAACCGCCGCACCTGTTCCATCGGCGACGGCTGGAAGGGAAGCTCCGGTGTCGCGTTGAAGGGAATGAGGTTGACGCGCGCGGGGAGCGACGAGGCGAGGCGCGCGAGCCGTGGCAGGTCCTCTCGGGAGTCGTTGACACCCGAGAGCATCACGTACTCGAGGGTGAGCCGCTGGCCGGCCTCGCGGAGGAACTTCCCGCAGGCCTCCATCAGGGAGAGGATGGGATAGCTCTTGTTGATGGGCATGATCCGCGAGCGGGCCTCGTCGGTCGTTGCATTGAGCGAGACCGCCAGGCGGGGGACGATCTCCTCTGCTGCAAGCTTCTCGATGGCCGGAGCCAGTCCCGCGGTCGAGACGGTGATGTGACCCGGGGAGATCCCGAAACCTGTCCGCCTGTCGCACAGAAGCCTCAGCGCGGCTTTCAGAGCCTGATAGTTGTGGAGAGGCTCTCCCATCCCCATGAAGACGATGTTGAAGCAGTTTGGCCGCAGCCGGTGAAGATCCATCAGGAGCGCGACCTGCCCGGCAATCTCTCCGGACGAGAGGTGGCGCAGTAGGCCGAGGGTTCCCGTCATGCAGAAGGTGCAGCCCAGTGCGCAGCCCGACTGGCTCGAGATGCACAGGGTCGCTCGCTTGCCCGAGGGGATGAACACGGCCTCGACCGATCCTGCCGATGGAAGGGAGAGCACGTAGCGCGTCGTGCCGTCCCGCGACACGAGCGTCTCCGCCGGGGAGGGGAGCTGGATGGTGAAGGATCGCGCGAGCTCCGCCCGGAGCTTCGCGGGTAGATCGGTCATCCTGTCGAAGTCGAGCAGCCGGCGCGCATAGAGGTGGGCGGCGATCTGGCGGGCCGTGAACGGGCGCGGCTCCAGCGGAGAAAGGGCTTCGGACAGCTCTTCCACCGACAGCCCGTAGAGGTTTCGAATCGACGCCACAGGGAAAATTGTACGCTCTTATCGAATGACCTGCCGCCGGGGCTCCGAAGCAGCCCGGCCGCGAGCCTCGCTCCAACGGGTTTCCTCGGCCAACGATCGCCCGGACCGAACCACCGCCATTGCCGGTGGCAACGGCTCCCATTCGGTCATTATCAGCGCGAAGATGGCCCCTCGCGCCTCACGGCTGGAGGCGTGACGATCTCGAGGAGGTTTCCGGAGGGATCAAGAAAGTAGAAGCAGCGGTGATCGCCCCAGTTCACCGGGTCGCTGACGGGGATGGAAGCGGCGGCGAGGACAGCGCGGGAGGCGTCGAAGTTCTCCTCTTCGACCAGAAAGGCGTGATGGGCCCTGCCAAGAGGATTCTGCAGGATCGCAGGGTCTGGAGCCGGCAGACCCGCTTGCTCCATCAGTCCGATATTGACCCCACCCAGCATGAGCAGCGTCTGATCCGGAAGCTTCATGACCCGCTGCATGCCGAGCATCTCGACATAGAAGCGCTCGGCGCTTTCCAGATCGGCCACGAAGACGGCGAAGTGGTCGAGACGGCTGAGTTTGACGGGCACTCGGTCTGCTCCAAGATCGCGTGGCACCACGAGTCGGAAGAAGGCCTGGCCGCGGCACCCGGCACTGCGGAGCCGGACCGCGAGCCTATCGATCGGGGATGCTCTTTCCAGTGCCTCCGCTTACTTCTCTTCCCCGTGCATCGATCGGATCTGGGTCCTCAGCTCGGGACTGTCCTTGTGGCCGTGGCTCGTCACGGCGTGCTGGACTGCGATCGTGAGGACCTCCTCCTCCGTGCCCGATATGGTGAGCGTGCAGTTCTTCGCGCTGGGGAAGAGTCTGCAATCTGCGATGACCCTGCGAGGATTCGCCATGAGCGACCTCCTTGGGAATTGTGGACAGAATGCGTAGTGTACACGAGAAAGGGCGCTGCTCAACCTCTTGTTGCCCCGGAGCCACTCGAAAGGCGTCGTCAGGATGGCGGCCAGAGCGTCCGCCACCGTGGCAGGTAGAGCCCCGAACTCCCGGCAGCCCGCCAGAACGGCTGGACGATTCATCGGTTCTTCTCGTCTCATCAACCGATGGGACCGTACGTCGAAGTCATCAGGATGCACTCCCTCATGGCTGGGGAGGCTTCATGATTCGGAGCACGGGGTGCCGCGCCCGCGCCCCTCGCCTTCATACGCGGACGACCCAGTTGAAGAGGGCCCCGACCACCATGCTAGCGGCGAGGGTGCCGAGCATGCCGACCTTGAATCGAAACATGGCGACGAAAGCGCCCAACGAGATCAACAAGGCCGGCCACTGGAGCGTGGTCCAAACCGGCACGAACAGCTTGGCTCCGAATGGGGCCCCAAAGGTGTCGACGTGGGCGAAAATGACGTGGAGGGCGAACCATACCGCCAGATTCAACACGACTCCCACCACGGCTGCTGTGATCGCTGAAAGCGCCGCGCTCAGTTTACTGTTGCCCCGCAGCCACTCGATGTAGGGCGCTCCGAGAAAGATCCAGAGAAAGCAGGGCACGTAGGTGACCCAGGTCGTCACGATCGCGCCCAGAGTGCCCGCCACCATAGGATGAAGGTTCCCTGGGTGGCGGTACGCGCCCATGAAGCCAACGAACTGAACAACCTGGATGAGAGGCCCCGGTGTTGTCTCCGCCATACCCAAGCCGTCGAGCATCTCGCCTGGCTTGAGCCACCCGTAGTGCTCGACCGCCCGCTGCGCGATGTAGGCGAGGACTGCGTAGGCCCCACCGAACGTCACGACGGCCGCTTTGCCGAAGAAGATCCCCTCTTTCACATAGACGCTGTTCGACCCGAGGGCCATGGCGAGGAGTGCAACGGGCACCATCCACAACAGAAGCCAGACTGTTCCGATTCGCAGCGAGCGAGCCACCGACGGAGGGACGCGCGCTGGTGAATGGTGCTCGAATAGGGAATCCACGAGGGCTGGTGAGTCGCCATTGGCTTCAGGTACCGGGCCCTTGATCACGACGAACGTGTCAGGACGTAGTCGTCCTCCCACGAAGCCCACGAGCCCGGCCCCAAGAACGATGAGAGGGAAAGGGACGTCGAAAAAGAAGATGCCGACGAAGGCGAGCGCGGCGATGGCGATCATTGCGGCGTTCTTGAGAACCCTCCGGCCGATGCGCACGACAGCCTCGACGACGACCGCAAGGACCGCCGCCTTGAGCCCGAAGAACAACGCCGCGATAAGGCCGAGATTGTGGAACCCCGCGTAGAGAAAGCTGAGCGCCAGGATCGCCACGAAGCCTGGTAAAACGAACAGGCTTCCCGCCACGAGGCCCCCGGAATAGCCATGCAGGAGCCAGCCAATGTAAATGGCGAGCTGCTGAGCTTCCGGACCTGGCAGAAGCATGCAGTAATTGAGGGCGTGCAAAAAGCGCGACTCGCTCACCCACCGCTTCTCGTCGACGAGGATTCGGTGCATGACTGCGATCTGCCCGGCGGGCCCGCCGAAACTCTTGAGGGCGACCTCGACCCAAACACGCACCGCTGCTCCGAAAGCTATGCGCGGCCTGGCCTCTGGAAGAGAGGCCATTGATGAAAGCTGTTCGGTGTGCATCACGGGTGGGAGATCGAGCCGCCGACCTGGCCTGCGGCGAAAAGCGCCCAGAAGCCCAGGAGGGCAAGCACGGCGAAAACAAATCGTTTCCGTCCTTCTAGCGCCTTCTCACCAAAAAAGATTCGCCAAGCCAGACGGATCAAGACAAGCGATGCGGTCAGCAGGACGAACAGCACGTGGAGCGACACGGTGCTCTCGAGGCGGGTGAAATGATGAAGGCGGTCTTGGAGCCCGTTCCAGAACGCCCAGCCGGGTCCCAGATCGGCGCCCACGTCGCCAATGCCTGTGTAGATGGAGGGTACGAGTGAGAGGGCGGCAGACCACAGCAGCCAGTGCGAGAACACCTGAAGGGAATCACGCGGCCAGGCAAGGTATGCCATGACGAGAAGCAGTTCGAGCCCCAGGAACGCGATAGGAAAATGCACGATGAGCGGATGGACCTGCTTCCGGGTGCTCGGAACTAGCGCGAGGAGCGGGGATTTACTCCATGGAGCAGGTTGAACAAGCTCGACCGTGGACCTCGTCGACACGGAAGCCAAGCTGCGCTCGGCTGTATCCGCGGCGGCCTGGGTACCTGTGGGCACCCTCTCTGGTGGGGGGGCTGATTGCTGTGGATTGGGTTGACTGGGAAGGCGTGCCTGCGAGGGCGATACGCCTCCCGTACCCCTGTTTGGGTGTGCCAACTCCGGCGCCTCGCTGGATGAAGGTCCCCGCGCCGACGGGGCTCCGCTCGGTGCTGCGGTCTCCAAGGGCACTGTCAAGGCTCTCTCGGTCGTCGGCGCCGACCCGAGGAGAACTCGCTCGGCGACCTCCGCGATTTTTCCCCGCGGATGGTATCCATAGAGCGTCGTGGAGAACGTGCCGTCCGAGGTGATGAAGTAGGTCGCAGGGAAGCCGACGTACTGGAAGGATGCCCGTAGATTCTCATCCATGAGAATCACTGGGTAAGGGAGGGGTTTGCGCTTCAGCCCTTGTCGCGCTTCTTCGAGAGTATCTGGGGTTTCCACTGGATCAACGAGCACACCGATGAAATTCATCCCTCGTTCAGCATAGGTCGATTGGATTTCGCTCAGTTCCTGGATTTCCGCCTGGCAGATGGGGCACCAGGAGGCAAAGAAACTGACGCATACCGCCTTCCCCGCTCCCACCGGCCTTGCAAAAACTTGGCCGT
>Ga0209157_1004469_pt1 | contig 10451 bp, 9 predicted proteins | sample GraSoiAngelo_135_FD_185892 | JGI IMG/M metagenome (GOLD analysis project Ga0209157, IMG submission 185892) | Grasslands soil microbial communities from the Angelo Coastal Reserve, California, USA - 14_0929_05_40cm (SPAdes) (version 2) | ecosystem: Environmental > Terrestrial > Soil > Grasslands ... | reverse complement strand
GTCCAGCCGGTAGTTTTCAAAGACCAGCAGCGTTTCGAATAACGGCTGCGTCAGCGGCACTTGGCTGACCCCTTTTACCTGAACTAACGGAGTGTGCTCATAGGGCCGCATGTCCAGCCATTGCTGCCGCGCTGCTTTGAAGACGGATAGCGCCGCATCCTCACTACTCAGCTTGAGGCGGACCGGCACGGTATTGATAAACAAACCGATCATTTCGTCAGCGCCCGCTACCGTCGATTTGCGGCACCTCCGTGTAGCGCCGAAAACAATATCCTGTTCGCCGGAATGGCGATGGAGCAAGATCGCCCACGCGCCCATGACCAGCGCGTTGAGAGTAAGCTCATACTCTTTTGCGAGCGCCCGCAGTCGAGCTGTCAGTGCAGAATCCAAAATCTCCCACGCTTCGCCCTGCTGATACGGTCCCCCCTCCACGGGTGCATGCCGGTCGATCACCAGGGGTGTGGGGGCAACAAAGCCGGTCAACAGTTCCTTCCAGTAAGATCTTCCGTCGGCAGGATTCTGTTGCTGTAGCCAGTCGATATACCGCCGATAGGGGGGTGGCGCTGGACGGACAGTTATGTCACCCTGAGCCAATTCAGCATAAGCCTCGAACACTTCTCGCAAAAGCCTCGAAAAGCAGCCATCCAGCAATGCGTGGTGAAACGTCCAGAGGAGAGTGAAAGATGCCTCACCCCACTGAAAGAGAGTAAGCCGCAGCATCGGTGCGCTGTCTAGCTCAAAGCCACGGAGACGATCCGTTTTCAAAAACGATGCAAGACGTTCTCGCTGATCGTTTTCGGAAAGGTGACGGGCGTCCTCGACTGCGAACGGCACGGATACTTCGGCCGCAATTTCTTGCTGGGGCTGTTCAATCCCTTCCCAAACAAATCGCGCGCGCAAGATATCGTGTCGCCGCACCAGCCATTGCCAGGCGGCTTCCAACCGGCTGGCGTCAACCTCTTCTGGCAGGTGGACAACCAGTTGCTGTATGTCAACACCGGAGTGCGGTTCCATCAACTGATGAAACAGCATCCCCTGCTGCATAGGGGAGAGGGGGAAGCTGTCGACGATTAGATGCTTAATCATGCACGAAGCTCCCATCAGTAGCTATGGAGCACTCTCGAGACCCACGCCAGCGGTTCGATCCTACTGCCTCCACCAGTCCGCAGTCGAAGACGTTCATGGGTTCGTTGCTGTTTTAATTATTCAAAGCTTGCTGCGACCTCCTGTACTCAGCGTGCTTGTGCCTGTTCCTAACTTTCTGCCCAAAAACGAAAACGGGCTGCGAAAGGCCGTAGCCTCCATGCAACCCAGCTCGAGAGGTGCGATACCTCCGACGTCGATCTCGCTATCCAGCCGGTGTCGAGAGTGGTTGATAAATACATGTTTTTTGTTTTTTTGTAAAATGCTAATTATTCAGTTCCTATTCAGTTCATTGCGCCATGCTCGAAGCCTCGGAGACCCGCTTCGCCGAACTCTCAGAGGATTCCTACTGGTCTCCCGATATCCAAGCCCTCGGGGCCGGTGCTAATCGGGGATGGCGACCGCGAAGCGGGCGACAGCCCCCTTTGGTCAAACAGTGATCAAACCCAGTCGGTGCGATTTGTGTCGCCTTTTTCTTGGTATTCACCGCGCTCAGTACGATCATCAAAAGGCACCCAACGCCGTCGCTAGGGTCCAAGAAAAATCACATTACTGGCTTCGTGGATGAAACGCAGCGTCCGCAGTTCGCGAATCTGCCGCTCGTCGATCGACGGTTGGAAACCGAAATCGAACTGATCGAAGTTCTTCACAAAGGGTAGATGAGCCAGTTGGAGTCGAGCGCGCAAATACCGGCTTGCCTGGCATCCACCTCACAGCCGAGCAAGTCCCGGAGGAAATCCGCATAACTGGGTTCGGTCTTCGAGGCCTGCTCAAGCAGATTCTCGAGCCGGGCTTCGACGGCCTTCAATCCGAGTCCGTTGAGAGCCGATTGGAGATGCTCCTCCAGGCTCGTGGGTTCACGACCTTGAAGCCCACACAAGAAGTTCCGGCGCACGTACTTTATGCCGGACTCGATCTTCCCTTTCGTCTGGGCCCGATAAGGCCGGCAAAATCGAGGCCGAAAGCCCCAATACCGGGCGAAATCCGAGAACACCGGATGCCAGACGATCTCTCCGCGTTCGTCCGTCTTCAGCCACACCGTCTTCATCCGGTCGTAGAGAATCTCTTCCGGCACGCCGCCCAACTGGCGGAAGGCTTCTTCGTGCATGCGGAGCAGTGTGCCCAACGTCTGATCCAGTGCGGCTTCGGCCATCATGGCTCGGCTATAGCCCAGCGTGAAGGTGAACCCCGACAGCTGTCGGGGTTTCCCATCGATCTCAATCGAACCTAGATGTCCCCAATCCACTTGCGCTTGATGACCCATCGGTGTTTCGAACCGTCGCACCGCTACTGCTCGTGCCGATTCGCGCTGCGGTCTCAACCAGTCGGTCAAAATCGTGTAGCCACCGCCGTATCCGCGCTGCCGCAACTCCCGCAACAACACGCGTGCATTCCACACTCCAGCCTTCAATCGTTCTTCGATGTAGATTTTGAATGCGTCCAGTTTGCTCGGCCTCGGTTCCCGAGGTCCGTAGACTGGTGCCGTTCCATCCCGTTAGGCATTTCTTGACACGTGTACATCCAAGGCGAATAATGCGCCGTTCAATTCTAAAAAGCCAAACCTAGCGTGCGCCAGACGCGGAAGGCTGCGGGTCCTTCGAAAAAATCCAAGCGATTCCACGATGCGAAGGCCGCCGGGTTGCCGCTGGTGGGCCGCGGTAACCCCGCCGAAGGTGCGCAGTGTTCAAATACCCAGAAGTCTCAGGAGGAAATGAAACAATGATGCGAACTCGAATGAAGCTAGGCGGGTTTCTGAAGGTGTGGTGCGCCAAGCACGGTATGGTCCTCCAGAAGTACGGTGAGGGCCCATTCGCCGATTCGAACAAATATACACCCGGTGACCGAAAAGCACGCTTGCAGCGTGTCGCCCAACTCAGAGCCCAGGGCCAACTCGGGCAGAACCCGGCCGAGGGCTGCCAACTCATAAGCGCGCTACGAGCAACGACAGATGTCGATGGTGATATCGCTGAAGTCGGAACAGCACGTGGCGGTTCGGCACGCCTCATCGCTGAATACTCAAATGGTAAAACCATCCATGCATTCGATACGTTTGAAGGCGATCCGGAAATTGGCGTTGACGATAGTTGGTCCTGGAAGGGTAGGTATGCCTGCAGTCTGGAGGAGGTCCGTGAATATCTGAAGGGCTTGCCGGTTGAACTTCACAAGGGACTGTTTCCCGACTCAGCCGCCTCATTTAAAGCCTGTCGCTTCTCGTTCGTTCATTTGGATGTCGATCTCTACAAAAGCACCATGGACTGTCTGCGATTCTTTTATCCACGACTGAATCCGGGAGGGATTCTTATTGTTCACGGTTATCTCATTGCTAGCGGCGTCAACCGCGCCTTAAGCGAGTTTTTCTCGGACAAACCAGAAACGCCAATCGAACTTATCGGATACCAAGTTATGGTCGTGAAACTGTCGCAACCGAGCGAATAGGTCCGGTTAGCCACCCGGCAATTGGGCTGAAGAAAACGTCCGCGGACAGTGCCGAAAATCCAACCGATTTGACAATCCCAACACAGGTTCCACAGGAATTTACGCTGCGCATAAAACGATCCCAGAAATCAAATTCTGCAGAAACCCGGAAGAGTGCGTGCACGGAGCATTGGCTGTTTCTTGTATGCAGCGGAGTGCGGTTCGGACGAAAACAGCTTTTAAGCGATTGGGGTTGTGCAGGTTGCTGAATCCGCGGGGGTTTACCGTGTTAATTGACTGACTTGCTCCAATTGCGGTCACGCCATGCGCGCCAAGCACCGGCGCCGGTCAGATAGGCACGGCTGGCCAGCGACACGAACGGATTAGGTTGCCGCATCGCGACAAATTCTATCAACTCCTGCCAGTTCGATTGGTTCGCCGTGTTAACTGAAATGGTGATGCTCGGCGTGAGCATCTTCGTGGTGTGCCACCAGTGACTGGGGACGAAAAGAAGTTCCCCCGGCTCGAGCACAAACGTCGTCGGCACCGCGTTCGCATACAGGGGAAAGCGCTTGAGATCGGGTTTGTCGATGTCGATCTGCGAGAAGTTCTGTTTTTCGGGCCATGGGTAGAGGTGGCCTGCCTGGCTTGGCGGAAAAATGATAAATTTCTTCCGACCATAAATCTGCATCAGAAAAGCGTGAGTGCCGATGCCGTCATAATGCAACACCGGAAACGCGCCTCCTTGGCCGCCAATATAGAGTTCGATGGCGGCGGCACGGTTCAGGGCTTCACGAACGTGCTTCACCAGATGGCATTCGGCCAACCAGTTGGGAAAGCAATACTCGGGCAGCGGCTCGATGTCCTGCTTGAGCGACGGAAAGAGGTCGTACATTTTTTTGTTGCGAAAGTACGGCGCCGGGTTCTCGTCGGTCGAGCTGAGTACGCGGTCGATGAACTGCGCCATCGTGTATTCCGTCCCGCCGTCTCCTCTGTAGTCTGGCTGGCCTTTTTCATGGTCGGCGATGCTGAACTTCATCCCGCCGAACTCGGTTTTGAAGAACTCCGGGGTCCATCGCGAGAGTGCTTTCCACTTGCGGAGAGCGCCCCTCACTACCACGGGCCGGTTGGCATAAAGGTATCCTTCTTCAAACTCCTTATAGGAAAGCTCCTCGCGACGGTCGATTTCCTTGAACGTGACGCAGTCGCTCCTAGCCACTCCAAAACACAGCGCATTCGACAATCTGCGCACGGCGGAGGGGATCCTGGGTCCCATACGCTTTGTGGCATTCCTTCTTCGAACAAGATTCTTGTTCATAGAGTTAATCGCAAACAACGGTTTTGCGCTAATAGCCAACTGTTCGAGCTATCGCCCTCACTGCCCCGTACCCAATTGATGTCTTTCCCCGAGATCGAGGATACCAGATTATTATTGTTTTTCAAGTTTGTGGGATGCGCGCCGCAGGAGTTCCGCGTCTCGCCATAAACGCGTGCTCCAGAGACCCTGGCCAGGGGATTCTCAGCCTGGAGGTAGGCTACTACGAACCGCGGCAAGATCGGAGAGGAAATAACTCTCGCAGGGTGAGTGATAAGTTCAGCGTGTCGCTGGGGGTAAACGTGTTCGGGGAAGCAATGAGACGAGCTTCTTCGAACAGTTAAGGAAAAGTGACAACCTATTTTTCCGTGCCCGATTCGATTTCTAACGTGCAGAGAGGGTGCGATGCCGCGGCCAGGCAACCGATTCGAAGCATGTCAACCACTCCCGAACATTCATCTTCGTTACGCCTTTTTTGTTTCAGTATATTTTAAACGCGGGGGCCAGACGCCTACACTTGATGCCGGGTTTTTGAACCCTGGTCAGTTTGATCAACACAAGGAGAATCGCTGCCGTGCTTACGGCGGCCGGGACGATCGCCACCGCGGGCAGCCATAGCGGCCAGCCATAGCAGAATGGCAGGCACGAGAAACACGTTAGTCCAAAACATGCCGGCTGCGGAATCCAGCAAAGCGGCGACCGAGAGGGCAATCCCAAATACTCCGACGGCAATCCCAATGATTGAAACCCAAGACGGATATGCTCCGCGTGCACCCCACGTGAGAATCAACGCCGTCGTGCTGTAAAGGCCGTTCGCCACGAATCCGCTCAGCATGACGGCCGCGCGATCGAAGGTCAGGAAAAGCTCTGAAGCGGCGTCTGAGCTGAACGCACGGGCTGCCAGGGGCGGCAGCACACCGATCTCAATAGCCTGGGCACTAAGATCCGGACCGAGTGCGGCGATCGTTAGAAGCACCGCAAAGCGCCAGGAGCGGAAATGGACATTTGCAAAGGTGAAATAGAAGTACAGAATTGCCAGGGCGGCGAGAGTCCAGGAAAGCCAACCCAACGTCCACAATGTGCGGTGATCGATCAAGAAAGAAAACCGTTCTCGCAGCTCCGGCGTCGTTTCAAGCCCCCGGCGTAAGACGAATGCCATACTCAGTGCGGCGATCAAGTGGATACAAAATGCAATTGCAGCGGCGCGGCGAAGTGAACTCAAGCGTCCTCCACCACGAGCCGGAAACCTCGCTTCTCACATTCGGCGCGCAATTGTTCTCCGCTCAACCAGTCCCTATATGAAACAAGACCGCGATATGGAACGTCCGCCAGGAGCCTGGCCGCCATTACAGATGCCGGCAGGACGGCAATGCGTTCCGCACGGGAGTCTGCAACGATGTAAGCCCGTCGTCTAACAGCGCCGGACACTTCGACGCCAATCGCTCCCCAATCGTGTCCCATCCAACCGAACAGGCCCAATCCGCGCTGCAACAGGCTACTCCATGAAGCCCAATTTAGCCGCGTTCGCCGCAGCAGCGACAGGCAACGGTTCAAAATTTTCAATTCTGAGCCCACTCGAAATTCCACTGTATCTGCAGCAAAGAGTCTTGGGAAAATTTCGTGATCCGGGACATCGACAAGATAGCCGCGACGCTTGCCGACGGGCGATGGAAAAACAAAGTCGCGTGGATCGGACCAACCAACAACGCGTTCCGGCTTTTCGTCGCGCCAGATGAGGAACGATTGCCCTACCGAATGCATCAACGATGCGATCGTGCCCGTTTGCCGCGCCCCACGATTGCCGGGAGCCAGGTGAATGTGAACGGAGTGAAGGGACTTCATTCTATCTGACGCAATTCCCGCGAGCAGACCGGAAAGAGCCGGCACTGTGGACCAACCCGTACAGACGGCATTGGTCAGGTTTTCCCGTTGAGTCACCAGGGACCGCACTCTTTGCACAAAGCCGCGATCATCTGCCAGATCGATGTAGTGAATACCTCCACGCAGACAGAGCTCGGCGAGAGTCGAAGGCAACCTCTGAAATGGGCCGGCCGTGCATATGACAATGTTCATCCCCGTGAGAGCTCGTTCCAGCGAATCCAGATCCCATAAATCGGCAACGACCGTCTCGTACCGGTTTGAACTGATGCAATTGCGGCTCGACACGGTCAGGTCGCAATCCGTGTTGCGCAGCAAGTCGTCAATCAAAAGCCGGCCGAAGTAACCCGTCCCTCCGATGACGAGGACCTTCCGTGAGCTCATCGCGAATGATTATTACTGCGGAAGTCCTTTGCGGCGACGGCAATTATAGTACGCTCGAGTTATGCCCGAGAGTGTTCCCACACTCAAAGGGCTGACGTTTCCCGTCCTGAAGCGGCCAGCGTTCGACACCATCGAGCCCTAATGGAGCAATAGAAGAGTTCCACTCTCAGGATACGCATGGAGTACGGTGTACGCCGTCAAATCATCTTTCAAATCGGACGGAAAGCAATAGATCACATTATTAATCGCGGCGTTCAAACCATCGCGATCGGGAATATTCAACCAATCGTAGTGCAACGTCGTGCGATAGTAATTCATCGCGTCCCAGAGTTGCCAGTTCGTGCCGAGATTGATCTGTCCGCCTGCTCTCGTGTCCGTGAAGCGTTTCTCGATCTCGGATATTACTTGCCGTGTCTCGGCATCGTAGCGCCAGGAAAACGTATACCGTAGGTTCGCGGTCCGTACGAAGTGCACGCCGATCGCTAGAACCATAAGGCAAACGATTCCTTGACCCGCCATACGCTCGGTCCGCGCGAGATACGGTGCGCTCTCATTGAATGCATAAGCGAGAAACAGGGCGAGTAGCGGCACATAATAAAGTGCCGTTCGGTGAATTGGGTACAGCACGCCTAAGATTTGTCTCTCGAGAACGGAGATGGCAACGGCTTGGGCAAGGACCAACAACAACAGCAACGAAAATGAAAGGCGCCGCTCTCGCCACGCGACGTAAGCAAGCGAGAGAACCGCGACAATCAACCCGGCGACGATAGCGTCGAGAATAATCGGCGGCAGGTCGAAACCGTAGGCATACCCGTATAGAGAGCTTTCGATCAGGGACCCAACTGTATCCTTCACGAACCCGTCATGCCCGCCGAAATACAATTCGCCGGCGTCCTTCAGTGACCAAATCCTTCGGACGAGATTGTGAATGAACCAGCCGTTCGCGCCCAATAAGAACAGCGCGGCGGGAATGCGAAAACGCGCTGTGCGCAGAGTCAAGACAACGAGACTTACGGCGAGAAGCGGCAGATGCACATTCAACCACACGTAGTTGCCGAGATCGGCCAGGGAAGCGCACAACGATGACAATAACAATAACGTCATCACGCGGAGCACACCCGAGCACCGCCAAGCGGCTCGTAGAAAAACCACGGCGCCCAACGAGAGGCTGAGAGCCAAACCATATCCTCGAGCTAGGCTGAAGAACTCCAGCAGAAACGGGTTTAGGAAAAGCAGGACAAAACCGAAAACCATCCACGGCCACGCCAGTTCACGGAGCAACCACAATCCGAAGCCGAGGTACAGGAAAAACGCAACGATGTTGGGAAGCCGCAACGCCCATTCCCGAGATCCAAATGAGCGGTACGACCACGTCATCAAACGCGTATTGAGCGGGTGATGATTCGCAGTGGACTTTGCGGTGGAATGTTCGGCGACAATCGCGTAGCTGATGCTTTCATCGTGCGTAAAAGACAGTGTGTATGCTCGAGCAAACGCGTATGCCAACAGCAATGTCCCAATGAGAACAAGCAAGAGAAAGATGGAGCGATGAGCACGCTCACCCACACCGTCCATACGGATCACCGCCCAATGAATTGAAACGCGATGTTGCGCCGGCGCGGGCGCGTATCAAAATCAACAACGACCACCTGTTGCCACTGGTTGCCACGGTTGCCCCAATCGTGACGACGTTTCAGTGTCGCACGCATTGGGCAGCAAAGCCAGGGTTTACACCCCTTCGAGCAGCAGGCGGCCCAGCAGCGGAAGGCGGAAAGCTACGGCGCCCGGCCGGTAGGAGCAGGCCGCAGAATAGGCAATGGGAAAAGTTTACCCAAGCCTAAGCGGCGTCAGCCACGCAGTGCCGACAAGGTAGCGGCCTCCGTGGGGATCTGCCGATCCACGCTGAGAAAAATCAAGAAGAGGGTGGTGGCTCATTTTGAAATCTAACCATCGCTTGATACAGGCCGGTATCAGTCGATGCGATCCCCCCTTGTGGTTTCCAGCCCTCCGTAATCAATTTCTGCACTTCCTTAACAAGGTGTTTTAGGTCGGGGGAATAAACTACGGCATAGTTCGTAGCTGTCCATTCTGTCATTTTTACCAGTCCCGCCGGTTACGGCTCGTAGATGACGCCGTCCGAAATCAGCAAATGATTGCCTCTTTTCAAAAGGCTATGCAGACGACGGAGGGTGTGAAGGACATCCGGACCTGGTCTATGCTGCCTGAGCAGATTGGCGAGCATGGCCCCGGCTTCACGCGGCTCATCGGTTTCGCCTCCTTTCGCGAGCCGTCTGCGGTGTGTTCGCCGGTGTGTGTTTCTCAATGAACGTAGCAGCGTCGTCCCATGCACTCGCGGACCCTAAACGGTCCGCGCATTCGCCGTCAACGTAGACGTCGTAACCCATAGGAATTCTGTCTCGGTCTGCCCTCGCGTGCTCCGATGAGCCACCGCAAGCGGCCGCTGTCCAATCCTGACAGCCTCCAATCGCCTTGCGCTTAGGCGGCAGTGGTTCGCTGCGGGCTTTCTGCCAATGTTTCTCCCACCGGGACAACTATGAAGCGGAGCAGCACACCCTGCCTGACGGCTTCACCAACGCATTTTCCACCAAACCCTCGCGCTAGGTTATATCCCTGACCATTGTCCACGGTGGTTTCCATCCAACACTCACGGCAACCTTTTTCCCGCAGTACTGCTTCCGTTGCTTCTATCAGTGCTTTCCCGATCCGGAGACCGGTCCCGCCCACGAACGATTTTGTCCTGGCTTCAGGCCGAACGAGCATAAGCAGCAGGACGGCGGGGACCCGTCGCATGTCAGGTGGAACATCATCTCTCAACTTGGCGATCAGATATCGGCCTGATGGGATGGGCCGGCGAAGGAAAGCCACAAGGAAGTGGAACAGCAGATTCCCACAATGTCTCTGGAGGAGGTATTTGAACATCTTGCGGCGGTCGGTAGTAAATACTAGTAACCCGATGAGCTCGCCTCGCATGAATGCTCCCAGCGCGAAAAAGTAGGGATTGTCCAGATTGAGCCGATAAAACGCCTCGAGGAATTTAAAACCAAGTTTGAGAAATGAGCATCTGGCGACCTCGGGTCCGCCAAGAAACTCGAAATGCATGCTTGCCGCGGCGTGCACTTCATTCGGCCGGATCGCCCGGATCTCGAATTCCCGCGGTTGGGTTGCTTTCGCCTCACTCCATATGGGAATGCGGCGGCGCTTCATGGTCGTCTGGATCCGATCTGAGTGCATGTCATCAAATTTAAGCGCGGGATGTCGCCGTTTAAATGGGGTCACCACCCCACGTCGTAGTAAC
>Ga0209157_1004466_pt1 | contig 10457 bp, 9 predicted proteins | sample GraSoiAngelo_135_FD_185892 | JGI IMG/M metagenome (GOLD analysis project Ga0209157, IMG submission 185892) | Grasslands soil microbial communities from the Angelo Coastal Reserve, California, USA - 14_0929_05_40cm (SPAdes) (version 2) | ecosystem: Environmental > Terrestrial > Soil > Grasslands ... | reverse complement strand
GGACGAGATGGTGGCCCTGATCCGCGCCGCCAAGACGCCGGACGAGGCGCGACAGGCGATGCGCCTGCGCTTCAAGCTCTCGGACGTGCAGGCGCAGGCGATCCTGGACATGAAGCTGCAGCGCCTGACCGGCCTGGAGCGCCAGAAGATCGTCGACGAGTACGCCGACACCCTGAAGCAGATCGCGCGGCTTCGGGAGATCCTGGCCAACGAGCGGCTCGTGTACGGGATGCTAGTGGATGAGCTCAAGGAGATCAAGAAGAACTACGGCGACGCGCGCCGCACCGAGATCATCGCGCAGCCGGGCGAGATCTCGGTCGAGGACATGATTGCCGAGGAGGAGATGGTCATCACCGTCTCCCACGCCGGCTACATGAAGCGCAACCCGCTCTCCATCTACCGCAGCCAGCGGAGGGGCGGGAAGGGCCGCACCGGCATGACCACGCGCGAGGAAGACTTCGTCGAGCACCTGTTCGTCGCCTCGACGCACGCCTCCATCCTGATTTTCACGACCCGGGGCCGCGTGCACTGGCTGAAGGTGCACGAGATCCCGCAGATCGGCGCGGCCGGCAAGGGCAAGAACATCGTCAATTTCGTGGAGCTGACTCCCGAGGAGAAGATCGCCGCCCTGGTCGCCACCAAGGACTTCGCGGAGGACCGCTACGTCGTCTTCGCCACCCGCAAGGGGATCATCAAGAAGACGGCGCTTTCGGCCTACGGCAACCCGCGGGCGGGCGGCATCATCGCCGTCGGCGTCGACGACGGGGATGAGCTCTTGTCGGTGAAGCTGACCGACGGGAAGCAGGAGATCTTCATGGCCACGGCGCAGGGACAGGCGATCCGCTTCCCCGAGGCGGACGCGCGCCCGATGGGGCGCGGCGCCCACGGCGTGATCGGCATGCGTCTTCAGGGGGACGACACGGTCGTCGAGATGGATGTGCTGCGCTCGAAAGAGGGTACAATCCTGACGGTTACCGAGAAGGGGTACGCCAAGCGCACCGCCGTGGAAGATTACCGCCTGCAGGGGCGCGGCGGATCGGGCATCATCAATCTCAAGGTCACCGACAAGACCGGCCCCGTGGTCCAGGTGATGGAGGTCGCCGAGGACGACCAGGTGATGGTGATCACCGCCTTCGGCAAGATCATCCGCACCAACGTCCGCGACATCTCGATCCTTGGGCGGCCGACGCAGGGCGTGCGCCTCATCCACCTCGAGGAGGGGGACACCGTGGTGGCGGTGGCCCAGGTGGCCGAGGGCGACGCCGACCCGGCGGATGGCGGCGACCCCTCGGGCCACGCGGGAGCGGCCGCCGTGCCGGGTGCCGTGCAGCCGGGGCGGTCGGGCGGGAACGGCACGGAACCGGATGGGGAGGAGAGCGCATGAAGATCTTTCTCGATACGGCGAATATCAAGGAAATCCGGGAGGCCCACTCGTGGGGCATCCTGGACGGCGTGACGACAAACCCCTCCCTGGTGGCGAAGGAGGGGCGGGACTTCCTGGAGGTCGTCAGGGAGGTCTGCGCCATCGTCCAGGGACCGGTCAGCGCCGAGGTGGTGTCGACCACCGCGGACGACATGATCCGCGAGGGCCGTGAGATCATGCGCAAGGTGGGCGCTCCGAACGTGGTCATCAAGATCCCGATGATCCGGGAGGGTTTGCGGGCGATCCGCACGCTGTCGACGGAGGGGATCCGAGTCAACACGACCCTCATCTTCTCGGCGCCCCAGGCGCTTTTGGCCGCGAAGGCCGGAGCGGCGTTCGTCAGCCCGTTCATCGGCCGCCTGGACGACGTCAGCCACGTCGGGATGGACATCGTCCGCGAGATCCGGACCATCTTCGACAACTACGACTTCAAGTGCGAGATCCTGGCCGCCAGCATCCGGCACCCCCTGCACGTCGTGGAGGCCGCGAGCATCGGGGCCGATATCGCCACGATGCCGTTTTCCGTGCTGGAGGCTCTGATCAAGCATCCTCTCACCGACGTCGGCCTGCAGAAGTTCCTCAAGGACTGGGAGAAGCTGCCGCAGCAGATGCGGAAAGGCTGAATTGGCGCGCGACCGGCTGGAGGAGCTGAGGCGCAGAAACCACGAGGCCGAGTCGGGCGGGGGCCCCGAGCGTCTGGCGCGCCAGAAGGCCGACGGGAAGCTTCCTGCCCGCGAGCGCATCCAACTGCTTCTCGATCCGGCCACCTTCGAAGAGCTCGACAGGTTCGTCCTCCACCGCTCTCACGATTTCGGCATGGAGACGCAGCGCATCCCGGGCGACGGCGTGGTCACGGGCCACGGCACGATCGAGGGCCGGTCGGTGTTCGTGTTCGCGCAGGACTTCACGGTGTTCGGCGGCTCCCTCTCCGAGACCTACGCCGCGAAGATCTGCAAGATCATGGACCTGGCCATGAAGGTGGGCGCGCCGATCATCGGGCTGAACGACTCCGGCGGCGCGCGCATCCAGGAAGGTGTGGTCTCGCTCGGCGGCTACGCGGAGATCTTTCTGCGCAACACCCTGGCCTCCGGCGTGATCCCGCAGATCTCCGCGATCATGGGGCCGTGCGCCGGCGGCGCCGTCTATTCCCCGGCGATCACGGACTTCAACATCATGGTGCAGGGGACGTCGTACATGTTCATCACCGGTCCGGACGTGATCAAGGCGGTGACGCACGAGGAGGTGACGAAGGAAGAGCTCGGCGGGGCCATGACGCACGCGTCGGTGAGCGGCGTGGCGCACTTCGCGGTGCAGGACGACCCCTCGGCCCTGGCCCTGATCCGCGATCTTCTGTCGTACCTTCCGTCGAACAACATGGAGGACCCCCCGCGCCGCGTCCCGACCGATGACCCGCGGCGCGAGGACGATCGCCTCGACAGGATCGTTCCCTCGGACCCGAACAAGCCGTACGACATGAAGGAGATCGTCCGGGCGGTCGTGGACGACGGCGTGTTCCTGGAGGTGCACGAGCATTACGCCAGGAACCTTCTGGTCGGCTTCGGGCGCATGGACGGCGGCACCGTTGGTATCGTCGCCAATCAGCCGATGGTGCTGGCGGGGACGCTCGACATCGATGCCTCGCTCAAGGGGGCCCGTTTCGTGCGCTTCTGCGACGCCTTCAACATCCCGCTGGTGACGTTTGAGGACGTGCCCGGCTTCCTGCCGGGGACCGACCAGGAACACCGCGGCATCATCAAGCACGGCGCCAAGCTCCTGTACGCCTACGCCGAGGCGACCGTGCCGAAGGTGACGGTGATCACGCGCAAGTCTTACGGCGGGGCCTACTGCGTCATGGGCAGCAAGCACATCCGCACCGACTTCAATTTCGCCTTCCCGACGGCCGAGATCGCGGTCATGGGACCGGAAGGGGCGGTCAACATCCTGTACCGCCGGGAGCTCCAGGGCGCGGAGCAGCCGGAGGTCCTGCGCAGGGAGAAAGTGGAGGAGTTTCGGGACAAGTTCGCCAATCCGTACGTCGCCGCAGAGCGTGGCTTCGTCGACGAGGTGATCGAGCCGCATCAGACGCGACGCAAGATCGTCGGCGCGCTGCGGATCTTGAAGACCAAGAGGGACACGAGCCCCCCGAAGAAGCACGGAAATATTCCGCTGTGAAGACAAGACCCCGGCCCACCCGGAAGCCGAACGGCGCGAAGCGGTCCGCTCCCCGCGCGCGGGTGAGGCCGATAAGCCGCGTCCTGATCGCGAACCGCGGTGAGATCGCGTTGCGCGTGCTGCGGGCCTGCCGTGAGATGGGAATCTCGCCGGTGGTCGTCTACTCGGAGGCCGACCGTGATTCCCTGCCGGTGCGCCTGGCGGACGCCGCCCTCTGCATCGGCCCGGCGCCGGTCCGGTCCTCGTATCTCGACGTCGACGCCATCCTGAGGGCGGCGCACGAGGCTCGCGCCGACGCCGTCCACCCAGGCTACGGCTTCCTGTCGGAAAATCCGGGGTTCGCCCAGGCCTGCGAGGACGCCTCGCTCACCTTCATCGGGCCGCCTCCAGGCGCCATGCGCCTCGCCGGGGACAAGGTGGAGGCGAGACGGCTGATGGAGCGTCGCGGCGTTCCGGTCATCCCGGGTCTCCTGGAAAGGGCCTCGGACGTTGCGGCGATAGCGGCCTTCGGCAGGACGAACGGCTATCCGATCATCCTGAAGGCGGCGGCCGGGGGCGGTGGAAAGGGAATGCGCGTGGTGCGCGCGGAGGCCGACCTCGAGGCGGCCTTGCGCGCGGCCCGCTCGGAGGCGAAGGCCTCCTTCGGCGACGACGGAATCTACGCCGAGAAGTTCATGGACAACGTCCGGCACGTCGAGGTCCAGATCCTGGCCGACGCGTACGGCCACGCCGTGCACCTGGGAGAGCGCGAATGCTCGGTGCAGCGGCGGCACCAGAAGCTCGTCGAGGAGGCCCCTTCCGTCGCGTTGCGGCCGGCCGACCGCGAGCGGATCGGGGAGATGGCCCTCGAAGTGGTGAGGGCCTGCGGCTACCGCAACGCCGGGACCATCGAGTTTCTGCTGGACGCGCAGGGCCGGCCGTACTTCATGGAGGTCAACGCCCGCATCCAGGTGGAGCACCCGGTCACGGAGATGGTCACCGGGGTCGACCTGGTGCGGGCGCAGATCGAGATCGCCCGCGGTGATGAGCTGGGACCGCGACAGGATCGGCTCCAGTCGCGCGGCTGGGCGATCGAATGCCGCGTCCTGGCCGAGGATTCCGCCAACGGCTTCCGTCCCTCCCCCGGGCGCGTGGCGGCTCTGCGGCTTCCCGCCGGCCCCGGGATCCGGGTGGACACCGCCCTGCAGCCGGGGGACGAGATTTCGCTGCACTACGACGCGCTCATCGCCAAGTTGATCGCCTGGGGGCCCGACCGGATGCAAGCAATAGCGCGCATGCGCCGCGCTCTGGACGAGTTCCTGATCGCCGGGATCCGCACCACGCTTCCGTTCGACCGGGCGCTTATGGCCGACACCGACTTCGTGGCCGGCCGCCTGGACATCGGCTTCCTCGATCGCGCCTTGCCGCGACTCTCGGCCGCCTTCCGGGAGGTCGGACCGGAGGCCGAGGTCGCGGCGATCGCGGCCGCCGTCCGCGCGACCGAAGAGGTTCTCCGCCCGGTGCCGCAGGAAAACGGCGTCGGTCTCAGCCCCTGGGTGACCGCCGGTCGGCGCGCGCAGATGGAGACGCGTGCCCTCAGGCGGACGCAGGCGTGAATAACGGCCGGATGCCGGGAGGAATCTGAGCGATGCGTTACGTCGCCCGCGTCGGCGAGCGGGAGTTCCGGATCGAGGTGGCGCCGCGTGGGGGTGGCCGCTTCACCATAAGCCTGGACGGAAAGACACGCGAGATCGAGAGGCGCGGGGACGGCGTTCTCCACCTCCTGTCGATCGACGGAGGAGCGCGCGAGGTCACCGTGGTGCGCGACACAGGCGGGCCGGGCGGTGCCGGCAACGGCCGCCCCGCGGCGCAGCGCGAGGCGGTGTACTGCGTCACGGTCGCTGGCCGGCCGTACGACGTGCGACTTCTCGACCCACTGAGGTGTCAAGGCGCGGCGGCCCGGCCCGCCGTGGAGGGTCCCATCGAGGTGCGCGCCATCATGCCCGGAAAGATCGCCGCCCTCCTGATGGGGGAGGGCCAGGCGGTGCGGTCGGGCCAGGGCGTGATCGTGGTCGAAGCCATGAAGATGGAGAACGAGCTCGCGGCTCCGAAGGACGGGCGCATCACGCGCATCCGGGTTCGGCCGGGCGATACGGTGGAGGCGGGAGCCGCTCTGTTCACCGTCGAGTAGGAAGGGCGGGGGCCCCGGACGCAAGAAGGGCGGCGCCACCATGCGTGAACGCCGCCCTTCGATCTGTACCGGATGCCGCGACGATGGGAGATCTTACCGGATGGCCGCCGCGAGTTCCTTACCCGGACGGAAGCGCGCCACCTTGCGCGCCTTGATCTCGATCTGCTCGCCCGTCTGCGGGTTGCGGCCGACGCGAGCCTTGCGCTTGGACACCGTGAACGTGCCGAATCCGACAAGGGCGACGCGGTCCCCTTTCTTCAGCGCCTTGGTGACGCCGTCGACCAGCGAATCCAGCGCCTTGCCGGAGGCAGTCTTGCTGATCTTCGCGTCCTTGGCGATCTTGTCGATCAGATCCGCCTTGTTCATGCGACACCTCCTCGAGATGAATACGTGTTGGTGAAACGGCCTCTGACTGATCTCCGCGCCGTGCCGGCCTTATACCAGACCGATCGAATTCTTGTCAAGACCTGCGGGACGCGGCGTTCAGGGTTGAGATCCCCGCGAAGGATTGTCCCGTCGCGACTTGAAGCGACACGATCAACGCGATGATTATCAAGGATTCCGGGGCGCGTCCTGGCACAAGCCTTGCGGCCCAATTGCTGCAGACGCTGGCAGGGGAGGCGCTGGCCGCCTGCGATCCCGCCGCCGCGGTGCGCCGCGCGGTGCACGTGCGCCCCGGGCACCTGTCGCTCTGCGGGCGACCCATCAGCATGACGAAGAAGGGGCGGTTGCTGGTGATCGCCTTCGGCAAGGCGGCCCCGGCAATGACAAAAGGCCTTCTCCAAAAATTTCAGGAGGCGGGCGGCAAGCGCCTGCTCGATGCGCTCGTCGTCCACCCGCCGGACGAAGCCCCCGCAAAGGGCCGGAAGCCCGCCACGCGCCCGCCGACCGTCCTGGCCGCGGCGCTCCACGAGCTTCACCTGCCGGCGTCGCGCTGCCGGGTGAAATTGTTTCGCGGCGAGCACCCGGTGCCTCTGAAGAATTCCTTCGCAGCGGGAAAGGCGGCGCTGCGCTTCGCGGCGCGGGCCAGGGCCGGGGACGACCTCGTCGTCCTGGCCTCCGGCGGCGGCTCGGCGTTGATGGCGTCGCCCCTCTCCGGGCTCATGAAGGAGCCCGACAAGACGGGCCTGCACCGGATCCTTCTGACGTGCGGAGCACCCATCGCCACCATCAACACGGTTCGCAAGCACCTCTCTGCAGTGAAAGGGGGACGGCTGGCCCAGGCGGCGCGCCGCGCCGCGACCCAGGCGACCCTCGTGATCTGCGACGTCGATCCGGAGCGCTATGAAGACGTCGCCTCCGGGCCGTCCCTGCCGGACCGCACCACGCTCGACGACATGATTCGAGCGATCGACCGCTACGGCATCGCACCGGCGCTGCCTGTCAGGGTGCTGGAGGCGATGCGGACCGGCCGGATCCCCGAGACGCCCAAGCCGCGCGACCCGGCGTTCAGGCGCTCGCGCTCCGAGTCGATCCTGTCCAATCGAGACCTGAGAAACGCGGCGGTGCGCTGCGGGCTGACGCACGGCCTGCCGGCCGAGGCGATTCCGAACGACATCACCGGCCCGGCGGAGAATGCGGTCGAGATGGTGGCGCGCGCCATCGAGACCGCGCCTCCAGGCACCCGCCTTTTGGTCCTGGGGGGCGAGGTCCAGACCGCCCCGCCAGTCCCGGGAGAAGGAGGTCGCGCCCAGGAGCTGGCCCTGCGCCTGGCGCTCAGGATGGCGGGCCTCGGTTCGCGCCCGTGGGCCTTCCTGGCGCTCGGCAGCGACGGGACCGACGGCAACTCCCCGGCCGCCGGCGCCTACGTCGACCAGACGACCCTCGAGCGTGCGCGTCTGGCGCGTCTGGATCCGGCGCGCGCCCTGCGCGAGGCCACCACCTACAAGTTCTTCAAGCGCCTGAACGACGTTTTCATCACCGGGCCCACCGGCACGAACGTCCGCGACCTCTATCTTCTGCTGACCGGCCCGGTCATCACCACCCGCAGGAGGGTCGATCCACTCCGCCAGGCGGCTCCCTAGATCGGCCTCCGGTCAGCCGCGCAGCGCCAGGTCGGCGGCCGTCGCCGCCAGGATCAGAAACGAAACGCAGCCATTGACGGCGAAGAAGGCCTGGTTCACCCGGCTGAGGTCGTCGGGCTTCACCAGCCTGTGCTCGTACAGGAGGAGCGCGGCGGTCCCTCCCAGGCCCGCGAGGTAGGGCCAGCCCAGGGGGAGGAGGAGCGGCAATGCGAGGAGCAGCAGGACGGTGACCGCGTGCATCGCGGAAGAGAGGGCGAGGGCGCGCGGCACGCCGAAGCGCCGCGGCGCCGAGTGCAACCCCTCGCGCGCGTCGAAACGGACGTCCTGGCAGGAGTAGATGACATCGAACCCGGCGACCCACAGCGTGACCGCCGCCGCCAGCACGATCGGCGCCGGGTCGACAGTACCGCGCACCGCGATCCAGCTTCCCAGAGGGGCGAGGCCGAGGGACGATCCCAGGTGAACATGGGTCAGCCAGGACAGTCGCTTGGCGTAGGAGTACGACAGGATGAGAAGAAGCGCCGGTGCGGCCAGGACGAGGGTCAGCCGGTTCAGCATGGAGGCGCTTAGGAAGAAGAGACCAGAGCTTCCGGCGAGAGCCGTCCACGCGAACCCCAGCCCCAGTTCTCCCGTGACGAGCGGCCGCGCCGCCGTGCGCGGGTTTTTGCGGTCGTAGCCCAGATCGGCGATCCGGTTGAAGATCATCGCGGCGCTCCGCGCCCCGACCATGGCTCCGAGAATCCACCCGACCTGTCGCCAGGTCGGCATCCCGCCGGCCGCCAGGATGGCCCCCACGAAGGCGAATGGCAGGGCGAACAGCGTGTGCTGGAACTTGATCATCGACAGGGTCGCCGCGGCGGCTCGCCAGCCGCGGGCCCGAGCCGCCCGTCCGGCACCGGCCAGGCTCCCCGCGGACGCGGTCCCGGGCGAGTTCAGGACGTCCCCCATCGCTTCCCCAGGGTGTGCGGTAGACGGAGCAGGTCGAAGAGCCGCGCCGTGAAGTGCTCGACGATTTCCTCCAGGCTCTGCGGCCGGTTGTAGAAGGCGGGGGTCAGAGGGTAGATGACGGCGCCGGCGAGCGCGGCGCGCCGCATGTTCTCGATGTGCACCAGGCTGATGGGCGTTTCGCGGAACGCCAGAATGAGGGGCCGGCGCTCTTTCAGCGTCACCTCGGCCGCGCGGTGCAGCAGGTTCGCGGAGGTTCCATTGGCGATCGCCGCCAGCGTCCCGCCGCTGCACGGCACGACCACCATACCGTCCGTCGGGTACGACCCGCTGCTGATGGAGGCGGCCAGGTCGCCCGATCGGTGCAGGACGATCCGGTCGCTCAGCTCGCCGTCCAGGAGCACGCGCAGCCCTTCGGCCTCGTCCACCGCCTTCCGCCCCAGCTCGGCGCTCAGGGTCTGCAGGGAGAAGGCGCTCAGCACGGCGTGCACCCGCTCCACCTCGGGGTGGCGCGACAGATGGCGCAGGACCGAGCGCGCGCACAAAGAGCCGCTGGCGCCGGTGATGCCGACGACGTATCGCCTCACGGTCCGATCCTCAGGCCGGGCTCAGTGCGCGGCCTTGCCGGTGTGTCGTGCCAGGAAATCGAGGAGCCGCCTTCGGTCCGCGTCGTCCATCCGGGAAAAGAACAGGGCCACCCGGTACGTCGTCTTTCCTTCCACGGGGGCGTCCGGCTCGGTGCGGACGACGACCGCCTCGCCGTTCACCGTTTCGTGGCCGTCTCTGTCATCCGGGGTGGACGGCCGCGGGTCCGGCAGCACGAGGGAGATCGCCATCTTGGTCATGAGAGGAAGGAAGGCGGGGGCCGTGCAGCTCAGACCGCCGGCGCTGAGGTCGATGGTCTCCAGCTCCACGGCCTCCCGCGAGGATGACCGCACCCGGATGCGTTGGGCGACGCGTGGGTGGCGTCGCGCGTCCTTTGATTGACTCATGCGCTCACGTTTGCGTTGGTCTCTCGATGAGCGTGTCCCGCCTCTGGCTCAGGGATGCGGTCGGCCGAAAGGCGCGTGTCTCGTGACGTTGCAGCGCCCATGTTATGAAACCCCGCCTGGCGATGTCAAGGACGGAGAGCGGGACGGAGAGGGGGCTGACCCTGGCGATGCGGTGCCTCACGCGGAGAGGTGCTTCGGCGAGGGCTCCACGGCCGCCCTCCCCCTTGCCGAAGGCGCGCTCTGACCTAGATTTGTCGCCGAGAGCCAATGAGCCGTTCCGGTCATTTCAGAGAACAGGGTTCCCGTGAGCCGGCGGACCTCCCGGGCGCGTCGGCAGGGTTCGGCCTTGCCGAAATGCTTGTCGCGGCGGCGGTCTTCGCGATGGTCGTCGCGGTGGCCCTGGCCCTCTACTCGGGCGCCGCGAAATCGTATCGCATCGGAGAGCAGTTGACCGCCGAGCAGCAGAACGTTCGCACGGCCTTCGACCGAATGACCTCCGAAATCCGCCTCGCCGGGCTCAACACGAATCCGGACGGGGACCCGAACCGGACCGACGAGCAGATCGAAGGGGCCTGGGACACGGCCGTTACTTTCCGCGCCGACCTCGATTTCGGTGACCCGGTCAAAGAGACAGTCCCGGAGCTGTCTCTGGCCCCGCCGAGTTACAGAGTCGTTTCCACTGGGAATGACGAGATCGTCACGTACGCGCTCGCGAAACCGGGCCCCAGTGG
>Ga0209157_1004457_pt1 | contig 10467 bp, 9 predicted proteins | sample GraSoiAngelo_135_FD_185892 | JGI IMG/M metagenome (GOLD analysis project Ga0209157, IMG submission 185892) | Grasslands soil microbial communities from the Angelo Coastal Reserve, California, USA - 14_0929_05_40cm (SPAdes) (version 2) | ecosystem: Environmental > Terrestrial > Soil > Grasslands ... | reverse complement strand
GAGCCAGAACACGGGCTCGTAGCCGCCCAGCGCCACCTGCAGGAGCGCGGCGGTGAAGGGCGCGACCGCGCGAGCGCCGTTCGCCCCGAGCGCGATCGCGCCGCTGATCGATCCGTAGTGACGCGGTCCGAAGATCTCGGCGATCGTCGTCGCGCGCGCCAGCGTGGCCATGCCGTTAGCCGCGCCGAGCATGATGACCATCGGCGCCAGGGTCGGCAGGCGCCGCACCAGGGCGAGCTGGGCCAACGACACCGCCTGGAAGGCAAAGATCGCGACGGTGACGATGCGGTGGCCGAAGCGCGTGACGACCGGCCCGAAGATGAGGCGCGCCGGGAGCTGCATGGCGCCCATCCAGCCGATCATGGCGGCCGCGAGCGTGGGCGAGTAGCCGCGGTCGCTCAGGTACGGGATGAGATGGACGGTGACCGTGTTCGTCGTGAAGTTGCTGGCGAGAAAGGCGAGCCCCAGCACCCAGAACACTCCGGTCCGCGCCGCGGCCTCGAGCGTCAGCCCGGGCACCGGGGCACCCGCCTGCGCCGCCGTCGCGTCGCGTGGGGCGAGCCGCGGCGGGCGCCGAAGCACGAGGGCGTGGATCGGAATCGTCGGCACCGCGAGGATCAGCGCGAGGGCGGTGAGCGCGCCCCGCCAGCCGAGCCGGCCGACCAGCCAAGCCTCGAACGGCATGAAGATGGTGCTCGCCAGCGCCGCCACGAGCGTCACGACGAGGAGCGCGCGGTCCCGGCCCTGCATGGGAAACCAGCCGACGATTGCCGCGAAAGCAGGCTCGTAGAGCGTCGCCCCCATGGCGAGACCCATGAGGGCCCAGACCGCGTAGAGCGCGCCGAGGCTCTCGACGCGCGACCACGCGAGCAGAAGTGCCGCGCCCAGGATCGAGCCGAGCGTCATGATTTCACGGGCGCCATGCCGATCGATCCAGCGTCCGATGGGCAGTGCCCCGAGCGCAGAGGTCAAGAGCCCGATCGAGAGGGCGCCGGTGATCTCGACGCGCGAGAAGCCGAGATCGGTCTCCATCGGCCGGAGCATGACCGGGAAGCCGTAGTAGAGGATGCCCCACGACACCGTCTCGGTGATCGAGAGGCCGCCCACGACGATCCAGCCGTAGTCGACGCGCGGGGAGGCGGTCAGCGGCTCAGCGACCTTCGGCGGGCGCTGCTCGCAGGATCATGCAGGTGCTCACGGCATGCGCGACCAGCTTACCGTCCGCGTCGAGCACGTCGCACTCGATGAGTCCGAGCGTGCGCCCGGCGTTCTTGACGAGGGCACGCGCCGCGATGCGGCCCGTGCGAACCGCCCGAAGGAAGTTCACCTTCATCTCCACGGTCGTATAGCTTTCGCCCTCGCCGAGCGTCGTCATGTAGGCCCAACCCATCGCGGCGTCGGCGATCGCGGCAAAAATCCCGCCTTGCACGGTGCCCATCGGATTTCCGTGTGCGGCGGTCGCGTCCAGCTGGACGAGCGCCTCACCGGCCGCGAACGAGACGAGCCGCATTCCCAGGAGCGTGGCCGCGGCCGGCGGTGGAACCTCCCCGCGCAGCAACGCCTCCATGCTATCCAGCATCTTCGCCATCGAGACTCCTCTCTCGAATTGTTTCCTCCGCGCCAGCGGGTTCGTCACTCTACGCGCCCTCGCGCGCCCTCGTCAACCGGGCGCTCCCGTCTTTCCTCGGCGCCCGCGCGCCCCACCGCATCTCGCCTGAGCGCACCCCCTCCGGTGATACGATCGCTTCGATGAGCCAACGCGGCTTCGGCTTCATCGAGATCGTCATCGTGGTGGCGATCGTCGCTGTCGCCGGCTTTCTGCTGATGCAGTATTTCACCTCGACGGCGAAGACTGTCGAGAAGCTGCAAGAGGACCGTCCCCTCGCGCGAACCCGGCTCGTCGCCGACCAGGCCACGCTGACGTCGGTCCAGGGCCTGGTGCACGGCTATCAGGCCGAGAAGGGTCAGTATCCGCCCGACAAGGCCGCCGTGCTCGGGCTCCTGGTCTCGCCGCCGAAGTTCCAGTGCCCCGGCAACGACTTCGAGTACGACCCGACGACGGGCGGGCTCAGGCTCACGGTCACCGACGACGCGCGCTGCTGACGTCGGTCCGCTTCCCGGAGTCTCGGGCGGCCGAGTGGTGCCGCGGCGCCCGGGCGGGCCGGACAGGCCGAGGAATCGACGCGTTGCATGCGTTACACTCATCGGGATGAGCGACGAGCCACGCCAGAAGCCCAGCAACTTCATCCGGGACATCATCCTGGAGCACAACGCCAGCGGGCGCTTCGGCGGCGCGGTGATCACGCGCTTTCCGCCCGAGCCGAACGGTTATCTGCACATCGGCCACGCCGAGGCGATCTCAATCGACTTCGGCCTGGCCCGGGAGTTCGGCGGCCGCTGCCACCTGCGCTTCGACGACACCAACCCCATCAAGGAGAGTCAGGAGTACGTCGACTCGATCATCGACACCGTCCGCTGGCTCGGCTTCGACTGGGGCAAGCACCTCTACTACGCGAGCGATTACTTCGAGCAGCTCTACGCGTGGGCCGTGCAGCTCATCGAGGCGGGGAAGGCCTACGTGGACGATCTCACGCCCGATCAGATGTCCGAGTACCGCGGCACCTTGACCGAGCCGGGCCGAGAGAGTCCGTACCGCGATCGCTCCATCGAGGAGAACCTGGACCTGTTCCGCCGCATGCGCGCGGGCGAGTTCGAAGACGGGGCCCGGACCCTGCGCGCGAAGATCGACATGGCCTCGGGCAACATCAACCTGCGCGATCCCGTCATGTACCGGATCCGGAAGGCCACGCACCATCGCACGGGTGACGCCTGGTGCATCTACCCCATGTACGACTGGGCCCACGGCCAGTCCGATTCGATCGAGGGCGTCACGCACTCGATCTGCACGCTCGAGTACGAGGACCACCGACCGCTCTACGACTGGTACCTCGACCAGCTCGGCGTGCATCATCCACAGCAGATCGAGTTCGCGCGCCTGAACCTCTCGCACACCATCATGTCCAAGCGGAAGCTCGTCGAGCTCGTCCAGCAGGGCCTCGTCTCCGGCTGGGACGACCCGCGCATGTGGACGCTCGCGGGCCTGCGCCGCCGCGGCTATACCCCGGAAGCTATCCGCGACTTCGCCGAGCGCGTCGGCGTCGCCAAGGCCGCCAAGGTCGTGGACATCGCGTTCCTCGAGCACTGCCTGCGCGAGGATCTCAATCGTCGCGCCGATCGGCGGATGGCCGTGCTGCGGCCGCTCAAGGTCGTGATCGAGAACTATCCGGAGGGGCAGGTCGGGGAGATGGAGGCTGTCAACAACCCCGAGGACCCGGCGGCCGGCAGCCGCAGGGTGCCCTTCTCCCGCGTCCTGTATATCGAGCAGGACGACTTCCGCGATCCGGCGCCGCCGAAGTACTTCCGGCTCTCGCCCGGTGCCGAGGTGCGTCTGCGCTACGCCTACATCGTCAAGTGCACGGGCGTCGAGCGCGACGCCTCCGGGCAAGTGGTGACGGTGCGCTGCACCTACGACGCGGACTCGCGTGGCGGCGACTCCCGCGGGCGCAAGGTGAAGGGGACCATCCACTGGGTGTCGGCGTCGCATTCGATCCCCGCCGAAGTGCGACTCTACGATCACCTCTTCAGCGTGCCTAAGCCCGACGACGCGGACGACTGGAAGACCGTCCTCAACCCACGCTCGCTCGAGGTCGTCCGCGGCGCCCGCCTCGAACCGGCGCTGGCCGGCGCCGACCGGGGCTCGCGTTTCCAATTCGAGCGCCAGGGCTACTTCTGTGTGGACGCGCGCGATTCGGCGCCGGCGCGGCTGGTATTCAACCGCACCGTCGGGCTGCGCGACACGTGGGCGAAGATTGAGAAGGGGGCGGGATAGCGGATGGTTGACTGGATGGGTTCATGAAGAAACGCGTCGTCATCACAGGCCTCGGTGTGGTTTCTCCAATCGGGATCGGTGTCGGGGAGTTCTGGAAAGCCGCGCTGGCGGGAGACTGCGGAATCAGCGCGGTCCCGGCATTCGACAGCTTGCCGATGGAGGCCTACCGTTCCAGGGTGGTGGGCCGGGTGCCGAACTTCAATCCCGCGACATACTTGGACTCAGCGCAGGCAGAACGCCTGGACCGCTACGCTCAGTTCGGGCTGGTGGCCGCCAAGGAGGCGATCACCGACGCGGCGTTGCGGATGGACCAGGAAGCTCCCTACCGCGTGGGAGTGATCGTCGGCGCCGGCATGGGCGCGATGACCTTGGGCGAGCGCGAGCTCACCAAGCTTTACCTGGAACTCAAACCGAATCGCGTGCCCCCCAATTTCATTCCGGCCATCACGATGAACTCCGTCTCGGGGCTGATCGCCCTCGCGCACGGGGCCAAGGGTCCCAACTACACGATCTCCACCGCCTGCTCATCGAGCGCGCACGCGATCGGCCAGGCCCTGGTTGCCATCCGGACCGCGCAAGCGGACGTGGTGATCGTCGTGGGGGCGGACGCGAGCATCACCCCGCTGGTCCTTGCAGGCTTCGGCTCCCTCCGCGCGCTGTCGACACGGTACAACGACGATCCGCGCCGGGCGTCCCGGCCGTTCGATCGCGGGCGCGACGGATTCGTGCTGGGCGAAGGCGCCGGCGCGTTGATCCTGGAGTCTCTCCCCCACGCCCGAAAGCGTGGCGCGCGGATCTATGCCGAGGTCGCCGGGTACGCCGCCACCAGCGAAGCCTACAACATGGTGATTCCCCGCGAGGACGGGGCGGAGATGGCCGCCACGATGTCCCTGGCGCTTCGGGACGCGCGGCTCGCTCCCGCCCAGGTGGATTACGTAAACGCCCATGCCACGTCCACGATCCGCGGAGATGAGGTTGAAATCCGGGGAATCCGACGCCTGCTGAAGACACGAGCGAGCAAGGTGGTGGTCAGCGCCACGAAGTCCATGATCGGCCACACCCTGGGCGCCGCAGGTTGCCTCGGGGCTGTCGCGACGACAATGGCGATTCAGAGCGGCCTGGTCCACCCCACGATCAACTACGAGGATCCCGATCCCGAGTGCCAGCTTCCGGGTATCGCCGGCAAGCTGCAGGAGCGCCGCATCAAGGTCGCCCTCGTCAACGCGTTCGGGTTCGGCAGCAACAACTCCTCGCTCGTGCTGAAACGGTACGATTAACCGAGAAAGGGCGCCATCGTATGACGGTCAACACCGAGATTGCTGAGCGACTTCGCGCCACGCTGGCGAAGGAGCTGAAGCAGGACGTCACGTCGATCACCCCCGAACACACGCTTCGCGGCGACCTGGGGTTGAACTCTCTGGATGCGATCGAGCTGATGTTCAGGATCGAGGAGGAATTCGATTTGTCCATTCCCGACGACGACATTCAAGGGCTGGTCAAGGTCGGGGACGTGATCGAGTACCTGGAACGTCGATTGGCCCCAGCGGCCCCGGCGCCGCGCGCGACCCCGGCTGCCGCGCCGCCGCGCCCGACGCCCGCCGCGAAGGCCCCCGCCAAGAAGGCCAAAGCAAAAGCATCGCGCCGTCATGCCTGAGGGGCCTCCCGTTGTCCGACTGGGTGACATACAGCGAGTCATCGGAGGAGAGCTCGTCGGATCCGGGGAGGAGAACTTTTCGGGGGTGTCCAGCCTGGAAGAGGCCGGCCCACGGGACCTGGCCTATGTCACCGCCGACCGTTATATTCCCGCGGCCCTCAAGTCCAGGGCCGGCGCCTTCATCACCCACCGTCCGCTCCCGGAGCTGAAGCGGCCCCACATCGTTGTGCCGCACCCTGCCCATGCCGTCGTGACGGTGATCCATCGATTTTTCACCGCCCCGTTCAAGCCCCGCGGGATCGCCGAGCCGATCGCTCGCGGGGTCGACGTCCGCATCGGTGCGGATCCGTCCATCTGGCCCTTCGTCACCCTCGGCGACCGGGTCACCCTGGGCGCGAGGGTGACGCTCTACTCCGGTGTATTCATCGGCGATGATGTCACGGTCGGCGACGACACCGTGCTCTCCCCCAACGTGACGGTCCTCGACCGCTGCCAGATCGGGAGCCGCGTACGCGTTCACAGCGGGAGCGTGATCGGGAGCGACGGATTCGGCTACGTCCAGCACGGCGGGCGCCACTACCGGATGCCGCAGCTGGGCATCGTGGTCATCGAGGATGACGTGGACCTGGGCGCCAACGTGACCGTCGATCGCGCCACGTTCGGCCGGACCGTCGTCAAGCGTGGCACGAAGGTCGACAACCTCGTGCAGATCGCCCATAACGTCACGGTTGGAGAGGACAGCCTCCTCGTGGCGCAGTCCGGGATCGCCGGCAGCTCGTCCTTGGGGCACCACGTGGTGATGGGAGGACAGGCGGGCATCGGCGACCATCTGACGATCGGCGATATGACCATGATCGCGGCGCGGTCCGGGGTGAGCCGCCACACCGAGCCCGGCCAGATCGTCTCCGGCAATCCGGCGATTCCTCATACGGTTGCGCTCAGGGCCTACAGCGTCATTCCCCACCTACCCGAGCTTCGCCAGCAGGTTCGCGACCTCGAACGGCGCGTCCGCGCCCTCGAGTCCGCGCCGCAGGCGCCGCGGCACAAGGGAAAACGCAGGAGCCGCGCGGGCTAGCGGACAGCCGGGGATCGCTCCGTCGCCTCGAGCGGGCGCGCCACCATGATGCCGGTGTGCGTCGACACGCCCGCGAGGTACGTCGCGAGATCCTCGTCGAGGGTGACCGCCTTCCGGGTGGTCGACGCATGGAGCAGCCGCAGCGCTCCGGCCGCCTCCCGGTAGCACAGCCCCGCGTGCGCACAGTCCAGACCGTCGATCGTCGTGGTGATGCCGACGATGTCGCCCGTCATCAGGAGGGGTCGGGCCGCCGCGATCTTCTCCTTCGGCAGATAGTGCATCTCGCGCGCATTGATGTCGGCCTCCACGCGCGCGATCTTCCGAACCAGCGCGGGATTGGCCTTGAGCTGCCGATAGGCCTCGGGATGCGCGCTCATGAAGCTGACGCGCTTGGTGAAGCGAGCCGCGCCCGGTAGCTCGCGCGTGATCAGGCGGACCACGCGCTTGTCTTCGTTGTCGACGAACCAGTCGCTCATGTAGTGGAGCCGCGAGGCGTAGTCGGTCAGCTGGCCGCGCCGGTATCTGGTGAAGGTGACTTCCGCCAGCAGCGCCTCCGGCGTGAGCCCGCCGCGGCCCAGCATGCGCGCGAACGCGAGCGTGCTCTCAAAGAACGTGACACAGTCGAGGCCACGGAGGTTGACCGAGCAGACCTCGCGATCCTCGTAGAGCTCCAGTGTGCCGTCGACGTACGGCGTGTCGCGGAGTGCCATGCCGATGGCGCCGGACCGCTCGCCGATCGGCCACTCGGCCCACCTGTGCTCGCGCGCCTGCATCACGAGCCGGTCGAACGTCTCGCGGCCGGTGACGACGGCTGCGTCGCGCTCACCCCCGGGCACGCGGTCCGGCCCCGTGATCGCGAGCGCCCCGGCACCGAGGAGAACCCTGGACACGAGGGTAAGAAAGGCTCGCCGGCCCGGCGTCGCGTCATTCATCGCGTCTATAGAATCGCATGGTCAGGCCCGCGCGGCCGAGCGCCGAGCCACTTCTTCGGCGAGGGCGCGATGTTCGGCGCAGCCGATCACCGAGGCGTCGGGCCGGGGTCCGGCGGTGTCGATGAGGCGTCGAACCGCCTGGCGGCGCCGTAGCGCCGGGGCGAGGTCGAGGGAGCCCCGGTCGATGTCATGACCGATCGCCGTCAGCGTTTCGCGTCGAGCATCGGCACGCCGGCAGACGAGCGCGAGATCGCCGCCCGCGCTCAGGAACCGGCGAGCCGCGCCGGGGATACCCCAGGTGCCGGCGACGGCGGCCATCTCGAGGTCGTCGCTGAGGACGAGGCCGGAGAAGTTGAGACGCCGCCGGAGCAGACGGCCGATGACTTCGGGCGAGAGTGACGCGGGGAGCTCGGGGTCGAGCGCACGGTATCGCACGTGGGCGACCAGCACCGCCGGGCAGCCGGCTCCGAGCGCTGCGAGGAACGGGATGAGGTCCCCGCGCTTCAGGTCGTCCAGGGTGGCGTCGATCTCCGGCAACTCCTCATGCGAGTCGACCGCCGTGCGTCCGTGCCCGGGGAAGTGCTTGGCGACAGGGAGAAGCCCCTCACCGAGCATCGCCTCGACGAACGCGACGCCGTACCCGGCGACGGCATCCGGAGCCGTCTCGAATGCCCGGTCGCCGATCACCGTGCTCGCCGAATTGACCAGGCAGTCGAGTACCGGCGCCAGCCCAGAGTCGAAGCCGGCGGCACGAAGCTCGCGGGCCATGGCTCGCGCCACAGCCGCGGCCAGGCGCAGGTCGCCGGAGCGTCCAACCGTTGCCGGCGGCGGAAACCGGGTAAACGGAGGGGGCAGGCGATGCACCCGTCCACCCTCGTGATCGACCATGACGAGAACGTCGGGGCCGAGCCGTCGCGCGGCCGCCGTGAGCGCCAGCACCGTCTCGAGGCTCGGACAGTTGCGCGCGAACAGGATGACGCCCCCGAGCCCCGACTGCTCGGCCAGCGCGGCGAGATCGTCGGGAATCGCCGTCCCGTCGAATCCGACGGCAAGTGCATGTCCGGGCCCGGGTGCCACACTGCGATCCTACGGCATGGGTCATCTTCTAGAAAACTCGCGGTGGACCGGCTATGCTCACGACGCGTCAGCTCGAGAGGAGCGCCCACGTGCCCAGGGTGAACATCTCCGTCCCCGGCATCCCGCGGCCGCTGGCGAACTACACGCCGGCCGCCCGCGCCGGCAATCTCGTCTTCGCGGCCGGTCAGCTCGCGAGCGACTTCAACGAAGGCGTGGCCGCCGAGGCGCGCATCCATCCCGCGTTTCCGTACTACGGCTCCGCGATCAAGAAACAGACGCGCTATGTCCTGGAAAATCTCGCCCAAACATTCAACGCGGCGGGCACGTCGCTGAGCCACGTGGTGAAGGCGCAGGTGTTTCACACGGATCTCGCGAACTTCAGCGGCTTCGACGAGGTGTGGACGGAGTTCTTTCCGGAACCGCCGCCGCGGACGACGATCGGCGCGACCGGGCTCCTCGTCCCCGGCACCCTTGTCGAGATCGACCTGATCGCCACCGTGCCAACGGTCGCCGGCCGCGCGACCCAGTCGGACGCCCCACGCCCTCTGGCGAATTACTCAGAGGCTGTCGTGGTCGGCGATCTCGTCTTTGCCGCGGGCCAGCTCGCCAGTGACTTCAAGACGGGCGTGCCGCGAGAGGCGCGCGGGAATCCGGCCTTTCCTTACTACGGCTCTGACATCAAGCGTCAGACGCGGTACGTGCTCGAGAATCTGGCGCGGACGTTCAAGAGCGCGGGCACATCGTTGGACCGCGTGGTGAAGGCGCAGGTGTTCCACACGGACCTGAACAACTTCTTCGCGTTCGACGAGGTCTGGCGGGAATTCTTTCCCACGCCGCCACCGCGGACGACCGGCGGCACGACCGGCCTGCTCGTGAAGGACACTCTGGTGGAGATCGACCTGATCGCGGCGTTGCCCTCGGCCCGGGTGCAACAGGTCTCCGTGCCCGACATTCCGGTGCCACTGGCGCACTATACGCCCGCGACGCGGGTGGGAGATTTCGTGTTCGCCGCTGGCCAGATCGCCAGCGACTACGAGAGCGGCGTGCCACGCGCTGTGCGGGTCGACCCGGCGTTCCCTTACTACGGCTCGGACATCAAGCGTCAGACGCGGTACGTGCTCGAGAATCTGGCGCGGACGTTCAAGAGCGCGGGCACATCGTTGGACCGCGTGGTGAAGGCGCAGATGTTCCAAACGGACCTGAATAACTTCTTCGCCTTCGACGAGGTGTGGCAGGAATTCTTCGCCGCGCCGCCGCCGCGCACCACCGTGGGCACGACGGGCCTGCTGGTTCCGGGCACCCTGGTCGAGATCGACCTCATCGCGGCCATGCCCTGAGCCCGTCAGCGCCCTTTGAACGCCGCCGGGCGCTTCTCGACGAATGCGCGGATTCCTTCGCGCGCGTCCTCCGTCTCGGACGCGATGTTCTGGGCGAAGGTCTCGAACTCGAGCGCGGCGCGGAGATCGACGTCCTGGCTGTGATACAGCGCGCGTTTCGCGAGCCGGATGGCGATCGGCGGCCCGGCGGCGATCTTCCGCGCCAGCTCGTTTGTGGCGGGCAGCAACTCCTCGGGCGCGTAGACGGCGCTCACCAGCCCGAGCCGGAGCGCCTCCCCGGCGTCGATGATGTCGCCGGTGAAGATGAGCTCGCACGCCTTGGCCATGCCGACGAGTCGCGGCAGAAAGTACGTTCCGCCCCAGTCCGGATGAAGGCCCCGCTTGACGAACGCCTGGGTGAACTTCGCGGCCGTCGAGGCCAGGCGGATATCGCAGCCGAGCGCCAGGTTCATGCCGGCGCCGGCCGCGGCGCCGTTCACCGCGGCGATCACCGGCTGGGGAGC
>Ga0209157_1004454_pt1 | contig 10468 bp, 12 predicted proteins | sample GraSoiAngelo_135_FD_185892 | JGI IMG/M metagenome (GOLD analysis project Ga0209157, IMG submission 185892) | Grasslands soil microbial communities from the Angelo Coastal Reserve, California, USA - 14_0929_05_40cm (SPAdes) (version 2) | ecosystem: Environmental > Terrestrial > Soil > Grasslands ... | reverse complement strand
GGGCTTTGCGAGTGCGGCGTCGTGGCAAGCGAACCTCGTCACGACGGACCAGCCCGCGATCTTCCCGTGGCTCAACCTCGACGCGCGCGGGAACGCGTACGCCGTCTGGGTCACGAACGGCATCGTGTATCTGTCGGTCTCGCCCATCGACGATGCGCGCAACGACCCGCATGCGACCCCGGCAGGACGACCCGCGACCTACTGGACGCCGAAGGTCCGCGTCACCCCATCGCAGGTCACGAGCGCGGTGTTCCCCGCGGTGACCGGCGGTGACACCGGCCGTATCGCCATCGCGTACATGGGTAGCGAGGACTGCACCGGTCTTTCCGACAACTGCGCCGATGCAGCGCACTGGAACACGTACGTCTCGGTCCTCACAGATGCGCTTTCGATCGCACGCGGCGAACCCACCACGATCCTGGCGGGCAAGGTGAACCACCGCATCGATCACCGCGGACAGGTCTGCACGTCAGGAACGACCTGCAGTGGAGACCGATCGCTCCTCGACATGCTCGATCTCGGATTCGACCAGACCGGCCGCATCGGCGTCGTATTCATGGACAACAACAACGGTCTCGCGGCCGAGCCTCGCACCAACCCATCGAAGGCCGGCCCCTTCACGCAGTTCGCGAAGGAGGTCGCCGGACCGTCGCTGCTCGCGCCGACGGGGACGGGCACATCACAGGTCTCGATCTCGATCCCGCAGAACGGCCGCAGCGACGCATCGGGTGACGCGACGTGGCCGAATGTGAATGGTTCGCCGAACCTGCGATCCCTTGACCTTCTCGGAGCGTCGGTCTTCGTGAGTGGGAGCGACCTTGTCGCGCGGATCCCCCTCGCCGATGCGACCCGCGCGGGCATGGCGCGCGATCTCGCGGCATACAACGCGGTATTGCAGTCGACACCGCCCGCCGATCGTCTCCAGTACGTCTTCCGGTTCTCGACGGCTGAGGATGTGTTCCACCTCTCGATGGAGTACAACTCCGACGGGACCGTCCGTTTCTTCGGCGGAAAGCTCGGAGCGAACGATTCGATGTCGAACGGAAGCTCGTCGCTCGGCGCCGTGTACAACACCGACGCCAGCTTCTCCGGCATCGGAACGCTCGATAGCGGTGCGCTCACCCTTCGCGGGCCGCTCAGCGCCTTCGGGCTCGCTGTCGGCTCCGGCCTCACCGGCGCCTCGGCGTTCTCCCTGGCGGGACCCGCCGAGGCGCTCGACGGAACGATCCTCATTCCGATGCGGACGGTCGACGCGTCCCCGCCGTTCGATGCGACTCTTGCCATGCAGCCCGCGCCCGCGCCGGTCGCGGTCGACTGCACCGATCCGAACATCCAAAGCGCTGGCGGCTGGCACGTGCTGAACGACGCGAAGGCCACGAGCGGCACGCTCTGCCGCGACGTCGGCACCAGCAAGACGAGCGACTCTCTGAAGCTCCAGTTCACCGGTACCGGCATCGACATCGTCGTCGCGAAGGGGCCCCGCGGCGGTGTCCTCGGCTTCAGCGTCGACGGCGTCAAGCAGGAGATCAACGAGTACGCGGCCTCGACGGCTTCCGGGCCGCCCGACCAGAGCGGGCGAAAGGGACTGACCTACAGCGTCGCCATCCATCGTAACGTCTCGTCCGGCATGCATAGCGTGGTCGTGACGAACGATTCCACAGACAACCAGCGCGACATGGTGTACGTCGACGGCTTCCAGATCTACGGCGGCGACATCGGCACACCGGCGGGGCACTTCGTCCAGGAGACCGCCGGTCTCGTCGTGAGCACGGCGCTCGCCGGACTCGACTCCGTCAACGAGCTCGTCGTGGATCCCGCGACCGAGTTGATCGACGTCGTCGTCGAGACGGTCGCCGGAACGACGGTCAGCATCAAGGACCCGAGCGGCAAGACCCTCGCAACGGCCACCGTCGATGACGGCGGCGTTCTGGATCTACAGGCCTTGCCCGATGGCGCGGGCGCGTATGCGCTCGTCATCCACAACGGCACCGCCGGCACCATCGCGTTCCAGGCATGGGAGGTGTTGACCGAGAGCCGCTAGCCTCCGCGCGTCAGTTCGCGCCGCGCAGCTCGAAGGAGAGACGGTCGACCTTGCCGCCGTCGATCTTGAAGAGCCACGTCGTGTAGTTCGCGAACACGCCGGGGGCGCGGGTCAGCGTGGTGATCCGCACCTCGCCGTCGCGCTCTTCCTCGTCGCGCATGCTCTGGAGGAACTGCGGAGCCATGCGGATCATCTGGCGGACGCCTTCCTTGCCGCGGAGCGGCGCTTCCGCACCCGGCAGAAGGACCTCGACCGCCTCTGTGCAGAGCTCGGCCGCGGCATCCGCGTCACGCTCACGCACCGCGTTGATGAAACCCCGAGCGACTTCGAGACCGGTCATGGATCGATGTTAGGCGGCGAGGGCATCCGGAGAGAGGGCGTCATTCTCCGTTACGGTCAGTGGATCGCCGTTTCGGCATGGTGTTTCTCCTGCTGCTCGGCCCGGCGTGCGCGCCAGCGACAGCCGACAACGCGGCGGTCGAGCGCGACTACGCCGAAAAACGCTCGACCGTCGAGGTCACCGCTGACGGCGTGGTGACGAGGGTTCTCGCGGACGACAGCGGCCCGTCCGGCGCGCATCAGCGTTTCATCATTCGCCTTGCCGGTTCGACGCAGACGGTGCTCGTCGACAACAACGTGACCATCGGACAGCGGGCTCCGGTAATGCCGGGCGACAACGTGATCGTGCACGGCGAGTACGTGTGGAACGACGAGGGCGGGCTGATCCATTTCACGCATCACGATCCTGCGCCGGCCCATGAGGGAGGATGGATCGACTTCAAAGGGGTGCGGTACCAATGACCTCAAAGCCGCGACGCGATCTGGCGGTCCCGACCGGATTCGAACCGGCGATCTCGTCCTTGACAGGGACGTATGCTAGGCCGCTGCACCACGGGACCATGCGCTGCGAAAGCGTTCTGTGCTCCCCTCGCGCCTCACCATTCTGACAGAGACGAAAAAGAGGCGGCGAGTGCGCTTCCTTTCACTCGCCGCCTCTGCCGGTGTGGCCGATGTCAGTCGCTAGGTCGTCGCCAGCGCCGCCTGCCGAAGACGCTTTGTCACCTCATTCGTCAATCGGCTGGTCCTTGCGAGCCCCGCGAGCGTGAAGTCGAGACCCGCTTCTTTCAGTTCTTCGTATCCAAGCCCTCGATAGAGCCGCTTGCCGGCGACGTAGCACATCTCGTCGTACAAGACGGGCCATTCCGCGCCCTTTCGCTCGAAGCAGAAAGCGATGAAATCGATCGCCACCTGGGCGACCCGCTCCTCTGGCACTCCGTCCCCTCCCAGATGCGACATGGCGCATCATCCGCACCCTCTAACGAAGCAACAAGGGCTTTCGTCCACCTTCTTGTCCACAGGTTCATCCACACGATCTGACCACGTTTCCCACAACGTATCCACACTTGAGGCGAGTGGCGTTACTCGTTTCATGTCGATTTCTTCGTCCTGCGATCCGAGAAACGACGCCGTTCCCGCAGACGCGCGCTCGCGCGGTCAAGCGCCGTGTCGCCGAACTTCTCACGCACGGCATCAAGCGCGGCGTTGAGTCGCGTGGTGCGCACGTGATCGAAGAGCCCCATCTGCCGTCCGATCTCGATCCCGGAAGCGGTGACCCCGACCAGCCGCACCGGACTGGTCCGACCACTGCGACGGTCTTCCGCGAGCGCGTCGCGCAGCAACTGACGCGCGGTGCTGAAGATCCTCAGATCGTCGTCCGTCGGCTCGGCGAGCGTGCGCTGCCGCGTGCGCGTCTCGAAGGGCGCGACGCGCAGATGCAGTGTGATGGTGCGACCGCGGAGCTGTTGACCGCGGAGCCTGCGTCCGACGCCCTCGGAGAGGGCCAGGAGCATGGATTCGATCGTCGCAGGGTCGAGCGTGTTGCGATCGAACGTGTGCGAGTGCCCGACCGATTTCGGGGTCCTGCCGTCGCCCACGACCACGCCTTCGTCGATGCCATGCGCGCGCTCCCAGATGTGACGCCCGTGCTCGCCGAGCCGTGTCTCGAGCACGCTCACGTCCATCGCGGCGAGCTCGGCGATCGTACGGAGTCCCCAGCCCTCGAGGACCTCGCGCGTCTTCGGTCCGACGCCCCACAGCCGGCCGAGCTCGAGTGGCGCGAGGAACGCCTCCTCGCCGCCCGCGGGGACGATGACCAGCCCGTCCGGCTTGCGGAGGTCCGACCCGATCTTCGCGCAGAGCTTGTTCGTGGCAACCCCGACGGACAGCACGAGACCGAGCTGCTCGCGTACATCGCGTTTCAGCTCCCTCGCGATGTTCTCCGCTCCGCCGAACAGATGCTCGGTCGCCGTTACGTCTAGGAACGCTTCATCGAGCGAGATCGGCTCCACCAGCGGGGTCCGCTCGGCAAAGAGCGCCATGACGGCGTCGGACGCTTCCTCGTACTTCTGCCCGTCACCCGGAACGAAGATACCGTCGGGGCACAGCCGGCCCGCGGTCTGGAGGGGCATCGCCGAATGGACGCCGAAGACGCGTGCCTCGTAGGAGGCCGCGGCGACGACGCCGCGATCGTTCGGTCCGCCGCCGACTATCACGGGCTTCCCGCGGTATTCGGGATGATCGCGCTGCTCGACCGACGCGTAGAAGGCGTCGAGGTCGCAGTGCAGGATCGCGCGGCGCTCGGGCACGATGACGCTCATCCGACGCGCGCCCCATGCGTCTTCGCCTCGGGCGCCATGAAGCGCGCCAGCGCCTCGCCTTCTTCCACGGCCGCGGCGCGTTCCGCACGACCGAGCTTCCCGAAGGGACGGATGCGCACGACCGAGTCGGACTTCGTCGTCGTGAGCGCCCAGGTGCCGGCGGCCCAGCCGTCCACGAGGAAGACCGCTTCGATGATCGCGTTCTTCGAATAGACGGCGGAACGATGTCTCGCGGCGATGACGCGGTCGCGGTGCTCGTAGCCGATGAGCAGCTCGTCATATCGAGGAAGAAAGCGCACCGGCGCAGTCGTGTCCGCGGTCGGTCGCGGCGCGTGCGGCAAGTCGAAGAGGACGTGACCCCGCTCGTCGGAGAAACGCTTCAGTGACGGCGCGAGCTTCTCGAGGACGGGTCGGATGCGTGGAGGGACCTGTCCCGCGAACTGTGCGATATCCGCGAGGCTCGCGGGCCCGAACGCCGCGAGATACCGGCGGATGAGGAGCCGCAGCGCGACCTGCTCTGACGGGCGCGAGCCACCGCCGATCCAGTGGCGTGCCGCGACATACGGTGCGTTCGTGCCGCCGTGCGCCCAGTGGCCGCCCGGCGGAGCGGACACGAGATCCGCATGCGCACTCACGAACCGCCAGATGAGCCATTTGTACGGACCGCCGAACGAGCCGAGGCGCTCGGTCAGGTGCGCGACGACCTGCTCTTTCAGACGTGGTTCTCGCGCGAACGCGACCGCAAGCTTCGCGACCGCCTTGGGATCGACGCCCTGGCCGACCTGAAGTCGGTTCCACGCGCCGCGCTGCAGATCCTGGGTCGCGACCGCGTACGCGAAGAAGTCGCGCGCGCTCACCAGGTGAAGCGTGCCGCGCATCAGCCGGGCTCGTATGACGGTGTGCGTCTTCTCGATCGCGCTCCACAGGCTCTCGCGCTCGAAGTTCCTCAGGCGCGACCAGAGCGCGAGATATGGGGACGGCGCCCACTGCGCTTGCAGAGCCGCGAGGCGCTCGATCCCGGTGACGACCGACAGTGACGCGCGCTCGAGGAGCATCTGGCGCGCGAGGGTCGCGCGGTTGAGCTCGCGCAGCGTGAGCTCCGGCGCATCGGCGGCCCGGCGCGGGCTCACGCCTTCACCCCATGCGTTTTCGCTTCCGGGTAATAGAAGCGCACCAGCCGCTCGCCTTCGTCGATCAGCGCCGCCTTGTCGCGCTTCGCGAGCGTCGTGAACGGCGAGAGCTCGAGCATCGCCTGCCGTGGCGTGGCCGCGATCTTCCACCGACCGGCGACGAAGCCGTCGACGAGGAACGTCGTCCAGACCTCGGCCGAGAAGATCACCTGCTTCTTGTACGCGGCCGGAAGGATCCGCGTCCGCTCGGCCGCATCGTGGCCGAGGATCGCCGCATCGAAGCGGGCCAGGAAACGCGCGGGCGCGACCGTGTCGGCCGGTGGACGCGGCGCCTTCGCGAGGTCGAACAGGTCGCGTCCACGCTCGTCGCGGAACCGCCGGATGTCCTTGATCCGAGTGAGCGCCTCACGCAGCGGCGGCACGCGGCAGCCGGTCCAGTTCGCGAGATCGCCGACGGTCGACGGACCGAAGGCCCCGAGGTAGCGGCGCGCAACGAGGTCGAATGCCGCGTCGGGCTTCGGGGCTCTGCGCAGCTTCGCCGGCGGCGCGACGAATCGGGCCAGCTGCCGGTATTCCCAGTGCGCGCCGCTCTTCTCCCAGATGAGCCCACTCGCTGTGACGGCCGCGAAGAGATACCAGTTGCGAAGGCGCTCGTCCTTCGGTGCGTCTCGCGCGATGAACTCACGGATCTCTTCGCGCGTGCGAGGCGTCTTCGCCGCGAACGTGAAGACCTTGTCGTGGATGTCCTTGAGCGCCGCGAGATCCGGTCCGCCCGGCGGCCGCCACGCGGCGAAGCGTCCATCGAGGGTCGCGAGCGCATACGCCCCGTACTCCTTGGCGCTGACGAGGTGAAGGGTCGCGCGCATGAGCGTCGCCTTGATCACGAGGCCCCTGTCGATCGGTTCGGTCAGGTCGTCGCGCCTGAAACCCGCGAGCCGCGTCCAGAGGGCGACATACGGTGACGGCGCCCACTGGCCCTGAAGACAGGCGAGGCGCTCGATCGCATCGACGACGCCGACGCGCTGTCGAGTGAGGAGCATCTGACGCGCGAGCAGCGCGCGGTTGAGTTCGCGAAGCGTGATGACGGGAACATCGGGCTGTGCGGGCATCGCCAGAGGTTAGGCCAGCCGGCGAATGACCCCGATGACTTTGCCTTGGATCTGGATGTCGCGCGTGTAGATCGGCTGCATCGCGCCGTTGGCGGGCTGCAGTCGTACGCGATCCTTCTCCTTGAAGAAGCGCTTCAGCGTCGCGCGGTTGTCTTCGAGGAGCGCGACGATGATGTCGCCGTCCCGGGCGGTGTTCTGCTGTTGCACGACGACGTAGTCGCCGTCGTCGATGTGGTCATCGATCATCGACTTGCCACGGACGCGTAGCACGAAGGTGTCGCGACCGCGACCAGCGAGCTCGCCGGGGATGGAGAGCGTCTCCGTCTTGTCTTCCATCGCATAGATGGGCTCACCGGCGGCGATCTCGCCGATGATCGGCGCGGAGACGACGCGACCGCCAAAGGAGCCGGGGATCGAGAGGGCGCGCGAACGCGTGGCGTCCTTGGTGAGACGGCCCTCCTTCTCGAGCTTGGTGAGGTGGTGGTGGACCGCCGACGTCGAGGCGAGCCCGACGGCCTCGGCGATCTCCCGCACCGTCGGCGGGTAGCCCCGCTCCGCGATGCGCTCGCGGATGAAGGCCAAGATGCGCTCGGCGCGCTGCTGGTCCTGCTTCGTCACGCTTGGACCATACCGAACAGATGTTCACCTGTCAAGCCGCGCGTCCGGGGCCCCTGCGGGTCCTGCCGCGGCTCGGGGGAGACAGCGGGCGCATCGCTCTCTCGAAACGGGCCCGCCTTAGCCCGCATCTGCTGCCCTCGCGTCGGGCCGCGGGCTCGACTCTCGTTCGCGATGCGCCCGCTGCCTCTTACCGCGAGCCGTCACCCGCAGCGCAGCACCCCACGCTCTGCGGCTCGCCTATTCGTGGGTATTCTCCGGCGCGTGCCCATCGATCCGGCTGTCGTCTTCGAGTACGCCGCCCGCACGTTCTGGGCGCTCATCGTCATCATCGTCATGCTCCTTCTGGCGCGCGTCGTTCGGCGCACGACGATGCGTGCGCTCACCCGTGGCCGGGCCCAGGCGAACGTCACGATCCTGCTCGGCAACCTCGTGCAGGTCGCGGTCGTCACGATCGGAGTGCTGCTCGTCCTCGCCATCTACACGCGCGACGCGTTCGGCTGGATCCTCGGGTCATTCAGCGTCGTCGGCATCGTGCTGGGCCTGTCGCTCCAGGACATCCTCAAGAACTTCCTGGCCGGCATCTGGGTGCTGGTGGAGCGGCCGTTCCGGATCGGCGACACGATCGAGGTCGGCGGCTACAGCGGGGTCGTCGAGGAGATCACGTTCCGGACGACGCTGCTGCGGACGGTGGACGCGCAGCAGGTGATCGTGCCGAACGGCACGTTCATGACGAGCTCCGTCGTGAACCTCACGCGTTTTCCGACCCGGCGCGCGAGCCTCTGGCTCGTCGTGGATGATGCGAGCAAGCCCATCGCAGCCGACGACGTCCGTTCCGCGCTCCGGGAAACCTCCGGGGTCGCAAAGGAGCCTCCGCCCAGCGTGGAGCTGCGGAGCGTTACGGGTGGCAAGGCTAGTTACCTGGTCACGTTCTGGACGGCCGAGCGCGACGCGGCCCTTTCCGCGGCCGTCGCCGCGCTGCGGGCACGATTCCCGCAGGGAGAGGTGCATGGTGGCTAGAGAATTCCGTCCGCCCCGCGACCCGAAGGAAGCGATCGAGCTGATGCGCAAGATGCCCGCATACGCCCGTTTGGTGTGGGCGCTCGCGCGCGATCCGCGCGTACCGACCCGGCAGAAGCTGGTCCTCGGTGCGATCGCCGGCTATCTCGTGTTCCCGATCGACATCATCCCCGACTTCATCCCGGTCATCGGGCAGCTCGACGATCTCGGCGTGCTCATCTTCGGACTCGATTTCTTCATCCGCAACGCGCCCCCCGAGGTCGTCGAGGAGCACATGGGTCGCATCGCGCGCAACGACGACGAGCTGAAGCACGACCTGGAACGCGCTCAGGGCGCGCTGTCCGGTCGAGCGAGCGAGCTTCGCGCTACATTGGACCGGATCTTGTCACGCGACCGCGAAGGAGATAACGCATGAGCGACCGGGACTCGGGCGGCGGTGTATTCGACGTCATCGAGGCGCTGCTCGCGATCATCGGCGCGCTGACCGTCATGGGAGTCGTCGCAGTCGCCGCGTCGGTCCTCGCATGGGAGATGGAGCTCCGAAAGAGCGAGCAGGACGGCTCGCTCGCGGAGACCACTCAGCCCAGCAACTAGCGCGGACCCGTGCGCGTCATCCTGAAGCGTGAGGTGGCCGGACTCGGCCGCCCCGGTGACGTCAAGGACGTCGCTGACGGTTACGCCCAGAACTTCCTTCTGCCGCGCGGCCTCGCCATCGAGGCGACGGCAGGCGAGCTCAAGGTGCTCGCGCGCGCGCGAGACGCCAAGCGCGCGAAGCAGGACCGCGCTCACGCCGACGCGGAGGAGCTCGCGAAACGCCTGTCCGAGACGACGCTCGTGTTCCGCCTCAAAGCGGGAGAGCAGGGCAAGACGTTCGGTTCCGTGACGAACAAGGACATCGCCGACGCGCTGCAGCGCGAGCACAAGGTCGAGGTCGACAAGACGAGGGTGCACTTGCCGGAGCCGCTCAAGTCTCTCGGTGTGCACACGGTCGAGATCCGCTTGCTGACCGACGTCCGCGCGAACGTGACGGTGGCGATCGAACCGGAACGCTGATGCGCTATTTGCGCAGCACCGTCCACCACAGGATCGCCGCGCCGAGGAGCAGCATCAGGCCGAGCAGGACGAAGGCCTGGGCCGACGTCATGCGGCCTAGTGTGGTCTAACCGCCCGCTTCCTTCTTCGGTTCGCGCATCCAGGGCGTGATGGTGACGCCGACGATGATCCCCTCCGGACTGAGCAGGCGCGCCACGGTCTGGCCCCATGGCTCGGTCTTGGGAGCGACGAGGAGTCGATAGCCTTTCGCGCGTAGCTCTTCGGCCGCCGCGGCGACGTCCTCCACGTCGAACTCGATCCACGCCTGCGGCGCGGCGACGTTGGACGGCCATTCGCGCGAGCCGAAGCACGATTCCGCTGCCTCGGCGAGCGGCCAGAGGCCGAGATGCTTGACGCCGTCGACCTTCTCGGTCGAAACGTCCCCGCTCTCCTCGAGCGGGAGGCCGAGCGTGTCGCGATAGAAGCGCAGCGCCGCGTCCATGTCGCGGACGATCGGGCCGAAGCCGGCGACGAACAGGACTTTCATCAGATGTCCGCCCGAGTCTCGCCCAAATCGCGGAAACGCGTCAGCTCGGACTGGAAGTGCAGGTCGAAGTCGCCGGTCGGGCCGTTGCGGTGCTTCGCCAGTTTCAGGCGCACCACGCTTTCGTCGCGGTCCTTGCGGTCCTTCTGCCAGAGGAACAGAACGAGGTCGGCGTCGGCCTCAATCGCTCCGCTCTCCCGGAGGTCAGACAGCATCGGCTCGGTGCCGCGTGTCTCGATCTGACGCGACAGCTGCGAGAGCGCAACGAGAGGCACCTCCAGCTCGCGCGCGATCGATTTCAGCGCTCGGGTGATGACCGC
>Ga0209157_1004450_pt1 | contig 10471 bp, 8 predicted proteins | sample GraSoiAngelo_135_FD_185892 | JGI IMG/M metagenome (GOLD analysis project Ga0209157, IMG submission 185892) | Grasslands soil microbial communities from the Angelo Coastal Reserve, California, USA - 14_0929_05_40cm (SPAdes) (version 2) | ecosystem: Environmental > Terrestrial > Soil > Grasslands ... | reverse complement strand
GTCCCCGGTGCCAGACGGAGAATCCGCCTCAGGCGAAGTTTTGCCTGGAGTGCGCTTCGCCGCTCGCTCGCACCTGCGCAAACTGCGGGACCCCGCTCCCGCCGATCGCCAAATTTTGTCTGGAGTGTGCGCATCCGGTCACTGAAACGGGGCCGACTCCCGGTCGGTCCCGCTTCGTTTCACCACAGGCATACACGCCCAAGCACCTCGCCGAGAAGATTCTCACTTCCAAGGCCGCCCTGGAGGGTGAACGCAAGCAGGTCACTGTCCTGTTCGCCGATCTGAAGGGCTCGATGGAGCTGCTCGCCGACCGCGATCCGGAGGAGGCACAGAAGCTCCTCGACCCGGTGCTCGAGCGGATGATGGAGGCCGTGCACCGCTACGAGGGCACGGTGAACCAGGTGATGGGCGACGGGATCATGGCGCTCTTCGGCGCGCCCCTCGCCCATGAAGATCACGCCGTGCGCGCCTGCTATGCCGCGCTCCGGATGCAGGACGGCGTGCGGCGCTATTCGGAGGAGCTGCGCCGCGCGCAGGGCGTGGAGGTGCAGATCCGCGTCGGCCTCAACTCCGGCGACGTCGTGGTGCGCTCGATCGGCAGCGATCTCCGCATGGACTACACCGCCGTGGGCCAGATCACGCACCTGGCGGCCCGCATGGAGCAGCTCGCCGCGCCCGGCAGCATCCGGCTCACCGTCGAGACACTGCATTTGGCCGAGGGCTTCGTCCAGGTCACCCAGCTCGGCCCGGTGCCGATCAAGGGGCTTGGCGAGCCGGTCGAGGTGTTCGAGCTGGTGGGGGCCGGCGCCGCCCGCACCCGGTTCGAGGCCGCGGCGCGGCGGGGACTCACGCGCTTCGTCGGCCGGAATGCGGAGCTGGAGCAACTCCGCGACGCACTCGATCGGGCGAGCCTGGGGCACCTCCAGGTGGTCGCCGTGGTCGGGGAGCCGGGCGTGGGCAAGTCGCGTCTCTATTGGGAGCTCCTTCGCTCGCACCGCGTGCACGGCTGGCTCATCGTGCAGTCCGCCTCGGTCTCCTACGGCAAGGCCACCGCCTACCTTCCCGTGATCGAGCTGCTCCGCGGCTACTTCGAGATCGAGAGCCGCGACGACCCGCGGAAGATCCGCGAGAAGGTCACGGGGAAGGTCCTGACGCTCGCCCCGGCGCTCGGGCCCGCCGTGCCCGCACTCCTGGCGCTCCTGGACGTGCCGGTGGACGAGGCGTCCTGGCACGCCCTCGATCCTCTCCAGCGGCGCCAGCAGACGCTCGACGCGGTCAAGCGCCTGCTGTTGCGCGAGAGCGAGGTCCAGCCTCTGGTGGTGGTCTTCGAGGACCTGCACTGGATCGACGGCGAGACCCAGGCCTTGCTCGATAGGCTCGTCGAGAGCCTGCCCACGGCGCGCCTCTTACTCCTCGTCAATTACCGTCCCGAATACAGCCACACCTGGGGCGGCAAGAGCTACTATTGCCAGCTCCGGATCGATCCCCTGCCGCCCGAGAGCGCTGACGAGCTGCTCGCTGCGCTCCTCGGCCCTGACGCGGCCCTCGGCCCGCTCAAGCAGCTCCTGGTCGAGCGGACGGAAGCGAATCCCCTTTTCCTCGAGGAGAGTGTGCGGGCCCTGGTGGAGACGGCGGCCCTGGTCGGCGAGCGCGGCGCCTACCAGCTCACCCGGCCAGTCGACAATCTAAAGATCCCCACCACCGTGCAGGCCATCCTGGCGGCGCGAATCGACCGCCTGGCGCCCGAGGCCAAGCGACTGCTCCAGGCGGCCGCGGTCATAGGCAAGGACGTCCCCATGCCGCTGCTCCTGGCGATTGCCGACACTCCGGAGCCCGAGGTGCGCGCCGAGCTGACGCACCTTCAGGCCGCGGAGTTCCTCTACGAGACCCGGCTCTTTCCGGACCTCGAGTACACGTTCAAGCACGCGCTCACCCACGAGGTGACGTACCAGGGGCTGCTCCACGACCGGCAGCGCGCCCTGCACGCCCGCATCACCGAGGCCATCGAGCAGCTCGCTCCCGAGCGCGTCGCCGAGCAGACCGAGCGGCTGGCCCATCACGCCCTGTGCGGGGAGCTCTGGGAAAAGGCGGTCGCCTATCTCCGCCAGGCGGGCCTCCGGGCCATGGTGCGGGCCGCCAATCGCGAAGCCGTCGCCCACCTGGAGCAGGCGCTTGGCGCTATCCGCCGACTACCGGAGATCCGCGAGACGACCAAGCTGACCATCGACATTCACATCGACCTCCGGAACGCGCTCCTCGCGCTCGGCGATCGGGAGCGCATGGCGGACCACCTCCACGAGGCGGAGGAGCTGGCCAGGACGCTCGGCGACCCGCACCGGCTCGGGCGGATCGCCACCTTCATGGTGAACCTGTGCGTGATCACTGGTGACTACGACCAGGCCGTCAGATTCGGGCAGGAGGCCCTGAGCATCGCGCGAACTCTCGGCAATCGCTCGATCGAGGTGGTCGCAACGTCCAACCTGGGCATCACGCACGTCGCCCGGGGTGAGTTCAGCGACGCGGCCGCCTTGCTCGAGCGGAACGTCGCGCTCGAGGGCGACCTGCGCTCCGAGCGGTTCGGGGGAGCCGCCATCCAGTCGGCGTTGTCAGGCGCCTGGCTCGCCGACGTGCTCTCCCAGGTCGGCCGGTTCGACGAGGCCATCGGGCACGCCGAGGCGGCCGTGCAGATCGCTGAAGCGGCTGATCATCCGTGGACGATCCACTTCGGGTTGTTCGAACTCGGGCGCGCCCACCTCCGTCGCGGGGATCTCCCACGCGCGACCCGGGTCCTCGAGCGGGGCCTCGACCTCTGCCGGACGTGGCAGATCGTCGTCGGGATACCGTTCGTCGCCGCAGCCCTCAGCGCCGCATACGCCCTCGCCGGCCGTGCTGACGAGGCACTCCCGCTGGTCGCGGGCGCCGTCGAGGCGTTCCGCCGTCGACAGAATCACCTTCGGCCGGCGCTCATTTTTCTGTGCGCGGGGATGACCTACCTCTCGGCCGGCCGGATCGGCGAGGCCGCCAGCTACGCCCGAGACGCACTGGCGCTGACCCGCCGGCTGGGGGCACGGGCAAGCGAGGCTCACGCCCTCTGCCTCGCCGGTGACGTCGCGTCGGCAGGCGGCGTGGAGGACGCTCCCGGCTGCTACCGCGAGGCGCTGGCGCTCGCCGGCGAGCTCGGCATGCGCCCGCTCGTCGCCCACTGCCACCTCGGCCTTGGCAAGCTCTACTGGCGCACGGGCAGGCGGCAGGAGGCGCAAGAACACCTGACCACCGCGACGACGATGTACCGCGACATGGACATGCGCTTCTGGCTCGAGAAGGCCGAGATGAATCAGTCGTGATACGCCGGAAGGGTGGTCAGATCCTTGGGGCGATTGGCAGCTTCTTTGGCGCGAATGACGTCCGCGAGGGAGGCCACAGCTACCGGGCGACCCATCAGAGACATCGTGACGGCATGCTGACGGGGATCCTCGAAGCCGCTCATGCCGGACGGGACGAACGACAGGTCGAGGTCTCCGAATCGCGTCGTCAGGTTCAGTGCCACTTCGATCCGAGAAAGGAACGTCGCATCGCAGGCAAAGTCGAGCCCCTGAGGCACGCCCGGCGTGCGTATTCGCGCGCGAAGCTCGACCAAGGCTCGCGCGAGCCGTTCCAGATCGTCTCCCTCGCAAGCAGGGCAGATGTCCGCATCTGTAGTCATGACGGGAGAGCCGTGGAGCGTCGCCGCCAGGCCGCCGATGACGACGTATCGGACTGCGTGGCGCTCGAGCGCCGCGATGATCTCAGCGGGCTGGAAGCTAGTCTCGCCCACCCGTGGCCAGACCCCCGATGGGTCTCGCCGACGCAACGAAAGCAACCCAGCTCGTGAGTCTCTGCAGGCGGTCCTCGATCTGTCGACGCACAGCGTCCTGGACCGCGGTCTCGTCGGCGCGGGGGTCCTGGGTCACGATGCCAGTGTAGCTCGCTTGCCCTAGCTGTAGCCAGAGCGTCACGGCATGCGTTACCCGCGGGCGCGGCGGAGGGCGATCGCGACTGCGACGAGCGCAACGGCTGCACCGGCGGCGGCGAACGCCGGAGCCCAGGGCGGACGCGCGATCAGGCTCGCTACGGTCGCGATCCCGATCAGGACAAACGCTGCCGTCCCGGCAAGTGTGACAAACACCACCCAGTACCGGACCTGGGAAGCGACCACTCCGGGGCCAATCGCCGCATGCCGGAGTCGCCGGGCAAAGTCCGTGGTTTCCAGCAGGAGAAGCAGGCCGATGCCGAAGAGCACGGCGCCGGTGAGACGGGGCGGCCCAGTTGAGAGCCAGAGGGCGAGAGCATACTCGCCGAGTGCCAGCACGCCGCCAGCGACGACCACGGGCGTGGAGTGCACCGCGATGCCGAGCGCGCACAAAACCATCGCGGCGACGCCGATCACCAGGACGGCTCTCGTGGGCGCGACGAGGAGCGGGTAGCCGACGAGCACGACGACGGGGAGCGCCGCGGGAAGCCACATCGTCAGCCCGCCACGCTGCGATGCCGAGACCGGGTGAATCCGGCGAGGGTGGCCTCCAGAGGCTCACGGGGATCCCACTCGAGGATCGTGAGCCCGAGGCGATGCAGGGCGGCGGCCCGGGCCCGGCGCTCGAGCGCCCACAGGCGACACGCCAGGTCGACGCTGGGCGACGACCGCGTCGAGCGCTGGACGAGCGGGATCGGCGAGGGGCTCAGGATCACGAGATCGAAGCCGCGGGCGGCGAGGTCGACCACGGCCTTCTCGAAGTGCGCGTCGAGCAGCGGGCTGATCGCGATGACGAGGGCCTGGGCCGGCAACACGCGCCGCGGCACGAGCGCGACATTCGCTCTCACGTAGCTGAACACCACGTCGGCGCGGAGGAGCGCCTCGAGCAGGCGCTCGTACTGCGCGCGTCCGGAGCCAGGGCGAACCCAGCGGAACGGCCCACCGTACTCGATCAGCCCGACCCGATCCTTCCGCGCGAGGTACGCCCCCGCCAGTGACGCGGCAGCCTGGATCGAGGCGTCGAGCGTCGTTTCAGGAGGCGCGCCGACCTCGACGAGCGTGTCGAGCATCAGGATCACGTCGGCGTTGCGCTCCTGGTGATACTGCGTGACGAACAGCCGCCGGAACCGAAGCGAGGCTCGCCAGTTCACGTGCCGGATCCGGTCGCCGGGGACGAACTCCCTGATGTCGCCGGGCTCGAGCCCCTCGCCGACGCTCGACGACACGTAATTGCCCACGGAGGCCTGCGTCCGGCGCGGTCGCGGCAGCCGCCTGAGGGGAATCGGCCTCGGATAGACGCGTAACTGCCCGGGGGCGTGAAGCGAGGTCTCGCCGGCGTAAAGCCCCGCCCGGTCCCAGAGACGCGCGCGCACGGTGCCGAGGCTCACCCGGCCGCGGCGCCCGCACTCGACCTCGTACCTCCACTGAACTTCCTGCCCGCGGACCAAAGTGAAGACGCCGCGGTTGGAGCCGGCCACCACCCGGAGCGACGGTGGCAGCGGCTCGAAGAGCTCCAGCAGGGGTACCGGCTGCTCGGCATTCACGGTCACGGTCACCACCACGCGCTCGCCCTCGACGGCGCGGTCCACCGATAGCGAGTGCGAGATTCGCCAGTCGCGCACCGGATTGGCTCGCGCGCGTCGAAGGAGACCGAGGAGCAGCGGAGCCACGGCGACGACGAGCTCGGGACGGCCCGAGAACACGCCGAGGACGAGCCCCCATGCCGCGAGCGTCACGACCGAGAGGGCAAGCGGGGTGAGGCGAGTCGTCAACAGACCTCCGCCTTCGGCACGGGGACCTGCGTCAAGAGATCGTTCACGACCTGGGCGGCGGACAGCTTCGACACCCACAGCTCGGGCTGGAGGATGAGGCGATGGGCGAGGGCAGAGCCCGCCATCGCCTTCACGTCGTCCGGCGTGACGAAATCGCGCCCCCGCAAGACCGCCCAGGCCCGCGCCAGCTTCAGCAACGCCAGTGCGCCCCGCGGCGACGCGCCCAGGGCGACGCGGTGGTCGGTGCGAGTCGCCTGGACCAGGTCCACCACGTACCGCTCTACGGCGTCCGAGACGAACACGTCCTCGAGCGTGCGCTGCATGGCCAGGACTTCGTCGCGGGACACCACGGCCGGCACCTGGGCCTCGTCCTGTCGCCGCTGCCGCCGCCGCTCGAGGATCTGTCGCTCCTCGTCCGCGCTCGGGTAGCCCACCGAGACGCGCATCAGGAACCGGTCGAGCTGCGCCTCGGGGAGCGGATAGGTTCCCTCCAGCTCGATCGGGTTCTGCGTCGCGATCACGAGGAACGGCGGCTCGAGCCGAAAGGACTCTCCTTCCACGGTCACCTGCGCCTCCTGCATCGCCTCCAGCAGCGCGGCCTGGGTCTTCGGCGTCGCCCGGTTGATCTCGTCGGCCAACAGGAGGTGCGTGAAGACGGGGCCCGGCCGGAACTCGAAGCGGGCCTGTCGCTGGTCGAACAGGAAACTCCCGGTCACGTCGGCAGGGAGGAGATCGGGCGTGCACTGGAGCCGCTTGAAGGACAGGTTCAGCGCCTGTGCGAACAGCCGCGCGATCAGCGTCTTCGCGAGACCAGGGTAGTCCTCGATCAGGACGTGACCGTTCGCGAGGATCCCGGCGAGGATGCGTTCCAGCACGTCCGCCTTCCCGACGATCACGCGCGCGAGGGTTCCAACGATCTCTCCGCTCCGCTCGGTGACGCGGCCGATGGTCACCGGCGCCGCTCCAGCGAGGCGATGAGGACACGGAGCGCCTCGAGCGAGGGACCACGGCCGAACCGCCGGCCCGGCGGCCTGTCGAGCCACGCCGCCGGCTCGCCTCCCACTCGCGCGAGTTCGCAGAGCCGCGGCCAGAGCACATGCTCGAAGTAGCGCTGGCTCCTCACGCTGAACTTGATCTCGTCGTGGAAATGCTCGAATTGCGTATGTGCAGACGATGCCGGGGCCCATCGGGCTTCTCCGGCACGCTCGGCGTCCCACGCCGGCGGACGCTCGGTCGACGCGCGGACGAACGCCCGGACACGGAACACGGCTACGAGCAGGACCGAGGCGGCGATGAGCCGGATCGCCGCCGGCCGGTGGGGCTGGTCCACGAGAAACTGGATCAGCACGATGCCGGCGACGAGGACGATGACGAGCAGGAGCGCGGCGGCGAGGGCCGGCCCCCACTTCGGCTCATGAGATGACAAGCGATGCCTCTCCAGGCTCGAGCGCGGTCCTGATCTCCTCGAGGCCGGCGCGCGCATTGTCTCGCTCGAGCGACCCGAGTGGATGATGGCTGAAGCGCGCGACCTCGAACAGGCGCGTCAGCCGTTCTACCGCGGCGCGCGGGAGGGCGAGGCGCGCGAGAGCCTCGCGCATGAACTCCTCGGACGTCTGCCAGGGCGCGCGAGGCACCCGGGCCCGCGCGGCGACCCGTTCGAACCGCCGGTAGCACTTGATGATCGCCACGCGAGCATCGGGCTCACTGGCGAGGTCGTCGAGGCTCTCGTCGACTGCCTCGAGCAGGGGCTCGGCTGTCCAGAGACGGCTTCGGCGATTCCACCACTCGGCCAGACGCTCGGCGAACAGCAGCAGCAGCGCCGCGGCCAGGCTCGCCAGGCCCACGCCCAGCGCCAGTAGCCCGAGCAGCGATCCGAGCCACGGGAGCGAAACCACCGGGGTTTCCGAGATCGGGGTCTCGGAAGCATCAAGGGCTGGGAAGAGTCGGCGGCCCCATGCGAAGAAGGATTCCTCGAGGTGGGGCCAGGCGAACCAGAAGGCCGCGACGAGCGCGAGCAGCGGTAGGATGGGCAGGAGCCGGAGCAACACTTGAAGCCACCAGGGCAGAGAAAGGAATCGCCGGTAGCGCTCGAAGAGTTCCTCGTCGAACTCCGGGCGCCGCCGGTTCGGGGAAAGCCCGATCCCCATGACGATCACGGCGGCCAATGCGAAGGCCGTCGCTCCCGCCAGCAGCAGTATGTCCGGCACCTCCACGCTGAGACGCACGGACGGCGTGTCGTCGCCGCCGCGCGGCGCCGCCAGCAAGGCTGTGAGTGTGAGCAGAAGGCCCCCGCCGGCGACGATCGCCGCGACGGGTGATACCGAGACTCTCGCCGAAGGCTCGCGCACCGTCTGGGGCAAGGCCAGCAGCCTGGCATGCGCACGGCGGACGTGTCAACGCGGATGCGGGCTCGTCGTCGGTCACGATTCGGAGGTATAAAGAGTCATGAAATGGTGTCGGTTCCTCGCAGGAGAACGCGTCAGCTACGGTCTGGTCGACGACGAAAGGGTCACTGAAGTGGCCGGGAGCCCTTTTGAGGAGCATGCGGCGACCGGTACGAGCCATCCCCTCGGCCGGGTGAAGCTCTTGCCCCCCGTGATCCCGCCGATGCTTTACGCCGCGGGCCCGAACTACCGGGGCCACGTGGAGGGCATGGCGCGCCGGCGAGGGGCGGCGCCCCAGTACCCGGCCAGGCCCGAGCCGAACTTCCGCTCGGTGCACGCGCTCATCGGCCCCGAGGAGAAGATCGTCGTGCCGAAGGACTGCGCCGGAGCGGTTCAGCCCGAGGGGCAGCTTGCGGTCGTGATCGGCAAGAAGGCGCGAAACGTCTCCAGGGAGAACGCGCTGGATCACGTCTTCGGCTACAGCATCGGCAACGACATCAGTCAGCGGGACTGGCAGCGGAGCGATCGGACGATGTTCCGCGGCAAGAACTGTGACACCTTCAAGCCGTTCGGACCCTGGATCGTCACCGACCTGGATCCCGCGAAGTTCCGCATCATCGTCCGTCACAACGGGGCGGTCTGGGAGGATTTCTCCTCGGGCGACCAGATCTGGGACACCGCGACCTGGATTCAGGAGCTGAGCCGGTACACGACCCTACACCCGGGCGACGTGCTCTGGATGGGCACCCAGGGAGCCGACGGCGACATGGTCCCGGGCGACGTCATCGAAGTCGAGATCAGCGGCATCGGAATACTCAGGAACTACGTGGTAGCCGAGGGTTAAATGAGGATCGCGACGCCGGACCTGGTGACGAACTCGTACTTTCCCGCTCTCGCCGCCGAAGAGCTGGGTCTCTATCGCGAGGAAGGGCTCGACGCCCACGTCGAGCTGCTCCCCTCGCTCGACGCCGTGAACGCGCTGCGGGACGGCGCTGTGGACTTCGTGGCGGGCGGCGCTCACACGATGCTGCTCGCGTTCCCGGGGTGGAAAGGCGCGAAGCTCGCCGTCGCGTTGTCCCAGGGCACGCCGTGGCTTCTGGTGCTGCGCGCGGACCTTCCCGCGCGCCGCGGCGACGTCGCCGCGGTCAAGGGGCTTCGCATCGGCGCCGCGCCAGGACCGGACCGTGCGTTCCTCCAGATGCTCCACGAGGTCGGCGTCGATCCCGCGCGGGACGGCATCACGATCGCTCCCGTGCCCGGCGCGCTCGACCCGGGTGCATCGTTCGGTGTCCTCGCCGCCGACGCTCTCGAGCGCGGCCTCGTGGACGGATTCTGGGCGAACGCGCTCGGCAGCGAGACCGCCGTCCGGCGTGGTGTCGGGAAGGTCGTCGTCGACGTCCGGCGGGGCGATGGCCCTACCGGGGCCGGGCAGTACACGTTCGCGGCGCTCTCGACGACCGACGCGCTGATTGCCCGCGAGCCGGAGCGCGTGGCGGCCGCCGTGCGCGCTATCGTGCGGGCGCAGGGCATTCTCCGGAAAGATCCCGCGCGCGCCACCGAAGTCGGGCGGCGACGATTCCCACCGCCCGCCGCGGCGATCATTGCTGCAGTCGTGGAGCGAGACCTTCCGTTCTACGATCCGGCAATCAGCGACCAAGCGGTCGCGGCCATTAACGGCTTCGCGCGTTCGCTCGGGCTCCTGCCGGCTCCGGTCGCCTACGAGGACATCGTCGCGACCCGCTTCCGGAACCTCTGGACTGGCTAAGCTACGCCGTCGCCGTCGCAGCCCCGCCAAAATAGACCGATTCGTTCGGCAGGTCCGACGTTTTCAGATTGAACCAGCGGTTGGCGTTCCGGCCGAGCACGAGCGAACACGCCCTCGCCGATCATGTGCATCAGGGCGATCATCAGCTCGAATGGAAAAGCGGTCATCTCCTCAATAGAGGTGACAGGCGGTGAAGCGACCTGGTTTGACCGCTCGCCATTCCGGCTCCTGGCTACTGCACTGCGGCAGGACTCGCGGACAGCGCGGGTGGAAGCGGCAGCCGGAGGGTGGGCTCACCGGGTTGGGCACCTCACCCGCCAGGACGATCCGCTGCCGTCGCGCGGAGGGATGGAGCGGCAGCGCCGCCGACAGGAGCGCTTCCGTGTAGGGATGGAGCGGCTCGGCGTACACGGCGTCGCACTCGCCCGTCTCGACGAGCTTGCCTGCATACATGACGGCCAGACGCGTTGCGAGGTAGCGGGCGGCCGCCAGATCGTGCGAGATGATCACGTAGGCCAGGCCCAACTTCTCTTGAAGGTGC
>Ga0209157_1004447_pt1 | contig 10472 bp, 9 predicted proteins | sample GraSoiAngelo_135_FD_185892 | JGI IMG/M metagenome (GOLD analysis project Ga0209157, IMG submission 185892) | Grasslands soil microbial communities from the Angelo Coastal Reserve, California, USA - 14_0929_05_40cm (SPAdes) (version 2) | ecosystem: Environmental > Terrestrial > Soil > Grasslands ... | reverse complement strand
GATCCAAATGGAAGAAAAGATCGAGCCGAGCGAGACCATGATCGTCGCGACAAAGTGGAATCGTGTCGTTACGCGATCCCAACCGAATACCAGCACCGCGAGAAAGCCGGACTCGAGAAAAAACGCGAAGATTCCCTCCGCGGCTAAAGCCGACCCAAACACGTCGCCGACAAAACGGGAGTAAGCTGCCCAGTTCGTGCCAAATTCGAACTCCATTACGATGCCCGTCGCCACGCCGACGGCGAAACTGACGGCGTAGAGCGACGTCCAGAATCGTGCCGCGGTCTCGTAGATCGCTTCACGTCTCCAGAGATACATCCCTTCTAAGTACACCAGCACCACACCCATGCCAATCGTCAGGGGAGGGAAGAGATAGTGGAACATGATTGTGAGCGCAAACTGCAGACGAGAGAGAACGACAACATCGAACATATTAGAGGTTCTCCAGTAGCAGCACGCCCTGGTTGCTGCTTCGTGCTCTCGTCAAACTGGGTCTTCGAGGATGGCTTCAGCATCGATTGTGATCTCGACGATGTCGCCAACCACGATTCCGCCTTTCTCAAGGCGGGAATTCCAACTCACGCCGAAAGCATGCCGATTGATCGCCACTGTCGCCATAAAACCGGCGCGCGTCTTGGGACCTTTATCGACGCCATTCTCCCACCAGGGTGTTTGCCACTGCCCCAAATAGCGGACATCCAATCGGACTTGGCGCGTTACTCCTCGGATCGTCAAATCGCCGGTCACTTGGTAATCGTGCTCGCCGATCAACTCCACTCCATGACTGCGGAAAGTTATCCGCGGGTGCTTCTCAACATCAAGAAAGTCGCTGCTTCGCAGGTGGGCATCGCGTGCCGGATCGCCGGTCCAAAGCGTCGTGGCATCGAGTACCACTTCAACAGACGAGGCTTCCGGTTGCGCCGGATCGAAGTCGAGCGTGCCGTGTACATTTTTGAAGTGTCCGCGGACGTAGGTCACCATCATGTGCCGCACGCAAAATTCTGCGGCAGTATGGCCCGGTTCGAAAGTCCACTTTGCCATGGCTTTGTCCCTTCTCAGATAGTGTGATTATATATTTTTGCAAGTTCCTTAAACTCGTTGAGTGCTCTTGCAAATTGCTCCCTGTAGGGTCAACCTGATGCCTGCATGTACCGGTTAGCCCTATTGTTGTGGTTTCTGGCTTCATTACTTCCATCGGAGTTCCCGAAACTGGAAATCGAAGCGCCAACAGAGCTTGATGCGGTTCGCAATCGTCTACAATCGATTCCTCCCGGCCGCTTCGCGGACATCGCAGAATTTTTAGGCCTCATTGATGCAGGCCCAGTAATTCAGGTCAAATTAGCCACCGAGACTTCGGATGTGGCGCGCGGCGTTGCACCCTGGATTTCGGGCTTTGCTATGGGCGAGTCGAACTTAGTCGTCATCTTTCCTGCTCGTTCGCCGGGCTATCCCGACAACACTCTGGAAGATGTGTTACGACATGAAGTCGCTCACATCCTGATTTGGCGCGCGTCCGCCGGCCGGCCGGTACCGCGCTGGTTCGACGAAGGGCTCGCAATGGAAGTGGAACGAGGGCGGCGTTTCCAAGATCAGACTCAACTGCTTTATCAGTTGATCACCAGCGGCCGCACCAATCTGGAACACCTGGATCGTTTGTTCACGGGCGGTCAGAACGATCAGACTCGAGCCTATGCGCTAGCCGGCGCATTCATTCGCGACCTGGCGCAGGAGCACGGGCCAACGGTGTTTCGAGAAATCCTTATGCGCGTCCGTCGCGGCGTTCCATTCGACGTTGCCTTTGCCGATGTCGCGGGGGTCACGCCGTCGCGCGCGGAATCGGAATTCTGGGATCGCCAGGGAATCTGGACGTCTTGGGTACCGATCGTTACGTCATCGACCACGCTTTGGTTGGCAATAACGACGCTTGCACTGGTTGCGATCTACGTGCGCCGGCGGCGGAACCGGAAGATTGAGGACGAATGGGCGAAAGAGGAAGAAAGTGACAGTGAATGACGCGCGTTTTATCGAAAAACCACAACACCAAGACCGACCAGTCCCGTGAGAATCAAGTAGAGCGCCACAAGATAGTTCAGGAATCGGGGAAAAATCAGGATCAGAATCCCAAACAGGATCGACAACAAGGGTCCGACGTGTAGGATCATTCATGCCTCCCGGGCTGTCTTCAGTTTTCAAGTCCAGGATAGTGGGTACAGAAGCAATCTGCACTAGCTTCTGGCGCAGCCGGGCTGTGCCTCAAAAATCGGGTGTGAGCCTCGGAGATTTTGATTTGGCAAATCCTGTGTCTTCCCTCGTTGCTGAGTCGAGTTGATACCCTCGGCGCCGTCGGCAGCAAGCTCACGGCACGCTAGTCAGTTCTGCAGGAATTTTCTTGCGACTTCCAGATCACATTTCTCGTTCGAGTGCGGCATGTTTGGTCGGTATAACCACTGTCCGGACCATTCTACCGGTTTGGCAAGATAGACGGGATCTTCGATGACGCCGGAATATATCAGGCTTTTGTGATCCGGGCTGAGGCGGAAGCGTTCCGTTAAGCGTTTCTGCGTGCTGCCGGGCAATGCAGCCGAAAGGCCCATGGGATGTTCCTTGAAATTGGTAGTCTCTACTATGAGCGCATCTCCTTCCCATCGTCCTACCGAGTGGCCGTGCAGAAAAGTCTGAGTGGACGCGGGGTGTTTACGGCCGTCCAGGTAAATCGTGCGTTCCGACTCCATCCAATCCACCTTCATAACCACGCGCTCGGGTTGAACGGTGATGGTATCGGCAACGGGATAGAACATCACCGCTGGCGCGCCTATTGGAATACAGTCCTTCTGAGTCGTTGCTTTGGGATCACTGTTGGCGGCCATGGCAGCCTTGCCTTTTTCGGTGATGGGCCAGTTTCTCGTGCCGCCAAGAAAGCCGTTGAATTCGGTGCGAGGAGGGAACCAGGTCCCTGCAATGCTGGAGGCCGTTTCATTGCTGTTGGACGTGTAAATACTCCGCGACGCGATATTCAGCGGAATATAACTGCCATCCTGCTTGTAAAGATCTTTCCCCAATACAAATTTATCGGGATTATCCCGGCCCGGGTTGCCGACAACAGTTACAACATCGCCTGCCGCAAGCGAGTCCTTTTTAAATCCTAACGGATTGAGCACAGACGCGGCGCCCGCCTCAACTTCTACAGGTTTGGTCGAGCCGTCTGCCTTCTTGACCTGAAGGATCATATAAACATGCGGATTTCCGAACCGGTATTGCGTGATCGTGCCCGTCAGCCTGACTTCTTTCTGTGTGTCGTATGCGGCGGCACTATGATGCGCCAGCGCGGGAGAAGCAAGCGCCACCACTAAAAAGCAGCCGGAAATTACTTTGGCGATCTCGTTCATACGGTCTCCTCGAGCTTCACAACTGTAAACGCACACGAACATCAGTACAACCTGTTCGCGTATCCATCACGCCTCCTTACCGCAGTTAAGGATAACCGAGATTGTCCCAGAACTCACCCTTTGCCTTCATAAAGATAGGTACGGCAATGAGAACGACAGCACGATAGGGTCGTGATCGGAAACGCGGCCGCCGCCTTCCTGCAAACCGCTAATGACGGACGCCGGCTGGAGTGCTCGAATCCCGGATCCTGCAAACCAATCCAGCTTCATCGAGCATTCGCCTCCGGTTCGCTCGAGGGCCCAGTTGATGAACCAAAAGCACCACTGCGGTACCCATTCACCCATGTTCAGATTCGCAGCGATGTCTTCGACGTTGTAGTGCAGCGTGCACTCCCCGGGCATGTTGAATTGCCTGTATTCGTAGCCGCTCCGTTCCAATTCGCGGAACAGCCGGCGCTCGAACCGTCGGTCCGGATACGGGTAGTGATTGGCCACGACGTGACGAACTCCCATCAGCACGCGCCGGCAATATCCGAGAATCGAGTACAACGCGCGGCTGGCATTGTGCGTCGTTGTGTTCCAATCACCTCCGACGAGTGTCGGCAGTTGCGGCTCGAGTGTTCGAAGATGGTCGAGGACTCGCCGCATCTGCAGGTATCGATGATGCTGCGACGAATGGGCATCGAGGTGAAGCGATACGGCTCGGAACATCCCCGACGGGTGTTCGATATCGGCGATCACCGCCCGCTGGGAACCGATTCGCTTCTCGGCGCCTCGCATCTTGTCTTTGCCGTTCGGCAGGGCCAGCGAATGTACACGATGCATGGGGAAGCGCGAAAGCAGAGCATTGCCGTGCAGCGATTCCGCATTTTCGCCAGCCGCGTTTTTCTCCACACCCGCTCCTTTTGTTAATGCCAAGTAGCATGGTGCAAATGCGTAATTCATCCCAAGGACTATAGCCAGCTCCCGCGCGATAAATCGGTTCTGAGTACGCGCCATGCCCCAATCCAGCTCGGATATGAGAAGAACGCCCGCTTCTTTCAGAAGGGGATGATCGCGAAGCAGGCGGGCGATGGCGTCGCCCCGTATACCTCGCTCGATGTTCCACGCTACGGCGCAGATCGGGTCTTCCGGCCCACGGGGTTCTACCGCTTGCGCGAACTCTCCCTGCCAGACGTGTCCCAGGACACGCTGTATGTCGGGTTGGACGTTCCGGTAAAGCGGCGACCGCTCGAGAGACTTGATGGTTTCGAAGCGAGAGAATTCCTTCAAAAATGGGTGGAACGCAGTCTCGTTGATAGCAAATGGATCCACGAGAATGGAGTATACCGGGAGGGCGCAAGCATGGCTTTGTCTGTAAACATCCCTCCTAACTTAGGAGGGGAATTTGAAGTATTCGTCAATAGCCTGGCTCAACCACGCGATATAGGTTCTTCTCAGCTTTCGTACCTCGATGGCCTCGATGCACAAGTCCCGAACGGAGGCGGCGTGGTGAGTCCAGTCTCGTTTCTTGCAGGACAAACCGGGCAGGTACGTCGGCATGTCATCCGTGAACAAGGAACTGCGCGCGAGCGTATAAATGTCGCATTGGATTTCGCCGTATGGAACGGTTCCGAGGCCAGGCTTCTGCAGCAAGTGAGTGAGTTCATGCGCAATTGTGAAGTAACTCATGCCGGATCTTGCCCTCGTATTCAGGCGGATAAGCATATTCCTGGAATCCGCGTTTCCGTGGACATTGGAGTGCATCACCAACCCTATTCTTAATGTGTAGGACTGGAGTTCCGGAAATTCGTCGAGTGTGCGTTCGATCCGCTGCATTAACTGCGGACTCATTACCTTTTGCATCGGCGCGGTAAGTTCAATTTTCATGCCTCAGCTTAGGGACGTTGTGCGGCCATGGGTCGAGCGGGTTTAGCGGCCGGCAGTCGCGTGAAGCCCAAATCGTTGCCGCGTTTCAGCTTTGCCAGATAGATGATCTGCCCTGTGTGGTAAGCGAAATGTTCGTAGACGTGGGCGATGGCGACGAGGCCCGAAGCACGGTAGCCCTGAATATCAAACTCACGCGATAACGCCTCGGCTGGGAACCGGCTAATCGTCTGGCATGCTTCCTCCACGGTCTTCTTCAATCGCCCGATAAGCAGCCGGCGGGAAATCGGGCCACGCTCGGCAAATTCTTTGTCGCGCTCGCGTGTGTCGGGCTCCCCGCCCAGCCCGGAAATGATCCACTGACGGACGTTACCGCAGAGGTGCAGAACGAGATTGCCTGCGGAGTTCGAGGCCTCGTTTGGCCGCCACCAGATCTCTTCTTCGCTCAGCAATTCCAAGCAGTCGACGATGCGCGGCAGATATTTTTCGAAACCCGACACAGCTTCCTTCCGAAACGCTTCGGCAAGCATGAGTTCGTTGGCTTTCATCAGAACATCCTCTCTTTCGAATCCCGCTCTGGGACTTAATTGGGACTTAATAATGACGAACATAACATTGCCCGGTTATAATCGCGCATCATTAAGCATCGCTACTTCAGGGAGACCGATCATGAAAACAATATGGCTATGTACGACGCTGCTGGCTTTGTGGGCGGCGCCGGTGTTGACCCAAACGATGCAGGAGTTGATCGACGGCAAGAATACGGAAAACGTTCTCACTCACAGCATGGGCTATGACCGAAAGAGTTATAGCCCGCTCAAGCAGATCAACAAGTCCAACATCAAGCGGCTGGTGCCGATCTGGAACGCGAGCATGATGAACGATCAGGGCGAGCTCGCACAACCGACCGTTTACAACGGCGTCATGTACGCCATCAACGGCAAGTGGACGTTTGCCATCGATGTGGAGACCGGCAGGCAAATCTGGCGCACACCGACCGAGATCGAATCCGGTATCACGCGGGCGGCTTTTAACAGGGGCGGAGCCACGATTTATAACGGCAAAGTCTTTCGCGTGACGATCGACAATCACGTGCTCGCCATCGACATGAAAACCGGCAAGCAGCTTTGGAACCAGAAATTCGCCGATTCCAAAGACGGCTTCTATGCCACGGGCGGGCCGATCGTAGCCGACGGAGTGCTGATATCGGGAGTGGCCGGCGGAGAATCCACCACGCGCGGGTTCCTCGATGGCTGGGACCCGGATACCGGTAAAAAATTGTGGCGCACATATACGATTCCCGCACCCGGGGAACCTGGTTCCGAGACATGGCCCAAGAACAACGATGCCTGGAAATATGGCGGAGGTCCGACTTGGCGGTCCGGCTCGTACGATCCCGAGCTCGATCTTGTCTATTGGGGCACCGGCAATGCGGAACCTTACGATCCGCGACCGCGTGAGGGTCTCGATAGCTTATTCACGAATAGCGTGCTCGCGCTTCGGCCGAAAACGGGTGAAGTCGTTTGCTATTACCAGTACACACCCAACGATGTGTACGACGTGGATGCCACCGACGAGCAGTTACTCGCGGATATCCGTGTTGCGGGCCAGCTTCGAAAGGTCATGATCCAGGCGAACAAGAACGGCTTCCTGTATGTGCTCGACCGCACCAACTGCAAACTGATCGCCGCGCACCCGATCGTCAAAGTCAATTGGGCCACCCATATCGATCTGGCCACCGGCCGGCCGGTGCTGACGGACGTCTACAAACGGTTCGCTGCCGGAGAGGAGGTTGAAATCTGGCCGTCGCGAGGCACGAATGCGGTGCCCATCGCGTTCAATCCGAACACGGGATCTATCTACGCCAGCACCTGGAACATACCGCGGCTCCAGCAAATCGCGGCACCCAAGCCGCAAGTTCTCGGCGCACAGTCGACGGGTGTTGATGCGCGGCAGCCGGAGATGAAGCCAGGCGACGTCTTCGGCCACTTCGCAGCGATCAACCCGTTGACAGGCGAAAAGAAATGGGAAGTTCCATTGACCGATCTTCCCAGTTCGGCCGGCATGCTCGTCACCGGCGGCGGACTCGTGTTTACCGGTAGATTGACCGGTGAGTTCATTGCGCTGGACGAAGACACCGGCAAAACACTTTGGCAATTCAAGACCGGCTCGAGCGTCAATTCCACTGCGATCACATACACCCACAGGGGCCGCCAATATGTGACGGTTGCGTCGGGGCTGGGCGGGATTCTAGCGACCCGCTACGCGGCGGCCAAGGTGCCGACCGGCGGCTCGATCTGGACATTCGCATTGATGCAGGAATGAGCGTTAGAATATCGAAACTAGGTCTTTCAAGGGGGTACGAATGGGCAAGCTGATGGCAAGTTTAGGGGCCGCATGCATCTTCCTCGGCCTGACCGTATTGGCTGGAGCGAGACCGATTCCGCCGCAAAGCGGAATCGCGGGCACAGCCAGTCTGTCCGGAGCGGTGGATTCCTCGACGCCGTTCAAAGCGGCGCAGGTTTTTATCCGCAACACAGACAAGCGGATTCTTTACATGGTCTACACGAATGCCGGGCAATTCCGTGCTGTGACGCTGTTCCCCGGCAACTATGAAGTAAAGGTCAGTACAAAGGGGCAGGAGTCGGATGTTCAAAAGCTGACGCTGAAGGCCGGAGACAGTCCGAAGCTGAAGCTGTCGCTCCACGCCATGGCTGCCTCTTCGCAGCGGACGGTTGTCAACGCTCTCGAGACGAATACCGAATCGAATTCAGTGGTCAATATCGAACAACCCTACGATGAAGTCTATCCGCCCGGGCCTGGGCGCGACGTGGCGGAGCGAACCTGTATCATCTGTCACGGCGAGAATTTCCTTCCCGGCCGGCCCGGCAACCTTGCGACCTGGACGGCGCGTCTGGATCGCATGATGGGCAAGGCGAACTGGGATCGCCCGGCGGCGTCATACGCCGAAGGACTTTTGAACTACCGTGCTTCGGCCCTGCGCTTCAACAGGCAAGACCGTGAGGACCTGCTTGCATATCTGGTCAAAAACTTCGGTCCGGATGCCAAGCCTCGCGCCGTGCGTATCGATCAGGAAATGCCGCTGGACGAAGCGAAGCTCGGCAAGGCCATGTATATGGAGTACTACCTGCCGCCGGATCCTCCGGGTCAAGGTAATCACGCTCCCGAGTACAAGGATTTGAAGGCCGGATTCGTCGGCAGGCGCGCCGGTCAGGATGTCCGGTTCGATCACGACGGAAACGTGTGGCTGACCGACCGCGGCTATCCTCATCGCCTGGTCAAGCTCGACCCGCGTACGGGAGTTCAAAAAGACTTCGTGCTGCCGGATCCGAAGAATGGCATCCATGAAGTGAACATCGATCCTACCGGCATGATCTGGCTGCCGGAACATTCGGGAGTTCAGCCATCGAGTGTGAAACGCCTGCTTGCATTCAATCCTGAGACCGAGAAGTTCGATCAGATGATTCCTCTGGATCCGGACAACGTCGTCAGGAATCAAATCAAATGGGCGCAGTCGATCGCCTTTGACTCGAAGCTCAACATTTACGTTGGCTGGATTATGGGAGGCGCGCTCAGCAAATATGACCGCCAGACCAAGAAAGTATCGGTGTTCCCGGTCCCAGAGGCCAACGCTATTGTCTACGGTGTCATCGCCGATAAGAACGACAATATCTGGATGGCGCTGTGGGATTCAGGAAACATCGCCAAGTTCGACACCCACAACAATGGCTGGACCATCTTCGCGCCGCCGACCTATCCCGCGCAGGTCCGGCGTCTGAATGTAGATGCTCAAAACAACATCTGGTTTGGGATATGGGCCGCCGGCAAGCGTCCCGGCAAGCTGGCGAAGCTGGATCAGACGACCGGCAGGATCACGGAGTGGACAGTCCCAAGGCAGAACGCCAGCCCCTATGATGTCATGCAAGATCCTGACGGCAATATCTGGAGCGCAGACGTGGGCGGCAGCGCGGCGGCATTGTGGAAATTCAATCCACGCGACGCAAGCTTCTCGCTATATCCCAAACCGCAGAAAACGGCCGACACGCCGAAGATACAAGTCACCAAAGATGGCGCGATCTGGTATTCGCCACGCGGAAGCTTGGACGCACCCGCCTTCGGTGTGCTGTATCCGGACATGGATAAGATCACGAGCCTGGGCGCGTACTATCAGAATGGTCCGCCGGGCTATCCGTATAAGCTGTCGGCTCCAACGACCCGAGCCTCGAGGTAACCTCCATTCCCCTCCTCGCAGAGCAGGGGTGGCGCGCCAGCTTCATAGAAGCTGGCGCGCCCTCCTCTGCGAGGATAAGGCCGGCAAGACCTACCATGCGGTTTGCTCGCGAAAATTCAAAAAGATCGGAGCACGCGAAACTAAAGGTTAGGATTCAACAGACGATTTCGATAAGAGAAGGCGTTGCCGCCTCAAGCGCTTTTCGCAACGCCGGCCTAAACTCCTTGGGTTGCTCGACTCGCAAGCCAAGTGCGCCAAAGGACTCCGCGAAGCGGACGAAATCCGGATTGACCAGGTGCACGGCAATGCGGCGGCCGTCGTAGTGCACGTCTTGCAGAGCCGCAATGCCGGTCAGGCACCGATCGTTTATCACGATGGCCACGACGTTAATGCCGTGCTGAACTGCCGTCGCCAGTTCCTGCCCGGTCATCATGAAGCAGCCGTCGCCGCTGACCGATACAACCTGGCGCCCAGGAAATGCGACTTTAGCGCCCAGCGCAGCAGGAAACGCGTGCCCCATCGCAATGAATGATGCCGAATGCATGAATGTGCGCGGCTCGTAAACAGGGAACTGACCGACCAGCGCGTAGCCGCTACGAGCGATATCCGCCGCAACAATCGCATCGCGTTGCAAAACTTGCCGGAGCTCCCACCAGTCCGCCGGTGGCCGGCTCGCCGGTCCCACATCAATTCGCTTTTGGGGCCGCGCTGAATCCGGCATCCAGGAGGCGCGGACACCCGGCCGCAGACCCTCGGCCAGCAAAGCATCACGGAGTTGCCGAAGCGCCGTTTTTGCATCCGACGGGATGCCGACCTTGACCGGATAATTTGCGCCGATTTCCGCTGAGTCCACGTCAATTTGAACCAAAGATTTAGGGACCGGAAGCGTGTAGTTTATGGTCGCCAGTTGGCTGAAGCGAAAACCTACGGCTAAAGCAGCATCGGCCATACTGGAGAGCGGCGAGATG
>Ga0209157_1004446_pt1 | contig 10473 bp, 8 predicted proteins | sample GraSoiAngelo_135_FD_185892 | JGI IMG/M metagenome (GOLD analysis project Ga0209157, IMG submission 185892) | Grasslands soil microbial communities from the Angelo Coastal Reserve, California, USA - 14_0929_05_40cm (SPAdes) (version 2) | ecosystem: Environmental > Terrestrial > Soil > Grasslands ... | reverse complement strand
ATCTTGCTGATCGTGTTGTAAGCGGGATAGAGCGAGATCTCCATCGCCTGCACGGGCGCCGTCGAAACGGATGCTGGGTGAGTGGCCGACGTGAAGCAACCCAGAGCCGGCCGGAACTCGATGTGTCGCAGCGCGCCGCCGATGGCGTAGAGCTGATCCCAGCACAGCAGCTCGTTGATGGCGGTCATGAGCGAGCCGCGCCAGCCCGAGTACGTCGTGTTGATCGCGCCCACCTGATCCGCGGTGCCGGCGTTGTCGAAGATCAGCTTGTCGCCTTGCTTGCGCATCGTGAGCATGACCTGGTAGGTCTTGCGGTCGCCGACGTAAGCCACTTCGACGTACGAGCGCTCGCGCCACGTGCCGTCCGGCACCTTGGCGAGCTTCGCGACGAACGCCTGCTCGGCAGTATCGATGATCTTGCGCATCACGCCCTTCACCACGTCGGCCCCGTAGCGCTGGATCAGGTGCAGGATGCGCTTCTTGGCCGTGTTGTTCCCCGCGATCTGCGCACGCAGGTCGAGCGCGACCAGGTATGGCTTGCGCGAGGCGCGCAGATAGACGCCTTCGATGTCCTTGCGCAGCTCGCCACGCTCGACGATCTTCACGGGCGGGATCAGGATGCCCTCGTCGAACGCGTCGCGCGCGTTGGGACAGAAGCTGCCCGGCGTGATGCCGCCGACATCGTATTGGTGCAGCACGTTGGTGATCCAGCAGAAGAGCTTGCCCTCGTGGAAGACGGGCGTCAGCAACGTCACGTCCATCTGGTGCGCGGCGCCCACCCAGGGATCGTTGCTGAGGAACATGTCGTCCTCGTGGATCCCCGGGTTCTTGCTGCGATGCTCGAGCGTCCACTTCACCTGCACGTCGGACACGCCCGACATGTAGAGCTGGTAGGGCCCGTAGTAGATGAACTCGCCGTCCTCCGTGAAGATCGACGAGTTCAGGTCGAAGGCGTACATCGCCACCGGCGAGCCGGAGATGCGCTGGATCGTCATCCCCAGCTCTTCGTTGATGTTCCAGAGGTTGTGGCGGATGACCTCGTAGGTGATCGGGTCGATCTTGTCCGTGAAGTCGCGATGCAGTGTGAGGCTCGGGTCGATGTTCAGCGTGGGCCCGGGAATATAGGAGAACGTCGTCCCGTCGTAGGGCCCGCCGGCGATCGAGGTCGGATGCGGCCGGTCCGCCATCTCAGTGGCCTCTCGTCCCCACAGTGTGCCGCCAGGCGTCGACGTCACCAGTCCAGGGCATCTTGCCCTTGAGCTTCCGGAGCGCTCGATACGAGTCGCGGGCGACCATCTCCCGCAAGGCGCGGTCCACTGCCTCGCGCTTGGTCTTCGCGCCGCTCACCTGCATGGCGCGTTTGATGAGGCCATCATCGAGAACGATGTTCGTGCGGCCCACCAGTGCCCTCCCGTCGATCAAGGTGTGACTCTAGCATGATCACGAGGTTCGCCTCTTCTCCTGACGCTCGTCTTCTCACCGCCGCCGCTCGCGCAGGAGATGCTCGCCACGCCCCGGCTGGCTCAGGAGCTTACCGTTCCGGGCGATGATGTCCCCTCGTGAGACGGTCAGCACGGGAACGCCACTGACCTTGAAGGCATGGAAGGGGTCGTAGCCGGCGCGCGAGTGGAGCGTCCGCTCGTCGATCACCTCCGTCTTGCGCGGATCGAAGAGGACGAGATCGGCGTCGCTCCCCACCGCGATGGTGCCCTTGCGCGGGTAGAGGCCGAAGATCTTCGCCGGATTCGTGGCGAAAGCGGCGACGAAGGTCTGAAGCGAGATGCGCCCCCGCGACACGCCTTCGGAGTAGATGACGCGCATCTCGGTCTCGAGCCCCGGCACGCCGTAGGGAACGCGCCGGAAATCCCGGATGCCCTCGGCCTTCTGATCGACCGTCCACGAGGTGTTGTCGCTGCCGATGGTCTGGAGATCGCCCGCCCGCAGCGCGTCCCACAGCGCGGCCTGATCGGGCAGCGCCCGGAGCGGCGGCGCGCCGATCACCTTCGCCGCCTCGAGGCCACCCGGGTCGTAGCGCTCGCTCGTGAGCCCGAGATAGATCGGGCGCGTCTCGCCCCACACCCGCACGCCGCGCTTGCGGGCGGCGCGCACGGCGTCCACCGCACCCTCGCAGGACATGTGAACGATGTAGACCTCGGCGTCGACGTGCTCGGCGTAGTCGATGACCCGTCGCGTCGCCTCCGCTTCGGCGCGCGCGGGCCGGCTCTCGGCGTAGAAGCGCGGATCGAGGCGCCCGGCGGCGATCATGTCCTTCTCGGCGAGGTCGAGCATCTCGCTGTTCTCGCAGTGGACGTTCACGATCGCGCCCGCCCGGCGCGCCGCCCGCAGCACGCGAAGGAGCGCCTCGTCCCCGATGCCGAACTCGCGGATCGTGAAGACCTTGAAGCTCGGATAGCCCGCGCCGACGATAGCGGGGATTTCGGCGATCCGCTCGTCGGTCACGTCGGACAGGATGATGTGGAATCCGTAGTCCACGTGGGCGCGGCCGCGCGCCTTGACCGACCACGCGGCGATCGTGTCGGCAAGGCTCTGGCCCTTCCCCTGCCACGCGTAGTCGCAGATGGTCGTGATGCCGCCGCACGCGGCCGCCGCGGTGCCGGACTCGAAATCGTCCGCGGTTCGCGCGCCGCCGAGGTCGAGATCGAGATGCGTGTGCACGTCCACGCCGCCGGGCAGCACGTGAAGCCCGCGGGCGTCGACCTCGGCCGTTCCTGGATCCAGGTGCTCGCCGAAGCTCGCGATGAGCCCGTTCCGGATGCCGACGTCGGCGACGAAGCTGTCGGTGGCGGTCGCGATCAACCCCCCGCGAATCACGAGATCATGCGCCATGAGTCCACCTCTCCCGTGTCAGGTCGTGGCTGGGACGTGCTCGGCGAAGCTCCGAGCGATCCCGCCGGAGGTGGCGAGCCAGATCTCTCGGCGGTGGCTCACCACGTGCTCGAACGCTCGGCGCAGATGGCGCAAGCGGAAGGGCTGGCCGACGAGGAAAGCATGCAGCGCGATGCCGAACACCAGGGCCTGGCTCCGGGAGTGTTCCAGCATCTCGTCGAAGTTGTCCACGATCATCTGAGCGAACGCGGGCGCCGTTCCGTGGTGGATCGCGATCATCGGGATGTCGTTCACCTCGTGCGGATACGGAAGGCTCAGGATGCGGCCTCGCCGCGTCTTCATCCACACCGGCTGATCGTCCATCGGCCAGTCGAGCACATAGGTGTACCCCGCTTCTTGCAGGAGATCGGGTGTCACCGCGCTCGGATTCACGCCCGGGCTCAGCCAGCCGCGCGGGGCCCGCCCCTCGAAGCGCGTGATCGCCTCCGTGACGTCGCGGATGAGCGCCGCCTCCGCAGTCTCGTCGAAGTCGTTCTGGTGCTCGGAGTTGGACCGCCCGTGCCCGAGCACCTCGTCACCGCGCTTCCGGAACGCCTCCACCACCTCCGGAGTTGAGCAGCAGCGAGACGGGCAGCTCCAGTCGGTCGAACAGGTCGATGAGGCGCCAGACTCCCACGCGGTTCCCGTACTCCCGCCAGGCCCAGTTGTAGGTGTTGGGATGGGCGATGCCCGGTGAATAGGAAAGACCGAGCCCTTCCCCGTAGGCGAAGTGCTCCAGGTTCAGCGCGATGTACACGGCCAGGCGCCGGCCGTCCGGCCAGCTCCAGTCCGGTCGATTCACGATCGCCGAGTACGGGAAACGTCCGTGGTCGCGCAGCATGTTTCTGTCCTCCTCGCGAGCGCTCGGTCAGGTCCGGAAGAAGCGGACGAGCCCGAAGACCAGAATCGGGAAGGCAATGGTCAGGACGAGGCCGATCAGCTGCAGCGTGACGAACGGGACCACGCCGCGGTAGATGTCGATCGTCCTCACCTCCGGCGGGGCGACTCCGCGCAGGAAGAAGAGCGAGAAACCGAACGGCGGCGTGAGGAACGACGTCTGGAGGTTCACGCTGATGGCGATGGCGAGCCACAATGGATCGAAGCCGAAATGGTCCACGAGCACGGGCACCAGGATCGGCACGTGGATGAAGCAGATCTCGTAGTAGTCGATGAAGAAGCCGAGGAGGAAGATGACGAACATGACGAAGGCCAGCACCCCGTAGGAACCGAACGGAAGGCCCTTCAGGAAGTCCTGCACGAGGTGATCACCGTTCAGGCCGCGGAACACGAGGCCGAAGCAGTTGGCGCCCACCAGGATGATGAAGCCTAGGCTCGTGATGCGCGTCGTGACCTGCATGACGGTCCGGAGCATCTCCATCGAAAAGCGGCCCTTGAGCATGGTCAGGATGAGTCCGCCCGCGGCGCCGACCGACGCCGCCTCTGTCGGTGAGGCGACGCCGACGAAGATCGACCCCAACACTCCCACGATCAGCACGAAGGCGGGCAAGAGGGCGAGGCCCACGCGCTTCGCCGCGTCCGCCCGGAAGGCGGCGATCTCGGCGGCGTCGATCGCGGGAGCGAGCTGGGGCTTCCACCACGAGATGACGGCAAGGTAGACGATGTAGAGGACGACCAGGACGAGGCCCGGCACGACGGCGCCGATGTAGAGATCCCCGACTGATACGCCCATGATGTCGCCCATCAGGATGAGGATGATGCTGGGCGGGATGATCTGCCCGAGGGTGCCGGCGGCGCAGATCGTCCCGCAGATGAGCTCCTTGTCGTAGCCACGACGAAGCATGGTGGGGAGCGAGATCATTCCCATCGTAATGACGCTCGCCCCCACGATGCCCGTCGACGCCGCGAGAATGGCTCCAACGACCACCACCGAGATGGCGATGCCGCCGCGGAGATGCCCGAAGAGCAGGGCCATCGTCTCGAGCAGCTCCTCGGCGATGCCCGACTTCTCGAGGGCGACGCCCATGAAGACGAAGAGGGGCACGGCCAGGAGGGTGAAGTTCGTCATCGTGCCCCAGATCCGTATGGGCAGGATGTTCATGAAGTCGGCCCGTATAAAGCCGAAGGCGACGCCAAGCCCGCCGAACAGAAGCCCGGTGAAGGTAAGGCTGAAGGCGACGGGAAAGCCGAGGAAGAGGAACGCGATCATCCCCGCGAACATGAAGGCGGCGAGAACCTGGTCGAGCGGCAGAGCGCTCATCGCGTCTCCCAGCCCATCGCCGTGTAGAACGACTTGATGGTCTGCGAGATGCCCTGGACCACCAGGAGAACGAAGCCCGCGATGATCATCGATTTGAGCAGCCAGCGGAGCGGGAGCCCGCCGGGATCGGGCGAACCCTCCCACACCGACCACGCGGTCCGCACGAAGGGCCAGGCCGTGTAGATGACCATCAGGCAGGAGGGGAAGAAGAACACCCAGAACAGGACGAAATCGAGCCACGCCTTGCGCCGCGGCGTGAGCTTCGAGTACATGATGTCGACGCGGACGTGCTCGTCGTGGAGGAGCGTGTAGCCTGCCGCGAGCAGGTAGAGAGTGCCGAAGAGGTACCACTCGAGCTCCTGCACGCCCCCGGACGTAGTCCGGAACGCGTAGCGGGAGATGACGTCGCCGAAGACGACGAGGACCATGGCCAGCGACAGCCACGACACGCCGCGCCCGAACCGTTCCTGGAAGCGATCGATTCTCCGGGCCAGCTCACGCATCACGGATCCTCCCTCAATGCGCGACGGCCGACCCGAGAGGTCGGCCGTCGATGAGTTCCGCCAGAGCGACGTGGATCAGCTGCTCAACGTGCTGTAGTACGCGCCCTCGACCTTGGACCACTCCGAGGTGGCGTTGAGGAACTTCGCATACGCAGTCGCCACCTTCTTGGCCATGGCGCTCTTCTCGGCTTCCTCCTGCATGACCTGGGCGGAGACCTTCCGCGCACCGTCGAGCACGGCGTCGGGGAACCTGATCAGCTCCACCTTGGTCTTGAACTCCGTGTTGAGACGCTGGAGCCCGGCCGAGTTCTTGACGAAGTACTCCGCGTCGGAGGCGCCGAGGATCACGGACGCGGCATAGTCGAGCGCGCGCCGGTACTCGGCCGGCAGGCCGTCGTAGGCTTTCTTGCTGAAGCTGAACTCCGCGATCGATGTGGCCTCGTGCCAGCCCGGGTAGTAGTAGTAGCGAGCCGCGTTCTGGAAGCCCAGCTTGAGGTCGTCGTGCGGCCCGATGAACTCGGCGGCGTCGATCGTGCCGCGCTCGAGAGCCGTGTAGATCTCGCCCGGTGGCAGGAGCACCACTGCCGCGCCGGCCTTGGCGTACACCTTGCCCGCGAGGCCAGGAATACGGATCTTGAGGCCCTTCACATCGTCGATGGTGTTGATCTTCTTCCGGAACCATCCGCCCATCTGGGGATTGGTCGACTGCCCGGGCCGCGGCACAACGCCGAATGGCGCGTAGGCCTCTTCCCACAGCTTGAGCCCGTCGCCCTGCTGGTACCACGCCATGTAGCCCTGCGTGTTGAGGCCGAAGGGCACGGACGTGAACCATTGCAGCGCGGTCTCCTTGCCCGCCCAGTAGTAGGCGGCCCCGTTGAACGCTTCCACCGTGCCCTGCAGGCAAGCATCGAAGACCCCGGTGGCAGGCATCAGCTCACCGCCCGCGAACACCTGGATCTTGAGGCGCCCGCCCGTCAGCTCCTCCACGATGCGAGCGAATTTCTGGGCATTGCCCTGCAAGATGTCGAGGGCCGGAGGCCACATGGTGGGCATCCGCCACTGGAACTTCGGCTGGGCGATCACGTTCGGCGCGTCGATGACGGACGCCCCGCCGGCCGCCACGAGCACGCCACCGGCCTTCACGAGGAATTTTCGTCGCTGCATGGAACCCTCCTGTGTCGGGAGTGAAGAGGCGCTACCGCGGCATCGCCGCATATGCGAGGACCTTGAGACGGGTCCCCGGAACGACCAGCCCGGCCACCACCACACACGCGCGCGACGGGTACGGCCGACGAAAGAAGCGCGCGTAGACCTCGTCGATGGCCGGCTTGTCCTCGATTCGCGTGATGTAGAGGACCACCTGGGCCACGTCGTCGAGGGATGCGCCGGCGGCTTCGACGGCGGACTTTAAATTCGACAGCGCCAGCTCTGCCTGTGCACTGGCACTGCCGGTTTCCGCCGATCCGTCCGGCCGGATCGGCAGATGTGCGGTGAAGAGAATGTCGTTCGCGATGACCGCGTGCGAGAAGGGCGCCGGCTCGGGAGCCAGGCCCGTCGGGACTGCCTGACGCACTCGCGGCTCCTTCCCGCCGTCTACAGGCTGTTCAGGAACTCGAGCATCGCGGCGTTCACCTCGCGTGGCCGCTCCTGCTGCGTCCAGTGGCCACAGCCCGGCAGCATGATCGTGCGTCGGAGATTCGGGACCAGCTTGGCGAGATTGGGAATGAGCTGATCCATCCCGCGGAAGTACACGACCAGGTCGCGATCGCCAGCGATGTAGAGCGCGGGCACCGTCACCTGGGCGCCGGCGTACGGCGCCATCAGCTCCCACGTGCGATCGATGTTGCGATACCAGTTGAGCCCACCGCGGAATCCCGTGCGTGAGAACTCGGTCGTGTAGAAATCGATGTCAGCCTCGGTGAGCCATGCCGGCAGGGTCTGCGGATCGATCGTGCGATCGAGGAAGCCGCCCTTGCGCGGGACCATGCCGACGGTCCCGCCGCTGCCGAGGGTCAAATCCCGCCGCGGCACGTCGCCCGACGCCGAGTAAAGCACGCGGCGAATGGTCGCCCGCACGTCACGCTCCAGCTCCTTCTCCGCGACGCCAGGCGTCTGGAAATACGCCTGGTAGAAGATCGCGTCGTCGGTCTGCGGGTAGGCCGCCGACGGCCGGTCAGGACGGCGCGGAATGAACGGCACGCTGAGGCCGACGACAGCACGGAAACGATCGGGGCGCAGCAGGGCCGAGTTCCACGCGACCGGCCCGCCCCAGTCGTGGCCGACGATCACCGCGGATTTCGCGCCCAGCGCATCGAGCAACCCGACCATGTCGCCGACCAGGTGGAGCTGTGTGTAGCTCTCGATCTCCGTCGGCGCGTCGGTCTGGCCATAGCCGCGCATGTCGGGCGCGACGGCGCGGAAGCCCGCCTCGGCCAGCGCCGCGAGCTGATGGCGCCACGAGTACCAGGATTCCGGAAAGCCGTGGCAGAGGACGACGAGCGGGCCCTCGCCCTGCTCCGCCACGTGCATGCGGATGCCGTTCGTCTCGATGGTGCGGTGCTTGATCGCTGTCGTCACCGGCGAGGCCTTCGCGTCATGGCCTTCGTGGGGCGGCCCGCACGAGCTGAGACGCGCAAGCTCAACCAGCGCTTCAAAGACTGCGGCGCCTCGCCAGAACGTCGCCCAGCGAGCAACCCCTCGACGCTGATGTCCTCGTCCAGTTCAGGCCAATGAATGCCGACACCACCGCCAATGAGCTCCCAGCGACTTCTCTCGCGATCACTGCCGTGCGCCAGCCGTGGATACCACGCCGTCGGCACCGTGAGGGTGCGCCCGTCGGCCAATTCAACGTGGAGCACAGCATCTGTAACGTGGACTTTCACGGCGCGTGCACCTTGAGACTCAGTCACCGAAATAGTCATTCCAGCTCCTGACGAGCGATCGCGATGCTCACTGGCCGCCCAGATCGATCAAGACGTTCCCATACGGATCGATGCGCGCCGTCTCGAACGAGTGGACGACGATGGTGGTGTCCGGCACCTGGATGATCGCCGGGCCCGGCACGACGTTGCCGGCAACGAGACGCTCGCCCCAGAAGACCGGCGTGAGATCGAAGTCGCCCAGCTCCGACCAGTAGACCGGTCGCGTGCCGGCGCTCGCCTCGTGCGACGGAGCGCGATCGGCTTCCAGCGCGGCGACGATGCGCGGCTTGGCGCTCACCGCGGAGGCGCGCACGCGATAGGTCACGACCTCCACGCGCGCCTCGCGGAACCCGGCGCCCTGGCCGTACACCGTCTCGTAGCGGCGATGAAAGTCGCTGACGAGCTGCGCGAGCGCGCTCTCGTCGAGCGTGCCGGCGGGCACCGGCACCTCGACCTCGTTGATCTGTCCCTTGTAGCGAATGTCGGCCGAGCGCGCGAGCCGGGCGTGCGCCGGATCGATGCCGTCGGCGCGAAGCTGCGCGCGCCCGCGCTCCTCCAGCTCGGCGAAGCGCTGCATCACTCGCGCGGGATCGAACGGGCTCGACTGGATGTCCACCGCCTCATATATATGGAGGAGGTCGGCGGAGGCCGCGCCGAGCGCCGACCACAGCGAGCAGAGCCCGCCGAGCGGCACGACGACGCCCTGCGCGCCGAGCTCGCGAGCGTACACGCCGGCGTGCACGGGACCGGCGCCACCATAGGCGAAGATCACGCAGTCGCGCGGATCGTAGCCCTTCTGCACGGTGGCCTTGCGGATCAGGTCCGCCATCTGGTGCTCGACGACGCGGGCGGCGCCGGCAGCGGTCTCGACGAGCCCGAGGCCGATCCGCGTGGCGATCGGCTCCAGGCTCGCTCGCGCGCGGTCCTGATCGAGCCTCAGCCGGCCGCCGAGGAAGTAGCCGGGATCGAGGTAGCCAAGCACGAGATCGGCGTCGGTCACCGTCGGCTGCGTGCCGCCGCGCCCGTAGCACGCGGGACCGGGCTGGGCGCCGGCCGAGATCGGCCCCACGCGGATCGTGCCGCTCACGTCGTCGATCCAGACGATCGAGCCGCCGCCGCTGCCGATCGAGCGGATGTCGATGCGCGGCACGAAGTATTCGTACTGGTGGACCACGCTCTGGTAGCTCGCCACCGGCTCGCCGTCCCAGACGAGGCCGACGTCGAACGACGTGCCGCCCATGTCGGTGGCGATGATGTGCTTGTTACCGACGATCGCGCCGAGGTACTGCGATGCGAGCACGCCGGCGACGGGGCCGGAGTCGAGCGTGAGGAATGCGCGCCGCGCGGACTCCCCGGCCGGGATCACGCCGCCGCCACACTGCATGACCTGGAGCGGAAAGCGCAGGCCGCTCGTCTGGGCGCGCGACTCGAGCCGGCCGAGATAGCGCGACATCACCGGGCCGAGATAGGCGTTGAGCACCGTCGCCACCGTGCGCTCGTACTCACCCCAGCGTGGGATCAAATCCGCCGAGCAGCAGACGAAGACGTTCGGCGCGAGCTGCTCGACCATCGCCTTCACCCGCCGCTCGTGCTCGGCGTGCTTGAACGACCACAGGAAGCAGATGGCGATCGCCTCCACACCCTTGGCGACGAGCTTCTCGATCGCCTGGCGCGCCTCGTCCTCGTTGAGCTCGACCACGACCTGGCCCTTGCAGTCCACGCGCTCGCTCACCTCGGCGATGAACGGCTTGGGCACGATCGGATCGGGCTTGCCGCTCTCGGGGAAGTGCAGCACCTGGACGTTGTTGAGGCCGGGCACACCGCGGGCGCCGCGCATGATGTGGATGACGTCGCGGTGGCCCCGTGTGGTGATCAGGCCGACGCGCGCGCCGCGGCGCTGGAGCATGGCGTTGGTTCCGACCGTGGTGCCGAGCGCCAGCCGCGC
>Ga0209157_1004444_pt1 | contig 10477 bp, 10 predicted proteins | sample GraSoiAngelo_135_FD_185892 | JGI IMG/M metagenome (GOLD analysis project Ga0209157, IMG submission 185892) | Grasslands soil microbial communities from the Angelo Coastal Reserve, California, USA - 14_0929_05_40cm (SPAdes) (version 2) | ecosystem: Environmental > Terrestrial > Soil > Grasslands ... | reverse complement strand
AGCTGTTCCGGGAAGGCGTACCCAAGAACGACGCCGAGTGGCGGGCCGCCGGACAGGAAGCGGCGACGCTGTTGTCGCAATACATCGCCATCAACACGACGAACCCGCCTGGGAACGAGCTGAAGGCGGCGCACTGGCTGCGGTCCGTGCTGGGGCGGGAGGGGATCGAAGCGCAAGTATTCGAACCCGCGCCCGGCAAGGCGAACCTGTTCGCGCGGGTGCAGGGAGACGGGACCCGGCGCCCGCTGATCTTTCTCAATCACATGGACGTCGTGCTCGCCAGCCCGGAGTACTGGAAGGTGGACCCGTTCGGCGGCGTGGTGAAGGACGGGTACATGTGGGGACGTGGCGCGCTCGACATGAAGGGTGAGGCGATCGCGCAGCTGATGACGCTGATCATCCTCAAGCGCGCGGGCGCGCCGCTCAAGCGCGACATCATTTTTCTCGCCACGTCGGACGAGGAGATCGGCGCGGGCGTGGGCGCCGGTTGGTTCGTCGAAAACCATCCCGATCTGATCCGGGACGCCGAGTTCCTGATCAACGAAGGCGGCACGATCCGCGCCGACGCGAGCGGCCATATCGAGTACTACGGCGTCGGCACGACCGAGAAGTCACCCTTCTGGCTCGACGTCACGGCGCAGGGCACGTCGGGGCACGGATCGCGTCCCACGCCGGACAACCCGGTGCACCGGCTGGTGCGCGCGCTGAATCGGATCGCTACCTGGCAGACACCGCTGGTGGTGACGCCGACCGTGGAACGCTATCTCCACGACCTCGCGACGATCGAGACCGATGTTGCGCGGCGGGCCTGGCTCGCGGACGTGCGGGCGGCGCTCAAGGATTCGGCCGCGGCCCGCGCGCTCACGGCGGACCTCACCTACAACGCGCTCCTGCGGAACACGATCTCGATCACGGGGCTGAAGGGGAGCGACAAGACCAACGTCATCCCGCCGGTGGCGTCGGCGGCGCTCGACGTGCGCCTCTTGCCGGGCCAGGATCCGGCGGCGTTCCTGGCGGAGTTGATCCGCGTGGTCGCCGACAGCGCCGTGAAGATCACGCCCCAGGGGCCGAACTGGCCCGCCACGGAGAGCCCGACCGACACCGAGCTGTTCCGGGCGATCGTGGCGGCGGCGCACGCGCGCGATCCGGACGCGTTCGTCACGACGCCGCCACTCACGGGATTCACCGACAGCCACTATTTCCGCCGTCTGGGGATCGTGAGCTACGGCGTCTCGCCGTTTCCGCTCAACCAGGCCGAGTCGCGCGGCGTACACGGGAACGACGAGCGGGTGAGCCTCGACGCGCTGACGTTTGGCGTCCATTTCATCTACGATGTGGTCTCGCGGGTGGTCGCGAGGTGATCGGACCGCTGTTCTATCCCCGGCGTCACCCGCCCAGCCGCCACCGGCGCGCACCCACCTTCGAGCGCGTCGTGAAGGTCCCGATCGGCTGGGTGGCGGAGCACCTGTGCGCGCCCCTGGCTCAATGGAATGGGCGGCTGCTGCTGACGCCCGAGGTCGGCGTCTCGATCGCCGGCCTTCGGCCGGAGCTCGACGGCTACCGCATCGCGCTCGTCACGGATCTCCACCGCGGTCCGGTGGTCCCGGCCTCCTGGCTCGCGCGGGTGGCGGACCGCGTCGCCGAGCTCGCACCCGACCTCGTAGCGCTGGGCGGGGATTTCGTGAGCCACGTGAGGCGCGATCTCGACGGGCTCGCGTCGGTGCTCACTCGGTTCCGGGCGCGCGACGGTGTGGTGGCCGTGCTCGGCAATCACGATCACTGGGTGGGGCCGGACGCGGTCAGCGCCGTGCTCGAACACGCCGGCGTGACGTTACTCACCAACCGCCACGTCCTCGTACGGCGCGGGGCGGCCATCCTGGCCGCGGCCGGCGTGGACGACTTTACCCACGGCGCGACCCGTCCCGATGAGGCACTCGCCGGTGTCGCGCCTGAGGTTCCCCGCATCCTGCTCTCTCATAATCCCGATCTCATCGAGTACCTCCCCGCCGGGCTGCGCGTGGACGTGATGCTGTCGGGGCACACCCACAACGGTCAGATGCACCTGCCGTGGCTGGGGCCGCTCCTGGTGCCGTCGCAGTTCGGGGGGCGGTACATGCACGGCCTCAAGCGGGTCGGGGAGACGTGGCTCTACGTGTCGGCCGGAGTGGGGACGGCAGCGATTCCGATGAGGTGGGGCAATCCCCCCGAGTTGCCCGTGATTCGGTTGGTGAGGCTTGGAAATCTATTTCAGTGATACTACGAATCTGACGGTGACGCACTCCGCCGTCTGTGGCGACACGCTGCAGAAGCAGTCGTTGGAAAGCAGCCGTTTGACACCGAGCACTTCCGCCTCCGCGATCCCCGGTACGTCCCGGTAGGTGATCTCCAGCGTCGCCCCATCGATGACGCGGTAGTGCACCGGCCGGCCGAGGAGGCGGTGGTGGGGATCGATCTTGGCGAGCCCGTTCGTGAGGCGGCGTTGGATCTCGCCGATCTGCTCGCTCACGGCGCTTTCCGGGCGAGCGCCGCGGCGGCGTTGCGTCGCATCCCGCCGCGGCCCGGCCGCTCGAACGGGGTGTCGCCGTACCGGCGGGCGAACGCCTCCTCATCGAGCTCGAGGAATTCGTGAGGGTCCGGGGCCACGAGGTCCGCGCGAGGCGCGAGCGCCGGATCGGTGGTTGCCCGGGCGAACCGTACGTTCCAGGGGCACACATCCTGGCACACGTCGCAGCCGAACAGCCAATCACCGACAAGCGACCGCTCGGCCGCTGTGAAGTCGGCGCGGTGCTCGATCGTGAGATAGGAGATGCAGCGGCGCGCGTCCATCACGTGTGGCGCGACGAATGCGTCCGTGGGACAGGCGTCGAGGCAGCGGCGGCAGCTGCCGCAGCGATCCCCCTCGAACGGCAGATCGGGGGTGAGGGCGGCGTCGGTGAGGACCACGCCGATGAACGTGAACGAGCCGATTGCGGGATGGATGAGCATCATGTTCTTGGCGATCCAGCCCAGCCCCGCGCGCTGCGCGAGCTCGCGCTCTGGAACGGCTCCGGCGTCGACGTAGACGCGGGTGTGCGAGCCTGGCACGAGCTCGCGAATCGTGTTCGCGAGCCGCTCCAACCGGTGGCCGAGCACGCGATGATAGTCGGCCGACTGGGCGTACTGGGCGACGCGCGGCTGCCCCTGGGCCGGCGGCCCGGGGTCATGGCGGTAGTTCGTGAGCGTCACGACCGCGGCCGTGGCTCCCGGCATGATGCGAGCCGGCTCCTTGCGCTGCGCCGCCTGGCGGTGCAGGTACGTCATCGTGCCCGCGTAGCCCGCGGCCAGCCAGTGGTCGAGCTCGCCGGCGTGCGCGTTCGGTTCGAGCGACGCCACCCCCACTGCGTCGAAGCCCATCTCGAGAGCTCGACGCTTCAGCTCGACGGTTCTGCGTGACGCCTCCGCGTGACGCGCTTGCTTGACGACTTCGTCTTTCATACGTGCATCGTTTCCCGCCGCCACCGGGCGAAGTTTATCACGTCTTCGACCGGCGGCACCGTCTGCTCGTCGCCGTACGCGGTGAGCATGCGCCAGCGCGTGTACTCGCGCGGTGGGAGCGGCAAGAACGGCGGGCGCCGGAACCAGTCGCGCGCCCGAAAGCTCCACGTGAGGCGCACCAGGTCGACGGCGAGTCGTGGGTTGACCGTCGCGCGGAGCGCGAGCCGCGCGAGCAGGATGGACCAGCGGCCGGAGGACGCCATGCGACTGAATCTACTCCGGGACGTGTCGACCGTGCTTTTCCTTCTGTATATTGACCGCCTATGACGCTCGCCAGCGGCTGCAACACGGGCCGCCAGACCGCGCCGCATCCGCTCGCGCGCTACCGCAGCGAGTTCCCGATCTTTCGGGACCGCATCTACCTCAATACCTGCTCGCTCGGCGCGCTGGGCGAGCGCACCCGCCGCAGGGTCGCGGAGTTCCTGGACGTCTGGGACGCGCGCGGCGCGGCGGCGTGGTACGACGTGTGGTGGGCGGCCCTGGCCGAGCTGCGGGCGCGCTATGCCGGTGTGATCGGGGCGACGGCGGAGGAGATCGCGCTGGCGCCCAGCATCTCGGTCGCGCTCTCGGCGGTCGCCGAAGCGCTCGACTACACGCGCCGTCCCAAGGTGGTGGTGACGTCGCTCGACTTCCCCACGGTCGCCTACCAGTGGCTCGCGAAGCGGGCGCGCGGCGTCGAGCTGGTCGTGGTCGAGAGTCCCGATCACGTGTCGGTGCCGGTCGAGGCGATCGCCCGGGCGGTGGACGAGCGGACCGCCCTGGTGGCGACGTCGCACGTCTATTTCACGAGCGGCGCGATCCAGGACATCCGCGCCGTGGCGCACGCGGCGCATGTACGGGGCGCCCTGTGCCTGATCGACGCGTATCAGTCGGTCGGGCAGGTGCCGTGCGACGTGCGGGCGGCGGACGTCGATTTCCTCACCGCCGGCGGACTCAAGTGGCTGCTGGGCGGCCCCGGCATCGTGTTTCTGTACGCGCGGGCCGAGCTGGCCCGTCGCCTGGAGCCTGGGATCGCCGGGTGGTTCGGTCACAAGCGTCAGTTCGCGTTCGAGCCCGGAGCGCTCGAGCGGCACGACGACGCCCGGCGCTTCGAGCTCGGCACGCCGTCGCTCGCCGCGATCTACGCACAGCTGGGCGGCCTCGACTACATCGAGGAGATCGGCGTCCCCGCGCTTCGGGACGCGACCGCCGCGCTCACCGAAGATCTGATCGCGCGCGCCTGCGCCGCCGGCTTCCGGCCCAAGGTGGCCGCCCGGGCGGAAGACCGCTCGGCGATCGTGATGCTCCCCGCCGACGATCCGGCCGATCGGGTGCGCCATCTCGCGGCGGCGGGAATCATCGCCGATGCGCGACCCGGTCACGTCCGCCTCTCTCCCTTTTTCTACAACGTGCAGGACGACTATGTCGCAGCACTCGAGCGGCTCGCAGCACAAAGCGGTCACTGAGGATGAACGACTCCTCGCCTCCCCCTCCCGTGAGCGCCGTGCGTTCACGAAGACCGACTCGTGGCGGGTGCTGCGTATCATGGGGGAGTTCGTCGAAGGGTTCGACACGCTCTCGGACGTGTACAATGCGGTGACGATCTTCGGCTCGGCGCGCACGCCCGCCGAAGACCCCTTCTACGAGAAGGCGGTCGAGACTGCGCGCATGCTCGCCGAGCAGGGCTTCCCGATCATCACGGGGGGCGGCCCGGGTATCATGGAGGCGGCGAACCGCGGCTGCCAGGAAGGGAACGGTCTGTCGATCGGCTGCAACATCGAGCTGCCGTTCGAGCAGGGGCTCAACCCCTACGTGGAGCGGGCCATCAATTTCCGGTATTTCTTCGTGCGCAAGACGATGTTCGTGAAGTACTCGACGGCGTTCGTCGTTTTCCCCGGCGGCTTTGGGACGATGGACGAGCTGTTCGAAGCACTGACGCTGATCCAGACGGGCAAGGTGCGGCATTTTCCGGTGATCCTGTTCGGCCGGGCATACTGGAAGGGGATGACCGACTGGCTGCGCGATCGGGTCGCCGGGGAAGGCAAGATCGCGACGACGGACCTGGACCTGTTTCACACGACCGACACCGCGGGCGAAGCGGTCACCATCATCCGACAGGCCCGCGAGCGTCGCACCCGGGAGTTCCCGACCATCGACCGAGACGCGTGACGCCATGACCACACGCAAGGAGTTCCTGCGCGGACCGCGCATCGATCCGCGGCCCATCACGGGCCGGGAGACGGTACCGGAGCTCGTGGACAACGCCTTCCTCGCGTACAACGCTGGCCGGCTCGCCGAAGGGTGCCGGCTGTTCTCGGAGCACATGCTCGAGGACGACGTGACGGTGGGGATGAGCCTCACCGGTGCGATGACGCCGGCGGGCCTCGGGATGTCCACGCTCATCCCGCTCGTCGAGGCGGGGTTCGTCGACTGGATCGTCTCGACCGGCGCGAACCTCTATCACGATGCGCACTTCGGTCTCGGACTCTCGATGCACCGGGGCACGCCGTTCGCCGACGACGTGGAGCTGCGCGAGGAGGGGGTGGTCCGCATCTACGACATCTTCTTCGACTATGAAGTACTGCTCTCGACCGACGCCTATATCCGCGAGGTCTCCGCGGGCCCCGAGTTCCAGCGGTCGATGAGCACGGCCGAATACCACTACCTGTTGGGTGGCTACATTCTGCAGCGCGAGCAGGCGCTCGGCATCTCGCGCAAGTCGCTGTTGGGCGTCGCGCACGAGTGCGGGGTCCCGATCTACACCTCGTCGCCGGGGGATTCCTCGATCGGCATGAATGTGGCGGAGCAGGCGCTGACGGGCTCGCAGCTCCGCCTGGACGTGAGCGCCGACGTCAACGAGACCTCGGCGATCGTGTTCCGCGCCAAGACGCGCGGCGGCAAGAGCGGCGTGCTGATCATCGGCGGCGGCAGTCCCAAGAACTTCGTGCTGCAGACCGAGCCGCAGATCCAGGAGGTGCTCGGCATCAGCGAAAAGGGACACGACTACTACCTCCAGATCACGGACGCCCGGCCGGACACCGGCGGCCTCTCCGGGGCCCCGACAAGCTGCCGGACACGGTGGTCTGCTACCTCGACAATACGGTCGGCTTCCCCCTGCTGGCCGCCTACGCGCTCGCCAAGCGGAAGCCCCGGCGCTTGCAGCGCCTGTATCACCAGCGGGCGGAGATGATGCGGGAGTTGACCGAGGCGTACCAGGAGGCGAAGGCGGACCGCGACGCGCGCGCGGAGGCGGCCACTGCCGAGCGCCGGCCCTAGGGGCGCCGAGCCGGACGCGCACACCGGGCGACGCGGCGCCGGGGCCTACGCGGCCTACGCCCTCGGCCTCCTCACGCTCATCAACCTGCTCAACTACACCGACCGCAACGTCATCTTCGCGCTGTTCGAGCACGTCAAGCGCGAGCTCGCGCTGTCCGATCAGCAGCTGGGATGGCTCGGCTCGGCCTACGTCGTCGTGCTGTCGTTGGCAGCGCTGCCGCTCGGCGTCATCGGTGACCTGCGCTCGCGCCGCGCCGTGATCGCGTTCGGCGTGGGATTGTGGAGCGCCTGCACCGCCCTCGGCGCCGCGGTCCATCGCTTCTGGCAGCTCCTGGCATGCCGCGCCATGGTCGGCGTGGGTGAAGCCGGCTACGGGCCCGCGGCGCAGGCGTTGATCGCGGAGTTCTACCGCGGGCGACAGCGGGCATTCGCCATCGGCATCTATTCCGTCGGGATGGCGTTCGGCGGGGTGCTGGGCATCTGGCTGGGCGGTGTGCTCGCCGAGCACTACGGGTGGCGGGCGGCGTTCGTGGTGCTGGGCGTGCCGGGCTTTCTGCTCGCGATCCTCGCCTCCCGACTGCGGGAGCCGCGCCGGCGTGCGCCCGCGCCGCTGGTGACGACCGTCCGGGGATGGTTCGAGCGCGGGCGGCGGCAGGCGATGCAGTACGCGAAGCCGCTGATCGGGCTCTTACTCGTGGGCGCCACGCTGAGCGGGCTGCTGGGCCTGTTCGAAGTGGTGCCGCCCGGAGTCGAAGCCGCCGTGTTCGCGGCCTGCGTGAGCACCGGCATCATCTGGACCGTCGTGCGACTCGTGCCCGCCGCCGTGCGGCGCACGACCGAGGCGTCGGAGGTCGCCGCAACCGCCTTCGGGGAATTCCTCCACGCCGCCGCGACCGTGCTCCGCACGCCGACGCTGATCTGGATGTTCCTGGGGGGCGCGCTCGTGACGTTTGCGGTGAACGGCCTCATCGCGTGGGCGCCCAGCTTCATGCAGCGTGCGCACGGCCTGTCCGTCGCCGTCGTGGGCCGACAGTTCGGCATCTGGGGTCTCGCTGGCGGTGCGCTCGGCGGGTTGTTCGGCGGCCGAGTCGGCGACTGGCTGCTCACCCGCTGGAGCGGGGGCCGCGTGGTGGTGTCCGGGGCCGGCTTTGTGCTCGGCGGGCCGGTGTGCGCCGCCCTGCTGCTCGTCGATGAGCTGCGGCTGTTCGTGCCGCTCCTGTTCGCGACGTTCTTCCTCTATACCTGGTACAACGGCCCCCTCTCGGCCGTGATCCTGGATGTCGTGCCGCCCGCCGTACGGGCTTCCGTCATCGGCGCGTACCTGCTGTTCTCGCACCTCGCGGGCGACGCCATCGCCCCGCCGCTCGTCGGCTATCTCTCCGACCGGTTCGGCCTGCGCCCGGCGATGCTGCTACTCCCATCCGTGGGGGCGGTGGGGGGGCTGGTGATTCTCATCGCCCTCACGACGGTGGGCAAGGACATGCAGCGGGTGCGGACATGAGGCGGGGGGTGGCGCGGTGAAAATCGCGGTCTTGTTCGACACCCTCCACCCGGACTGGGAGGACGCCGACTACAAGAAGGAGCTGGAGGCGAAGGTCGAGGAGGCGGAATACGACGTGGCCCGCGCGCTGCTGGCGAAGGGGCACGACGTCCTCATGGTCGGTGTGGCAGAGGAGCTCGGACCGCCGCTCGAGCGCCTCGGCAAGTTTCAGCCGAAGCTCGTCTTCAACGGCTGCGAGTCGTTCCGGGGTCATGCGCGCCACGAGTATGCGCTGGCCGGCGTGCTCGAGATGCACGGCTACCGTTACACCGGCTCCTCGCCCACGGCGCTGCTGGTCGCCCGCAACAAGTCATTCACGAAGAAAATCCTCGCCTACCACGGGATCCGCGTCCCGGCGTTCGCGGAGTGTCCGCTCGGCGAAAAGCCGATGCGTCCGTCCGAGCTGCGCTTCCCCCTCATCGTGAAGCCGCTGCTCGAAGACGCGTCGGTGGGGATCGCCCAGGCATCGGTCGTGGAGAACGACGAGGATTTGAGCGAGCGGGTGAAATTCATCCACGAGAAATTTCGGCAGGCGGCGATCGTCGAGGAGCTGATCGAGGGCCGGGAGCTGTACGTCGGGATGGTCGGGAACGCGACGGTCCAGCTGTTGCCGATCATCGAGATGACGTTCGGCGAAGCGGACAACGGGGAGCATCGCATCGCGACGTACAAGGCGAAATGGGACGAGGAGTACCGCAAGCGGAAGAAGATCAAGAACGTGTTCGCCAAGGGCCTGTCCGACGAGCTGACGGCGAAGATCGGAGACATCTGCACGACCGCGTTCCACGCGCTCTGGCTCCAGGACTACGGGCGGGTCGATCTGCGGCTGACGCACGACGACGAAGTCTACGTGCTCGAGGTCAACCCCAATCCCTTCGTCGCGTTCGAGCACGAGATGGCCAACGCAGCGGAGAAGACCGGCATGGACTACGAGGCGTTCATCCAGCGGATCGTCGATGAGGCGCTGGAGCGCGACCATGGCTAAGGTCGGGGGCCGGCGCCGGGAGGTGCCCACGCCGGAGCTGCGCTGCCCGACGTGCGCCGCCGAGCTCGAACGCTTCTGGGCGCATTGCTCCAACTGCGGGCGGCGGCTCGAGTGGCGGGACACGACGAAGCAGACGGGAGCCGAGTGCTACTACTGCGGCTGGGTGGTGTCGGACAGCTTCTCGTTCTGCCCCTGGTGCGGGCGCGACATCACCGACCCGGACTCGAGCCCGGAGCCGCTCAAGGCACCCAAGGGGTTCAGTTACCATCGACGGTGCCGCTGGGGCTGCGGCGGGGGCGTGATGTATCCGATGCGCTTCTGCCCGTGGTGCGGCCGTCCCCAGAAATGGCACTACTGGGAATTTCAGAACGTCTGCCCGCACTGCAGCAAGGGTGTGAACGACTGGATGGACGTTTGTCCCTGGTGCGGGGAAGACGCGACCGGACGTGATCTGATCCGCCAGGCGTTGCGCCGCGTGCGCCAGCTGCTCGTAGTGGGCCGGGTCAAGGACTGGAACTATCGCGTGCTGTTGCGCCCCGGCGTATCGGGCGTGACGCACCGGACGCCCAAAGTCATTGAGATCGAGCGGCGCTATGTGACCGGCAAGCGGCGGCGCGACGAGATCTCCTGGAACATGCTCACCGGGCTGATCCTGCACGAGCTCGGCCACTCGTTTCTCTATCACAACTGGTCGTTTACCCGCACGGGGCGGTTCCGCCGCGCCTTCGGGGAAGTGCGCAAGGTGTACCGCGTGGCGGATTCGAAATGGGTGGATTTCGAGCGCCGCGGCGTGACGACGACCCTGCCGGACTACGTCACCGCCTACGCCGCGACGCACCCCCAGGAGGATTTCGCCGAGACGTTCCGGTTTTACGTGGCGCGGCGCGGGCGGCTGCGCGAGCTGTTCGCGGAGTTCGGGCGCAAGCGCAAGGGCGTGCCGGTGTTCGAGAAGTTTCTGGTGCTGCACGATTTCATCAGGAGCCTCCGCGGCTGGCGCTGAGGCGCGCTGCAACCTTCCGGCCCCTTCACACATCCCAGTCTCTGACACCTTTTCTGAGGTCTTTATGCCCCGCTGGCCGGCCGTCCTTCTAATCACGGCGACAGGGCTCGCCGCGCAGCAACCGTCCGAGGCGCCGAGAGACTCGAGCCACGTGGCGCGCGTC
>Ga0209157_1004427_pt1 | contig 10499 bp, 8 predicted proteins | sample GraSoiAngelo_135_FD_185892 | JGI IMG/M metagenome (GOLD analysis project Ga0209157, IMG submission 185892) | Grasslands soil microbial communities from the Angelo Coastal Reserve, California, USA - 14_0929_05_40cm (SPAdes) (version 2) | ecosystem: Environmental > Terrestrial > Soil > Grasslands ... | reverse complement strand
CGAGCAGTCCCTTTCCTTGAATGAGCGCCTGAGGGAAGGCCTGCCGCAGCGCGGGCACAAACGTGGCTGCGGCGGCGTCGGTCCAGCATGATACGAGCTTCAACTGAGGCCACACCCGGTCCCAACCGATCGGATCGTCAGCGAGCAGCGACGCCCGGGCGGGCGCGCCGGCGCGCAGCTCGATCTCGCCACGTGGACCGGTGCGTCCCGACAGCAGGTCCGCAATGATCTCGTCGCGCCGCGTGGTGATGGTATCGAGAATGGCGAGAAGGTACGTCGGGCTCCAAACCGATACGATCTCGAGTTCCGGCTCGGCAACGAGCACGGCGGCCAGCGCGCGGCGATACGCCTCGCCATCCGTGATGCGCTTGAGTTCTGTTGGCGCGACCAGCAGGCGCGCGAGCAGCCCCTGATAGCGCGGCGCAAGATAACCGGCATCATCCGCCAGCGAGATCGGCGTCCCGTGTGGTGTGCGCGCACCCGTCTCGATCGCGGGCGACACACCCCAGAACATGCGGCCGGTCTCGAGCCTCGGCCCGTGCTTCAGGACATCGCTCGCCCAGATGACGAAGCAGGCATTGAATGATTCGAGCAGGCTGCGCGTGTTCGGCACGAGCTTGCTCTTGCCGGAGGATCCCGACGTTCGTTCGAACAGCACCGCGGGCTCGCTCGACAGCTGCGGCACACCAGTCGCGGCTTCCCGATCGATCCACGGCCGGAGATCCTCGTACCCCACGATCGGCACGCGCGCGACGAACGTGTCGTACGAGAGATCCGCAGCGACTCCGAGGGCACGAGCGTACGGCGAGCCGGCGACGATGCGCAGGATGCGCCCTAGCGTCTCGGCCTGCGCGCGCTGCGGATCGCGCAGCGCGTCCCTGAACCGGCGCGCCCGTCGCACGCTAGACTCGGCGCCCGGCCAGGGCCGGAGTTGCGACCCCCGCGCGACCACGACCCAGCCCCTTACGCAGCCATTTGACTGCCATGGCCAGCACCGCGCCCGCGTCCACGCGCGCGATCATCGCCAGCTCGTCGCCCTGGCGGTATCCGGGGTTCGCGCCCACGAAAAACGCCACTTCGGGCAACGCCAGCACGTCCGGTGTAATTGGCGCGACCGCGCTCTTCAGCACCGGCTGCTCGCCGCCGAAGGACACCACGCCGCGCTCTGGGTGCCAGGCCGAGTGGTAGCGGGCTTGGCAGATCGAATCGATGAGGCCGCGCTCCCACGACGGACAAGGGGTTTCGTGATGCGGCCAGTGCGCCGGAAAGTTGCGCACCAGCGTCAGGTACGTCCGGAAACCGGAGCAGATGAGATGCCAGTACAGCGGCTCGAGCGGATGCCGCAACTTCCATGTGAGCAGCTGCTTCGTCACCGCCCGGTGAAACGCGGTCTGCCCCCAGTAGCGCGGCCGGAAGATCGTGTCGCCCGAGAAGTAGATCCCCACGCGCCGCGCGCCGTAGCGGTGGTGATAGAGCAGCGCGGTCGAGAATCCCACTAGCTCGCCCGATCCCGCGTCCGTGCCGACGAACACGAGCGTCTTTTCCGCCAAGTCGCGCAGAAACGCTTCGTACGTCACGTGATCATAGAAATCGGCGTACAGCTGCCACATCGCCGACACCGTCTCGGAAGACAGCTCAGGGGTCGGCACGGCGCGGACGCGCAACACTCCAGTCGCGTTCATAGCTCCTCCTTTAGAGCTTGTAAACGACGTCACGACGTCGCAGCGGCGCGTTGACGTCACGGCCCCCCCGATAGGCGCGGTGCATCCAAGTCGCAGCGAGATCGGCGGAGACAGCGCGGAAGTCACGCGCTCCAAACCGGCGAATGCGCTCCGCCTGGCTGTTCAGGATCGCCACGTCCTGAGCCACAACGCGACGCGCCAGCCAGCGGAGATACAGCGCCGCGATGGCGGTGAACCGGCCGTAGCGGACGCCGGTGCGGTTGTAGACGCGGGTGCGACCGTTGCCTTCGGGCGTGCACACGAGAATCGTGGCAACGTGCGTCGTGTCGCCGATCCAGTAGTCCACGAGCAGGGTGTGCGGCAACACCACCTCGTCGACATGGCGCATCGCTTCGCGACGGCCGAACATCGAGCGCGCATCCTTGGCGCCGGTCGTCTCTTCACCCAGCGTCTCGGCGCGTACACCGGTCTGAGTCTCTTCGATCCGCGCGGTGACGAGCTGCTTAGGCGCGCCACGGAACAGCCCCTCGTGCGCAAACCCGGTGTGGCTGCAATCGAGGCCGTTCTCGAGAATCAGATCGACCGGCGCATCGACCGTGTACTGCAGTTCGAACCAGCGATGGTTCGAAAGCCGCGGATAGCGCGGCGCCTCGGTCGTGATGGAGTCGGGATCTGCGAGGTTCACCCAGATCCAGCCATCCCGCTCCACCGTGCGGAACGACGGAACCCGGCAATTCGGCAGGCGCTCATCCGGCGAGCGGCACGGGACGTCGACGACTCGCCCCTCGGGGTCGAACCGCCAGCCGTGATAGCGACACTGCAGCGTGCCGCCCTGCACGCGCCCGATCGAGAGCGCGACGTTCTTGTGCGGGCAGCGGTCCTCGAGCGCCACGACTCGTCCCGCGCCGTCGCGATACAGCACGAGCGCCACATCATTCACCACGCGCGCCAGCGGTCCCGCGCCCTGGAGCTCTCCAGTTTGCGCGGCGATCAGCCAGACGTCGCGTGGAAATGCGGGAGCGTCGTGCTCCGATTGACGTGCCTCGAGGATAGCGGTCATACCCTCTCCTAGACGAGTGCGGTTTCGAAGTGCAGTGGGCGGTCGCCCAAATCGGGCCCGCGATACACGCCCGCGGGCGTGGTGACGTACGCATGCAGAGTTGTCGGAATCGCCATCAGGCCATTGAGCGCGCGTGAGAGTGGATCGCGGACGTCGAGCCCGATCGTGATCAGCACGTACTTGGAGCGGCGATACTCGGCGTACGCGTGATCGAGCAGTGCGCGGAGCGCAGCCGGCTCGCTTGCCGGAGCGGCAACCTTGAACGCCGCCAGCTGACGCAGCGGCGTCCCCACACCTGGCGGGGGAAGCCGCGGCGCCGCGAACAACGGTGCCGCAACGTTGAGCAGCTGCCGCAGCGCGTCGAGTCGCGCGCCGTAGCGCAGCACGTGAGTGCGCTTGAAGGAGTCCTGGTCCCAGAGCGCAGCGAATGCCGCCAGCCGTCCGGTCCCGGCGCGGTGCGCCAACCAGTAGTCCTCGACGGAAAGACCGGGGGCATGGAGGTCGCCCACGTCCTGGACGGGCGCGAACTGACGTTCGCGGGCCACGGAACGCCACAGGCAGGCCATCTCCTCGACGTCCGCCGCGCGCGCGCGGCGCACCCTGTACTGATCGGGCCGCGGCTCGCGGCGCGGCAGAAAGAGCGGGATCGCATAGCTCCGCACGGTGGCAAAGCGCCGGAGCTCGGGTAGCCCACGCGGTCCACTCAGACGCCGCTCCACACCCCGATTGCCGGCCAGAGCAGTCAGGAGACAGGGCAGGTCGTCGCCCCCTATCTCCGAGCAGACTTGGCGCACGTAGCGAGACAAGTCGTCCGCCACGCCGTGGCCTCGATGCGCCGGATGGACCTTGAGGTCGCCGATGTAGGCCGTGCGCCTCGCTCCGCCATGCACGAATGCGAGCCGCTCGGCCACTCCAATGCAGCCTATGACATCGCCGCCGGGTCCTTCGGCAACCCCCACGTCCCAGCGATCTCCCTCCAGCCGATTGAGCGCGAAGAAGTCCGGCTCACGTCGCACGCAGATCGTGAGTCCGGCTTCCATGGGACTCGCGGCCGCGAGCGCGACTAGCCCGGCGTTGTCTGCGGGCCCGGCCGCCCGAGTCGTATATCCACGAGCCGTGGTGATCATGGCAGCGAGTCTCGCCTGGGCGAGTCAAGGCAGCGTCAAGCCGGCTTGACGGGCACTTGCGGCAGCACGGCGAGGTTCCCGCATGCCCCACATCGCGGAGACTCTGATCCGGCAGCGCCGCTGGGTCGTACTGGGCTGGGCCCTGGTCACGGCGGCGCTCGTTCCTGGGGCGCTGCGTATCGAGCGCACGCTCGAAGCGGCGGCGCACGTCCCGGGCAGCGAGTCGGAATCAGTGGATCACGACCTCGCGTCGCGCTTTGGCTCCCCCTACGCGCAGTTCGCCGTGCTCGTCGTAAGCGAGGTGCCCGCCCCCCCCGAGGCGCGCCGGCAAGTCGTGGACTCGCTGGTGAAGCTCGTGTCGCGGGTGCAGGGAGGTGGCGTGACGCGCGTCCGGGCGTGGCGCGATGCGGGCGACACGCTCTTTCTCGCCGACTCGGGGCGCACGACGTTCCTGCTCGCCGGGATCGATGCCACCCGCTATGCGCCGGGTGATGTCGTCGACAAGTTGCGAGCAGCCACTCGCGGGTTCACGGGAGCGACGCTGCGTTGGACGGGCGAAGCGGCGTTGAACGCCGATATGCGCCAGGTCAGCGCGCGTGACGCGGCAGCTGCAGAGCATCGCGTGATGCCACTCGCGGCCGTTCTGCTCGTTGTCGCATTCGGCACCCTGGTTGCTGCGTTGCTCCCGCTCGTCACGGGCGCACTGACCATTGTCGTCGCCTTGGGAGCAGCCGCGCTGATCGCCACGCACTGGCCGCTCTCGATCGTGCTGCAAACCTTCGTCACGATGATTGGGCTGGGGCTCGGCATCGACTACGCGCTGCTCGTGGTCAGCCGGTTCAGAGAGCTGCTCGCAGCCGGCGCGACCTCCGCCGAGGCAGCCGCGCAAGCCGCTCGACGCGCCGGCCACACGATCATCCTTTCCGGCGCCTCCGTGGGCATCGGCTTCTGCGGACTCCTGGCCGCACCGGTGAGCGACCTGCGCTCACTCGCCGTCGGGGGCGTACTCGTCGTATCAGCCGCGGTGCTCGTCGCGACGACGCTGCTGCCGGCGTTGCTCGCAGAGATCGGCGGGCGCGTGAACGCGGGACGGCTGTGGTCGAACGGCACCACGACCGGGACGGAGGGAGGGTGGCGCCGCTGGGGTGCGTGGATAGTGCGGCGGCCTGGCCTCGCGTTGCTGGCCGGTGCCATTCCGCTGGTCGTGTTGGCATGGCCGGCGCGTCGCATGGTCGCGGGAACGCCGCAAGGCACAAGCTGGCTGCCTCCGACCCTCGAAGCGGTCGCCGGCTGGCACGAGCTCGAGCGCGTGAATCGCGGGAGCGTGTTGCAGGTCATCCGCGTGGTGGTCGACCTGCCGGCCCAGCACGACCTCGGCACCGCCTCCGGTTGGGCGGCGCTGCGCAGGCTCCGCGCGCGATTTGCGGAGGACCCGCGCGTCGCGCTGGTGCTCGCTCCGACCAGCCGGCTGACGTTTGCCACGCTCACCGACAGCGCGCGTCGCATGGTAGTGACGCCGGACCGCCGCGGCGTCCTGGTGGAGGTGGTCCCGCAACCCGCACTGCGCGCCGAAGAGGCGATCGAGCTGGCGCGCGCCCTGCGGCGGCTCGATGTCGCGAGCGTGACCGGCGTGCCCGGCGCCGCGATCCGTGTCGGCGGTCTTCCGGCGCTGCGTGCCGACTACTTGGGCACCGTCAGCCGTGGCTTTCCGCTCGCCGTCGCGTTGATTGTGAGCGCGACGCTCATCGCTCTCGCCATTGGCTTTCGCTCGATCCTGATCCCCGTGAAAGCAGTCGCGCTGAACCTGCTCTCCGTAGCAGCCGGCTTCGGCGCGGTGGTTCTGGTGTTCCAGGACGGTGTGGGCGCCACGCTGCTCGGTGTCACGCGGTTGGACCAAGTGTTCGCCACCGTGCCGACGCTGGTGTTCTGTACGGTGTTTGGCCTGAGCATGGATTACGAAGTGTTCCTCGTCTCACGCGTCGCCGAAGCGCGCCGAGGTGGTCTCCCGGAGCGCGCAGCGATCGTGGAAGGGCTGGCGCGCACGGGCCGCGTGATTACGAGCGCCGCGCTGATCATGGCCGTAGTCTTCGGGGCGTTCATCGCGGCGGATTTCGTGTTGATCAAAATGCTTGGGCTCGCGCTCACGGTCGCCGTGCTCGCGGACGCCACACTGGTGCGCGTCGTGATCGGCCCGGCGCTCTTAGCGCTGGCGGGGCGCTGGAACTGGTGGCCAGGCGACGTCCGATGACGTACTTCTCGCAACCCTATGGCCTGGGCGACGCGGCCGCGTGGCTCCTGCACAATGTCGCGGGCCCCTCTCGCCGCCACGCCGGCCTGACGTCTGCTGTGCCAAGTGGCACGATTGCCAATCCCATTGCTCCCGCGCTCACCCTCGTCTTCGTCGGTGACGTGCTCCCGTTTCGTGGCGCGGCGTACCGGGTGAGTGACGCGCTGCGCGCGTTTCTGGAGGGCGCGGATTACCTGGTCGCCAACTTCGAGGGAACGATCGTGGAGGGCGGGCGGTCGCCGCTGCCGCGCATTTTCCTGGGACAAGTTCACTCGATAGAGGTGATCGACTTCCTCGCCGACCTGTTTCCGCCCGAGCGCATCGTGCTGACGTGCGCCAACAATCACGCCCCCGATTATGGTCGTGAGCTGTTCGACCAATCGCGGGCGCTGCTCAAGGCGCGCGGCTTTGTCACGATCGGCAGCGTGGACGATTCAGCCGTTCTTATCGACGACGTCGTCACACTGGCTGCCGGTACCGATTGGCTGAATCGCCCGGCCGACTTTGTGCAGCGTCTCGACCCCGGTCCACTCGTGCCGGCGGAAGCTGCGTTCCGGGTGCTCTGCCCGCATTGGGGCTACGAGCTGGAATCATTTCCGCGACCGGCTCAGGTGGGACGTGCGAAAGGGCTGCTCGAGGGTTGGGACATGATCGTGGGTCACCATTCACACTGCCCGCAGCCCGTCACCCTGCACGACGGGGGGGGGCCAGCAGCCAAGCAGCTCGTCGCATACTCACTCGGTAACTTCACGTTCGGGTACAACCTGCGACATCATTTGCACGGCGTCATCTTAAAGGTGTCCGTCGGACCGCTGTGGGACGGCAGATGGGCCGTAGGGCGAGTGGATTGGCGGCCCACCGCCATCCGGTTCGCGCAGCGGGCAGCCATCGTGGACGTCGCGTGAGACCCGAAGCCGCCTTAAGCCCGCTCGAGCGCGGCCTGTTCAGCCCCCTCCCCGACGACGACGCCCGTCGCTTGCCCCTGCGCCGCGATCGCGCGCCGTAGCTCCCGGATCTGCTCGTCCGTGTGCCCCGCGGCCCGCAGTTTCCGATTCATCTCGACCGTTTTCACCGCGCCCTTGAGGGTCCCCAGCGGGAGTAGCGCACATCCCGGCCGAGCCTCGGCGATATCGCGCCCGAGCAGATCGATCACCGCCTCGGGCGGATAGGAGAGCACTTCTTCGAAGCTCGGCCGATCGCGATTGATCCGCTCCGCGAGAATCGACGCCGCCGCCTGGCTGAGCGTACACCCCACCCCTTCGAAACTGACCGCCGCAACGCGATCCGCCCCCGGTGCGGCCTTGAGATAGAGCGTGATGATGTCGCCGCACCCCGGATTGCCGCCCGGCACGCGGGCATCCGCGTCGGGCAACGCGCCGCGGTGGCGCGGGCGGCGGTAGTGGTCGACCAGCCAGGCGAGACGGGTTTCGCGATCCATTACGGCTTCTCGATCGGCGCCTGCACGAGGTTGCCCCACTCGGTCCACGAGCCGTCGTAATTGCGCACGTTCGTGAAGCCGAGGAGGTACGTGAGCACGAACCAGGTGTGCGAAGACCGCTCGCCGATGCGGCAGTACGCGATCACCTCATCGGTCGTCGCGAGACCGTTCTCCGACTCGTAGATGGTTCGCAGCTCCGTGGCCGGCCGGAACGTGTGGGTCTCGGTCGTGATCGCGCGGCCCCACGGAATGCTCTTCGCGCCCGGGATGTGGCCGCCGCGCAGCGCGCCTTCGTTCGGATACTCCGGCATGTGGAGCCGCTCGCCGCGATACTCCTCGGGGCTGCGCACATCCACCAGCTTCCCGCGCCACCTCACGTGCTCCTCCACCTCGGGACGGAATGCGCGGATCTCGGAATCGTCGCGCTCGCGTACCTTGATGTTGCCTTCCGGATAAGCGGGGACGCTCGTGACGAGCTCGCGGCCTTCTTCCGCCCAGCGCAGCCGGCCGCCGTCCACGATCTTGAGATTCTCGACACCGAACAGCCGGAACACCCAGAAGGCATACGTCGCCCACCAGTTGTTCTTGTCGCCGTAGAAGACGATCGTCGTGTCGTTGTTAATGCCCTTGGCGCGCAGCAGCTTCTCGAAGCGCTCGCGACCCACGTAGTCGCGGACCAAGGGGTCGTTGAGGTCGGTCACCCAGTCGATCTTCACGGCGCCCGGGATGTGGCCGGTCTCGTAGAGCAGCACGTCCTCGTTCGACTCGACGAGACGGACCTTGGGATCGTTGAGATGATCCGCTACCCACTCGGTTGAGACGAGCACTTCGGGGTTTGCATAGCCTCGCGATGAGATTTCGGTTACCTCAGCTATGGTTTGCGGCATTGTTCCTCCTGTATGAGTCCACACTCTGAAGAGTGGGCCCGGTGAACCACTGCGCTTGAAGCGCAGTGCCTTGTTGGGCCCACTCTTTAGAGTGTGGACCCAAAAAGAAAGCGGCTGCGATCCCTGTTGCCTTCCGGGACCACAGCCGTGCATGAACTCCAATACGATGCTCTACACGATAGCCGAGTGCGTCCCGGACAGGGGGGGCATTCTACAGAGGCAAGCTGCTGTGTAGGTCATCATCGAGGTAGCTAGCTCCATACACAGCGGAGGTCAAGAGGGATGTGAATTGGAACCATCGCTCCCTCCGTCGGTATCGTCGCATCCATATGCGAGTTCTCTACCGGGGCATCGCCCTGCTGCTTTTCGCGGGCGCGTGCCGCCCAAGCCAGCCTGATCGCGCGCAACAGACGACGCAACAGACGGTCACCACCGCCGCCCCTGCCCAAGACACATTCGCTGGGACGACCGCGACGCTGAGCCGGCCCGCGCCAGCGCCCTCCCCGCCGGGCGGGTGGCTGCTCCACGCTGTGCGGACAGATTCGCAGCCCGGATACGACCGCGTCGTGTTCGAATTCGCAGGCGACAGCCTTCCGGGATACCACATCGAGTACGCGACACGCCCCGTCGTCCGCTGCGGTTCAGGCGACCCGGTCGCCGTGAGCGGCGGCGGCCGGTTGGTAGTGCGATTCGAACCCGCCCGGGCGCACGACGATCAGGGCAACGCGGCCGTCGCGCCGCTGCCGCGGGCGATGGCGCCGAGGTTGCCCGCCGTCAAAGAACTGCAGCTGGTCTGCGACTTCGAGGGTCAGGTCGAATGGGTGCTTGGCGTCGCGGCAACGGCGCCGTATCGCGTAACGGAGGCTCCGCCGCGGCTCATGCTGGACGTGCGGCACGGACCGTGAAGCCCGTCGTTGCTCGGCTGACGCCGGCCCTCCTGCTCGCCGCTGCCTGCCGCGGCTCTCCGACCGGCGGTGAAAACCCGCCCTGCCCCACGAGCACCTCGCCCCTCGCCTCCGCTCAGGCCGCCTCCCCGTCCCGCTCATCGCCCTTCGACTCTGTGTTCGCGGCGGCCGGCCGCGAGTTCCGGGTGCCTCCGGAGCTGCTCAAGGCGATCGCGTGGGTGGAGACGCGGTGGCAGATGGTCGAGGGGCGGGAGGAGTTCCCAGGACAGGCGCCTGCCTTCGGGGTGATGGCGCTCCGCGGGCAAGCGCTCGAGCGCGGGGCGGCGCTAGCGGGCGTGACGGCCGAGCAGGCGCGCCGAGATGCTGTGGCGAACATCCGGGCCGCGGCGGCGCTGTTCCACGCGTACGCGGCTCAGGGCGCGTCGTGGTCCGACGCGGTCGCGACGTATTCGGGAATCGATGTTGCGGCGGGTCGCGCAGCTTACGTGGCTGCGGTCGGTCGCGCCGGCCTCGCGCCGCGTGCGGCGCCCGCGGCTGGCGCTGCGCCTTGCCCGCCGCCTGCCCCGGACTATGGCGCCGCGGTGTGGCGCCCGTCGCCCAATTTCGACCAGCGCGCGACTGACTCGACCGGCGCAATCCACATGGCGATCATCCACACCTGCGAGAGCAACTATGCGAGCTGCTGGAGCTGGCTCACCAACTCCGTCTCGCAGGTAAGCGCGCACTACGTCGTGAGCGAGGACGGGAGCGAGATCTCGCAGCTCGTGCTCGAGCGCGACCGCGCGTGGCACATCGCCGCGCTGTACGACTGTACCCTGAACCGCCAGCACCACTGCACGCTCAACGATGTGCAGAGCAACCATTTCACCGTGGGAATCGAGCACGCCGGTTTCGTCTCGCAGGACTCGTTCCCCGCGTCCCAGCTCGCCGCGTCGGCCGCGCTCTTGTGCGACATCACGCGCGACCGGGGCATTCCGCGCGACTGGCAGCACATCGTGGGCCATGGACAACTCCAGCCCGCGAACCGGACAGACCCGGGCCCCAACTGGCCGTGGATCCCCTACCTGCACAGGGTGCAGGCAGCGTGCGGCGAGGTGGTGGTGGATGACTCGA
>Ga0209157_1004424_pt1 | contig 10502 bp, 11 predicted proteins | sample GraSoiAngelo_135_FD_185892 | JGI IMG/M metagenome (GOLD analysis project Ga0209157, IMG submission 185892) | Grasslands soil microbial communities from the Angelo Coastal Reserve, California, USA - 14_0929_05_40cm (SPAdes) (version 2) | ecosystem: Environmental > Terrestrial > Soil > Grasslands ... | reverse complement strand
CGCCGGCACAGCCCCGACGTCCTGCGCATGTCCATCGACGAGGCGAGCCTCGACCTCGCCGGCACGCCTGATCTCAAGAGGCTGGGACCCGAGGGCGTCGCCCGGGCCATCAAGCGTGCGATCCGGGAGGAGGTCGGCGAGTGCGTCACCGCGTCGGTCGGCGTGAGCACGTCGATCTGGATGGCCAAGCAGGCGTCCAACCTGAACAAGCGCGACGGCCTCGAGCGCATCGACCACACCAACCTGGTCGCGGTCTTCGAGCGCCTGCAGCTAACCGACCTCTCCGGCATCGCCGAGGCCAGCGCGCGCCGGCTCGCCAAGGCCGGAATCCACACCCCGGTGCAGTTCCTGCGCGCCACGACGCCGAAGCTGCGCCTCGCGGGCATGCACCCGGAGCACGCGAAGGGCTGGAGCATGCGCCTTCGCGGCTTCGAGGTCGGAGGCTTCGAGAGCGCGCGGCGCAAGAGCTACAGCCACTCCCACGTAATGGCCCGCGCCACCGCCTCACAGAAAGACCTCGAGGAGCTCCTGATGCGCCTGTCGGACATGGTCGGCCGCCGCCTGCGTGCGGCCGGGCGGAGGGGCTCGGTGGTCGAGGTCTCCGTGGTCTACCGGCCCGACCCGGGGCACTTCTCCAGGCAGGCGAAGCAGCCGCGGCCCGTCTCGACAGGCGACGAGATCTACCAGGCCGCGCTCAAGCTCCTCGCCGCGCGCGACCCGCGGCTGACCGTCGGGACGCTGGGGGTGGGCCTGTCGGCACTCAGTGACGATGACGCGGGCCAGCTGGACCTCTTCCTCGAGCCGGCCCAGCCGCGCGTCCAGCGCCTGGAGGCGGCGATGGACAAGATCCGTGACCTGTTCGGCGAAGACGCCCTCCAGCGCTCCCGCCTGCTCGGCCGCGCCCGGGTGGTGCGCGATCGGATCGCGTTTGGTAATACGGGGCACCCAGATGATTCAAAGGAAGGGGAATGACAGTGACAATCCGCCGCCGAGGGCGCATGATGCAGACATGGCCTCCAGGAAGAGGGAGGCCGCTATGGCGGCCTGGGAGGGCGCCGATCTCGAGCGACCGATCGAGGGAGAAGATCCGGAGTCGGCCTCATTCCATGACGCCCAGCGCTGGGTCGCGGTCTACCGCCACCTGGTGAACCTCGAGCAGGAGCTCTTCGACGTGATGGCGCGCATGATCCCGTCGATGCCTGCTGACGCCCAGAAAGAGGCCGAGGACACGAACCTGCCGGTGATCGCGTCCCAGGTCGAGCGCTTCAGGCATCGCCTCGACTTCTGGACGAAGCGCCGCGACGAGCTCGACCTGAAGCTCCCGAAGGGCGGCTAGCACCCACCGCTTCGACCGCGGCCAGACCCGCGAGGTCGTCGATCGCGGCCATGAAGGCCAGGTTGCCGTGGTTCGCGCCCGAGCTCGCGTGCGCGATCTCGTGCAGGACGACGCGCGCGAGATGCCGGGGCGAATCGAGGACCGAACGCTTGACGACGATGTTCGGCGAGTCCCACACACCCTCGGTCTCGTAGGCGCCTTCGTCGAGGCGCATCGTCTTCGAGATGCGGACCTCCTGGACCCGTTTGGCGTGGTCGCCTGCAAGGCTGATGAGCTGCGGCAGGATGCTCCAGGTCTCGCGTTCAGCCCTGGTCAGCTTTATGGGGTCGACGAAGGAGTAGACAAACGAGGCGTTCCAGACCTTGACGAAACCGCTCAGGTCAAGGATCGGATCGCCGTTGACGTCGCGCAGGCCCGGCAGGCGCGCCAGCATCTTGTCGGGGATGAAGACGAGCTTGTAGCCGTCCTGCCTGGCCTCCTGCACCGTCGAGCCCATCGTGAGCAGCTGCTGCGACGTCAGGAAGATCGTCTTGCCCCGCGCCGCGAGGATGCGCACCGCCTGCTCCTGGACCTCGACCCAGTTGATCTCGTCGTGGTTGGTGCCCTGCTGGATGCGCGGCAGATCTCGCGCGATCTCATCGACGACCGATGTGGATCTCGCCTTGAGCAGGATCGCCTTCACCCGGTCTTGGTACGCGGTCCGGCCGACGTTCGTGCGCTCGCGGTTGAGCGCGCGCTGGAGCTGCGCCGTCGTGGAGGTGATGTTGTACGAGAAGAGGAACTGCTCCTCGACGGCGACGCGCACACCTTTGACGTAGATGCGCGCGGGCTCGCCCTCGCGGCGCTTCAGGATCGAGCCGAGGTCGGTGCGCTCTAGCTCCTCGTCGCCGGCGAAGCGGAGGAAGTAATCGCGCGCGGCGGCCATGTCGCCGTCCGTCAGGCCGCGGAGGGCAAAGTCCGTGCCGCGGCGCTTCGGCTCGGACGGCGGCGCGACCGCGGCGTGCAGCGTCTTCACGTCGGCGAAGTTGGATTTGGCCGCCTGGCGCAGCGTGATGTCGGCGTGCGGGCTGCGGATGCTCACGTCGATGCCGCGACGGTCGAAGGTGGCCAGCGCGTCCTTCAGGCCCACGCCGAACTTGCCGACCACAAGGTCCGCTTTGCGCCGCTTCTCCAGGCTCTCGTTCTGGGTCAGGTGCTGGTAGCGGAGTCCCCGCCCGAAGTCCGTGACGTGCCAGCCGTCGCGGCGCTTGACGATCTTTGGCTCGGTCGTGCCGCTGAGCGCCTGCTCGTCGAGGGCGTTGGCGATGACCTCGCGCACAGCCTCGGGGACGCCCCAATGGTCGAGGATCTTCTCGACGTTGAGGTCAAACAGTGAGGGCTGCTTCTTGGACTGGCTCACAGCTGGTTAGTCGCGACTATCCGACAAGGTCAAGGCCGCAAAGCACCGTTAGTCGCGACTATCCGACAAAGTCAAGCCCGGAAAGCATGGTTAGTCGCGACTATCCCTGGAATCATGCCGCGGGCCCCGAATGTATTACGCGCGGCAGGCGACGGCGTCGATCTCGACCTTGTACTCCGGCGATGCGAGCCCGGCCACGTAGAGGAAGGTCGAGGCCGGCCGGTGGTCACCCAGCCACGCGGTCAGGATCTCGCGCCGGCGCTGGGCGTCGATGGCGCCGACGACGTACCACGTGAGCTTGACCACGTCACCCACACCCATGCCCGCGGCCTCGAGGTTGCGGCGGATGTTGTCGAGCGCCAGCTCGGCCTGCTCGATCGGGTCCTCGGGCACGCGGCCGTCGGCCCCCTTCCCGACCTGGCCGGCCATGATGAGCCATCGTGATCCACCTGGGACCTCCACATGGTGGCTGTAAGCGCCAAGTGGCGGGTGAATAGACTCCGGGCTGCGCGGCTTGTTCGTCATCCGAAGTTCAGCGCCCAGGCAGTCTCGGGCTCGATAAGAAAGACGACGCGGTCTTCACGTAACGGGTACGGCCGGCCGATGTACTTCTGCGACATCCGGTCGATTATCTTCCACGCCTCATCGCCCTCGATGCGATCGGCGACACGCCCGCGCACCTGCGCCATCGAGTGCAGGTTATTCGCCTCGGTCATCGAGATCGAGACCCGCGGGTCGCGAGCCATGTTGCGGGCCTTGCGCGAACCGGGGCTCGTCAGGACCGAGATCCATTCGCCTTCGACCCCGACCCACACGGGCACGCTGTGCGGGCTGCCGTCGGGGAGGATCGTCGCGATGTGAGCGTGGCTCGGGCCTTCGGCGATGGCCCGGACTTGGTCAGGAATCCTTGTCTGCCTCATACGTCAACAGTACGTTGCCGTTGCCCAACTCACGGCGGGCAAGAAGGCGCAGTGGGATTCGCCTCGTAGCCGAGTCATGCTGCCGCCTCACACTCCACGCAAGGGCCTTCGACAGCGAGGTTCTGCTCAGCGGTCTTGCCCCGCAGCAGAACGACCACCGCGGCCAGGGTCAGCACCAACAATCCCGCGCAGACCATCCACGCCAGGTGGTAGCCGTCCGACAGCGCCACCGTCAAGTCCGCGCCCTGGTTGACCATGTCGAGGGTGCGACCGCCTGCGATGGTCGCCAGCACCGCCAGCCCGAACGCACCCCCCACCTCGCCCGTGGTGTTCAGGAGGCCCGAGGCGAGTCCAGCGTCCTCCGGTGAGACGTCGGCCATCGCGATCATCGTCAGCGCCGGGAAGGAGAGCCCGCCGCCCAGCCCGAGCAGCGCCATCGGCACGAGCAGGTGCACGAGGTAGTCGGAGTGCGCGGGGCCGGCGGCGATCGCCGCCAGGGCGACCAGCGCGACCGCCTGGCCGGCGACCAGCACCGCCGTCGGGCCAAAACGCGCGATCAGCTGCGCCGAGAAGCGGACCGAGAACAGCGCCATCACGACCGCGACGGGCAGGAACGCGAGCCCGATCGCCATGGGGCCGTAGCCCTGCACGCGCTCGAGGTCGAGCGAGCCCAGGAAGAAGAAGCCGAGGAAGGCGGTGGACATCAAGCCCTGGACGAGGTTGGCGCCGGTGACGCTGCGCGAGCGGAACAGGCGCAGGGGCAGTATGGGGTTGCGGCCGCGCGCCTGGCGGACGACGAACGCGCCCAGCAGGCCGAGGGCGACCGCGCCGAGCACGCCCGTGCGCATCGAGACCAGACCGAAGTCCGAGGTCTGAACGATGGTGTAGACGCCCAGCATCAGGGCCGCGGTGACCATGACCGCGCCCAGCACGTCGGCTCCCTGGCCGATGCCGAGTCCCTTGTCGGCGGCGAGCAGCTTCGCGGATACGAGCGCGGTGGCGACGCCGATCGGCAGGTTGACGAAGAAGATCCAGTGCCAGCTGACGGCCTGGGTGATCAGGCCGCCCGCGATCAGGCCGACCGCCGCGCCGGCCGAGGCGACGAAGCTGAAGATGCCGAACGCCTTGGCGCGCTCGAGCGGCTCGGGGAAGAGGGTGACGATCATGGCCAGGATCACGGCCGAGCTGACGGCCCCGCCGACGCCCTGGACGAAGCGCGCGGCGATCAGCATCGGCTGGGCGAAGGACAGCCCGCACAGGACCGAGGCCGCGGTGAAGATCACGAGGCCGGCGAGGTAGACGCGCTTGCGGCCGGCCAGGTCGCCGACGCGGCCGGCGAGCAGCAGAAGGCCGCCAAACGCGATCAGGTAGGCGTTGACCACCCAGGCCAGGCCGGACTGGGAGAAGCCGAGGTCCTTCTGGATCGAGGGCAGCGCCACGTTGACGATGGTCATGTCGACCACGATCAAGAGGAACCCGGTGCAGAGGACGATCAGGGAGAGCCAGCGTGAGTTCTTCATGGTCAATCAGACGAGAATGCTTGCCGAAATTCATCGCACGGCAACCGATGATTTCCGGGTCGCTATTCCGTCTGAGCTTCGATGGCGACCGAACCGGTCATCGTGGACTGTGCCTGCATGGCCAGGCCCGATCTCGCCGCGATCGACTGGCTCGCGCGCAAGCAGCTGGAGGCGCGGCGCTGCGGCCGCGAGGTGTGCCTGCGGAACGCGAGCCTGCCCCTGCTCGAGCTGATCTGGCTGGCCGGCCTCGACGGCAGCCTACGGGTCGAGGTGAAGCGGAAGTCCGAATAGAGGGAAGAGCCGGGCGGTGTCGAGGAAGAAGGTGAACTCCCCGATCTTTCCTTCTGACACGTCGAGCACCTGGAGCGCCCAGGGCGTGTGGCCGCCCTCCGGGTCGGGCTTGTACTGGCCGAACGTCGGCATGCCGTTGGCGCTGAAGGTGGGAATGACGCGCGAGCCCTGGCATCCGATCCCTGGACCGAACCACCACGTGAGGATGTCCTCGCGGCCGCTGAGCCACATGTCAAAAGGCGGCATCGACTGGCTGGCGTCCTCGCGGATCAGCGACGTGAGCGCCGTGAGGTCGTAGCGCTCGAAGGCGGAGACGTAGCGCTCGAGCATCGCGCGGTCGGCGTCGCTGAGCGGTCTGGCGCCGGCTTCGGCGTCCGTCTTCGCCAGCGTCGCGCGGGCCCGCTGCAGCGCGCTGTTGACAGAAGCCACCGACGTGTTCAGCAGCTCGGCCACCTCCGAGGCCTGCCAGTCGACGACGTCGCGAAGGATCAGGACCGCGCGTTGACGCGCGGGCAGGTGCTGCAGGGCGCGCACGAAGGCAAGGCGGATCGACTCGTTGGCGACGGCCACTTCGGCCGGGTCGCGCTCAGGGGCGATGAGGTGAAGCGGGATCGGCTCGAGCCAGGTGATCTCGCTCGGGATGTTGAGGTTCGACTCGACCGGCTCGCGCGCGGGGCCGAGGTCCATCGGGGTTGTGCGCTTCTTGCTCTTGAGCATGTCGAGGCAGACGTTGGTGGCGATGCGGTAGAGCCAGGACCGCATCGCGGCGCGGCCTTCGAAGCGGTCGCGGCTGCGCCACGCGCGGACGAAGGCGTCCTGGACCGCGTCCTCGGCGTCGAACGGCGAGCCGAGCATGCGGTAGCAGTAGGCGGTCAGCTCGGAGCGGTAGTTGTCGAGCTCGCCGAACGCGTGGGCACCAGAGATCGTCGCCTGCGCCATTCAGCCGATTTTAGAGAGATGAGCGAATCAGGCCGATTCGCTCACATGGTCGTCGTGGCGGGCGAGCCATTCATTGCCGCACCGGAGGGATTCCTCGACCGTCTGATGCGCGTGCGAGCACGTCCACACGCGCTCGCGGAAGCGGTCGCCTTCCTCGTATGCCTCCGCCTTGTAGACCAGTGGAGGCACGGCGTGCATTCCGGGCGGTCCGGGAAACGCGATGACCCGAGTCCTGTACCCCACCGCCGCAACGTAAGAGCCGCCCGATGGGTTTGTCGTCGTGCATTTGCGGTATTCGACCGAACGCATGCTCTAAGTGATGTGGCTTCCCAGCTCGGCCTCCGGATCCGGGATCAAGAGTCGAAGCGTTCCATCGGCGTGGGTTGCGGCCAGGACGAGGACTTCGGATTGCACGCCGGCCACCCGCCGCGGTGGGAGGTTGAAGACGCACACGACCTGGCGGTGCATCAGGTCCTCGGCCGCGTAGTCGGTCTTCGCCGCCGCGACCGACTCGCGCGTACCCAGCGAGCCGAAGTCGATCTTCAGCCGGAACGAAGGCTTACGCGCTTCGGGCAGGTCTCTTACGTCGACGATCCGTCCCACGCGCATGTCCAGCGCCTGGAAGTCCTCGATGGTCGCCATCTCGCGCGGTGAAGTATCGCTGCAGCGTCGGACCTAGCCAGGCGGCGAGCTCGTCGGGCGTCGCCGACACGATTGGTTCGACCTTGACGATGTAGCGAAGGATCGCCACCCCGACCAGCTGGCTCGCCGCCAGGCCCGCGCGCAGCTGCGGGTCCGGCACCTCGAGCGACTCCGCGACCCGCGCGAGCACCTCGCGGCGCACGAAGTCGCGCAGCAGCGAGGCCGCCTCGTCGCTCGCCACGATCGACCGGACGAGGGCATGCGCCCGCGCCCCGGCCGGCGAGTCCCAGACGTCGATGAAGAACCGCACCAGACGCTCGCCCAGGCCGTCGACCCCGGGCGCGAGAAGCTGGGGGATCGCCTCGGCGGGGTCGAAGGGAAACTCCATCGCCGCCTTGAAGACGCCGTCCTTCGACCCGAAGTAGTGGAGGACGAGCTTCGGGTCGACCCGCGCGGCGCGGGCGATGCCGCGGATCGTCGCCCGCTCGTAGCCGAGCTTGCCGAACTGGGCCCGGGCGGCGGCGAGGATCTTGTCCCGCGTGCCGCCCGGACCAGGCCTTCTACCGGTTCGCGGCATGCGCCGGCACAGCCGCCGTGCTCGGACGCGCCCGGTGCGCCAGCCGGCCGACGGCCAGGAGCACGACGCCGGCCGCGAGCCACGCGACCAGGACGAGCACCGGCTCCCCCACGCCCGCGCCGTCGAAGTAGAGCGCGCCGCGGATGGCGCTGTAGAGCTGGCCGGCAGGCATCCCGGGGGCGAGCCACCGGTAGGCGTCCGGGAGGAGCTGGCTGCCGATCGGTCCGCCGGAGCAGACGAGGTCGAGGAGCACGGCGACCAGCGCCGCGAGGGCCACGCCTGGCCGGCCGAGAAGCGCCGCCGCGCCCGCCACGACCGCTCCGATCGCTGCGGAGGCGAGGGCCACCAGGGCGGTCGCGGCCCAGAAGCCCGAGCCGTAGTCACCCGCGATCCACGTCGCCAGCCCCATCGCCACCGGGGCGGCGATCACCGCGTAGAGGATGACCACGAGCGCCTGGGTCGCAAAGCCCACGCCGCGCCTCAGGCCCACGAGCACCTGGGCGATGAGCGTCGAGACCACGACCGCGAGGACGACGAAAAACAATATGAGGCCGTGGGGGTCGCCGCTCGCGAAGGGATGCACCGTCTCCACCGTCAGCGCCTGGCCCTGTTTCTGGAAGACGTTGGTGAACGCGGCCGTGATCACGCCCGTGACCGCGTCGCCGGCGGCGGCGGCCACGATCAGGCGCGGGCCGCCCTGTCCGAGGACGAGCGCGCCGTCAACGGACCGCGAGTCGACCGCGGCGCGCGCGTCCGCCTCGGTGTCGTAGGTCGTGAAGGTGAAAACGCCGGGAGCGTTGGTGGCGAACGCGGACGAGATCTGGTCGACGGCCGGCGGGGGTCCGGCCAGGCCGACGGGGATGTCGTGCGGCGACGGGCTCTTGATCGCGGGGGCGATCAGCCCGATCAAGGTCACGAGGGCCAGCAGTCCGGCCACCACGGGGGCCACGTACGTCTCAGCCGCCTGCCTGCGTTCCATCTCCCACCTCACCGCTAAAATTCACCATGCGTAGAATTCTACGCGCGGGGAATTCTATGTCAATAACCCCGGCGCCGGCGTCGCGTTTCGTGGGGAAGACTAGGATCAGTCGATGGCGAGCCCCCCGCCGTCATCGCCACCTGGCCCACCCGCGAAGCGGCCCGACCTCTTCGCCCCCATGCGCACGGTGCGCTTCTGGGTCATCCTGGCGATCCTCTTCCTCGCCAACGTCATCGTCAGCAACCTCGCCTTCTCGGCCGGGCAACCGCCGACCGTGACGATCTCCTACAACACCTTCCTCGACCAGGTGGACGCGGGCAACGTCGTGACCATCACGAGCACGGGCGACACGATCACCGGCACGACCAAGACGGCGGTGAAGGACTCCAGCGGCACCACGTCGACGAAGTTCCAGACCGAGCGTCCGACGTTCGCCAACGACGACCTCGAGACCGCCCTGCGCCAGCACAACGTCGTCATCAACGCCAAGGACCCCAACCCGCCGCCGCCTCTGTGGGTGACGCTGCTGTCGAGCTTCGGGCCGGCGCTCCTCTTCGTCCTCCTCTTCCTCTGGCTGTCGCGCCGGGCCGCGGGCGCCGGGGCGGGCGGGATCCTGGGCCAGTTCGGCCAGAGCCGGGCGAGGCTCTACAACGCCGAGCGTCCCTCGGTGACCTTCGACGACGTGGCCGGCATCGACGAGGTCAAGGCCGAGCTGCGCGAGGTGGTCGACTTCCTGCGCGAGCCGCAGAAGTACCAGCGCCTCGGCGGGACGGTGCCGAAGGGCGTGCTGCTGGTCGGCGCGCCGGGGACGGGCAAGACGTTGCTGGCGCGCGCGGTGGCGGGCGAGGCGAAGGTTCCGTTCTTCAGCATCGCCGCCTCGGAGTTCATCGAGGCGATCGTAGGTGTGGGAGCGTCGCGGGTGCGCGATCTGTTCGCCAAGGCGCGGGCCGCGGCGCCGGCGATCATCTTCATCGACGAGCTGGACGCCATCGGGCGCAGCCGCTCCGCGGCCCTGCGGGTCGGCGGCAACGATGAGCAGGAGCAGACGCTCAACCAGATCCTGACCGAGATGGACGGCTTCGACTCGCGCGAGGGGGTGATCGTGCTCGCCGCCACCAACCGCGCCGACGTGCTCGACCCCGCGCTCCTCCGACCCGGGCGCTTCGACCGCCGGGTGGCGGTGCAGCCGCCCGACCGCCGCGGCCGCGCCGCCATCCTGCGCATCCACACCCGCAACGTGCCGCTGGCGCCCGACGTCGACCTCGACCAGATCGCCCAGCAGACCCCGGGCCTGGTCGGCGCCGACCTGCGCAACCTCGTCAACGAGGCGGCGCTGGCCGCGGCACGCGAAGGTGAGGCCGCGGTCACGATGGCGGACTTCGGCGACGCGATCGAGAAGACGCTGCTCGGCAGCGAGCGGAAGATCCTCCTCACCGACCAGGACCGCGAGCGCATCGCCTACCACGAGTCGGGGCACGCGCTGCTGGGCCTGCTGGTGCCGGGCGCGGACCCGGTGAAGAAGGTGACCATAGTGCCCCGCGGCATGGCGCTGGGCGTGACCCTGCAGAGCCCGGTCGACGATCGCTTCAACTACGGTGAGGACTACCTGCGCGCGCGCATGATCGGCGCGCTCGGCGGCCGGGCGGCCGAGAAGATCGTCTACGGGGTGGTGACGACCGGGGCCGAGAACGACCTCCAGCAGGTGACGCGCATCGCCCACGAGATGGTGGTGCGGTGGGGCATGAGCCCGAAGGTCGGGCCGCTGAACTTCGCGGGCGCCGACGGCGACGGGGCGATATATCAGCAGCGGCCGTACGGCGAGGCGACGGCGAGCCTGATCGACGCCGAGATCCGGCGCATCGCCGAGGAGTGCCAGGCCGAGGCGGAGAAGCTTCTGGG
>Ga0209157_1004423_pt1 | contig 10502 bp, 7 predicted proteins | sample GraSoiAngelo_135_FD_185892 | JGI IMG/M metagenome (GOLD analysis project Ga0209157, IMG submission 185892) | Grasslands soil microbial communities from the Angelo Coastal Reserve, California, USA - 14_0929_05_40cm (SPAdes) (version 2) | ecosystem: Environmental > Terrestrial > Soil > Grasslands ... | reverse complement strand
GCTCCGTTACGGTTATGTGCTGGACGAAATCCTTCGCCCACCAACTGAAGCTGCGCTCGCCGCGAACGCTCCATTCGGTGTCGATCTGCATGCGTTGAAAGATGTTATTCAGTGCTCGCAACCCAACCTCTTCATGCGGTGGGTGAAAGATATGCTGTTCGACTGTCATTGATCGCTCCTCTAAATGCGGCAACGGTGGTTCGCCATAGTTCGTAATACGACAGGGATTATTTTCGATGAAACAGCGAAGGAAGCGAATGGGAAGGATGTGCCAAATGACTTTGGTCTGCCAGATATGGCACTTTAGTACGCCTTGTGCGCGTTCGCGATTCCCGCATTCAATACTCGCCGGCTTTGGGCCGTTATTACGTCAGCTTGATCTGCTCTAATCCCTCAGGAGTCGTATAGAGTCCTTCAAGTTTTCCGACGAGATATTTGTAGGCATCATCAACAGAATCCGTCTTGTAGAACACCCGAAGTTCTTCGGCGCCGACTGTACCCCATCGGACGAACGCGTCGAAGTCGATTACCTCGTCCCAATATTCATTTCCGAACAGCACAACCGGCATGGTCTTTCGCGGTTTCTTCGTCTGAATCAGAGTCACCACCTCGAAGAACTCATCCATCGTGCCAAAGCCGCCGGGAAAGATCACCAGCGCCTTCGCAAGATAGACGAACCAGAACTTGCGCATGAAAAAGTAGTGAAAGTTAAAAGCCAGTTCGTGAGGAACGTAGCTGTTCACAGCTTGTTCCTCCGGCAATTGAATATTCAGCCCGATGGTCTTGCCTTTGGCGAGCGTAGCCCCGCGATTGGCCGCTTCCATCATGCCTCCCGAACCCCCCGAACAAATAACGAAATCACGTTTCCCGGTCAGCGATTTGGACCACTGGGTTAATCGGCGTGATAGCTCGACGGCATCCTGGTAGTAACGCGCCAGCCGGACTGCAGCCTCCGCTTTCCTTCGGGCATCTTCCAGTTCCGCCGAGACAACGCCCGCTCGATCGATCTGTTCCCTAACGTGCGAGAGCCGCTCCCCCGCCTGTTCCGGAGACGGCGAACGCGCCGAACCGAAGAAAACGATCGTGTCACGAATACCGGCGCGGCGGAGTCGTTCGGCTGGTTCGAGATATTCAGCCAGAATTCGAATGGTTCTGGCTGCCGGACTTTTCAGGAATTCGATATTCAAAAAAGGTACCGGTGAGATTTCGGAGTCTTTTTTCTCGGGCATGTCGGTCCTCAGTGGTTTGGCAATCTTCCGGATAGTTACTTCCGGAGATATTTACATTCGAGAGCGCGCAAATCCTCGAGCTTCTCGTCACGTACCTGCTTGTCCAGGGCGGTATCAAATCCGGTTAACTGATCAAAAACAATTACCAGTTCACAATTAGCATATTGTCAATAGTGTTGACATAAGTTTGCGTGCCGTCCAGTGGGGGTGCGATCCTGGCGGAGCTAAAACGTTATGCCGAAGCCCAATCAAGCAATGCAGTGTCAAAATGATCGGTCAGTTCGAAGCGCCGTAATCTCACGGTCGATTCGAGGAGAAACCAAATGTCTAAGAACAAAAACGCCGCAAACGAAACTGAGACAAATGTTGAGCCAGGATCAAGCACAAGTCTCGAGGATTTCGGCGCCCTCGTAGCCCGTCACCGCAATTACTTCCGATCCGGCGCCACCCGCCCTGCAGAGTGGCGGCAAAGCCAGTTGATCGCGTTGCGGTCGATGATGAAGGACCATGCTGAGGAGTTCTACGCCGCGTTATGGGCGGACCTCCGCCGCAACCGTCTCGACGCAGACTGGACGGATGTGAAGTACATAACCAGCGAGGCCGGCCACGCGCTCTCTCATCTGCGCCGATGGATGAAACCATTACGCGTCAGTACGCCTCTCGTGCTGACTCCATCCCATACGCAGGTGCGCTTCGATCCACTTGGAGTCGGACTGATTATCGGCACTTGGAACTATCCGGTGATGATGACCTTGTCCCCGTTAATCGGGGCGATTTCTGCGGGAAACACGGCTGTCATCAAGCCCTCCGAAGTGGCCGCTGCCACTGCCGGACTGATCTCGCGGCTCGTCCCAGAATATCTGGACCGCAGCGCGTTTTCAGTCGTCCTCGGTACGGTGCCCGAGACCACCGCACTGCTGGAACAGCACTGGGACCACATTTTTTTCACCGGCGGCGCGGCGGTCGCGAAATTGGTCATGGCGGCCGCAGCGAAACGATTGACGCCGGTCGTGCTCGAACTGGGCGGAAAAAGCCCGGCCATCGTCCACTCGTCAGCCAACCTGAAGGTGGCAGCCCACCGCATCGCCTTTGGACGCTGGTTCAATGCCGGCCAGACGTGCACCGCGCCGGACTATGTCCTCGTGTTCAGCGACGTCGCCGCGGAATTTCTGCGAGAACTGAAACAAACGTTGCTCGAGTTCTACGGGGATGATCCGCAGAAAAGCCCCGACTACGGGCGTATCGTCAACGCCCGCCACTTCGATCGGCTAATGGGCCTCGTCGGAAGCGGGACGATCTACCACGGCGGCCGGCACGATCGGGCAGACCGTTTCATCGCGCCGACGGTGCTGGTCAACGTGTCGCCCGAGTCGCCGGTGATGCAAGAAGAGATCTTCGGCCCAATCCTGCCGGTCCTCGAGGTCAGCAGCCTCCAGGAAGTGATCGAGTTCGTCAATGCGCGGTCGAGCCCGCTCGGCTTGTACCTGTTCTCGGAGGATGAGTCTGTGACCGAGCAGATCTTGACCTCGACCACCTCGGGGGATGCGGCGGTCAACGACTGCACGGTGCAGCCGATCATTCACGACTTGCCGTTCGGAGGCGTCGGGGATTCCGGCATGGGTAAGTACCACGGCGAGTGGGGATTTCGCGCCTACACAAACGCGCGCGGGGTTCTGTACCACAGCTCGAAGCTGGACTTCGGCGGCTTGCGTTATCCGCCTTACAACCGCAACCGGAAATTGCGCGAATTGGTCATACCGTCGTAGCCCGGAATTCGCAGGAGGTGTGAACGAATTGAAGAAATGTTGAACGTCGAGTACTCCCCTCCTCGCAGAGGAGGGGAATAGTCTGCACGAGTTCAATTCATTCACATAGACCGCCGCTACAATGCATTCGCCTACTTGACCAGCCACCTCACTACGCTGTAGTCGGCGGCAGCGAGTTGCTTCGGCAACTCGAGGTGGCCGTAGTGCGTCATGGGCGGATCCCAGACAATCAGGCGGATCTGCGCGTTGGGATTCACGGCCCTGTACTCGTTCGCCACGTAAACCTCGAGCGCGTGCATCGGATCTTCGGGAAGCCAGTGATTCCGATCGAAGTGGGCGACCGTCCAGACCATTTTCTTGTATCCGTCCATTCGCGTGAAATGCGTGGAGTAGAGATCCTTGTCGACGTCTTCGAAGTTCACACCCCAGGGATTTTCAGTCTTCTTGAGAAGTCCCAAAATCTGAGCCTCGATCCATCCCTTCTGATCGATCGCAGCACCGTGCTCCAAATCCTGAATCTGCTGCTTGAACTGAGGACGGCGGCGGGCTTCCGCATTCAGCCACGTGTCCGCGATGTTGGCGATCGACATACCCGGTTCGTAAAGCGGATTCAGAAACCAGCTATAACCGCGGCTATACGCTGCTGTGTTACGACGGGTCAGCATCTCCAAGGGCCGCTTTTGGCCTCCGCCCCCTTCGTCGCCCGTTCCACCCGCACTGATTGCCGGCGATTTAATTGTCCGCGTCAGGACAACGCGGGCCGGGCCGCCGCTGCCCCAGCCTAGGTATCGTCCTTTGAGGCGTGTAGCGAGTTCGGGATCCTCATAGGAAAGCATGGACAGTTCACCGGAAGTGGAGTGGCCAATCAGCAGGATGTCACCCTGCGTATTCTTCAGAATCAAATTCTTCAGCCCCTGCATCACCAGACGGTTGTTTAACAGAGTGTTGCGGAGCTCCATTTCCGGCATCGGAAGGTCACGATCCAGCACGTACTGCGGCTGGCGCTTGAGGCTTTGAATGGGTTCCTCCCAACCGCCGTACTTGAAATTCCCGGGGATGGTGACGATCATCACGTTCAACTTCTGGGCAAGGAACTGTCCCCAGCCCGGACGGTTCTTCAGATCGACAAAGAACTCATAGAAGTTCGCCGCTCCGCCGTTCATGATGATGAACCAGGGATACTTGTTCGCATCCGGATTCAGGCTGGTGAGCTTCAGCCCGGTGATGTCCCAATCCAGGTTGTAGCGCTTATAGCGCTCGACGACCCACTCGGCCTTATAGCCGAGCTTTTCAGCCGGGATCTTTGAAAGGTTGCGGGGATCGAAAGCTCCTCCGGGCGCCGACATCGCGAGATCGGTAACTGTCTTACCGCCATCGGGTAGATCGAAGCCTTCTCCGAGAGCTCGAAAATCTGGCTCCGGCAGTGTGACAAAAACCGATTTGTTGTCCTCGAGCAACTTCCAGATCTTTTCCTCTATGACCTTGTTGGTCCAGTCCGGCGAGTGAGCCGCGCTCCGGGTTTGCTGTGCGAGCACGGCCGTGACGAGCAACAAGGACGCAATAAGGGCGATGCCCACTTTTTGAATCGTGCCTCTAATGTTGTCTTTCATGGCCCTCCTAAGGGGCTTTGCACAAGGCGGTCATAGACCGCCCCTACAGCTTGGGGCTCGCGACTGTAGGGGCGTTCTATGAGCGCCCGCGATGTATTTCTTGTGCATCGCCCTCCTACCGATAGTCCACAATGAGCCCTAATCCTCCAGCCACGCCGCCTCCGGGCTTCGGCGTTTCGACCCCGATCAGATAGTTCCCTGGATGAGACGTTTGCTTCGCCGTTAGCCGTCCCTGGAGTTCGTTATCACCGACGAATTTGGTTTCCACAGGCTTTCCGTCGAACAGAACCACCGAATTCGGAGAGAAATTGGCTCCCGTCACACGAACCCACACCTCACCTCCCTGCACTACTAGCGCGGGCTCAAGGTTTGCGATGACAGGCGGCTGGCTATACAAGTGTTTCGTCAGGGGACCGGTCAGATGAAACGGAACGTCATAGCCGGCATGGTAGCCGATGTTCTGCATCACGCCGCCTTTGATTACCTTTTCGACGGTTTGCGTGTTGTGAATATCCTTGAGCGGATCGGCTGAAAGGATAACTACGTCTCCATACTTCCCCGGTTCCACCGTCCCGAGGTTCTTATCCATCCGGGCCATCTCGGCGGCCCATTTCGTGGAAGAAAGCAGCGCTTGCATCGGCGGAATACCGGCATCCACAAAGAGTTGCATTTCGTGGTGGAGCGCTAAACCCGGCGTGTTCGCGGACGCCGAATCCGTGCCGGAGTACAACTTACCTCCGGCCACAACAAACTTTCGTAGAAATTCCTGTACCTTCTTATAACCCGTCAGGAACTGTTCCCGATCCGACGCGTCCCTTGCATCCGCCCAGTGATACTGGCCAAGGGTGACCAGGCGCTCGTCTTCAGGTACATATTGGAGCGCAGGGTTGAAGAACAACTTCTGATCCTCGAGCTCAAACTGAGGCGTTCTATCGATGATGCCCTTCCATTCGAAGTCCAGCGTCGGGTTGAGAAACGTGTGATTCTTCACAAGGTGCTGGATCATCTCGTCGAAGTACGACGTATCCATCCATTGATAAAGCTTGCTGTTCTTGTGCCCGGCTGCAATGCAGGGCAGCGACTGCTCGAGGATCGGCGCGTACTGGTGAGTACAGAACCCCATGGCGGCCAAGGCCTTTTTCGCTTCAGGGCTGCGGGCGGCGGCGATTCCCACTCCGGTCATATGCTCAATGCCGTCCCCTCCCCAGTCGGATGTATCGAGGGCGTTGAAAGAGTGCGAAATGATACTCAGCCCGCCGGCATGCGCGGCGCCGGCGATGGCTTTGAAATAATCCGGCTTCCAGTCTTCGTTGAGTGTGATGATGTCGGCTTTGCCCTTCAGAGCGGCAACCGCCTTTGGCGCATCCGCCGGAGTATTGACGTTAGCGGCAAACCGCATCTTCGCGGTATTGGTTCCGGCCAAAGGATCGGTCTGTCCCGTTCCTCCACCACCGAAGACGCCGTGGAAGTAATACCGGGGGCCGACGATTTGGCCGGAGTTCAGTCCCTTCTGAACCGCGCTCGACCAAACCGGCCCTCCGCCCAGATCGAAGACCGTCGTCACGCCGTGAGTCAGAAACAACTCACCCATGTACCAGTTGTAATGAACGTGAGAATCGATAAGTCCTGGGATGATGAACTTGCCGCCGGCTTCTACGATTTCCGTTCCCGCGGGAAGCGCCGGCGCCCCGGTGTCTCCGGACCAGACGCGGGCGATCCTGCCGTCTGTTATGAGAATTCGAGCGTTGGCGATCGGAACGCCTCCCGTTCCATCGATCAAAGTTCCACCTCGAACCAGCACGCTGGCTGCGTTCGCTTGCGTCAAAGCCCCCCAGGCGAAGACCAGCAGGCATAGTGAAAACTTCAGATGGCCAATCCATCGAATTCGTCCCATAGCCGATAACCTCAGTGCTGTTCCTGGAAATGGATAACGCGAGAATCGTATCCCTCCTCGACCATCAGTGCCAGCGGAAACGGAATTGGTACATAATCGCACCTCGAGAGAGGTAAATAGATCAAACATTCTGGTCAATTCGATAGAATCCCGGCTCACCGGCGGCGTAGTGAATCGCGCAACTGTAGGGGCGCTATATGGAGCTGTTAAAAATTGGGAACGAGGCGCTAGGAAGTCGGTCTTTTGGACGAAAGCTGGCTCGATCGAACTCCGCCCAAACTGCGGCCGCGGTTACAGCAGTTGCTGGACAACCCTGAAGGCTAAGTACTGCTTTTCGCAATCACGGTGTCAAGTCACTTCACGAACGACAAATTTCCAACTGCGGAGATCGGCGCTGCTGCCGGCTCTCCGAGCTTCTTCATCGGATCGATCAGCAGCGAGACGAGAGCGCCGACGACCAGCAGCCCTGCCGAGAGGAAGAACGGGAGCTGATAGCTTCCGGTGTGTTGAATCAGAAATCCAAACGCGACCGGCGAGATCATCCCGGCGACGCCGAAGCCGGTGTTCATCATGCCTGCAGCGGTCCCCGCAAAGCGGCCCGCGATATCGATGGGCAGCGACCAGAGCACGGCATTAGTGAGCTCGAGACAGAAAAATGATAGCGCGAGATACACCACGGCGGTCGTTGGACTAACAGTGATAACCGCAGGCAGAATGAAAATCACCGATCCGATCAGCCCGGCCAGCAGCAGCGCGCAACGGGCAACTCGTAGGTTCCCGGTCTTGCGGTAGATCGCGTCGGACACGATACCGCCCGAGGCATCGCCAATCACCCCCGCCATCAGCGGAAGCATCGTCATGATGGCCATCTGATTCAGCTTGAACCCGCGAGCTTCCGAGAGATATGACGGCAACCACGTCAGAAATACCCAGAGCGACCAGCCGTAGCAGAAATCGACCAGCGTCACAAGCCACATCCGACTGATCATCTCTTTCCACGGTATCCTTCTCGCCCCCTCGACCGGGCGCGTCGAATCGAATCCGAGCTCGTGGAGCTCCTCCCGGGTCATCCATCGATGATCGGCGGGCGAGTCGCGGAAGAACAGCAGCCACCCGATCGTCCAGGCGAGACTCGCCACTCCAAGCACGATGAACGCCTGACGCCACCCGCTGGCGATAACGATCCAAACGACGATCGGCGGCGTGACGGCGCCGCCAAGCCGTGACGCGCCATGTGTGAGGCCTTGCGCAAAGCCGCGCCGGCTGATTGGCATCCAATGCAAAAACGCGCGCGTGGCGGCGGCGAACGCGCCACCTTCGCCGACGCCCACCAGAAATCGCCACACGATCAACGCCGGCACGCCGGTGGCGACGCCGCTCATCACGGTGGCCACGCTCCACAGCGCGCTCAACAGCGAGAGGCTGAGGCGCGGACCAAACTTATCAGCGAGCCACCCGCCGGGAATCTGCATGAACGCGTACGAATAGGCGAATGCGGAGAAGATGACGCCGAGCTGCGTCGGGCTCAGGCCCATCTCTTTCCTCATGAACGGTCCGGCAACGGAGATGTTGACGCGATCAATGTAGAGAATGAACCCCATCAGGCAGAGGCTGAACAGCGTCAGGTGGCGGACTTTGATGGGTACGGACATCTTCGTGGGAGGATAAGCGATTGAAAGGCCGTACGGCAAGAACTGTGTCCGAACTCTTGGGCAAGCGTGTTCCCGCCTTGCTGAGGCGTAGCGGCACCGACATGCCGGAGCGCGGCGCCGAAGAGCTTGCGCTGCGGTTGCGAAAGGCGCAGCTCGACCATAGCAGACGCGAGCAGTTTCTGTCCGCATGTTGGCGGCACCGGCAACAGGCGCGACGCGTGTCGCAAAATGAATGCCGAAATGTGTGGCAGCTTGAGACGTTGGTGACTCCTGGAACCACTCAACCAGCAGCCGCGGTTCACATCGAATCCCCCTTCCCAAGCTTTGCTTGGCGCGATATTCTTGCTATCCCTTTCATATAATCCTCGCACTGGAGGTATCTGTATGTTGCGCTGTTCACGGATCGTGATGTTGACGCTTGTGATCCTCGTCGTCTCCGTAACCGCTATGGCGGAGACACATCGGTTCGAGCCGAAGGTGTTCTACAACACGTTTTCCGGCGCGCATGCGCCTGCACTGCGGATCAAGCCGGGCGACCGCGTGAATACCTACACGATCGATGCGGGAGGCAGGGACGCCAGCGGCATGCAGCGCGGGCAGGGACCTAATCCGCAGACCGGACCCTTCTATATCGAAGGTGTGGAGCCCGGCGACACGCTCGTGGTCCATCTGCTGCGTCTCGAAACCAATCGCAACACCGGTTATTCGGGATCTCTTCTGGCGCCCTACAGCGTCGACCCGGGCTTTTTGCGCAGCGAAGCGCTGCGGGAACCCAGGCAGATGATATGGCAGATCGACAAGCAGAAAGGCGTTGCCACGCTCGAGCCCGGCGATTACAAAGGTCCTCGTCTCGAGCTGCCGCTGCGACCGATGCTCGGCTGCATCGGTACGGCGCCGCCGAATAAGGCCGCCATTCCGACGTCCTATCCCGACAATTTCGGCGGCAACATGGACTACAACGGAATGAACGCCGGCGTGACGGTCATGCTGCCGGTGTTCGAACCTGGCGCATTACTTTTCCTGGGCGACGGTCATGCCCGACAGGGCGACGGCGAGGTCACGGGCGGCGCGATCGAGACGTCGCTCGATGTCGAGTTTTCGGTCGACCTCATCAAAAAGAAGCGCATCAACTGGCCGCGCCTGGAAAACAACGATTTCATCATGGTGCTCGGCAGTTCCCGCGCGATCAACGAAGCGATGCAGCACGCGACGACCGAACTGATGCGATGGCTCATGGCCGACTACGGATTCGATGAGCGCGGCGCGAGTCTGCTGTTGGGCCAGGCAATGGAATTTGAGATTTCAAACGTCGTGGATCCGGAATTTACGATTGTCGCAAAGATGCGAAAACGGTACCTGGGACAGAGGTGAACCCTTACCACCCGGCCGCGCCTGATTCCTTGAATCCTCCCTTAACTCCCTCGGGGTCTATTTTGTTCAGCTCAGGTGGCCGGCTGGACGCCCCAGTCGCGGTCCCGCGTTCTGTTTCTTCCTTCCGCATTACGGAGAGCCATTTTTCAGCTACGGGTTTTCCGCAAGCGCGAGGTGAAGATAGGCCCCCGCCGCGCGCAACCGTACTCTATGGTTCTTATCTTCAAAAAGAGGAAGAAGCGATTCACGTAAGTCGTCCTGTGCAGTTTGAGCAATGATTTGAGTTGCGGCCGCACGAACAGACCAATCCTCGTCGTGAAGGGCTCGGCTAAGCAGGTCGCGGGTCTCCTTGTTTTTCGTTCGGCACAGGACGAAGAGAACTTCCGCGCGGTCTGAAAGCAACGGATCTCTCAGGAGCTCAATGATTGCAGAATAGCCGTCTCCTGCTCCGGGTACCGGGACGTAGCCGATTCCCTGAGTCAGGATGAACCGCAGCGTGGACTGAGGTGAATGAAACTCCTCGAAGAAACTTCGTTTCTTTTGCTCGAGGAGGCTCGATCGTGTTTTGCGCTTCCGCTCATACACATCCATCAGAACTTTCGTCGCCGCTGGATCTTCTAATCCGGCCAGCGCTTTCGCGGCAGCGAACGATACCTCCGGAGCACTGTCCTCCTCGATTGTTTTGTGTAGGCCCTCTGTAATTTGAGGGGATTTTAAATCCGCCAAGGCTCGAATGGCGGCGAGTCTGACTTTCACATTCTTGTCCCTAAGAAATGCCTCGAGCCGCACAACCATCGCCTCATTGGTGCCAACCATGCTGGCCGCCGTGATCGCCTGGATTCGGATTGCAAAGTCGTTTGACTCGAGGCCCTCCATGAGGATAGCTCGCGCACGCGCATCGTTGGACACGAAGAATGGTCCGTCTACCTGCGGCAGTTGAGTTGCCGATGCGGTGAGCAAGTAGCACCAGAGAACTAGCG
>Ga0209157_1004422_pt1 | contig 10503 bp, 10 predicted proteins | sample GraSoiAngelo_135_FD_185892 | JGI IMG/M metagenome (GOLD analysis project Ga0209157, IMG submission 185892) | Grasslands soil microbial communities from the Angelo Coastal Reserve, California, USA - 14_0929_05_40cm (SPAdes) (version 2) | ecosystem: Environmental > Terrestrial > Soil > Grasslands ... | reverse complement strand
CATCGCCACGCGGGACGAACTGGTGGCACGCGCCGAGGAGGTGCTGGACTGGGTGCGGCAGGGCAAGCTCGCGCTCCGGATCGAGCACGAGTTTCCGCTGGCGGAGGCGGCGGAAGCCCACCGGCAAATCGAAGCGCGGAAGACGACGGGGAAGGTGCTGCTGATACCGTAACGGGGTCACGGTCGGTTCTGACGTCTTCCTCAGTGACGCCTTTCCCGTGACGTCTTTAGCCTCTTATCGCTCCGGGGAATCGCGTGGGGTCGGGCGTGAACCCCGGAAACACGGCCGACAGATCCGTCGCGCCGAGATGGCGGGCGAGGACCTCGCCGAACAGGTCGCGGAAGTCCGTCGTCACCGCGAGGTCGCGGCCCTCGAAGCGGCTCGCCGGGTCGAGACCGGGCCAGCGCCCGAGGACGCGCCCCCCGTTCACGGGTCCGCCCATCACCAGCATCGCCGTGGCGTGGCCGTGGTCCGTGCCGATGTTGCCGTTCTCGCGGATCGTGCGGCCGAACTCGGACATCGTGAGCACGACGACGTCGCGCAGCCTCTCCCCGAGGTCCTGGGCGAACGCCGCGAGCCCTTGACCGAGCTCGGCGAGCCGCGCGGCGAGCTGCCCCTCGCTCGCTCCCTGGTTGACGTGCGTGTCCCACCCAGTGACGTCCGCGAAAGCCAGCTGCAAGCCTAGGTTCCCCTTAATGAGCTGCGCGATTTGCTGCAGCGAGCGCCCCAGCCGGCCGCGCGGATAGTCCGCGTCGTGGTCGGGCCGATACTGCGTGGGGTTCGCCTGCTGCAGCAGCTGTACGGCCTCGAAGGCTTCCTGCGAGGACGACGACAGCAGGCCAGTCGCCGAGCCGGCGTACAACTCCTCGAAGGCGCGGGTGAGGCGGTCGCGCGCCGCTTCTTGGGGCGCGCGCAGCCCGAACGCCTGCAGGTCGTCGATCGCGAGCGACGGAGCCGACCCTGCGAGGATGCGGGGGAGCTGAGGTCCGAAGGCGACCGCGCGGAAGGGCGTGTCGTCGTGCTCCCGATCGTGCTGGCAGTAGCGGTTGAGCCAGCCGTCCGTGGTGGACTTCGCGCCCGGCGTGCCCGACTCCATGTAGTCCTGCGCGTCGAAGTGGCTGCGCGTGGAGTCGGGCGAGCCTACGGCGTGGATCACGCCGAGGCTCTTGTTGTCCCACAGGGGCTTGAGCGCGGCGAGCCGCGGGTGCAGGCCGAAGTGTCCGTCCAGATCGACCACCTCGCTCGCCGGCACGGCGATGCGGGGCCGTTCCCGGTAATAGAGCGACTCACCGTGCGGCACGACCATGTTCAGGCCATCCACGGCGCCGCGCTGGAAGAGGCAGACGAGAATCGGGCGGTCGGAGGCGGTAGGGGGCGGTAAGGGGCGGTAGGAGGCAAACGCGGCCCGCGCGAGGAACAGCGGGTCGAGACCCAAACTGACCAACGCTAGACCTCCCGATTTCACGAAGACGCGTCTCGAAACCGACATCGGTGTTTCCTCCCAGGCTACCGCCTCTTACTGCCTCCTACCGCCCCTACCGCCCCCTACCGTCATTGCCTCTGAAATTCCGGCCCGCCGAGCGCAAGCCCCACCGCCAGCGCGCGCGCCGCGACCGGGTCGCGCGCGTCCGCCAGCTCGTCGCGGATCACGCGTCTCGTGTTGTCGGACATGGTGCCCCCGAGGATACCGTCGTTCACCGCGGCGATGAGCCGCTCGGCGTCCCCGGTTGCGAGAGCCACCGAGTCGAGGGCGACCGTAACCCCCGGGAGCCTGCCGGCAGCGAGCGCGACGGCCACGTTCATGCGGTCGAGCAAGGCGCCGCTGTTCACCCAGGCCTCCTCCCGTTCGGGGTACCCGTCGGGCGCGACGTGGCGATAGAGGGGCTGGCCGAGCCGCGCCACGACCTGCGCCAGTCGAGGCGTCGTATCCGGGTCGCCACCCACGGCGCGCACGGCACTCACGACGAACTCGAGCGGCGTCTTCACCTTGGCCCCGATGTTCTGGGGCGCCCAGAAGTCGGGTCCGCGCACGATCGCCCGCACGACTTCTCGTATGTCGCCGCTCGAGCGCTTCCAGGCGGCGACGGCGTCATCCACGCAGCCGTCGGGTGGCTCGTCGTTCACGAGCCGCTGGCACAGCTTGCGACTCACGTGGTGCATGGTAGCCGGGAGGCTCGCGAGCAGCTTCAGCAGCCGGACGCCCTCGTCCATCCCGTGGCCCGCCGGGAACCTGACGCCCAGGACCGTCTTCTCACCGTAGTCGTGCGCCCAATCGTGGAACTCGAAGCCGCCCCCTTGCTGCGGCCGCTTGATGCTCCACCCGGTGAGGATCCGCGCGACCTCGATGACGTCCTGCTGGGTGTAGCCCCCGTCTACCCCCAGTGTGTGCAGCTCGAGCAGTTCACGCGCGTAGTTCTCGTTGATCCCCTTGGGCATCCGCTCGAGGGCGCGCCGTCGCTGGGAGTCGGCCCGCGCAGGCTCCTGCGAAAACCCCGGGACGTAGCGGCCACGGCCGAACCAGGGACGCGCCTGGAGGCGGGGCCGCGTGAGGGCAGGCGGCATGGAACCGGGGGCCACGCTCTGCCAGTTATCGAGATAAAAGAGCATGGCCGGGCTGCGGGCCGCGGCGATCAGCAGGTCCGCGAACTTCCCGAGCGCGCGTGGGCGGAGCGTCTCCTCGATGTAGGACGGCGCGAGCACCCGATCGGCGCCCTTGCCGAAGAACACGTTGAAGTGATTGACCCAGAAGTCGACCATGACCTCGTACAGCTGGCGTCGGGACAGCGCGGCACGCACCACCGCAAGCTGCTCCACCTCGCCCGCGAGCCGGCGGCCCATCTGCGCCTCCTTGCCGCCCAGGTCGGCCGGCGGGGCCAGGCTGTCCATCGCGGGCTGTCCGGCGCCCTGTCGCTGGCGCTCCCGCCGCTCCTCGCTGGCGGCGGCGTACAGGCGGGCGAGGTCCCCCGAGTCATAGCGCAGGATGCGGAACGTGGCGGCCCGCTCGGCCACGAGCCGATCGTCGAGCTGGTCGGGGGAGAGTTGGCGGTCGATCCAGTTCATCACGCCGCCCGCCGCGACCGCGTCTACCTCTCCCGGCCGGGGGCCATAGGCGAGGCGGTCGAGAGCGTGCAGTGCGGAGTCATGCGGCGTGAGGGCGGGGAGTTGGCGCAGCGCCGACCGGTGCGGCGCGGACTGCGGCGCTGCCACCGATGCCACTGCCGCCGCGAGCGTCAGAAGACGCGCCAGGACACGGTTTTGCATGCGGTTATATTGACGAGTCGCCCCGGAAGGAAGTTAAGCGCGTGACCGCGCCGCCGCGTTTTGTCTCCCACGGGATGTTGCCCAGGCCCCGGAGCCTCCTGACGCAGGGGGACGGCAAGCCGCCCAGCTGGGGGAAGCGGCTGGACGCGCTCAAGTACGTCCCGCCCCTGCTGCGACTCGTGTACCAGACCCACCGCGGCTACACGGTCGCGATCCTCGCGCTCCGCGCCATCCGGTCCTTCGTCCCCCTGGCGGTCCTATGGATCGGCAAGCTCATCATTGATGGCGTGATCGGGGCTGCTCGAGCGCGCACCGGGGGTGTGCCCGTGGACTGGTGGCACCTCGGCGGGCTCGTGGGGCTCGAGCTCGGGATCGCCATCGCCGGCGAGGGGCTGGCGCGGCTCTCCTCGCTACTCGAGAGCCTCTTGGGCGACCTGTTCTCGAACCGCATCAGCGTGCGCCTGATGCAGCACGCCGCCACGCTCGACCTCGCCCAGTACGAGGACGCCGAGACCTACGATCATCTGGAGCGCGCCCGGCGCCAGACCGTGGGGCGGCTCGGGCTGATCGCCCTGCTGCTCTCCACGGTGCAAGACTTCGTCACGCTGGTCCTGCTCGCGGGGGTCCTGGCGGTGCAGCTGCCGTGGCTCCTGCTGCTGCTGGTCGTCGCCGTGCTGCCGTCGTTCCTGGGCGAGACGCACTACGCGGCCCTCGGGTACTCGCTGCTCTTCCAGTGGACTCCCGAGCGGCGTTTGCTCGATTACCTGCGCTACGTCGGTGCATCGGACGAGATGGCGAAGGAGGTGAAACTCTTCAGCCTCTCCGACTTCCTCGTCGGCCGCTACGCGAAACTGTCCGACGAGTTCTACGAGGCGAACAAGCGACTGGCGGTGAAGCGCAACCTGGTCTCGACGCTGTTCGTGACGATCGGGACGTTGGGCTACTACGGCGCCTACGCCGTCACGATCTACCTCACCGTCCTGGGACGGTTCACCATCGGCGCGCTGACGTTCCTCGCCGGGTCGTTTCGTCAGAGCCGCGACCTGATCCAGCGCATCCTGCTCTCCGTGTCGCAGGTGTTCGAGCAGAGCCTGTACCTCTCGGACCTATTCACCTTCTTCGACGTGCGGCCCCGGGTCACGTCGCAGCCCGGCGCGCGGCCCGTGCCCGCACCGATCCGGCGCGGGTTCGAGTTCCAGGGCGTCGGCTTCCGCTATCCCGGGTCGGATCGCTGGGCCGTGCGGAACCTCGGGTTCCTGTTCGAGCCGGGCGAGCGCATCGCCCTCGTGGGCGAGAACGGGGCGGGAAAGACGACGCTGGTGAAGCTGCTCGCGCGCCTGTACGACCCCGATGAAGGGCGCATCCTGCTCGACGGCGTGGACCTGCGGGAGTACGATCTGGACAGTCTGCGCCGGAACATCGGCGTGATCTTCCAAGACTTCGTGCGCTACGACTTCGTCCTGAAAGAGAACATCGGCGTGAGCCAGGTGGACGCGCTGAGCGACGAGGCACGGGTGCGCGAGGCGGCGCGGCGCAGCCTGGCGGACTCGGTCGCCGCCCGTCTCGAGCGGGGCTACGACCAGATGCTGGGCCGGCGGTTCGACGGGGGCGTCGACCTGTCGGGGGGCGAGTGGCAGAAGGTGGCGCTGGGCCGGGCGTACATGCGCGAGGCGCAGGTTCTGATCCTGGACGAGCCCACGGCGTCCCTGGACGCGCGGGCGGAGTACGAGGTGTTCCTGCGGTTCGCGGAGCTCACGCAGGGCCGGATGGCCGTGCTGATCTCGCACCGCTTCTCCACGGTGCGGATGGCCGACCGCATTCTCGTGCTGCAAGGGGGCGAGCTGGTGGACCAGGGGACGCACGGGGAGCTCGTGGCGCGGGGCGGGTTGTACGCCGAGTTGTTCTCCCTCCAGGCGGCCGGGTACCGCTGAGCTGGCGGGCGCGCGTCCCGATCGGGGACTATCTTTGCAGGCACCGGAGGTTCCATGCGTACGGTCGCTTTGACAGTGCTCAGCTTGTCCGCCGCGACGCTTGCGGGCCTGTCGCCGCTCGCGGCCCAGCGACGGAGCAACGTGCTCACGACCGAAGAGATCGAGCGCGCGAAGGTTGGCACGGCGTATGAGGCGGTACAGACACTGCGGCCGCGCTGGCTCCAGCCGGTCAAAGAGCTGATTCGCCTGCCCGGGACGCCGGACGCACCGCCCGAGTCACCCAAGGTGTCGGTCTACGTCAACGAGGTGTCCGTCGGGGACTTGGAGTACCTCAAGGACATCCCGGCCGCGACGGTTCTCGAGATGCGGTGGCTGAAACCGTTTGAAGCCGCCAATCGATTCGGACCCACAGAGGGCCAGGCGGCGATCGTCGTCACGCTCAAGCCCGCGCGCTGAGCCACCGCGCCTGGGCCTAGCTCCCGGTCGAAAACCGCACGGCGCCGAGCTCAACGAGCCCGTGCAGCGTCTGCTCCAGTTCGCGGACCTCGAGCCCCGCGCCGTGGGCCAACTCCGCCAGTGTCTTGCGCCCATCGGCGAGCCCGAGCAGGGCTGCGATCGCGTCCGTGCTGCGCGCGACCGCCACGCGCCCGCGCGGTGAGCGTGCCACGAGCAGCTTGGTGGACCGTGCCGGCGCCTGTGGTACCTCGCTCCACGGCCGCAACAGCTCCGGCAGCACGACCGGCAGATCGTAGGCGAGCTCCAGGAGGACCGTCCCCTCCACCGTTTCCGGCGCGGACCACTCGCCACCCCCCGCGCCTTCGCCCCCGCTCTCCGGATCCTCTCTCCAGATCCGCGGACCCGCTTCCACGACCATCATCGCCGCCTCGTACTGCAGCAGGTCTCCGAGATAGCGGATCGCGGCGCCCGCATCGCCCACGTGAGTGACGACGAGCTGCGCCACGGCCTTCGCCGTCTCCCGGCTGCCGAGCACGATCGACGGCACCAGGGCCTCGAAGCCCGGGAGCGTGAGGACCGCTTCGGGCCTGCGACCCGTGACCCGGGCGAGCGCCCGGGAGTACTTGAAGAAGTGGACGACGCGCTCATGGTAGAAGTGCCGCGCGAGGAAGCGCGCGAACCGCTCGACGCGATCGGGGTCGGCGAGGCCGCGGGCGCGCCACGCGGCGGACTTCCGGTAGGGCGCGTCGGCGAGCGCGCGGATGACCTCGTCCTGCAGTGCGCGGTCGCTCACAGCGTTTCCCGGATCCGCTCCACGCTCCGGAGGAGCGCCTCCGCCGCGAGTGAAGGCGAGAATGCGTCGAACGTCACCGCCTTCGCCTGAGGGCACCGCGTGACCGCGTGGGCCAGGAACCCGAGCATCTCGTCCGACGGCTCGGCCGGTGCGATCCAGGGGCCCGCGAGGTCCTTGTCCTCCTCCACACCCGCTACGTGCAGCTCCACGACGCGGTCGAGCGGAAACTCGGCGAGCCAGCGCTCGGGCTTCAGGCCACGGTAATGTGCTTCGAGCCACACGTGCGGCAGATCGAGCAGGAACCCCGTCTCCGTGGCGTCGAAGAAGCGCCGCAGCCACACCGGTTCGGGCAGCTGGCTGGCCCGCACGTCGAAGAAGCCGGGGATGTTCTCCATCACGAGCGGCTGATCGAGCCGCGCCCTCAGGGCGTTGGCGTTGCGGACGAAGCGCTCCAGGAAATCTTCGCTGTAGAGCGGAGGAAAGACGTAGTTGAGGTTGTACGTTCCGTCCACCGTGTGGAGGCACTGGAAGTGCTCAGCGACCCACGGTGTGCGATACAACTCGGCGAGCGTGCGGGCTCGCTCGATCGAGCGCTCGTCGAGTGGCTCGGAGAGCTGCCCCAGGTAGTCGTGCAGCAGCAGGGTGTAGCGTGCGCGGATCGCGGGCCAGTGGGGATCGCCAGCCGCCGGCGGGTCGGCCATCGCGAGGTGGTCGATGCCGTCCGCGCGGACGAGTTCCGCGCCGAGGTGGGGGTTGTAGAAGGCGCCGATCATTAGGGCAGCCATTGGCCGTCAGCCCTCAGCCGTCAGCTTCGACCAGGCCCTGGTCTGCGAGCTGGTCCACGAACACCTTCACCTGCGCCGCGATCATGGGCTTGTCGCCGCGATCGGTCCACGCCGCCGCGATCGCTTCATAGGCGGTGCGGCCGTCCAGCCGCTCGACGATGAAGCGCTCCCGCTGGCCCCACGTCGTGGCCTGCCGCATCGCTGCGTCCGTCGCGCGCGCCGGGCGGAACACGTCCGCGACGATCGCGTCGATCTCAGCCAAGGTGGCGGGTGTCAGGCGTCGGGCGCCGGAGAGATTCTCATCCACCTGCCGCGCGCTGCGTGCGCCGGCTAGGACGATACCGACGCCCGGCTGGGCGAGGACCCAGGTGAGCGCCAGGGCTGGGAGAGGCAGCTCGAGCCGTTCGGCGAGGGGCCGCAGTCGCTCGATCACGCAGCGCCGCCGCTCGAACTCCTGGCCCCGGAACCAATAGATGTTGCGTCGGTGGTCGCCGGCCGGGAACTCGGGCGGCTTGCCATACGTGCCGGCGAGGAGTCCCGAGGCGAGCGGCCGGTAGGCGAGGAAGGCGAGCCCGCGCTCGCGGCACAGCGGCAGCTCGCGCTGCTCCACGTCGCGGTCGAACAGGTTGTAGGGCCCCTGATAGCTGGCGAGCGGCGCGAGCTCCGTGGCACGGGCGATCTGCAGATGGGTCGCGTTGCACAACCCGATCGCCAGGGCTTTCCCTTCCACCTGGAGCTTGAGCAGCCTCTCGAGCGACCACTCCCAGCGCCCCAGTGCTTCGTGCAGCTGGATGAGGTCCACGTAATCGCTCGCGAGGCGGCGCAGCGACCCCTCGAGGGAGGCGCGGGGATCGTCGTGAGGGCCGACCTTCGTCGCGATCGCGACGCGCTCGCGGGGCGCCCGGAGCACGCGGCCCAGCAGACGCTCCGACTCGCCGTCGCCGTAGGTCGGCGCCGTGTCGAAGAACGTGATGCCGCGCTCGAGCGCGCGACGAATCGCGGATTCGCGTTCGGCCGCATCGCCCGTCGCTCCCCAACTCCGGCCTCCTACCGCCCACGCGCCGAACCCGAGGCGCGGCTCGGACGTTATGAAACGCGGAGGGGGCCCGACGTCAGTCCGGGCCCCCGGGCGCATCGAACCGCTCCCTCAGGAGTGGCAGGACGGCTGGAGCTCGCTCGTCTCGACGATCTCGGGACGATGACAGCTGGGGACGAGTTCCGTGGTCTCGATGATCTGCATCGCTTCCTCCTGGTAGTTGGACAACAAGGAAGACGGCTGTCCGGTCAATCCTACGGGTTGCCGTCGAACCCGTCAACCGGTAACTCTGAGGCCGATGATCCCGACTCAGACGCTGCTGACAGAGAACGCTCTCGCCGAGGAATTCGTTTCCGCGTTCCGGGAGCGGCGCCTCGCCGAGAAGTTCTTTTACTGGTTTCCGCTGTCGGTGCGGGCCTGGCTCGCCCTCTGCTCCGACGGCGCGTACCGCAACTACGTGCGCTCCCGCTCGCTCATCGCGCGGTCGGCCGACGCTCTCGCGCGGCACTTCTCCCCGGGCCCGCTCGAGGTGGTGAGCCTCGGCGCGGGCCAGGGTGACAAGGATCTGCTGCTGCTGGAGGCGCTGCGCGCGCACGGCGTGCGCGTCGCCTACCTCCCGGTCGACACCAGCCAGGCGCTGCTCGAGCTGGCGTGCGGCGGCGCGCTCGCAGCGCACTTCGTGGCGCACGGGATCAAGGCGGACTTCGCGCGCCCCGACCACCTCGCCGCGCTGGCGCCCGATCCCGAGACGCCGGCTCGCCTCGTGCTGCTGCTCGGGAATACGCTCGGCGCGTTCGACCCGATCGCCGAGGCGCGAGAGCTGCGCGGCTTGCTGCGCCCCGGCGACCTGCTCATCGTGGACGGCGAGCTGTACGGCGACGAGAGCACCCTCGCCGGCTACGACAATCCGCTCAACCGGCGCTTCGCATGGGCCCCGCTGCACGCGGTGGGGATCCGGGACTCGGACGGCGAGCTGGTGTTCGAGGCCCGAGACGACACACGCCTCCCGGGTCTCCACGTCATCGCCAAGCATTTCCGTGCCGGGCGCCCCGTCGCAGCGTTGATGGGCGGAGAAGAGCTGCGCCTCGACACGGGCGAGCGCCTCGCCATGAGCCACTCCTACAAGTACGCTCCGGAGACCCTGCTCCGGATTCTTGGGGACGCGGGGCTCGCCGTGCGGTGGCAGGGCACGAGCGACGATCGCCGGTTCCTGATGGCGCTGGCCGGACCCGCGTGAGCGCGGTCCTCGAGGTGCGGGGGGCGCGGTACGCCCTCCCGGAGGGCCGTGTGCTGGTCGCGGACGTGTCCTTCGGCGTCGCTGCCGGGGAAACGCTGGTGCTGCTCGGCCGCAGCGGATCGGGCAAGACCACGACGCTCAAGCTGATCAATCGCCTGCTCGAGCCCACGGCGGGCGAGATCCGGGTCGCCGGACAGCTCACGCACGCGCTCGAGGCCACGCGGCTGCGCCGCGGCATCGGCTACGTCATCCAGGAGATCGGCCTGTTCCCGCACTTCACGGTCGAGCGCAACGTGGGTCTGGTGCCGCGGCTCGAGGGGTGGCCCGCCGAGCGCATCGCCGCGCGCGTGCGCGAGCTCCTCACCCTGGTCGGTCTCGATCACGGCGTGTTCGGCGCGCGCTACCCGCACGAGCTGTCGGGCGGGCAGCGCCAGCGGGTCGGCGTCGCCCGGGCGCTGGCCGCCGATCCGGCGCTCCTCCTGCTCGATGAGCCGTTCGGGGCGCTCGATCCCATCACGCGCGTCGAGCTGCAGCGCGAGTTCCTCGCGCTGCAACGGCGTCTCGGCAAGGCGATCGTCTTCGTGACGCACGACGTGCGCGAGGGGCTGCTGCTCGGCAGTGCGATCGGGCTGCTGCAGGAGGGCCAGATCGTGTTCCTCGGGACGCCGGACGAGTTCCGGCGCTCGGAGCATCCCGCCTGTCGAGCCTTCCTCGCCGCCGCGGGATGATCGCATGAACCTCTTCACGTTCTACGCGCACAACTCCCGCGAGGCCCTGACCCTCATCGGCCAGCATCTCTACCTGGTCGCCGTCTCCACGGGCATCGCGATGACGGTCGGGGTGCCGGGCGGCATCCTCCTCACGCGACGGCCGGCATGGCGCGGCCCGGTGCTCGGGCTCGCCAACGTGTTGCAGACGATCCCGAGCCTCGCGCTGTTCGGTTTCCTCATTCCGCTGCCCTTCATCGGGGGGATCGGCGCGCGTACGGCGATCGTGGCGCTCG
>Ga0209157_1004417_pt1 | contig 10512 bp, 9 predicted proteins | sample GraSoiAngelo_135_FD_185892 | JGI IMG/M metagenome (GOLD analysis project Ga0209157, IMG submission 185892) | Grasslands soil microbial communities from the Angelo Coastal Reserve, California, USA - 14_0929_05_40cm (SPAdes) (version 2) | ecosystem: Environmental > Terrestrial > Soil > Grasslands ... | reverse complement strand
GAAGGGCATCATGAACGCCGCGCTTGCCTTCGTCATCGCCATGCCGCTGGTGCGCCGGGGGATCCCCAGGGCGGCATCGTGACATCGTTGACGCTGGACTGGGGGCGCCGCACCTGCATCATGGGTGTCCTGAATGTGACCCCCGACTCGTTTTCCGAGGACGGAATCATGGACGCGCAGGCCGCGGTGACGCGGGCGGGCCAGATGCTCGCCGACGGCGCGGACATCATCGACGTGGGCGGCGAGTCGACCCGCCCGGGCGCGCGGCCGGTGCCGTTCGATGAGGAACTCCGGCGCGTGATGCCCGTGGTTCAGGCGCTCACCGGCGATCTGGGTGCGGTGGTGTCGGTGGACACGATGAAATCCGCGGTGGCGCGCTCAGCGCTGGGGGCAGGGGCCGCGATGATCAACGACGTAAGCGCGATGCGGGCCGATCCGGAAATGGCGGGCGTGGTCGCAGAATTCCAGGCACCCGTGGTGGTGATGCACGGCTACGGCGTCTCGACCCCCGCTGATTCGCCCGCGCGCGGGGTGGTGTCCGAGGTGCTGGAGTTTCTCGAGGAACGCATCGAATCTGCGGTGGCGTCGGGTGTGGCCCGTGAGCGGATCCTGGTCGATCCTGGGTTTGGCTTTGGGAAAACGGTCCAGCAGAACCTGGAGATCATCAGGCGGCTGCGAGAGCTACGCGTGCTGCAACTCCCGGTGGTGATCGGGCCGTCGCGCAAGGGGACAATCGGTCGCGTGCTCGGAGGACTGCCGGTGCAGGAGCGGGTGGAGGGGACGGCCGCCGCCGTCGTGGTCTCGATCCTCAACGGGGCCGATGTCATCCGGGTGCATGATGTCCACGTCATGGCGCGCGTCGCCCGGATGACCGATGCCATTATTCGACCCAAACAGGGGGAATAATTCTTCCCAGATGATGCCCAGACTGCGAATGCTGGTCCTCACCGTGCTGTTTGTGCTGCCGCTGGGTTCCCCGGCGGTGGAGTCCGCGTCCACTCCCGCTGTACCCGCCTTCTCTCACATCTTCGTAATCATCATGGAGAACCGGGAGTTCGATGAGGTGGTGAACACCTCTCAGGCCCCCTTCATTGCCAAGCTGGCGCGGGATTATGCGGTGGCGAATCCCTACTATGCCGTTACACATCCCAGCCTGCCCAACTACATCGCGCTGACCGGGGGAGATACCCTTGGGGTCACGGATGACTGCACGGACTGTCCCGTCACCGGTGAGAATCTCGCCGATCAGGTCGAGGCGCATCAGCGGACCTGGAAGGCTTATATGGAAGGGCTGCCCGCGGCATGCTTTTTGGGAAGCTCCTCCGGCGAGTACGCCAAGAAGCACAATCCGTTCGTGTACTACACCGACATCGCCACGAATCCGGCCCGCTGCCGGCGGGTGGTTCCGCTCTCGGAGTTCAATACGGATCTTTCCCGCGGAACGGTGCCCGACCTCGCCTGGATCACGCCCGACATGTGCCACAGCATGCATGACTGTGAAACCCCCGAGGGGGACCGGTGGCTTGCGACCATCGTTCCCAAAGTACTCGCCTCTCGCGCCTGGCAGGATGGCGGAGTGCTCTTTGTGACCTGGGACGAAGGCAAGAGCGAGGCGGGCTGCTGTGGAAAGCCCGGAGGGGGCAACGTCGCCATGCTGGCGATCAGCCCATTGAGCCGGCGCGGGTACCGCTCGAGCACGGAATCCACCCACTACGCACTGCTGCGGACGATAGAAGATGCCTGGTCGCTCGGGCATCTCCGGCATGCCGGTGATGCTCAGACCCCGGTGCTGGCCGACCTCTTCCAGAGATAGGAGAAAGCGATGGAAGTCTTTGAAGCGGTGCGCACCGCGCTGGCCGTGCGCAGCTACGCAGAGACGCCCGTGCCGGCAGACGTCATCCGGCGGATCGTCGAGTCAGGGCGCCTGACCGGCAGCAGCATGAACGGGCAGCCGTGGCACTTCATCGTCGTCCAGAACCCGGAGACGCTGCGTCAGCTGGGCAGGCTGGCAAGGAGCGGGCCGTATGTTGCGCAGGCCCCCCTGGCCGTGGTCGTGGCCATTGAGCGCACAAAATACGCGGTCTCAGATGTCAGCCGGGCGATCCAGTCGATGATCCTGACGGCGTGGGGCGAGGGGGTCGGCTCCAACTGGGTCGGGTTCATGGGATTGACCGACGTCAAGCCGCTGCTTCACATCCCAGACGATCTGGACGTGCTGGCCATCCTCCCGTTCGGTTATCCGGCGCAGACGCGCGGCCGCGGCAGGAAGAGACGCAAATCACTTTCCGAGGTCGCCCACCGCGAGGTATTCGGGCAGCCCTTCCCAAATTCTTGATGGGGGATGCACGCACTTCAGGCCCCTCAAGGGGAGGAGGCTGTCAAGCATGTCAAGCCGCATGGCCACAGCAGTTGCGCCGGGCTCGTCCGGCCTCGGCGCCAATCTTGTCGCACTGGCCGGTCTCGGTCTTGTCGGGTATGGCCTGATGTTCCTCATCCGCAACTTCACGGGTTTCATTGAGCTCGGTCTGACCCCCCAACTCATTGGGGGCACTCCGGAGCAAATTCAAGGCTTCAGTCCGCATCTTTATCACTACATCAGCCACCTGCAGGTCGCCGTGGCGGCTTTCATTATTGGCCTTGGCGTGGCCGTGATCGCTCTGGCCGTGAAGGGAATTCGCGCCGGGCAGGGGTGGGCTCTGTGGACGGCATTTTTCGCGCCGGTCATCGCGGTCGGGCTGGCCTTGCCGCTCCACTACGTCTATGGTCTGGCGACGCTCGGCCATCTCGGTCTCATCTACCTGGACGCGGCCATCCTGCTCGTCGGCACGGTCGTGGCACGGGGGGAACTCGCTCGGTAGCCAGACCGGGTACTCGCCAGGGGTTAAGCTAGGCGGGGGTAAAATGTTTGAGAAGAAGTTCGTGCCAGCAGAGGGCAAACAAATCACGCAAACTGTGTCGCCGTATCTGCCTCCGTCTGCCCTCATGGACGAGGATGCGCCGGAGGGATGGATGTTTCTTGACTATCAGGATGATGGTCGCATCTTCGCCCTGGCCCTGAAAGACTTTGAGGCGACCTATCGACCCGATCCGGAGGATCAGGGTTAGCCGCTCTTCCCGCATTAGGCAGGTTTTAGAAATCACTCATCGCCCGAAGGGCCTCGGGCAAGAGACCCGGTAGACTTGTAGACTCGGTAGACTGAAATGAGACGGCGTGGAAAACCCTCGCCGTCTCATTTCATCCCCTCACCCTAACCCTCTCCCCGAGGAGAGGGGGAAAAGGATTGAGGCGCCTTGCGGCGCCTCTCAACCTTCCTGGAGCGGGCGATGGGAGTTGAACCATTCGACTCGCCCGACCGTTTGTCGGACTCGCTCATGGCCTTTCGGCCCCCGCCCAGCGCTCGCACTCGCCCTCTCGGGCGGCTCGCGCTTCAGGGGGGACTAATCCCCCCTGATCGCTCGCGACGAAGTGAACAGTGTCACTCAGCGATTCCGTTCGCGCTCGCTGCCCCCCTTTAATACGCGGGAGAGTACCTCCCCCGCCCCCCTCGGGCCGTGGGTTCAATCCACCAGCCCAGAGAAACCGAGGTGAGGAGCAAACAGCGCTCCCCACCTCGATTTCTCTGGAGCGGGCGATGGGAGTTGAACCCACGGCCCTCTGCTTGGGAAGCAGATGCTCTACCACTGAGCTACGCCCGCCCGCTGAGCAGGATTATACTACGCCCACGGCGGCTTCGCCCACGCCAGCTTCGGCGGGGCGACGGCTACCTCGTTCACGGCGGCATTGATGTTGAACCACCACACCTCCGTGGTTTCGTCGATCTCTCCTTCTCCGATGCACACGTGATAATTCAGCCAGCGGTACCGTTCGTCCTGAGCGCGAAACCAGACGGCAGCCACAATGGCCCGCCGGACCGTGGGCGTCGCCTGGTCGATGCTATATCCCTGGATCGTGAAGAGGACCTCCGCGCCATCGTTGGTCGTGATGAATCCGTTGCAATCCGGGCACCACACGCCGTCTTCCCGGCGGCGGGGATGGTTGGCCCAGATGCCCTTCCCTTGTAGCCGCGGCCCCTCGACCGTGCCCCTGCCATGGCCGAACCCCGCGCCCTCCTTTTCGCCGTACGGGCGTAGCCACGCTGCCTCTGGCTCATACCGCATTTCCAGTCTGCAGACCGGTTCCAATCGCATCGCCTCGCCCTCCGTGAACGCCGTCGGTCCCTCCCAGAATCGTGTCAGCCTTCGTTGACCGCCGGGACCCGCATTCCTGCTCCTGCCCGCGCACGTTTTCGCGGTCAGGTTCGCTGGTGTGGAGGGGACGGCTTCACAACTTCTTCACACCATCCTTGCATGATGCAGGTGGTTGTTTGAGCGGATTGAATAGTTCGAGAACACCGAACGTCTTCACACGGCAGGGAGGATTGGCCATGGCCCGACCCAGGCGCCATTTAGTTGACGAAATCCTCAAAGTCCGGGCCGCGATCATCCAGGCGGTGTCGGCCGCTACCGCGCCGGCGTGGATGCACCTTGAGCTCACGATGTCGCAGATGAAGGGGCTGCGGACGCTGGCCTATCATGGCCCGGCGACGGTCAGCCTGATCGCCGAGACATTATGCATCGGCCTGCCCACCGCCAGCCAGCTGGTGGACCGGCTCGTGCAGGCCGGACTTGCCGAGCGGGCCGAGGACCCCAGCGACCGCCGCCGCATCCTGGTGCGTTTGAGCAAGAAGGGGCAGCAGCTGCACGACGGTCTCAACCAGGGTCCGCAGGCGTTCCGGATCTGGCTGCATCGGATGAACGGCGACGATCTGGAAGCCTTGCACCGCGGCTATGTGGCGCTGGCTCGCATTGCGCTGGCCGGGACCAACGGCGGTGTCCCAATGGAGGAGCCCGTCAGGCGCGGCGCACACGTCAGGAGCCAGTGAGATGCGAAAGCCACAGTGGTGGGTCATAGCGAGTGCGGTGCTGAGCATTGCCGTCATTGCGTTGGCGCTGGTGCGCCGCGGAGCGGAGACCTCCCAGGGATCACCCCCACGGGGGGCGCAGGCGGCGCGAGGGCAGGCATCCGCGCCGATCGTCGCCGTCGGGCAGCTCGTCCCGATGGACCTTGCCACCACCTTGTCGCTGACCGCGACGGTTGTCTCCCTCCGCGAAACCTCCGTGTTCTCTCGGGTCTCCGGCTACCTGGAGACGGTCACGGTCAGGCCGGGCGATGCGGTCCGCTCGGGCCAGATCGTCGCGGTGGTGGAGCACTCCCAGCTCGATGCGCAGGTGCGGAGTGCGGTCGCCGCCCGCAGTAAGGCGGACGCCGATCTGGTCAGCGCTCGGGCCGACGTGGATAAGGCCAGGGCACAACTGGCCGTCGCCCAGTCGAACTTTGCCCGTATCTCCTCACTGTTCCAGGACGGTCTGATCTCGCAACAGGCCACCGACGACGCCAAGGGGCAACTGCAAACCGCCCAGGCCACCCTCGATGCGGCCGGAGCACAGGTTGGCGTAGCTGAGGCTGAGGTTGAGCAGGCCAGTGCGTCCCTGCAGAGCGCCCGGCTGGCCCAGGACAGCGCCACGATTCGGGCGCCGTGGTCCGGTATCGTGGTGAGCAGGAGTCTTGATCCCGGCGCGTATGTGACGACCAGTGGTGGCACGCCGATCCTGTCCATCGCCGACCTCGACAATGTCGCCGTGCTGGTCAATGTGACCGAGGCGGACATGGGGGTGTTGCGCCGGGGAGCCAAGGCGGAGATCGGCGTCGACGCCTTTCCCAACCGAATGTTCCACGGCACCGTGGCCCGGATCGCCGGCGGAGTGGATCCGGATTCGCGGACGGTGCAGGTCGAGGTCGAGTTGAACAACTCTGACCACGCGCTGCGGCCCGGCATGTATGCGCGGGTCCGGCTGGCCGGCGCCGCCCGCCGCGCCTTCGTCGTGCCCCTGTCTGCGCTGGTGATCGTGGGCGGCCAGCAGTTCGTGTGGGTCGTCGCGGACGGTAAGGTCTCCCAGCGGGCCGTCACGATCGGGACGACGACGGCCAGCGTCGTGGAGATCACCAGCGGCGTGAAGCCCGGCGAGACGATCGTCTTCCGTGGCACCGAACAGGTCCGCGAAGGCGGCGCCGTGCGCACGGCGCCGGCGGGGGAGTGATCCGTCCATGTTCCTGACGCGCGCCGCGGTCCGCAATCCCATCCTGGTGCTCATGGTCTGCATTGCCACGGTGGTGCTCAGCCAGATCGCCCTGACCCGCCTGCCTGTCGACCTCTTTCCGAATATCACCGTGCCGGCCATTACCGTCTCGACCAGCTACAGCGGCGCGTCCCCGGAAGACGTGGAGCGCACGGTGACCTATCCCATTGAACAGGCCATGACCCGTGTGGCAGGCGTGCAGCAGCTGAACTCCACCTCACGCCGCGGGAGCAGTATGGTGCAGGTGTGGTTTGATTGGGGCGCGGACCTCAACGTCGCCGAGGTCGAGATCATCCAGAACATCCAGCGCATCGCCCGCAGCCTGCCCGACGGCGTCAGCCAGCCTGCGGTCCTGAAGTTCGACATCTCCAACATCCCCGTGGCCCAGGTCGTGGTCGCGGCCCCGGGGATGGATGCCCGGGTGCTCTACCAGCTCGCCACCGACACCATTGAGCCGCAACTGGAGCGATTGCCAGGCGTGTCGCAGGCATTTGTCAGCGGTGGGCTGGTGCGGCAGTTCAACGTCAACGTCGACCCGCACCGCATGGCCGCCACCGGACTCAGCCTGCAGGACGTCGACGCCGCGGTGCGCCGGTACAACGCGCTGATCCCGTCCGGCAGCCTCCGCAACGCGGACATCGACTTTCAGTTGATGGTGCCGACGACACTCCAGGACGTCGCCGCCATCCGGCGGGTCGTGCTGACGTCCCGGAACGGCGTGCCGGTCTACATCGCCGACATCGCCGCCGTGGAGGATGGCGCCGCGGACCAGACGCAGATCGTGAAGGTGGACGGCGAGCCCGGGATCACCGTGTCGGTGGCGCGCCAGCCCGGCGCCAACATCGTCGAGGTGGTAGACGCGCTGCGCGCCGCGGTGCCGCGCCTGACCGGGCTGCCCGAGGGGGTGACGCTGCGCATCGCGTTTGACCAGTCGCGCTACATTCGCGCGGCGATTCAGAGCCTCACGCATGAGGCCTTCACCGGCGCGCTCCTGACGTTCATGGTGATCCTGGTGTTCTTGCCGAACCTCTGGAACCTGTTCATCGTCGGGATTGGGCTGCCGCTATCAGTGGCCACGGCGTTGATTCTCCTCTACTTCACCGGCCAGACCCTCAACGTCTTCACCCTGGGCGGGCTCACCCTGGCGCTGGGCCGGCTGGTGGACGACGCGATTGTGGTGCGGGAGAACATCACCCGCCATCTGGCGCGGCCGGGGATCTCGGTGCTGCAGGCCGTGCTGGATGCCACGCAGGAGGTTGGCACCGCCGTGTTCGCGTCGACGGCGACCACGATTGCCGTGTTCTTCCCGGTGGTGTTCCTGACCGGTGTGGCCCGCCGGCTGTTCGTGCCGATGGCGTTGACGATCGTGTTCGCGATGGCGGCCTCGTACTTGGTCTCGATGACAATCGACCCGGTGCTGAGCATGCGGTTCCTGCGTGCGCGCAGGCCGGATGGCGCCGACGAGGAGCCCGGCACGAGGGCGGGGGGCGCGATGGCGAGGGTGGAGCGGTCCAGCTCTCGGCTGCTCGACCGGCTGGATGCCGGCTATCAACGGCTCCTTGAACTGGCCTTGCAGCGGCGCCGCTGGGTGCTCGGCACGATCACCGTTCTCTTCGTGCTGTCCATGGGCGCGGCCCGGTTTATCGGCTCGGAGTTCTTCCCGGCGACCGATGAAAGCCAGTTTTCGATTACCGTGCAAGAACCGCAGGGGACGTCCGTCCAGATTACCTCTGCCGCGGCCGAAGAGGTCGCGCGCGTCGTATTGCAGGTCATCCCGCGCTCGGCCATTACCACCATGACCACGAATGCCGGCACGTCAGGCGGCGGGTTTGGAGGGAACCAGGGGCCCGTGCGGCTGATTGCGCCGACAGAGCGCACGGCCTCGACGGACGAGCTGGCTGCCCGCGTCCGCCGCGCCCTGGACGGGAAGTTTCCGGGCGTGCAGCTCTTCTTCTCCATCGGCGGCCTGCAGCGGAACATTGTGAACATCGGGGCGGCCGCGCCGATTGACGTGCAGGTCCTGGGCTACGATCAGACCGTCGCGCAACAACTCGCCACGCAGGTGGCGGCGGCCGTGGCGCAGACCGCAGGGACCGCCGATATCCGCATCAACCCGCGCGGCCAGTATCCGGCGTTCACCGTGCGGGTGAATAACGAGAAGGCGGCGCTGCTGGGTCTCTCGCCGACCGCGGTGGCCAACGCGATCACCCTGGCCATGTCGGGCAATCCTGGGACCGCGAGCATGCTGATCGATCCGTATACCGGCGCCCAGTATGGGATCGTGATCCGCCTGATGGACCAGTACCGGTCCCACCCGGAAGACCTCAGCAACGTGCCGCTGGTGACGCTGGCTGATCCGGCGTCCGGCGGCAGCGCCTCATCCCGGGGCCGCACCCCGATCTTGCTGCGTGACATCGCCACCGTCTCGTTGAGCAGCGAGCCGTTGCTGATCAGCCGGAAGAACCAGCAGCGCGTCATTGATGTGACGGCCAACGTGGTCAACCGTCCGCTGGGCGACGTCTCGGCGGAGATCGTCCAGCGGCTCGACCGCCTCTCCTGGCCGCTGGGGTTCACGTATCACATGGCGGGGCAAACGGAGCAGCAGCAGGGCGCGTTCGGCAGCCTGGGACTGGCCGCGGGGCTGGCATTGATGCTCGTCTACATGATCATGGCCTCGCAGTTCCAGTCGCTGGTGGATCCCTTTGTGATCATGTTCACGGTGCCGCTGGGCCTGATCGGCGTGGTCTGGATGCTGCTGCTCACGCACGTGACGCTGTCGATCGTCTCCTTCATGGGCGTGATTACCATGGTGGGGATCGTGGTCAGCAACGGCATCCTCCTTGTGGACTATGCCAATCGATTGCAAGACAGCGGGCTGGCGCCCCGCGACGCCGTGCTGCGGGCCGGGCGCATCCGGCTGCGGCCGATCCTGATGACGGCGCTGGCGACCATCCTGGGGATGATCCCCATGGCCCTGGGTCTGGGCGAGGGGAGTGAGACGAACATGCCCCTGGCCCGGACCGTCATCGGCGGCCTATCAGTCTCAACCTTCCTGACGCTGTTCTTGATTCCCATCCTCTACGTCATGTTCGAGCGCCGGGGCCACCGGCACGACACGGTCGCGGGGTAAATTCCTCTTGGTGAAAGGAGCAGGGGCGTGAACGTATGGACTCTTCGCGTCTTTATCCTGGTCATATCGCTGGCCGTCGTCGCCACGTCCGCTGGTCCGGCAGACGCCCAGGTCCCGGTGACCCTCCAGGCGGCGGTCAGCTCGGCGCTGTCGCAGCATCCCTCCGTGGCGGTGGCGCAGCAGGCACTCGCCGTCGCGCAGGCGAACCTCGCGGAGGCGCGGGCAGGGCGCAACATTCAGTTCGCCCTGTCAGCGGGGACGTCGTACGGGAACGCTTCCACCACCACTCCCGGTGGAGCGGGGATCACGAGCAGCAGCGTCGCGGTGTCGGCGTCGCTGGAACTGCTCAACCTCCAGGCGCGGTACCAGATCAGACAGGCCGAGGCCGCTGTGTCGTCCGCTGAGGCCTCGCTGGCCCAGGCGCGCCAGAGCGCGGCGCTGGCCGCCGCACAGGCATACTTCTCTGTCCTCCGGGCGCAGGCCGTCGTGGCCACGCGCCAGGCCGCGGTGGCGCAGGCGGAGGCGCAGGTCCGGCAGGCCGAGGCGCAAGTTCGGGCCGGCATCGCCGCCAGAGCCGACGTGCTGCAGGCGCAGGCAGCACGCGCAGCCGCCCAGGTTGATCTGATCGCGGCCAGGAACCAGGTCGAGACCTCGTTTACCGGACTCCGGGCATCCATGGGCCTCCGTCTGACCGACAGCGTGAGCGTGGCTGCACCCGCAGCTCCGCCGGTGCTGGCGCAATCAAGGGAGCAGGCGCTGGCGGGAGCGTCGGACCGGCCCGAGGTGGTGAAGGCCCACGCCGACGTCGCTGCGGCGCAGGCCGGATTGGCGCTGGCAGAGGTGCAGGCAGGACCATTGCTGGCGGTGACCACGTCGTCGTCATACGATGTCTGGAAGGCTCCCGCGACAACCAACGATGTGGTCTGGTCCATTGGGGCAACCGTCACCTACAGCCTGTTCGACGGCGGCCTGGCCCAGGCCGTCGTGGCCGGCGCCCGTGCCAACCTGGCCAACGCCCGGGCGAAGGAGGTCTTGGCCTTGCAGACCGCCCAGGTCGACGCGCTGACCGCATGGGTGTCGCTTCAGGACGCGATGGCGCGCGTCGACGCCACCCGGGCCAGCGAAGCCGCGGCCACCGAAGCGCTGCGCGCGGCGGAGGGCCGCTACCAGGCCGGCGCCGGCACCATCGTGGAAGTGCTGACTGC
>Ga0209157_1004413_pt1 | contig 10517 bp, 8 predicted proteins | sample GraSoiAngelo_135_FD_185892 | JGI IMG/M metagenome (GOLD analysis project Ga0209157, IMG submission 185892) | Grasslands soil microbial communities from the Angelo Coastal Reserve, California, USA - 14_0929_05_40cm (SPAdes) (version 2) | ecosystem: Environmental > Terrestrial > Soil > Grasslands ... | reverse complement strand
TCGCAGATGGCGAGCTTGTTGTAGACCCAGCGCTCCGCCGGGTAGAGGCGATAGGCCTCCTCGTCGTCGGTCGGGATGACGACGTCCGCGGGACACACCACGCCCGCGAAGTACTGCATCCGCCAGGGGTCCTTCTCGACGATCGGCACGGGGGGTTCGCGCTCTCCCGCCCTCCATTTCGGCCGATCTGCGCCCAAACATTAGCGGCACCGGTGGAGCGTACCACCGTGAGCTTGACTACCACGTATCCACGCAGGGTCGCTTCTTCCCGCTGCGCGCCGGCCGCGGCGGCGCCGAGCGCAGCGCCGTCGTGATCCACGTCCGCGACTCCGCGGGATCGATCACGTCGTCGATCTCGAAGTAGGTGGCGTAGCTGACCGCCTTCCCGTGCTCGTACATGCGGGCCACCATCTCCGCGAAGAGCTGCTGGCGGGCCGCGGGGTCCTCGACCGCGGCGAGCTCCTTGCGGTAGCCGAGCTTGACGGCGCCCTCGAGCCCCATGCCGCCGAACTCGCCCGTCGGCCAGGCCACGGTGAACAGCGGCGCCTTGAAGCTGCCGCCCGCCATCGCCTGCGCGCCGAGGCCGTAGCCCTTGCGGAGGACGATCGTGAAGAACGGCACGGTCAGACTGGCGCCGACGACGAACAGGCGGCTCACGTGGCGGACCAGCGCCGTCTTCTCCGCCTCGGGCCCGACCATCATCCCCGGGGTGTCGCAGAGGAAGAGGAGCGGCAGATCGAAGGCGTCGCAGAGCTGCATGAAGCGCGCGGCCTTGTCCGCACCGTCGCGGTCGATCGCGCCGGCGAGGTGGCTCGGATCGTTCGCCACGACGCCGACCGGACGGCCGTCGAGGCGGACGAGCGCGGTCACCATGCCGAGGCCGAAGTGCCGGCGGAGCTCGAGCACCGAGCCGGCGTCGGCGAGCGTCCGGATGACGGCCCGGACGTCGTAGATGCGCAGCCGGTTCTCCGGGACGATCGCCCGCAGGCGGCGCTGGTCGGCGCACTCCCACGCCGCGAGCGGTCCCTGGAAGTAGCCGAGGTACTGCTTCGCCACCCGGACCGCCTCCGCCTCGTCGGCGACCGGCACGTCGACGACGCCGTTCGAGACCTGGACGGGCATCGGGCCCACCTCGTCGGGATGGAAGACGCCGAGCCCGCCGCCCTCGATCATCGCAGGCCCGCCCATGCCGATCGACGAGTTCGCGGTCGCGATGACGATGTCGCAGCAGCCGAGGAGCGCGGCGTTGCCGGCGAAGCAGCGGCCGGAGTTGATGCCAACCAGCGGCACGAGGCCGGAGAGGCGGCCCCAGTAGTTGAACGCCCAGCAGTCGAGGCCGGCGACGGTCGTGCCGTCGGTGTCGCCCGGCCGGCCGCCGCCGCCCTCGGTGAAGAAGACGACCGGCAGCCGCAGCTGCGAGGCCAGCTCGAAGAGGCGATCCTTCTTCCGGTGGTTCTGGATGCCCTGCGTGCCGGCGAGGACGGTATAGTCGTACGCCATCACGACGCAGCGCGAGCGTGGCTCGTCGAAGAGGTGGCCGTTCACCCGGCCGATCCCCGCGACCAGTCCGTCCGCGGGCGTCCGCTCGATCAGCTCCTCGACCGGCCGGCGCCGCCGCTGCGCCGCGATCACGAGCGGCCCGTACTCGACGAACGTGCCCGGGTCGCAGAGGTCGTCGACGTTCTCGCGTGCCGTTCGCTGGCCGGTGCGCCGGCGCCGGGCGACGGCGTCGGGTCGCGCCGCGTCGCGCGTCTGCGCGTGCCGCCGCTCGACCTCGGCGAGGTCGGGCCGGATGTGCGCCAGGTCCACCTGCCCGCCGTCGTCCGCCGCCGTCGCCTCGACGGCGCTCTCCTCCAGCACGACCAGCGGCGAGCCCTCGTACACGGTGTCGCCCGCCGCCGCGTGGAGGGCGCGGACGATGCCGCCCACCGGCGCGGCCACGACGTGCTCCATCTTCATCGCTTCCATGACGAGGAGCTGGGCGCCGGCGGGAACGGCGTCGCCCGGGGACACGTCGATCGCGACCACGGTGCCCTGCATCGGGGCGCGCACGACGATCGCGCCCTCCGGGACCACGGGCATCGACGTCTTGCCGTGCACGAGCACCGCGAGCGGGTCGCGCGGGTCGACGGTGGCGCCCGCGCGTCGCGGCGTGGCCGGGGCGGTCTCGGCGTGCCGGCGGGGATGCGCGGCGCCCTCGAGGAGCTCGGTCAGGTGCTCGTCAACGAAGCCAGTCGTGACTCGGTACGCTGCGAGGGCCGGGTGGCGCATGAGGTTCCGGAGGAAGCTCAGGTTCGTGGCCACGCCCTCCACCCGGAATTCGCAGAGCGCGCGGTACGCCTTCGCGACGGCGGCCGGGAAGTCGTCCGAAGCGCTGCGCGCGACGACCTTCGCGAGCAGCGAGTCGAAGCTCGGGCTCGGCCGGTAGCCGGCGTAGCCGGCCGTGTCGACCCGGACTCCGGGCCCCGTCGGCACGTCGAAGGCGGCGAGCAGGCCGGTGGACGGCCGGACGCTGCCGTCCGCGGCGAGCGTCTCCAGGTTGACCCGGACCTGCAGCGCGAAGCCGCGCGGTCGCCGGACGTCTTCTTGCCGGAGACCGAGCTCCGCGAGCGAGCATCCCCCGGCGAGCCGGAGCTGTGCCGCGACGAGGTCGACGCCGGTGAGCTCCTCCGTCACCGTGTGCTCGACCTGGAGCCGCGGGTTCGCCTCGATGAACGCGAACGAACCGGGGCGGTCGGCGTCGACGAGAAACTCGAACGTCCCGACGCTCGCCAAGCGGACCTCGGCCGCCATGCGCACCGCGGCGGCCGCGAGACGCTGCCGCACGTCGTCGCCGAGACCGGGTGCCGGTGCCACCTCGATCACCTTCTGGTGCCGGCGCTGGAGGCTGCAGTCGCGCTCGCCGAGCTGGCTCACCGTGCCCGTCCCGTCGCCCACCACCTGGACCTCGACGTGGCGCACCCGGGGCAGAAGCGCCTCGACGTAGAGCGCGTCGTTGCCGAACGCCGCCTGCGCCTCCGAGCGGCAGCGCGCCCACGCCTCCTCGAGCTCCTCGTGACGGCGGACGACGCGGAGGCCGCGCCCCCCGCCCCCCGCCACGGCCTTCACCATGACGGCCGTGCCAGGCGCGAGCGCGGCGAGGAACGCTCGCGCCTCGTCGAGGCTCACGGCCGCTCGCGTCCCGCGCGGCACCGGCACCCCGCAGCGCTCGGCGAGGGCCCGGGCGGCCGCCTTGTCGCCGAGGAGCGCGAGCGTCTCGGGTCTGGGGCCGACGAAGACGAGCCCCGACTCGGCGCAACGGCGCGCGAAGACCGCCTGCTCGCTCAGGAAGCCGTAGCCGGGATGGACGCCGTCGCATCCCGTGTCGCGTGCCGCCGCGAGGAGCTGCTCGACGTCGAGGTAGGCGCGCGGGCCGCTTCCCCTGAGCGCGCGCGCCGCGTCGACGTGGCGGCGGTGGAGGCTCGTCGCGTCGTCCTCGGCGAAGACGCCCACCGTCTGGATGCCGAGGTCGGCCGCCGCGCGCGCGATGCGTATGGCGATCTCACCCCGGTTGGCGATCAGCAGACGTGCGAGGCCCATCGGGAGCGGTTCTTACACCGGACGGCCGGCGCGGCGAAGGGTCCTTCGGGTGGCGCCGCGTTGACCCTCCCGGAGCCGGCGCGTACTACTCTCGCGATGGCGTGGACCGCGGCCGGCGCGATCGAGGCGGCGAAACGGGCGTTCTTCCGCTCCTTCTTCCGCCTGCTCGTCGCCTTCGTCGCGCTCGCCGAGTGGGTGTGCATCGCCTGGGTCCTGCTCAGCGTCGGGCTCCGCCCGCCGCGCGCGCTCCATGTCCTCGCGCCGCTCGCCATCTTCCAGCTGAACCGGCGGATCGTGATGCGGCGCCGATCCGATAGGCGGCGGGTGCTCGACGCGCTCGTACGCGTCTACGTCGCGTTCGCCTTCACCTCGATCTTCTGCACGCTCTTCCTCGGCCTTGCCGGCCTCGGCGCGCTCGCAGGCTGCATCGTTGTCCCGCTCTTCCCCGCGACACTCGGCGAGCCCATCGCGCGCGCCTACACCTGGCTCGTGGCCGCCGGCTTCGCCACCGTCGCCGGCCTCCTCGCCTACGGCTACGTCCTCGGCCCGCGCGAGCTCGCTGTTTCGCGCGTCGAGATCCCGGTGCGGGGCCTGCCGGAGCCGCTCGTCGGGCTCCGCATCGTGCACATCTCCGACCTGCACGTCGGCCAGCACCTCGACGTGGCCGAGCTCGCCGGGCACGTGCGGCGGGTGAACGCGCTCGAGCCCGACCTCGTGTGCGTCACCGGCGACCTCGTCGACCGGGCCGAGACCTGCGGCCTCGCCTTCCCGACCCTCGCCGGGCTCCGGGCGCGCCACGGCGTGCTCGTGACGCTCGGCAACCACGACTTCTACGCCGGGGCGGAGACGGTGACCGAGGCGCTCCGCCGGCTGACGCCGTTCACCGTGCTCCGGGACGGCGCCGTGCATCTCGATGTCGACGGCGCCCGCTTGACGGTCGTCGGCATCGACGACCTCGGCCGGGACTGGGCGCGCGGTGTGCTCGAGCACCCCGCGCTGCCGTCGCTCGCCGCCGCGGTCCCCGCAGGCAACCTGCTCATCGTCCTCTCGCACCGCCCCGACTGCTTCGCGCAGGCGGCGCGGCTCGGTGCGGCACTCATGCTCTCCGGCCACACCCACGGGGGCCAGCTCGCCCTCCCGGCCTGGCTCGGCCGCCGGGCGCGGAACCTGGCTCAGTTCATCAGCCGCTTCGACCGCGGCCTCTTTCGCGACGGCGACGCGACGCTCTACGTGAACCGCGGCCTCGGCTTCACGGGGCAGAAGGTCCGCCTCTTCACGCCGCGCGAGATCGCCTGCCTGGAGCTCAGGCCGGCTTGAGGCGGCGAAGCGGCTCGCTCTCGCGGCGACGACTCGTCAGCGTGACCCGACATGGGATATGTGACGGACATGACGTCCTTCACGCGAATGGTGGATGCCACGCCCGAAGACTACGGCATCATCGCTCGACACGCGCTCGGCTTCCAGCAAGGCCTGCCCGATCGGATTCTCCGCCACCTCGCCTTGCTCGCCGGTGACACGGGCGGGTACGCGGTCGACCGGCTCACCCACTCCCTGCAGACCGCGACGCGCGCGCACCGCGACGGCCGTGACGAGGAGTACGTGGTGTGCGCGCTCGTCCAGCCGTTCGTAACCGAGGAGAACCACTGGATCGTCAAGCAGCACGGCATCTTCCAGGGCTACTACTTCTTCCATCACATGGGGCTCGATCGGAACATGCGCGACCGCTACCGCGACCACCCGTACTGGCAGGCCTGCGCGGACTTCTGCGCCAGCTACGATCAGAACAGCTTCGATCCCCGCTACGACACGCTGCCTCTCGAGTTCTTCGAGCCCATGGTCCGGCGTGTATTCTCCTCGCCCAAGCGCTCGATCTACCTCTCGAGCGAGGAGCGGTAGCCGGCGTATAATTTCGCTAGCCCTCCGGTCCCAGCTTCCGCCCGCCGAGACAGTGCAGGCGCAGGCCTCCGGCACGGAGTCGAGGCGCTACTGAACCCGGAGGCCCGCACCCATCAGGTCGACGAAGTTGTCGCAGTAGAAGTGCTGCTTCGCGCGCTCGCCGAGCCCTGCCATGCTCTCCTCGAAGCGGCGGATCGGGTTCCGGCCGCCCTCGACGTGCGGGTAGTCGGAGGAGAAGAGACAGACCTCCTCGCCGGCCTGCTCGACGATCCAGCCGACGGGCTCGGTGGGATAGGGCGTGACGCGGATCTGCCGCTTCACGTACTCGCTCGGGCGGAGCTCGAGCTTGCGGAGCCGTTCCTCGCCCTTGCGGAACGCCTCGTGCGCGGTGTCGAGCTGCCGCATCCAGCTCGGCAGCCAGACGGCGCCCTGCTCGATGACGCCGAACCTGAGCCGCGGGAAGCGGTCGAGGATGCCATCGATGATGAGTGTCGCGACGGTCAGCATCGGGGGGAAGGGGATCGCCATGAAGTCGACCGAGCGGAAGTTCTCGGTGCCGCCGTGGAAGTCGGTGACGAGCGGGAGGCCGTTCTTGAAGTAGGTCGGGTCGATCAGCTTCCCGCCGCCGCCGACGTGGAAGAGGATCGGGAGACCCGCCTCCTCGGCCTGCGCCCAGACGGGAAAGAGGCCGGTGTGGCTCGGCGAATGGGTCGCCGGGCAGGCCGACGGCACGAGCAGCGCCTTCGCGCCGCCGGCGATCACCTCTGCCGCCATCGCGCGGGCCTGCTCGAACTCGGCGAGCGGCACGTAGCCAGTCGGCAGGAGCCGGCGGTCGACCGAGCAGAAGTCGAGCATCGCCCGGTTGTGGGCGCGGGCGACGCCGTAGACGAAGGCCGGGTCCGGCTTGTGCTCGGCCGCGCAGAGATAGTCGTTCAGGAACGTGTTGAAGACGAGCTGGCTCCGGAAGCCGAGGAGGTCGAGCGCGCGCGGGCGGTCGTCCTTGATGAACGACCCCATCGCGCTCCAGTTCTTGCGGAGCATGATCTCGTCCTCGGCCTTCGCCCGCTCGGCGGGATCGGCATGACGGCACCGGAGCTGGTCGATGTAAGTCTCCTCGCCCGGCTTGACCGCGGCGACGAAGAGCGGCGCGAGCCGGTCACGGAGGTCCGGGTCGGCGTAGGGCACGAGCCAGTCCGGGGTCTCCACCACGTGCGAGTCGGCGTCGTGCACGACGCGGCCTTCGGCGTACGGCATCGGCTCCTCCACCGGCGACAATACATGGGAACGCGCCGCGTGTGGTAGACCGAGCCCCGCATGGTCATCGGGATCGACCTCGGCGGCACGAAGATCGAGGGTGTGGTGCTCGGCGACGACCTGCATCCACTGGAGCGCCGCCGGCTGCCGACCGAACGCGAGCGCGGCTACGAGCACATCGTCGAGCGGGTGGCGGGGATGGTGGGAGCGCTGCGGGCTTCGGCACCGGGTTGCGACGTCGTCGGCATCGGGACGCCTGGCTCGCTCTCGGCACGCGACGGCACGCTCAAGAACTCGAACACCACGTGCCTCAACGGCCGGCCGCTGCAGGCCGATCTGGAACGCCGCCTCGGTCTGCGGGTGCTTCTCGAGAACGACGCCAACTGCTTCGCGCTCGCCGAGGCCCGAGCCGGGGCGGGGCAGGGGCGTGCGATGGTCTTCGGGGTGATCCTCGGCACCGGCGTCGGCGGCGGCATCGTGCACGAGGGCCGCATCTGGGTCGGGCCCCAGCACATCGCCGGCGAGTGGGGTCACCACGCGATCGATCCGTCCGGCCCGGCCTGCTACTGCGGCCAGCGCGGCTGCGTCGAGACGATGATCTCGGGGCCGGCGCTCGAAGCGGCGTACCGCGCGGCGGGCGGTCCGCCCGAGAGCGCGACCGAGGTCGCGGCCCGCGCGGCCGCCGGGGAGCCGCGCGCCGCGGCCGTCGTCGACCGCTATCTCGATCGCTTCGGCCGGGCGCTCGCCAACGTGATCAACATCCTCGACCCCGACGTGGTGGTGCTGGGCGGCGGCGTGTCCAGGCTCGAGACGCTCTACACGCGGGGGCGCGACGCGGTCGCGCGCTACGTCTTCAACGATGAGCTGCGGACGCCGATCGTGCCGAACCGGCTCGGCGATTCGGCCGGCGTCATCGGCGCGGCGCTGCTCGCCGCTCAGCGCAGCTCGTAGACCTCGTAGGTGATGACGTTGCCCGCGAGCACGCCCTTGGCGACCGCCTGGACGCGGTTGAGCCAGCCGTAGCGCTCGTTGCCCGTCTCGAACTGCACCGCCGCATAGACCGGCGCCTCGCCGCCGAGGCCCTTCGAGCCATCGACGCGGCCGCCGTAGTGCACGAGCACCACGGCGCCGTCGGGCGTCTCGAGGGTCACGCGCACGTCGAGCGTTCCGGTGCCGTCGGGCCCGAGGAGCAGCCAGTCGGCGGCCGCCGCGCTCTTCTGGCGGGCGGTGAAGCGCGGGCCCTCCCAGCGGTAGTCGACGATCTCGAAGATCACCCGCGTGCCCGCGGGCGTGTTCGGCAGCATGATCGGCGGGGCCAGAGTGGCGGTCGCCGTGGCGAAGGGGATGAGCTCGAGGGCCATGCCGGCTCCTTGCCATAGTGCTCGTATGCGTGCCAAGAACCCCCGTTGGCCGCCGCCACGACCCGCACGATCCGGACGAACGCCATCCGGATGGCGTTCGCCGAGCAGGGCGAAGGGCCGCCCGTCGTGCTCTGTCACGGCTTTCCGGAGCTCGCCTACTCGTGGCGTCACCAGCTGCCCGCCCTCGCCGCCGCCGGCTTCCGGGCAATCGCGCCCGACCAGCGCGGCTACGGGGGCACCGACTGCCCCGAGGCGGTGACGGACTACGACATCCACCACCTGACCGGCGACCTCGCCGGCCTCCTCGACGTCCTCGGCGTCGAGCGCGCGGTGTTCGTCGGCCACGACTGGGGCGGCACCGTCGCCTGGATGATGTCGCTCCTGCACCGCGAACGCGTGGCGGGCGTCATCGGCGTCAACACGCCGTACTTCCCGCGCCCCTCGGCTCCCCCCATCTCGCTCATGCGGATGATGTACGGCGAAAACTACTACATGGTGCACTTCCAGCAGCCGGGCATCGCCGATCGGGCGCTTGCCCGGGACGTCCGGCGGGTCTTCACGCGGATGATGCGCGCCGGGGTCCCTCAGGACGAGTTCCGGGAGACGGTCCGGCGGAAGGCGGGACCGGGGATGCACAACATGGTCGAGCTGATCGAGCACGACGCGTATGCCGGCCCACCTCTCCTCGCCGAGGCGGAGCTCCAGGTCTACGTCGACGCGTTCGAGCGGACGGGCTTCACCGGCGGGATCAACTGGTACCGGAACCTCGACCGCAACTGGGAGACGACGCCCGAGCTCGACGGCGCGCACATCGAGGTGCCCTCCCTGATGATCACGGCGGAGTGGGACCCGGTGCTCCGCCCGGAGCTGGCCGAGGCGATGCGCGGGCTCGTCCCCGACCTGGAGGTGGCCATGATCCGCGGCTGCGGCCACTGGACCCCGCAGGAGAAGCCGGCCGAGCTGAATCGAATCATGGTCGACTGGTTGACGCGTCGCTCGAGGCGCGGCGCCCCGGCGGCGCTCTTCTCATGACCGCGGAGCCTGCGCTATAAGGCGTCGCTCGGTCGTTGGGAGAAAGGAGAGACCTTCCATGCGTCTGATTGCCGCGCTCGTGATCGGGGTCGCCGTGGTTGTGGCTGGCAGAGTGGCGGCCGTCCACTTCGACGAATTCGGCGTCGTCCCGAAGGACAAGGCCACCGCGAAGTGCGAGTTCAAGGCCGCGGCGCAGGTCGTGAAGGCCAGCAAGAAGATCGCCGCGTGCCACGTCAAGCGCGCGCTCTTGCTCGGCAAGCTCGACGAAGCCGCCGAGGAGACCTGCGAGACGAGCGTGGCGGCCGCCTACGACGCGAAGGTCCACGGCGCCACGTGTCCCGCGTGCTTCAGCAACCTCAAGGGCAGCACGCTGGTGACCATCGTCGACAGCCAGAGCGGCGCGGTGTACTGCAGCGGCTCGACGGCCTTCGGCACCGACGACGGCAGCGCGAAGATACCTCCGGACAAAGCCACCGCGAAGTGCGAGAACAAGGTGGCCACCAAGCTCGCGAAGCTCGTCGGCGCCATCACCGCCTGCCACGTGAAGGCCGCGAAGGTGGCGTTCAAGACCAAGATCACCACGGATCAGAACACCGACCAGTCCTGCGAGGACGCGGCCAAAGCGGCGTTCACCAAGACCAGCACCACCGGCTGCACCTGTGTGAAGCTGACCGATATCGCGAACGGCACGGAGGCACTGCTCGACGTGAGCAACGAAGCCATCTTCTGCGCCTCCCCGAGCGGCGCATTCGTCGACGGCACCCCCGGCTGAACGGCGGTCCGGGCGGCGTGCCTAGCGTCGCCGTCCGGGGCCGAGCGCGGTGAGGAACATCACACTCTTGCCCGCCGCGTGGGGCGAGAAGAACGCCGTCACGTCGTCATCGAAGAAGGTGAGCCCGGTCGCCCCGAGGCGAAGCGCGTAGGCGGCGAGGTAGGCCTTCCCGCCCTCGATCGCCGCCTCGAGCTGGGCGGCGCGGTAGCCGCGGTTGCCGAAGCGGTCGAGCGCCCGGTCGAGGTCGGCGAGCCAGTACAGGTCGAGCGCGGCCTCGGCGCCGAGGCTCTGCCCGAGGTCGAGGAAGCCCGCCTCGCGCCGGAAGCTGCCCGCCCGCAGGGGCACCAGTGCGTCTCGCTCGCGGTCGAAGACGTACGTGCCCGACGGGAGTCCCTCGGCGGCGTTGACAATCAGATAGGGGTCGGTGAGCGCTGCGCCCGGCGCGGTGAAGTCGCCTGGAACACCGCGCGTGATGGCTCGCACGATCGCCGAGAGCTGGTCGAAGCGGAGCGGCTCGGGGCTGAAGTCGCGCATCGACCCACGGCGACGGATCACGGTCTCGATCGGCTCGGGGACAGCGTCCGCGTCGAGCGGCGCCAGTGACACGGCCGATTCGGCGGGCG
>Ga0209157_1004412_pt1 | contig 10519 bp, 9 predicted proteins | sample GraSoiAngelo_135_FD_185892 | JGI IMG/M metagenome (GOLD analysis project Ga0209157, IMG submission 185892) | Grasslands soil microbial communities from the Angelo Coastal Reserve, California, USA - 14_0929_05_40cm (SPAdes) (version 2) | ecosystem: Environmental > Terrestrial > Soil > Grasslands ... | reverse complement strand
CCACTGCGTGTCTTGGATAGCGCCGCGCGCGACATCGATCTTGCGCGGATCGAAGTCGATCCCAAGCACGCGGCGCGTCGGCGACGCCTCCCGCAGGACGCAGGCGAAGAGCCCGTGGCCGCACCCCAGATCGACGATGAAGCCCTTGTTGGGCACGTACCGCTCGACCACCGCGAGGTCCGAAAGGAAGGCCCGGCCATGGATAAAGAGCCGCGCGCCGATCGGTGCGTGGCGGTATCGGTCGAGCGCGCGGCCGAGCGAGCCAGTCGCGGTGCTGCCCGGCATTTAGTGGACCCGCCAGACGACGCAGTCGCGTCCGAGCGCCTCCTGCAGCAGCGGGTCGATGAGCAGCTCGAGGTCGTCCTCGCGCGGACCGACGAGCGAGTCGGTCCGCCGAAGCTCGTCGTCCACGTAGCCCGGATGCGCGCCGATCTCGCCGATCCCAGGAAGCGTCGCCAGGAGGGCGACAGCGGTCGCATCGAGGCGCGGCCGCCGCGTCGTGAGGTCGACGTACCAGGCGTTCCCGGGCACGCGGCGGTACGCGAGCTCCGAGACGATCGTCGAGACGTGCAGCACCGCGGTCTTCAGCGACGCGGTCGGCCGCGGTGTGCGCGCCCGTCGCACCCAGCGCGCGCCGAGCTCACGTGCGAGAACGCCGACGACGCGCGCGACCGGCGGCATGAGATGCACATGTCGGTGCGAATCCCAGGCGAGAGCGGGCACGCCCCAGGACCGAGCGCGCTCGACCTGCGCCCGCACCTCCGCGGCGATCTCGGATGAACGGATGCCGCGCGTGAACAGGCGCTTCGTGAGCTCGCCGAGCCGAAGGAAGCGCCCATCGCTGTCTACCAGGGTGGGTACGCGCTTGGGGTCGCTCACCGGCCGCCCACCGACGAAGTCGAGATGAAGGCCGATCTCGAGGTCGCGCTCCCGGCGTGCGAGCGCCGCACCCTCCTCGGACGCGGGGAACGTCACGAGGAGACTCGTCGAGCGGACGATGCCCTCGCGATGCGCCTGCAGGATGCCGCGCGTGACGCCCGCGGAGAGGCCGAGGTCGTCCGCGGTGACGACGAGCGTCATCGATAGCGCCTGAACATCTCGTTGAGCCGGATGCGGAAGAGGTCTCCCATCATCCGCGGCGTTTCTCGCAAGAACGAGATGCTCGTCACCCGGTCCTGGATGAGTGTGAACGGGATCTCGCGCACTCGGAAGCCAGCGCGGCGCGCGAGGAAGAGCACCTCCGCATCGAATGTGAAGCCATCAAGACGCGAACGGCGGAAGAGGTCCTTCGCCGCTTCCGCGGTGTACATCTTGCCGCCGCACTGCGTGTCTTTGACGTCGACGGGGAGCACGATGTGGACGCAGCGGCGGTAGACGACGCCGAGAAGGCTCCGCCACCACGGCCGCCTCACCACGGAGCCTGGCACGTACCGAGACGCGACCGCGATATCGGCACCGTCGTTGAGCGCGCGAAGGAGGCGGTCGAGGATGTCGACCGGGATGTTGAGATCCGCGTCGATGAACGCGATCGGATCGCCCTTCGCTGCCATGACGCCCGCGCGGACCGCACCGCCCTTGCCGCGATGCTCGAGGCCGAGGTAGCGGTACTCGAGATGTCCACGCGGAAGCGACTGCACCGTGTCGGCGAACGCGCGTGGCGTCGCGTCGGACGAACCGTCGTCGACCACGATGATCTCGCCTGGCAGTCCACGCGCTACAAAGAACTCCGCGCATGCGGCGAGGCTCGCCGGTAACCGGCGAGCCTCGTTATAGGCGGGCAGGATGAGACTAAGCACGCACGAACGACGAGGGGTTCACCCCCGAGGAGTGAGCACCACCAGCCATGAGCGTGTCTCTCGGCGCCAGCCGAGAGATTGAGCGAGAGAGGATCGGCTACCCGCGGGGCGGGCCGCCGCGGCGGAAGCCTCCCCCGCCACCGCCGCCGGGACCGCGGCGGAATCCGCCGCCACGATCGCCGCCTTCGCGGTCCTGATAGCGCGAGCGCTCCGCGCGTTGACGCTCCTCGTAGCTGTTGCCGTTCTCCTCGCTCACCGCACGGATCGAGAGATTCACGCGACCCTGACGGTCGACCTCGGCGATCTTCACCTTCACGGCGTCGCCGATGTTCACGACGTCCTCAACGCGATTGACCCGTTCGGGCGAGAGCTCCGAAACGCGCACCAGGCCTTCCTTGCCGGGCAGGTACTCGACGAACGCGCCGATGCTCATGATCCGCGTGACCTTACCGTCGTAGACCTCGCCGACCTCCGGCTCCTTGGTCATTCCCATGATCATCGCCTTGGCCCTCTCGCGGCCGTCTGCCTTCGCGCCGGTAATGCGGACCGTTCCGTCGTCCTCGAGCTCGATCGCGGTGCCCGTCTCCGATTGGATCGAGCGGATCATCTTGCCGCCGGGGCCGATGACCTCGCGGATCTTGTCGGGGTGGATCTTGATCGTCTCGATGCGCGGTGCGAACTTCGAAAGCTCGCTGCGCGGACGATCGATGACCTTTTTCATCGCGTCGAGGATGAAGAGGCGCGCTTCCCTGGCCTGCATGAATGCCTCGCGCATGATCTGGAGCGAGATGCCCTTGATCTTGATGTCCATCTGCAGGGCCGTGACGCCCTTCGCGGAGCCGCAGATCTTGAAGTCCATGTCACCGTAGTGGTCTTCGAGACCCTGGATGTCGGTGAGCACGGTGTGCTTCCCGTCCGAGGTGACAAGTCCCATCGCGATGCCCGCGATCATCTCGCGGATCGGAACGCCGGCGTCCATGAGCGCGAGCGTCGAACCGCACGTCGACGCCATCGACGACGAGCCGTTCGACTCGAGCGTCTCGCTCACGACGCGGATCGTGTACGGGAACTGCTCCTTCGTTGGAAGGACGGGCGTGATCGCTCGCTCCGCGAGCGCGCCGTGGCCGATCTCGCGCCGGCCCGCGCCGCGCATCATGCGCACCTCGCCGACCGAATACGGGGGGAAGTTGTAGTGGTGCATGTAGCGCTTGGTGTCGACGGGCGAGAGCGTGTCGATGATCTGCTCATCACCGGTCGGACCGAGTGTGGCGATGGACAGCACCTGTGTCTGTCCACGCGTGAAGAGCCCGGAGCCATGCGTGCGTGGCAGGACGCCCACTTCGATCGACAGGGGGCGGATGGTCTTCGTGTCGCGGCCGTCCGGTCGGAGGTTCTCCTCGGCGACCGCGCGGCGGAATTCCTCCTCGAGGATCTCCTCGTAGATCGCGGTCACCTCGTCGGCCGCGATGGCCGCGCCTTCCGGCGCGAATCCGACGATAGCCTCGTTCTTCAGCTCTTCGAGACCTGTCTCGCGCTGTGCCTTGTCCGGATTGCGGAGCTTCGCGCGCAGGCGCTCCTTGAGGAACGCGACGACCGGGGCGAGCTTGTTCGCGTCGGGCCTGATCGCGGCGAAGATCATCTTCGGCTTACCCGCTTGGCGCCGCAGATCCTCCTGCGCGTCGCAGATCGCCTTGATACCCTCCTGCGCGAGCGCGAGGGCCTCGACGAGCGTGTCCTCGGTCACCTCGTTCGCACCGGCCTCGATCATCATCACCGAGTCGCGCGTCCCCGCGACGACGAGGTCGAGATCGCTCTCCTCGAGCTGCTGGATCGTCGGATTGAGCGTGAGCTTGCCGTCGACGGTCCCGACGCGGACGCAGCCGATCGGACCCTCAAATGGTGCGTTCGAGATGTGCAGCGCGGCCGACGCGGCGTTCACCGCGAGGATGTCGTACTCATTCTCCTGGTCGGCCGACCACGCCGAGACGATGATCTGGACATCGTTCTTGAAACCCTTCGGCCACAGCGGCCGGATCGGGCGGTCGACAAGGCGCGCGGTGAGGATGCCTTCCTCTGAGGGACGGCCCTCGCGCCGAGGGAACGAGCCGGGGATCTTGCCTGCGGCGTAGAGGCGCTCCTCGAAGTCGACGGTGAGCGGGAAGAAGTCGATGCCGAGCCGTGTGGTCTTCGCGACGGTCGCCGCCGCGAACACGACGGTGTCGCCGTACTGGACGGTGACCGCGCCGCCGGCCTGCTTCGCGAACTTGCCGGTCTCGAACCTTAGCGGTCTACCGTTGATCGACGCCTGTGCTTGGGATATCGCCATGAATGTTCTGTTGTGGGTGCGCGCCGACTCCTACCGTCGCAGACCCAGACGCCCGAGGACCGCTTGGTAGCGCTCCGGGCTCTTCTGGTGCAGATACGCGAGCAGCCGTCGCCGCTGTCCGACCATCATGAGCAAGCCGCGCCGGCTCGAGTTGTCGTGTCGGGCCGTTCGGAGATGCTCGGTGAGGTGCTTGATGCGCTCGGTGAGGAGTGCGATCTGGACTTCAGGAGAACCGCTGTCTTTGTCGTCGCGGCGGTACGCCGCGATCAGGTCATGCTTCTCTGTAGTCTTCGCGGACGGCACCCACTGTCCTTTCTCTGATCTTTTAGATCTCGTTATTCATCGAGAATTGTACCGGAAATGAAGTCTTCACTCGACACGACCCTTCGGACGCTTCCCCAGCGACCTGGCGTGTACCTCTTCCGCGACAGACGTGAGTCCGCGCTCTACGTCGGCCGTGCGGCACAGCTCCGCCGCCGCGTCCGCAGCTACTGGGGACCGCTCGATGACCGTCCACACTTGCGCGCGATGGTGCGCCGGGTGCGCGACGTCGAGGTCACGGTTTGCAAGACCGAGCACGCCGCCGCGTTCATCGAGCGCGACCTCATCGCGCGGCTCGATCCGCCGTACAACCGCAGCTACGGCGTCGAGAGCGAGGTCTACATCCGCCTGCGACCGGACGGGGCGCTGCACGTCGTGCACGACACGCTCGACGTTGGAGCGTGTCATTTTGGCCCCTACCTCGGTGGCCGCGCGGTCCGCGATGCCGCTACCGCGCTGCGCATGCTCTACCCGCTCGATCCCCAGGCGCGTGCCGTCGCAGCAGCGCGTGGCGCAGAGACGCTCGATGACAGCACGGTCCGTGGCTGGCTTGTCGGGCTGCTCGAGGGCGACCCGAACGAGCTCGCTGTGGCGACCGAGCGTCTCATCGGCATGCGCGACGCGGCGAGCGCACGCCTCGCGTACGAGTTCGCCGCCGAGGTGCAGACGCGGGTCGCGTCGTTGGCATGGATCGTCGACGCGCCATACGTGTCACGCGGCCGCCGTGTCGCAAGCTGACGACGCGCCGGGCAGGGCGCAGCTCAACGCGCGCATGGTCGATCGGATGAAGGAGAGCGGCGCCATACGCTCACCCCAGATCGAGGCCGCCTTCCGCGCGACACCACGGCACCTGTTCTTGCCCGGAGTCGGCCACGATCTCGTGTACAGCGGTCAGGCGCTGATCACTCGCTCCGATCCGGAGAAGGGACCGACAAGTTCATCGAGCGAGGTCTTCATCATGGGTCCGATGCTCGAGGCCCTCGCGATCGAGGAGGGTCAGCGGATCCTCGAGATCGGCGTCGGCACTGGCTACAACGCGGCGCTCCTCGAGCGTCTCGTCGGCGCCGCGGGGACGGTTGTCAGCATCGACGTCCAAGCCGATGTCGCTGAGGAGGCGCGCGAACATCTCGCGAGCGCTGGCCACTCGCGAGTGCGGGTCATCGCTGGCGACGGCTACGCCGGATACGCCGCGCTTGCGCCGTACGACCGCATCATCGCGACGGCGAGCGTGCGCGATGTCCCCGTCGCCTGGCGCGATCAACTGCGCGAGGGCGGTCTCCTCGTCGTGCCGATGCGCTTTCGCGCGGGTTCGCAGATGGTCGTGGCCTTCAAGCGTGCCGGGGACCGGCTGGATTCGGTTGGCGTCGTCTCCGGCGGCTTCATGCCCCTCCGGACCGAGCACGCGACGCTCGAGCGACCCCTGACGTTCGGCGGCGACTGGGAGCTGACGCTCGATGCGCCGCGCGAGGGCGACGGCAAGTTGCTCGAAGAGCTTCTCAAGAGCGAGCCGAGGATCGAGCCATTCCGCGCGTATCCCTGGCAGGTGACGTTCTCACTCATCGGCCTCGTCGAGCCCGACTGGATCGTCGTCCGTCAGAAGCAGCGCCCGACGACGTGGTGGGGACTTCTCGATCGCCCGTCGCGAAGCGTCGCGCTGCTGTGGCCGATGCCACTACCGCTTGCATCGCCACGATCGAGTCTTCTGATCTACGGCGGCTCGGGCGCGCGGGATCGTCTTGTGGCGCGCATCGACGAGCTGGCCGACGTGAAGGTGGAGGGCCTCCGCGTGCGCGCCGCACCCGCCCATGCTCCGCACCTGAGCACCGACATCGTGTTCGAAGGAAAGAACTTCAGTTACGCGATCGACTGGCGGGAGGCTACCGCGGGTTAGCGAAGGGCGTCTCGCGTCTGCTCGACGTCTCGCGCGATCTGCGCCGCGAGCTCGGTCGCGCTCGCGAAACGCAGCTCGTCGCGCAGACGCCGCACGAATTCACAACGCACGCGATCGCCGTAGATCTCGCCGCTCCAGTCGAGGAGATATGCCTCGAGCATCCTCTCGCCGCCGCCGAACGTCGGACGCACGCCGAGGCTCGCCGCGGCTTTCACGCGCTTTCCCTCGACCTCGGCCCACACGGCGTAGATCCCGTCACGCGGCAGGAGACGATTCGGCGCGACGCCGAGGTTCATCGTCGGGAATCCAAGGGCGCGCCCGCGCTTGCTGCCGTGCTCGACGACGCCGGTGACCGCATATGGCCAGCCCAGCAGACGCCCGGCGTTCTCGACGTCTCCCGCGAGGAGCGCGTTGCGAATGCCGGTCGAGCTCACGACCTGTCCATCGAGCGTCACGGGCTTCGCGAGATCGCAGACGAACCCGTGCGTCTTCCCGAGCTCCGCGAGCCGGCGCACATCGCCGGCGCGATCGCGACCGAACTGGAAGTCTTCACCGACGCAGACGCGCCGCAGGTCCCCCGCCCCGACGAGACGCTCGACGAATTCCTCCGGTGTGAGCGCTGCGAACTCGGGCGTGAACGTGAAGACAACGATGTGCTGGGCTCCGAACCGCTCGAGCGCGGTGCAGCGCTCGTCAATATCCGACAGCGCCGATGGCGGCGCGCCGGGCGCGAGGACCTCGATCGGCAGCGGGTCGAACGTCGCGGCGACCGGCGTCGCGCCTTCGTTGCGAGCGCGGCGTGCGGCATCGCGCATGAGCGTCTGGTGTCCGATGTGGACGCCATCGAAGACGCCGATCGCCAGATGCAGCGGACCCTTCGGCCAGCCCGCGAAGTCCCGCGAGACGCTCACGCGATGAGGTTAGGGACTACTCGAGCGCAGGCGTCGGCTCCGCGATCGCCTCGGGTTGGGTCTGCGGCGCGACGAGGACTGGCGCTGGCTCCGCAGGCACTGGCGGCGCGACGAGGACTCGTCGCTCGCGACGCCGCCGTACGCGCACGCTCGCGTGCGCCTCACGCAAGAGGAACGGCACGGGCGTCGCGACCGCGAGGATGTAGCCGAGGTAGTTTCCCTGGAAGTACCGGCCGAAGAAGAGGAACGCGAGGAGCGTGATCGCGTAGCCCGTGAGGAGGTTCGCGATCGTCGGATCGCGCCAGATCCTGCGGAACCACCAGAGCGCGACAGGCACGGCGACGGCGATCTCGATCGCCGCGAACGGGAAGTCCGCCTGCCGGTACTCGATGATCCCGAGCCACAAGAGGAGCGCCGAGAAGCCCATGCCGCTGATCGGGTACGTCCATGCCGCCCCGCCGGCGTTGTACCGAACGACGTCGTCGTAGAAGGCGGCGAAATCGTTGACGAGGAACGGCACGAACGTGACCGCGAGCAAGACGCTCGCGGGCACGAGGGGGCGCAACGCCGCGATCGCATCGCGGATCGACTTCGGCTTGCGCGTCGCGACGAGCCACACCGCGAGGAACGGCAAGAAGAACAGCGCGTGCAGCTTCGCGGCAGCCGCGGCCGCGATCGCGAGCGATCCGAGCGATCGGTGTTCGCGTTGCAGCAGAGCGATCCCCGCGAACAGGAACGCGAGCACGAAGAAGTCATTCCGTCCTTCGACGACGAATGGGAAGAGCTGCGGGTTGAGTGCGACCAGCGCGACGAGCGCGAGCCTGTGCTCGGGCCGCTTCACGAGCAGCGGCAGGATCGCGAGCGTCGCGATGAACGCGGGGAGGTAGAGGTAGCGCTCATCCCAGGTGATGCTGAAGTGGTCGAAGACCCACACGAACGGCACGGTGATAAGGAAGAGCGATGGGAAGTACGTGAGGTGGTAGAGCGCCGGGTTGTTCACCATGGGCCAGTTCACCAGTGGCGTGTCGAGGTAGTCCGCGACGTAGGGGTTCTGTCCGCTGAGGAGCTTGCGCGCGGCCCACTCGACCATGAGCGCGCCGTCGTGGATGTACGTGTACGCGCGTCCGGTCTCTCGGAGCACGATCGATGCGATCGTCGGCGCGACGACGAATGAGGCGACGATCGCCCCGAGATGCAGCGCGCGTTGCCGCGTCGTGAACGCGGAGCCCGACCGTAGGTCGCGCAGCGCGTAGAGCACCGCACCCACGCCGCAGGCGATCAGGAAGACCGCGTCCCAACCCTGTGGGAACAGCCGCCAGAGCGGCAGGTCGCGCGTGTCTGCGACCGTCGTGTGGTTCGCGAAGAGCAGCAGCCAGTTGAACACGCCGACCGCGAACACGAGGCGCGCGTCCAGCGAAAGTCCTCGCCACGATCCGAGCGCCGCACGGGCGGCACGCTCGATCCCCCTTGCGATCATGAGACCGCCTCTCCACTGACGAGCATATCGGCGGGTTCGCGCATGTAGCGGTCGTTCAACACGAGGAGCTCGTCGCTCGGCTCGCGCAGTCGCGCGAGCGCGGTATCGCGGCCTTCGCGACGCAGCGTCTCGATGGGGACCGCGTCTCGCGCCTCCATCGCGCCGACCGCCAGACGCCGCAGCGACGCGAGATGCGCCGCCGACGACGAAGCTCGCCCGATGTCCCGCGCGAGGGAGCGGACATAGGTACCCGACGAGCACACGACGAGCAGCCGCATCTCCGACTGCGGTGACCAGTCGGTCATGTCGAGCCGAGAGACCTGCACCTTGCGCGCCGCGAGATCGAGTTGCTCGCCTGCGCGTGCCCTCGCGTAGGCTGGACGACCGCCGACTTTCACCGCCGCATATGCGGGCGGTCGTTGCTCGATGACACCGCGAAATGACGCGAGCGCATGCTCGACCGCATCGCGACTCGGCGGGGGCGCCACGCGGGTCATCTTGCCTTCGCGGTCGTCCGTCTCCGTCTCATGTCCGAAACGGACCACGGCGACGTACACCTTCATCGCGGTGTGAAGACGATCCGTGAACTTCGTCGCTGTGCCGACGAGAACGGGAAGGACCCCGGTGGCCATCGGATCGAGCGTGCCGCCGTGACCGGTGCGGCGCACGCCGACGACCGCCCGCGCGACGGCAACGACGTCGAACGACGTCCACCCCGCGGGCTTGTCGACACTGAGAACGCCCGATACCGGGCGTTCTTGTGTCTCCCCGCTCAAAGCCTCGTTGTCACTCGCGAGGTGGACTCGCTCGTCGCGAATGAATCGCTCCTCGCTCGACCCGGTCTCGGACGCTCCTCGCTCGACTCAGCTCCGGACTGCGGCGCCCGCCAACGATTCTCGGGCCGCGTTGAGGATCTCGTCGCGAACGCGTCCGAGCGGGCCCTTCACGAGAGCGCCGGCGGCTCGCACGTGCCCGCCTCCGCCCCAGCGCGACATGAGCGCCTGCGCATCGACTGCCGGCGCCCACTGCGAAGTACGGCATGAGACCTTCACGACGCCGTCCTGCTCGTTGAAGAGGAGCGCCACGCGCATGCCACTCGAACGTGCGAGCTGCTCGACGAGTCCGCTCACGTCCTCATCGCGCGCGTCGGACTCGCGGAAGTCAGCGGTACCGATCTCCGTCCACACGAGGCGTCCGTCCATCTCGCGCCGCATGCGCGCGAACGCGAGCCCCCAGAGCTTCAGCGATTCGAACCGCTTGTTGCGATAGATGTTGTAGGTGATCGCCTGGAGATCTGCCCCTGCCTCACGCAGCATCCCCGCGCGGTCGAGCGCGCGGCGGTCCGTCGACGGGAACTGGAACGACCCCGTATCCGTCATGATCCCGACGAGCGCAGCGGTCGCCATCTCGGACGTCCAGCGCGCGCCGAGCGCATCGATGACCCGTGAGACGAGCTCGGCCGACGCGGCCGAAGAAACGTCGACGCAGTTCGTCGCCGCGAAGTGATCGTTCGAGGCGTGGTGATCGATGTTCAGCGTGCGCGGTCCGCTCGGCAGCGTGAACTTCGCGCGGTCGATCGAGCCGAAGTCGACGGTCACGACGAGGTCCACGTCCCGCGCGGGCGGCTCCGTCGTGAAGCGCTCGGTGCCGGCGAGGAAACGATAGTTCTCGGGCACGGGATCCGCGCAGTGCAGCGTCACGCGCTTCCCCATCCCCTCGAGCGCCAGTCCAAGCGCGATCGCGGATCCGATGGTGTCGGGGTCGGGATCGCGATGTGAGACGATCGCGACGGACTTC
>Ga0209157_1004407_pt1 | contig 10523 bp, 8 predicted proteins | sample GraSoiAngelo_135_FD_185892 | JGI IMG/M metagenome (GOLD analysis project Ga0209157, IMG submission 185892) | Grasslands soil microbial communities from the Angelo Coastal Reserve, California, USA - 14_0929_05_40cm (SPAdes) (version 2) | ecosystem: Environmental > Terrestrial > Soil > Grasslands ... | reverse complement strand
CACCAGTGCCGGCACAGCGTACGTCGGAATGTACCAGGCCGCACCCAGCGGCGCGCTGGCGACGTTGAGGCGTATCCCCTGAGTAAGCGCGTTCAGCAGGTCGACGAATCCCTCAATGTTAAAGATCCATACAAGGGGTATGGCATAGCTTGCACGGGCGCGCAGCGCTGCAATAGAGACCAGCGCCAGCACCGCCGCGATGAGATCTCCGTAAGCGACCTGATTGGCAAACGCCCGCGGCACTCCGGGGCCGACGACGGCGCTGACGAGCAACGTCATGCCCAGGACGCGGGTGGCGTGGTGCAGCAGCAATGGCTGCAGCGCCGCACTCAGCGGCATGGTCGCAAGGCGCGGCGCAACATACCACCGCGCGACAAGAACATACACAAGAAGACTTCCCACGAACTGCAGACCGAAGATCTCGAAGTTCCCCATTCCAATCCCCCTTTCAGACCGCACTCAACAGGTTTCGGGCGGCGTCGCAGTCAATTGGCATTAGGGTCGTGCCTCCGTCATCTTTCTCGCGCAGCTTTGTCTTCCTTTGGTTCGTCGCGTTCCTAGCCTACTTCAGCTTTCAACTCACGACAGGAAGTCTTCCTCTCTTCGCGCTCGCGCTGGGTGCCGATGACGCGGCGATCGGACTTTTGACCGGGATCATTGCCCTGGCTTCTTTAGTGTCCCGCCCGTGGGTGGGGTGGTGGCTGGATCGCGGCGGGGCGCGCTGGGGGATGCTGGCCGCGGGTTGCCTCTACACCCTCTCTGCCGCCGGGTTCTGGGCGGCGCGCACGGTCCCCGCGCTCATCGGATTCCGTGTGCTTTCGGGACTCGCCATCGCCTTGTCATCTACCTCGGCGCAGGTACTCGCCATCGCGATGGCGCCGGAACGGCGGCGAGGTGAAGCGCTCAGCCTGCTCGGCCTGGCGAACAGCATCGGCCAGGGCGTCGGACCTGCGGCGGGCATCGCCGTGGCTGCCGCGGCGGGCTACCCGAGTCTGTTCGCAACGACGGGAATCATTGCCGCGTGCGCCACCGGCCTCGCTCTCACGCTTATACATCGCATACCGCACGCATCGCGACGGGGCCCCAACCGGCTGATCCATCCCGCTGTCTTCGTGCCCGGGACTGTCCTCGTCGCCGCGATGGCGACGTTCGGTCTGAACTTCGCATTGCTTGCCATCCACGCAAGCCGGCGTGGGCTCGCCAACCCGGGGTGGGTCTTCGCCGCCTTTGCGGTGGGTCAGGTGGTCATGCAGACAGTCCTGCGGCGAGTATCCGACCGGTTCGGGCGTCACGCGGCCATCGGGCCAGGGTTGGCGCTGATCGCACTCGGGACGTGGGTCACGGCAGCCGTGCCGGGGTGGTGGTTGCTTCTCGGTGGATTCCTGACCGGCGCTGGGCAGGGGATAGTTCAGCCGGCGATCTATGCGTGGGGCTCTGACCTCGTCGCCGCCCACGAACATGGCAGCGCGATGGGCACCCTCGGCGTGTTTTTGGAAATCGGTATCGCGGTGGGTGCCATCGGCGGCGGTGTGGCGGGGCGGGCGTTTGGTCTCGGCACGACGTATCTGCTCGCCGGCAGCATCGCCGGAACAGCGGCGGTCGCCCTGCGATGGGTGAACCGTCTACCGCGAAAGCAATCAGGGCAAAACTCATGAGCGCTGCAGCGCCGGTGATGCCGATTTGGGAACCTCGTCGCCGACGAATCCGTATGGAAACAACGGGTGCTGCTGCGCCCGTAGGAGGGAAGACTTCATGCAGAGTGCACGAGTCATCGCCCTGACGCTCGTCCTGAGCCTGGCGACCTCTTCGTGGTTGCTGGCCGCGCCTGCGGCAGCCAAGCCGGCGAAACCCGCCAAGGTCAAGAACTATAAGGCTGGCGAGTTGTTCTGCCCCGCGGGGGTGCTGGTCTTTGGCAACATCGTCGTCCAGTCGGGTCGCTGCTACGTGCTCTTTGTGCTGCGCGAAAGCCGTGGCACGTTCCTGGCATTCGCGGCGCCTGACGCGAAGATTCCGCCGGGCCAGCTGGTCCGGCTGCACACCCCGGCCGGTGCCAAACTGAGGGGACGCATCTTCTACCTGGTGCCGATGCGGACGACCGCAGCCTTCGTGCCGATGGATGCAGTGATGCTGGTCGCGGTCCGGGCTGACGACTTCGGACCGCAGCTGTCGCTGACCATCGTGGGCACACCATCGCCCAACCTGACCGTGATCTTCAATGTGAGATTGTAAGTGTACGTGGGGGCCGGTGAACGCTCATTTCAACCGCAGTCCCGCCAGCAGCTTCTGTGGCGTGATCGGTAGGGAGGAGATGCGCACGCCGGTGGCGTCGGCGACAGCGTTGGCGATGGCCGCTCCACCGGGGATCACCGGAGGTTCTCCGACCCCCTTGGCGCCAAACGGTCCGGAATCCGAGGGCACCTGGACCATGATGGTCTCCGTCTGCGGGACATCCACCGCCCTCGGCAGCGGGTAGTCTGCGAATGTGCTGTGCAGCAAGTTTCCCTGCTCATCGTACGCCATTGCCTCCAGCAACCCCCATCCCAGACCCTGCGCGGCGCCCCCGCGCATCTGGCCATCGACCGCAGCCGGGTTGATGGGAAATCCCACGTCTTGAATCACCACGTAGTCGAGCACTTGCACGTGCCCGGTCTCCTCGTCCACGCGCACCTTGGCCAAGTGCGCGGCGAATCCGGGAGATGACTTCGGGGATGGAATCGAGCCGTTGCCGAAGACGGGCGCGTACCGGGCGCCAAACGCCATACTCTTCTTGAGAATGTCACCAAGCGGCAGCGCGCGCTGCGGCGTCCCCTTCACGCGCACGAAGCCGTCCACGATCTCCAGGTCCTCGGCGCGCGCCTCCATCTCGGAGGCGGCGATCGTTAGCACCTGCTTCCGCGCATCCTCGGCCGCGAGTTTCACCGCCGTGCCGACGGTATATGTCGTCTTGCTACCCCCCGACATCCCGGCATAGGGCGCGTGGTCGGTGTCTGCCGTCACGACGCGGATCAGGCTCGGGTCCACACCCAGCACCTCCGCCGCGATCAGCCGCAGCGAGGTGGCCACGCCGGTGATATCCACCGCGCCCACAATGACGTGAAACGTTCCATCGGTGTTCGCCCGCACGCACGCCGCGGCCGACTCCACCCCGCCGGGCCAGCCGCCGATGGCCACGCCGTATCCGATGCCGTCGCCCTTGACCCGGTCCTTCCACTTCGGGTGGTCGTGCAGCACCTGGAGCACCTGCCGCAGCCCTAACTTCTGCCAGGGCCGGCCGTTCGGCATGGGATCGCCTGTGTCCGACGCATTGCGCAGCCGGAACTCCACGGGATCGAGTCCCAGCTGCTGGGCCATGTCATTCATTTGAGACTCGACCGCGAAGGTAGCCTGCGGCGCGCCGGGGGCGCGGTACGCCCCGTTCGGCGGCTTGTGCGTGAGGACTTCCATCGATTCAATATCCAGATGGGGGGTTTTGTAATACCCTCCCAGCAGCATCGCGGCGATGGAGGCGGGCGCCCCGGGCGAGGCGCCGGAGTCAAACACCAGCCGCGCCTGCAGCGCCGTCAGCGTGCCGTCACGCCTAGCCCCGGTCCGGAGCCAGATCTCGCACTCGGGGGCGGGGGTGCCAAACAGGAAGTCATCCCGGCGCGTGAGCACGAGCCGGACGGGCCGCCTCTGCATCACCGCCATTGCCGCCGCCAGCGGTTCCAACAGGACGATCTTCCCGCCGAACCCGCCGCCGACCGTCATGGGCACGACGCGCACCTGGTGCTGTGGAATCCCCAGCGCGTCGGCAGTCTCGCTGCGCACATAGAACTGCCCCTGGGTCGATGTGTAGACGGTCACCGTCTCGGTGCCCGGATCCGGGGCGGCGATCGTCGCATGCGGTTCCATGTACGCCTGGTGCAAACGACCGGTGGTGTAGGTGCGTTCAATCAGGACATCGGCCTCGCGCACACCCTGGGCGATGTCGCCGCGCGTGAAGTGATACCGGCTGGCGACGTTGCGGGGCAACGTCTCCTTCACGGTGCCGGCCGACACCGTCGCGTGGGCGGCAGCCTCGTTGTCCTCCTCCATGTGTTCGACGACCAGGGGCGCGCCGTCTCGCATAGCCTCGGCCGGAGTCAGCACCGCCGGCAGGACCTCGTACTCGACCGCCGCCGCGAGGCGGTCGGCGCCGTCGACCGCGGCCGCCTCTGTCTCTGCCAGGACCGCCGCCACCGGCTGCCCGGTGTACCGCGTCTCATCATCGGCCAGCAGCTGACTACTCACGCCTTCGGGGAGATCCGCCTCGGTCACGACCGCCGCGACCCCGGGGACCGCCAGGGCGATCTCGCGGGGAACTGCGACCACGCGGGCGTGCGGATGGGGACTGAGCACCAGGCGCGCATGCAGCATGCCGGGCAGGTACAGATCTTCCGTGTAGCGGGCGGCGCCGGTGACTTTCTCCAAACCCTCGATGCGCTTGGTCGGCTTGCCGACAACGCGTGATTCGCGACTCGTGATTCGTGATTCGACGCTCATCAGATCACCTATTAGGGTATCGTCGGGTCCTTACCTTAATCTGTCATTGCGAGGCGCGCAGCGCCGAAGCAATCTCGTAGTTAATGGAGATCGCCACGCCCCTTCGGGGCTCGCGATGACAGATTAGGGTGTGGTGCCTCCTCCGAATCCAAACTCGTACGTCTCAAAGAGCCGGTTGTACAGATCGAGCGCAGAGCGATCCGTCAGGCCGGACACGAAATCACACACCACGCGGTACCGGTCGGTCCCGTCCAGCCGCTCCTGCACGGGTCGCGGCAGCAGCCGCGGCTCACCGGCGAACGCGTCGAACAGGCCGTGGATGATCCGCCGAGCCTTCTGCTCCATCACCAACTTCTCCGGATGATAGTACACCTCTTCTCGCAGGTAGGTCGCCAGTTGCTGGAGCTGATGCGTCAACAACTCACTCATCAGCACGAGCCGGTGGGAATGACCCAGGACCATGCCGGCTGACGTGATGCGGCCGCCCTCGATGTGCGCGTCGGATGTCTCAATCACGTCCTCCACCAGGCGCCCGATCATCCAGCGGATGGCCTCCCGGATGCGCACATCCCGGCGCTTCCAGGAGTCGAGCGGCAGCGGCTCCCGGGGGACCTCCCCGCGCACTTCCTCCAGGTCCAGCTCGACCTGAGTCTCGGCAGTGTCGCGCCGGGCCAGCACGTGATCGGCGTGCTGCAGCGCCTCAATCCACAACTCGATGCCGCGGGCGGCCAGCTGATGCTCATCGGCGAGCCCAATGTGCAGGGCGTCGTCGAGATCGTGCGTGCTGTAGGCAATCATATCAGCCACATCGACAACCTGTCCCTCCAGTGACGCACTCGAGAACTCCGCGAACTCGGCGGGAACCTTCGGCGCATCGTAGAGGGTCGCATGCGTGGCGATGCCCTGCCGGACGTCCCAGGTGAGGTTCAGACCCGGATACATCGCATAGCGCACTTCCAACTCATCGACCACCCGCAGCGACTGCAGGTTGTGCTCGAATCCGCCGTGCTCGTGCATCAGCACGTGCAGCTCCTGCTCACCGGCGTGTCCAAAGGGAGGGTGGCCCAGATCGTGCGCCAGCGCAACGGCTTCCACCAGGTCGCCGTTCAACCTGAGCGCCGCGGCGATGCTCCGGGCAATCTGCGCCACCTCCAACGTATGCGTCAGGCGGGTGCGGTACAGATCGCCCTCCGTGACCACGAACACCTGCGTCTTGTGCTGCAGCCGGCGGAAGGCCGTGGAGTGCAGGATGCGGTCCCGGTCGCGCTGGAACTCGGTCCGATAGGCATCGGGCCGTTCGTGATAGCGGCGGCGCGCTGATGCGCTGCGCACGGCATAGGGAGCCAGCGCGGAAGACTCGAGTGTCTCGCGTGCTGCGCGCTCAAATGACATCAGGAACCTCAGGGAAACCTCGTGCTGATTTTCCGTTCCGCGCAGATCATCTCCTGTCCCACCTCATGCGCGACGGGACACTGCGATTGCATCTCGTTCAGCGGTCACAGGGCATCGTGCTATACTAAAGGCGCCCGCGGGCAATGTGTGCGGTGATTCGATGGGACGGAGCCAAACCCACATGGAACTCGCAATCCGTTTGTTCGACCAGCCGGGCGAGTTTGCGCTGCGCGGACGGTCGGCCAAAACGGTCATTGCCGCGCTGCTGCGGGGCGCCGCGGTGCACGGGCCGTGGCTGCGCCAGGTGGCGCGGTGGGTGGAAGAACTGGCGAGCGACGGCTGGCGCTATCGTGGATACACGGGCGACACGCTGGTGTTCCGGTCCACCAAAGCGCTCGACGAGACCGAAGCGACCGCGTACGTGCGGCGCCGGCTGGGCCAGGATGCGCTGGCGCGCGTCTCCCTACGGGAAGGGACCGTGCCGCTGATGCGGAACGGCCGGCCCCCGAAACTGCCCAAGGCGGATGACGAGCTGACGCGGGAGTTGCGGAGGCTGATCGGACCTGAGCAGCATCAAGCCGAACTGTATCTGGGGCATCCCACCGAAGAACTGAGCGAGTTGCTGCTGGATATGAGTTTTCTGTCGCAGGAAGCCCTCGAAGATTCGGAGATCTCCGCCATCATCGAGTCACTGCGGCAAGAACACGAGCACGATGCGCAGTACCGGGACCTGCACTCGCGCTATCTCACCCTGATGGAGCGCGCCGGCCCGGGTGATCCTGCCGCCGAAGAAGCCTACTGGGACCTGTTCTCCTACATGTCGCGGCAACTGTCGAAACTCGTGCCGGCACTCCGACAATTTCTGGAACGCCGGGGTTTCTCCGACCTGTGCGAGCACGAGGCGACGGCCTTCCTGACCTCGGCGCTGTCGCAGGCCCTCTCGTTTATCGAAGAGCACAACGAGGAATGAGCAACTCCGAAGAGACTGCCGTCACTCGTTCGGTCTGACACGCCGCGCGATCTCACCCACCACGACCTGCAACGCGGCCGCCACCGGCACCCCCAGCAGCGCCCCCATGATCCCGAGCAGTTTGCCGCCGATTACCAGGGCCAGGATGGTCAGCAGCGGGGACAACCCCACCGCACTACGCATCACGCGCGGGACAACAAAGTTCGATTCGGCCTGCTGGATCGCGGCGTACCCCGCAATCACGAAGAGAATCTTCACCGGCGGCTGGAACAGCGCCAGGAAGACCGCCGGAATGGCGCCCAGCGTGGGACCAACCATAGGCACGAGCTCGGTGATGCCGGCCACGATCCCCAGCAGCACCGGATACGGCAGACCGATCAGCGACGTCAGCAGCCACGCGGCCAGACCGATGATGAAGCCCAGGAGCAACTGCCCGCGGAGCCAGCCGCCGAACTTCGCCCCGATTTGATCGAGGACTTCCTCGATGTTGGCCCGCTCCCGGCGGGGGAAGAGCGCCGCGAATCCTGAGCGGATGGCCGGGCCCTCCACGAGCATGTAGAAGGCCATGAACAGCACGGTGATCACCGTGGCCACCCCGCCAAGGAAGCGGAACGCCACGCCGGCGGCAGGAGCAAAGAACCGGGACAGGTTGTTGAGTTCCTGAGGCAGCCGCTGCACATACCCCGCCAGGTCCGGCAGCCAGGCGTACTTCGCGTGGAGGCTCACCAGCTGAGCCTGCAGCTCGGCAGTACGCTGGGGGAAGTTCGCAATGAACTGCTGGGTCTCAATGACCAGCGGGGTCACCAGCAGGGCGCCGACGGCCAGCAGCACAACGATGATCCCCAGAAACACCAGCACGATCGCGGCGATGCGGGAGAGCCGCACTCCCCGCTGTGTCCACCGGATCTTCTCGAGTCTGGATACGATGGGCGCCACGCCTGCCGCGAGGATGGCGGCGATCAAGATGGCCAGCAGAATCTCTTCGATCTGAATGAGCAGCCAGGCCAGCCCCGCGATGACGAGGACGGTGATGACAACCAGCGCAGTGCGAAAGACGAGGTCGGTACGCGGCGACATTAAGCGTAACGATTCATGAAGAGACGCGGTTGCTCCTGCGGGCAGCCTGCAGCCGACGCCGGACGGCCGCGCTTCTCAATTCTCTCAGCGCATCGGCGGCGATCCACCTGGCTGCCGGCGAGTCAATCCGTCCGATCTCTCTCGCCACGGCCGCAGCCCGCAGGTTCAGTCGCCTGTTCCGCTTGCCGATGCTTCGCAGCGCCCAGTTCACGGCCTTCTTCACGAAGTTCCGATCGTCGGTTGATGCGCGCCTGACCAGCCTGAGGAAAGGCTCAAATTGTGCGTCGGCAGCAGCGTTGTCGTGCACGGCGTATGTCACGAGCCCAGCTTTTGATCGAGACCGATGAACGAGCTCCGGGGATCTTCGAGGATGAGCAGAGTGGCTCCGCGGGTAGGATTCGAACCTACAACCCTCCGGTTAACAGCCGGACGCTCTACCGTTGAGCTACCGCGGAACGAACGGTCGTAAGCAGCATACACATTCTGTTTGCCACATTCAAGCAGTATCCACTCATTCCCCCTATTTCTCCACTCGGCCGGAGTAGACTGCCGACGAACTGTGAAAATCCTTGAAGGAGGGGACAGTCCCCTCCTTCTAAAACTCTGACCGGGAATCAAGCTCAGGACTCTTCCTTCAGGAGGAAAGGCAACATGAACACTGCGCTATGGGTAGTGCAGGTAGTGCTGGCCGTTCTGTATGTCATCGCGGGCCTGGGGAAGATTATGGGACAGGGGCCGATGCTCGAAAAAATGATGCCGGGTTTTTCGCTGGCCCTGATTCGCCTGGTCGGTCTTGGGGAGGCTTTGGCGGGATTAGGCCTGGTGCTTCCGGCGGCCGCGCGCAGGTGGGCGGCGGTCGCGGGCTGGGCGGGCGCAATCCTAGCGGCCGAGGCGGTTGTGTTTGTGGTCTACCACCTTTCGCACGGTGCTTATGTGCCAGCCGGAGCTTCGTTGGTCTTGGGCCTCCTGGCCGCTTTCGTGGCGTGGAGAAGGCTCACATGAATCCGAAGGGGTGGAATATCCTCACGATGACAAGAAGAAGGCCGACAAACAACATCCACTTTCCGGCCCTGTCCCATGCCTGTTGGACCGCGTAGTACTGATCGAAATTCTGGAACTTTCTGGAAGACTGCACGAGCCGCCTCGCATTGAACACATACCATAGATAGACGCCGATATTGACCACCGGAATCACGGACCCCACCACGTTGGCCAGAAGGTGCAGCCAAGCCCGATGAGCGATGAGATAGACGAACGGAAGCCCGGCATATCCCCAGGAGCCATTGCGCACGGCGGCCTGCTGAGTCGCCGCGTTGGTGGCAGGCGCATACATGGAGCCACGCATATCCATCGTGTATTCGCCAGGAGAAAAATTATCTATGGCCTTATCAGCAGCGGGGCGGCCGGTGTCGTATTCTGTGCGCAGATCAGGGTCGGTCAATACCCGATGGGCTTCATTGAGGACCTTGGCTTTCTCTTCGTCTCCGCCCAGGTCGGGGTGCGCCTGAAGTTCCCGCATGATGGTTCGATATGCACTCTTGATCACGGCCACATCGGCAGTGGGATGAACCTGCAAAACTTCGTAGTAGTCGACATCGGCGGGGAAGCTTCCAGCCTTGCGCGTCTGCCGTGCCTTTGCTCGTGGCAGGTCAAGAGGTCTTCCCGGGCCGCGCACGGCGCTCATCGTGAACGCAGCCCCAATGACCACCGCGATCAATAGCGTTGGTTGATATCCGAGCGATGAGAACAGCCACTTACTGACCCACACGGTTGGGCCGCCGGTGAGGACGGAGCTTGCGCTCTGCGTCAGCCTCCAGAAGTCCGGATGGGTAGCCAGGGGCCCGCGCAGCGCGATCATAGCAAGGGTGACGGCGGAGCCCAGCGCTTCCAGGGTGGGGCCAAGTAGAATGGCCAGGGCGTAGGTGACCACCATCACCGTGCTTGGAGGAATCGACCTGCTGCCTAGATCCCGGCACTCCAGGTGAAGTCCCCGCCCGGGAGCAGGTGTGGCCCCGAGCAAAGCATTGCAGGTTTCAGCAGCCGAATAGTTCCCATAAGTCGTGTAGACCTGGCCGGATGCGTCAGCGGCTACCAGGAACACCATGCCGGCACGAGAAGCCGGACGTGGAATCACGCGAGTCAATGCCAGTATTGCCACACATATGAAGAAACCAACAAGTGCCTTTCTCATTTACGCCCCTCCGCACGTCCTATGCCCCATTTCTCAAATCAGCGGATAGCGCCTCTACCGATCGGATGAACTCTGTCTTGGCAAACGTATAGTCAATGCTGCCCTGTTGCTGACTCGCAAGCTGTTTTTTCAGGTCCGCGTACTCGCGCGCCTTTTCCGGATGGGCTCGCAGGTAGTCGCGAAACGCTACGTGGCGTTTCCAGAACTCGCCGCGGTAGGGCACGGCGTGCAGGTGGTGCGTGTGCGTGCCATCGGGCGTGAGCCTTCGGAAATAACGGCGCATCGGCATCGAGATCTCCCAGTCGGGATTGTACTCGTACCCGATCGCCACCAGCGGCTCGATGATGCGATCCAGGTCGTCTGCGTCGACGC
>Ga0209157_1004404_pt1 | contig 10530 bp, 14 predicted proteins | sample GraSoiAngelo_135_FD_185892 | JGI IMG/M metagenome (GOLD analysis project Ga0209157, IMG submission 185892) | Grasslands soil microbial communities from the Angelo Coastal Reserve, California, USA - 14_0929_05_40cm (SPAdes) (version 2) | ecosystem: Environmental > Terrestrial > Soil > Grasslands ... | reverse complement strand
TGTCTGCGATTCCCCGCGCTTATGGCGCTCAGGTATCGACGAGTGCCGCCTAACAAGCGCTTGAAGCTGACGGCGCGCCTAGATTAAGGAAATGAATCATTCTTCTTCAGCCCGCCGCAGCTTAAGCGCATTCCGTTAGGCAGCGCCCTAATTGGCTCGGCCGATCCCGTCTGGAGTCATGACACCCAAGAAGACCTTCGGAGACCACGTCCGCTGGGGATCACCCGACGATCAGAGCGCTGCTCTGAAGAGCCTCGCTTCACAGCTTCGAACGCGGGCGGGCAAAATGGCCGCAACGATCCCGCGCAACGATGTGTCCGCTTCTCGAGAGCGGCTCCTGACCGCCGCTGCTGACAGCGTCGACTTAGTTGCGGGCGACGCTGTCGATGCTCCGATCACAGTCATCGCCCTCGCAACGCGCAATCTCTTCGAAATCGACCTCCGAGCCCGTTACGTGGAGCAGTCGGAGGCGAATCTGCGAGCGTGGATTTCGGAGGCTCTACTTGACCGGATCCAGCTTTACGAGGGGATCCTCACATTGGGTGGGCCCAAGGAAGTAACCGACCGCTTACTAGCCGAGGTTGAGTACAACCGGCAACTTGCTGAGAAACACGGTCTCACGTTGGGCCGAAAGCCCATGCCGACATCAGACCTTGCGCAGAAGGTAGGCATGGAGAAGGAGTACACGGCGCTGTTCAAGCTGTATTCCAAGCTTCTCCACCCCACTTCGTATTCGGTCAATGTCTCTTCGGATGAGGTCGGGAGCCTAATCAACCGCAACATTCTATTGGGTCAACTTCAGTTTTACGGTCACGACCTACTCGGCCGATCGCACCAATGGGCCAGCGAGGCGGGGGGTGAACGGTCCAAGTGATAGGTAACAGGTTGTACTCAGGTGATGGGTAACACTTTCCGGTGGTTCCTTCCTTTGTGGTTGTCGCCGATGCGGCGCATCGGTCGTCCGAGTTGATCCACGATCCGGCCAACCTCCTCATGAAAGCGGCCGAGCCACACCGGTCCGAAGTACACATTCCACAGCCCGTCGTCAATTTCTTCAAAGCCAATCTCGAGTTCGGCGAACAGATGACTGACGTTCACCCAGCGTGTGTTCCAGCGGATCCCGCCGTTGCGGCTGACCAGCCGGCGCTCGTAATGCCCCGGGTAGAGCAGCGACTCGAGCCGCGCGCGGTAGGGACGCGACGACGGTGCATAGCAGCTCTGCGGCGTCGCATCGCCGAGCGCTTCGTGCGGCCGCTCGGTGTTGTAGCGCTCTCGGAAACGATCGAAGCAGCGCTGCTGCGCCGCGAGATGCGCCTGCGGCGGGCGCGCCGTCGCAGCTTTGAGGGTTTTGTGCATCCGCTCGTGCCGGCCATTCTGCTCGGGATGCGCGGGCTCGATCAGCTCGGGCCGGATGCCGAGTCGCACCCACCACACCGAGAGCGTCGAGAGCCGGCCCAGCGCATTGGAGGCAAACGGCTGGCCATTATCCGTCCGGATCCGCTCCGGCAGTCCGTAGCGGCGAAACAGGCGCTCAAACACGGGCCAACTGCCTTCGGTGGTCGGCCCGAGCAGGCCGCAGCAGCCGAGCAGGAAGCGCGTCGCGCCATCTTGCACGGTGAGCGGATAGCAGTACACGCCATTGCTGGTGCGGAATTGGCCTTTGAAGTCGGCGGTCCAAACCACATTGCGCTGCTCCATCGGTGTGCCCGGCGCGCCCGGATGCATGCGGCGCGGGCTGCGCCGCCGCGGGCGCACGCGGCCATGACGCTCAAGAATCCGATGGATCGTCGTCTTGGTCGGCACCTCGTCGGCGGGCACACGGGCCTGCAGCAAGCGGCGCACTTTTCGCGCGCCCCACGTGTAGCGTCGCTGCAGCTCGAGAATGAGCCGCACGATGCGCGGCGCAGTCGCCTGTGGGGCCGTGTGCGGGCGATGTGATCCATCCGCCAGCGCTGCCGGCCCGCCGCGTTCATAGGCCCGCAGCCACTTGTAGCCGGTCTTGCGGCTCACCTCGTAGCGTCGGCACAGCTCGGCGATCGACCATCCCGGTCGATGCACATCTTGGACAAATCGCAGTCGCTCATCCATCGCTGACGTCTCCCTCCAGGGCATTGGCGCCTCCTCGTCGAGGCACCTACGTTAGAGAGAGTGTTACCAATCAGCTGAGCACAAACTGTTACCTATCACCTGCGAATGTACCAACACGCTGCCTAACAAGCGCTTGAAGCTGGCGGCGCGCGTAGGATATTGAATGACACCTTTTTCATCAGCGCGCCGCAGCTTAAGCGCGGTCCGTTAGGCAGCGGATGATCACCCCTTGAAAACGCCAAAACCAAGCGCGTATACTCCTTTCGCCGGCCGTTCGCGGTTCTTCCTCGAACGTAGCCACAGTCTCTAGTGGCCTAATGGGCGCATGGTGCGTCCGTTTGATGCCGGCGGCGTGGGGCCGAGTCGGGCTCCACGCCGTTCGCTTTCTTGGTCCGCTGCCTAACAAGCGCTTGAAGCTGGCGGCGCGCGTAGATTAAGGAATGAATTTTTCTTCAGCGCGCCGCAGCTTAAGCGCGGTCCGTTAGACAGCCACCATGGATCGGACGCTTGTTTGGTTCTTCATCTTCATAGCTGCGGCGGTGCCCGCACAGCTGCTCTGGTCCAGCATGCTGAAGACGCTTCGCGAGCACGAGATCAGGTACGAGCGGTGGGGCTATCATCTGCGCGCCTTGATGAAGTACCATCGGTTTGCTCGAGAAGGCCCGGCAGACGAGGGGGAAAAGCGGCTGTTGTGGTGGGTGTACGTGGCGTCGGCAGCAACCTGGGCGGCGTTTATTGGCTTTCTGGCTTCGGGTGTCACCCGTTCGTAGAGCGGAATCCTTTCAGCGGCTGTCTAACAAGCGCTTGAAGCTGGCGGCGCGCGTAGATTATGGAATGAATCTTTTGTCAGCGCGCCGCAGCTTAAGCGCGATCCGTTAGACGGCGGCCTGCTTCAAGAAGAATGAGACCATTCCAAGGAGGTCCCATGCGATTTGCATCGTTTGCTATTCTGGTTCCGCTCGCGGCGCTGGCTTGCGACGGGAAGCCACTGACTGGCCCAGACGCGCAGCGGGTAGTCGAGCACGCAAAGAGCGCGCACATCAATTTCGACTCTGGGCCCGTGATCTTTGTTGATGGTGTGCGCGTAGACGCAAACAGAACGATCCAGGATCTGGACCCGGCCACGATCGAGTCGGTTGAGGTCGTGAAGAGCACGGTAGCGCCCAGCACTTACGGATCCACAGCAGCGGGGCGAGGTGTCATTCGGATTACAACGAAGAAGTTCGCGGCCTCGCACCGAGCGTCCTAAAACGGCCGCCGTCTAACAAGCGCTTGAAGCTGTCGGCCCGTGCCCAACATGTCTGCTTGCCACGTCGAACTCCGTGGTGATAGGCTTTCGTTTGTGAACATTCACGTTCGGCGCCGCAGCTTAAGCGCCATCCGTTAGACTGCCGCACATGGTTCTGTAGCAGGTCGGCATTACCTTTCCTCCATGACCATCTCCCTGAACCTTCCCCCCGAAGCCGAGCGCCGCCTCGCAGAGGTTGCAAAGCGCCTGAACGTTCCGGTTCAGGACCTCGCTTCCGCCGCGGTGCGGGATCTGATCTCGCAGCCTGCCGACGATTTCGAGCGGGCCGCGCAACGGGTCCTTGAGAAGAATCGCGAGCTGTACCGACGCCTTGCCTGAGTGCGCTATCTCACCCTGGCCGAGGTGCTGGAGTTGCACCGCCGGATCATTGAGACGACAGGTGGTGCCAACGGTCTTCGCGATTTGGGGGCGCTCCAGTCGGCGCTCGCCCAGCCCGCAGCGACTTACGGCGGACAGGATCTCTATCCGAGTCTGCCAGAGAAGGCGGCGGCGCTCGGCTTTTCTCTGATTCAGAATCATCCGTTTGTCGATGGCAACAAGCGGGTGGGGCACGCGGGCCTTGAAACGTTCTTGGTGCTCAATGGTGCAGAGCTGGATAGCGCGGTTGACGAGGCGGAGCGCACGATTCTGGATGTTGCCGCGGGACGCTTAAAGCGAGAGGCGTTCACAGAGTGGGTGCGTCATCACGTGCGGCCAATTTCGTCGTGAGCGGCAGTCTAACCAGCGCTTGAAGCTGGCGGCGCCCGTCCTCAAAGAGTCCGGAGAACAACGAACATGCGGTGTGGTAGAATTCCGTTTGTGAACACCTTAGCCTGGCGCCGCAGCTTAAGCGCGATTCGTTAGACGGCGCGACATGCTCATCGTGCTGTTAGACGAGCCCGGCCTCTTCGTCTTTCCCTCAGCTTCTGCGGCGGTGCATGAAATCGAGCCGATCGACGCAGAGCAAGAGATTCGCGCGGTCTTTGACGAATCTGCTGTTCCGCATCGCGTTAACTGGCTCCAGCCGAACCGCCGAAGGCGCCTATTCGGGCTCCTTGAGTCGGTGGTTAACGGTCAGTACGAGTTGGTGCCCGCTGGTGCACCAGATCCGAAGGGTCTGCGTGCTCTTCTCGAGAGACATCCTGATCACACAACACCGCCTGAGGCCAAGCCGGCCCTCGATGCACTTCTTGCCAAGTTGCGCGCCGTCTAACAAGCGCTTGAAGCTGGCGGCGCGCGTAGATTAAGGAATGAATCTTTCTTCAGCGCGCCGCAGCTTAAGCGCGATTCGTTAGGCGGCAACATCGACAATGTCTGCATCTGTGGTTTCTCTCATTGCCATGCTTGGCCTCATGGTACTGGCCAGCGGAGCGCGGCCCGGCTCGCCACCGCCAGACGAGTCGTTACCGGCTCCGGTAATCCTCGCTCCAAAGTCTCTGTCGGTGGACTCTTCGCGCTGCGATACGATGGCGACGGATCACGATGCTGTCTACAAGCGCGGCGTCAGCTTGATTAATCCATACATCATCGTGCAGGACCGAGCACCCGCGCAGAGGGACCATCGTACGAAGGACCTTCTTGTCGGGATAGCTTGCCTAGATCGTGCACTCGAGCTCGCGCCTACAAACTGGGCGGCCTTCTGGCTGCGTGGAAAAGCTTATCAGGCGCTGGGTGACCACGCTCGTTCGGCGGAGTCGTTTCGTTCGGCCTACAGAATCCGACCAGCGAATCCGGACGTCGGACGCGAGTTAGCCCTCGAACAGATGGAACTCGGTGAATTCCAAGATGCGGTTAGCATTGGCGAGAAGCTGGTCCTGGCCTTCCCAAACGACGCCGGTTTGAAGGCCAACCTCGCGCTCTTCCTGTTGCTTGCAGGCCGAGTGCAGCGCGCACGAGACACCATTGACGATGCCATTCGCCTGGATCCGAACGATGCCGTTTCGCGAGAACTGAAGAGACGCATCGACGAGGTCGCGAACGGGTCACGTCGGCAGCCGCAGTCGTTCAAAGAGTTTCGGCAATAGCGGAACAACACGCGCATGTGGCTATCGACTTCCCGGATGATGAGCAATGAAGGTCGCAACGGATGTTGCCGCCTAACAAGCGCTTGAAGCTGGCGGCGCGCGTAGAATATTGAATGACCCATTTTTCTTCAGCGCGCCGCAGCTTAAGCGCCATCCGTTAGACGCCATTGGGTTCGCTCTAACGAGGTGCGCCTGAAAAGGTTCTTGCGATGAATGCGTTCCGATCTGCCGGGGCGATCTGTCTCCTGTTGTGCGTCGCACCTGCTCTGCAAGCGCAAAACGGGCCTGTGCCAATTCCCGAACAGGGACAACCTGCAGTGCTCCCAGGCGCGCTTCAGTATGACTTCACTTCCAGGATTACCGGACGGCCCTACAGACTGACGATCACTCCACCGGTCCACCTCGATCCAGCGCTGGTGTACCCGGCATTGTACGTCCTGGACGGTACTGCGTGGTTTGCGACATCATCTGAAGTGGCCACTGTGTTTGGGGCGACCGGCCAAACCGGAACCGGCTACGTAATCGCGTTAGGCTATCAGACAGAGGACGTAGTGGTGGCCAGCGACCTGCGCACTCTCGACCTCACCCCGTTCCGCTCGCCGAATCCCCAATATGCCAGCGAGACGGGTGGCGGCGACGCGTTTCTCCGCGCGATTTACGAGGAAGTACAGCCATTCGTCTTGAGCCATTTACGCGTCGATCCCAATCGCCAGGCCATCTGGGGCCACTCGATTGGCGGCTTAATCGCCCTTCGATCGATGTTTCGGGACCCCGGCAGGTTCTCGACCTATCTGCTGGCCAGTCCGACGATCAACCCAAAGGTCCTCGCAGACGAACCTGCTTTTTTCGAGAAGGTTGGCCGGAGCCACATGGTGCTTCGGGTACTCATCACCGTGGGCGGTGACGAGCAGCCGCCGGGAGCAAAGCTGCCATACCCGACGATCGACGATGCATCGAATCTCGCCAAGCGCCTGCGGGCCGGTGCGCCGTGGCTGGAAGTCGAGTTCACAACCTTCTCGGGTGAAGGACACTTGCCCGCTGGCCCGCTCTCGCTGATCCGAAGTATTCAGTTCGCTTGGCCAAGGCGCCCCTGAGCGTGGTGGCAGCGAACCCAACGGCGTCTAACAAGCGCTTGAAGCTGGCGGCGCGCGTAGATTAAGGAATGAATCGTTCTTCAGCGCGCCGCAGCTTAAGCGCGATTCGTTAGGCAGCGACGAAGAAACTCCGCAGTACCGCTTCAGGGAGGTGCCGATGCTCGACGAACTCCTGCTCAATCCCGCTTTTCCGCGCGCGATCGTGCTGGGTCTCTTCGGTGGCGCCGCTCTCGCCCTCACGGTCACGTACAGCCGGCGGGGCCCGATGATCTTCCTGCCATACGCCGCGCTGCTGGCGGCAACAGGGCTGTTGCTGTCTCGCTATCCACAGCTCCCATACGCCGACAGATTCGCTGCGACGCTGGCTGCGCTGGCTGTGGCTACGATCCCCTTGTACGTAGCGGTCGGTGTGCTGGCGGGGCGCGCCCGGGCCCGTTTGCGTCGCGAGGGTAAGCTGCCGCCCCATGGCCGAGGGATGAGCGTTTGGGGCCGCACCTGGCGGCTCGGGTCTTTGGTGGTTGTCGGAGTTATCGTGAGTGCGGGGGTCGCTTACGTCGCTGCCTAACAAGCGCTTGAAGCTGACAGCGCACGTAGGGGTATTTGATCTTTCACCAGTGCGCTGCAGCTTAAGCGCGGTCCGTTAGACGGCGCCTGACGATGAAACTTGCACCGGTTGACGTATTGGGTCGTAGACTCCGGAAGGGTGACTGGGCGCGACTCATTGCTTTGCCGTCCGATTTGAGCAAAGAGCCCAGCCCCCGTGCGGCGCGTCTTCCGACGTGCCTTAGGCCTCACGTTCCGGATCGAAAGTTTCGGACGTTACGGATATGTGGAGCTCGATCTGACGAAGAAGGTGGCGGATCTCGAATTCATTTACGTTGAACCGAACTTGCTTCGGCGCACCAGAACGCGCCGTGCAAAGGGCGCCGTCTAACAAGCGCTTGAAGCTGGCGGCGCGCGTAGGATATTGAATGACGACTTTTTCTTCAGCGCGCCGCAGCTTAAGCGCGGTCCGTTAGGCAGCGCACCGAGACTCCCGATCTCAATGGCTCGACGAAACTGGATTGTCATCGGTGATCCGGCGGCTGAGACCCGCGCTACTCAGATCCTTGCCCTTGCCCTGCGGAAGTGTGCGGAACGCGCATCGCCCCACGTTCGCCAGCGGCCTCGAAGTATTCCGATCCCGCCCCTTCTGCTCGCGGCAGCGAAATCAGTCACGCTGGCTTCTCTAGAAGCTCCGAATCCGCTCTTGGAAATCCTAGCGCTGGCGACGCGCAACACTTTCGAGCTCTACCTTCGTTTGAAGCACATCCTTGCCTCCGATGCTAATGCTCAATCCTGGCGGAACGAAGCGGTAACTGATCACCTCGAGATCTATGAGGGAATCCTGGAGCTGGATGGTCCTGAATCGGCCAAGCGAACCATCGCTGCAGAATGTGAAGCTATTCGCCAGGACGCTGTCGGTCGGGGATTACGACCAGCCGACCACCTTGAGAGGGTAGGCTCGCTTGCGCACGCCGCTGGGCTAGATCGCGAATATAAAGCCTTCTACAAATTCTATTCCAAACTTGTGCATCCGTCTTCTTTCCTCGTCAATCGGCCAACCGCTGCGACAACGCCAGCTTTTCGATCCACACTTATCTTCAATCTTCAAGTATACGGACACCGCGTGCTCGATGAGGGTGCAGAGTTACTGGAAGCTGATCCTGAGACCTTATTGCAGGATGCTGAGCAGCAGCTTGATGGGCTGCGTACATAGTATCATCGGCGCGCTGCCTAACAAGCGCTTGAAGCTGGCGGCGCGCATAGATTAGGGAATGAATCTTTCTTCAGCGCGCCGCAGCTTAAGCGCGATCCGTTAGGCCGCACGCGCGGCCTTCAACATCGGTCACTTGTCGATGAAGCTCGCCCCCTCGGCCCGCCTCTGGCTCCCGTGCGCTGTCGCACTGCTCGCGGCTGGCCAAGCCAGCCGCCGGGAGACCGATCGATACGCTGAGGTTGTACAACGCATCCTCGAGGTGTGGAACACGGCGGATGTCGTCTGCCTCGGCGAGGACCACGGCCGCGAGTACGACTCCGAGCTTCGTCTCGCCCTGGTCCGACATCCCGACTTCCCGAGGACGGTCCGAGTAATTGTCGTCGAGATGGCGAATCCAGTCCATCAGGCGTTGCTGGACCGCTTCATCCTCGACGGGGCATCAATGTCGCGAGAGGAGCTCGCTGTCGTATGGCGTGACGCGAGTGGTGCTGAGGTGTGGGAGAGCCCCATTTACGAGGGGTTCCTCCGAGCTGTGCAGGCGCTGAACACTCATCTACCACGCGAGCAGCGCGTACGGGTGCTTGGCGGCGACAGCCCAATCGACTGGCAACGGATCACGGATGCACACGATCTCGTCCCCCTCGTGAATCGTGGCGGCAACATTCGCAACATCATCGCAACACAGGTTCTCGACCAACACGTCAAAGGGCTAGCGATCTATGGGGCAGGCCACTGTGACAAGGTTGGCGGCGGCTTTCCTGGCGACTTGGCAGGGCGGTACGAGCAAGGCCGGATGTGGTCTATTGAGCCGTTCTTCCGAGCGACCGGCGTGCAGAAGGCGAAGGCGCTATTCAGTTTCGACGGACAGCCTGCCTACATAGTGATCACCGGGAGTCGCTGGGCCGCCACACCGGCTGCGGGCCTTCTCCCTGTCGCAGATCGGTCCACGCTCGGGGATATCCTCGATGCCGCGATCTACCATGGTGACGTTCCCGATAGCGTTGTGAGAGCGGACCTCACCGTCCTGAACGCGAAGTACAGCGCGGAGTTCAGGCGCCGTCGGACCCTAATTGATTCCGCGCTTGCACTGTGGCGCCGACGCTAGCAGCGCGTGCGGCCTAACAAGCGCTTGAAGCTGGCGGGCGCATCCAAGTAGGGTAGAATTCCATTTGTGAGCCTGACGAGACTCGGTAACCTGACCAGAGTGCGGCCCGCCTGCGGGCTGTGCGCCCGCAGCTTAAGCGCGATCCGTTAGGCAGCAATCCAAGAACGCCATGTCGTGGAACACCACTCTTCTCAAACGCTCAGCGAGGCTGGCCACGTCCATCGGGACGGTCGTTCTGGCGGCACTCGCGCTTGGTGGCTGCGTTGGAAGCAAGCGGCAGTCGAGGAGATGTGAGTGGCCAACAGAGACGCCCCGTCGCCTGGACCTGGCCCAGTCGGCCGATCGAGCGCACTTGCGAAGAGACGCGGAATCGGCGGAGACCATAGCCATCCACTACGCTGACGTGTCGCCTGCTCGGCGAAAGGGACCACAGGAGTACGATCAGGCCCGCGACGAATGCATGGCATCGCTCTTTGGCGCCGTCGCTCGCACTCATGGCCTCGATATCGGACTTGTCCGTGGATATACGGCGCTACGCAACGAACTCTATGACGCCATTGTCCTCTTGTCGTTCACTGTGCTATACGCCTCTACCGCATATACGCTCGCAGGACGACTCGCCCGACGGTTTCGGGCCGACGAGCGGAACGTGGCGGTCCTCGCCGCTATCGGTCTCTCGTTCACCTCGGCGCTGGTCGCAATGATGGTGTTTCCCCTTTGGACAGAGACTGCCGAGAGTTTCCGTCTTGGCAGCTGGCATTTGAGCTATCGGGCAGAGCGCCTGCCGTGGCGGCATCACGGTGTGTCGCTCTTCACCAGTTGCGTCGGCCTCCTTCTGCTGATTTTCTTGGTCCGTTTCCGTCGCTCCCTCGGACGCGCTGACGCCGGAGTGATGTGACCGGTCGAGCGCTCGGCGGAGTGCGTGAGTGCGGCTGCTGCTGCCTAACCAGCGCTTGAAGCTGACGGCGCGCGTAGATTAAGGAATGAATCTTTCTTCAGCGCGCCGCAGCTTAAGCGCGATCCGTTAGGCAGCAGCGCCAATAATGACACTCCTGTCCGTTAATGCGTTCGTAGCAGGTGCCTACGGGATCCTGGGCGCCTTGTTCTTCATCGTCGGCTTGGCGCAACTCATAAGCGGGTTAGCGAGCAGAAGCTGGGACACCGTGAGCGGT
>Ga0209157_1004402_pt1 | contig 10531 bp, 5 predicted proteins | sample GraSoiAngelo_135_FD_185892 | JGI IMG/M metagenome (GOLD analysis project Ga0209157, IMG submission 185892) | Grasslands soil microbial communities from the Angelo Coastal Reserve, California, USA - 14_0929_05_40cm (SPAdes) (version 2) | ecosystem: Environmental > Terrestrial > Soil > Grasslands ... | reverse complement strand
GGCAGCGGTGTCCGTCAGCGACGTCAACAACGACGGCTGGCCCGACCTGTACTTCACGAATAGCAAGTTCGGGTTCCCCAACGCGCTCTATCTCAACCACGGCGACGGGACGTTCAGCGACGTCGCGGCGCGCGCGGGAGTCGCGGACCTGAACCGGCCCGGCGAGGGCGTATCGATGGGGGCCGTGTGGGGCGACTACGACAACGACGGCCTCGAGGACCTGCTCGTCTACAAGTGGGGCTATCTCCAGCTCTTCAGGAACCTCGGGGGTCTGCACTTCGAGGACGTGACCGCCGCCGCGGGGCTGCGCCACTGGATGAACAGCAATGGCGCCGTGTGGCTCGACTACGACCGGGACGGACTACTCGATCTCTACGTCACCGGCTATTTCCGCTCTGACATCGATTTCTGGCACTTGCAGACGACCCGCATCATGCACAACAGCTTCGAGTTCGCCACGAATGGGGGCAAGAACCGGCTGTTCCACAATCTCGGGAACGGGCGCTTCGAGGACGTGACCGACCAAATGGGTGTCGGCAGCACGCGCTGGACCCTGGCGGTCGCCGCGGCGGACTTCAACGGTGACGGCTGGCCCGACCTGTTCCTCGCCAACGACTACGGGCCGGAAGAGCTGTTCGTCAACGATTCCGGCAAGCGGTTCGTGCTGACCCGGGCGGGCCTCGAGAGCGACTCGAAGAGCGGCATGTCCGCCACGCTCGGCGACGTGCTGAACCGCGGGCGGCTGGACGCGTTCGTGACCAACATCTCCGAGCGCGGCTACCTGTTTCAGGGCAACAACCTGCGCCTCAACTTCTTGCCGGAGCTGGGGCGCTTCCAGCAAGGGGCCGAAGGGGTCATCGCCGACGCCGGGTGGGCCTGGGGAGCGCAGCTGGGCGACTTGGACAACGACGGGCGCAACGAGCTGTTCATCGCGAACGGGTACGTGTCAAACGACCGGAGCCGGAGCTATTGGTACGCCATGTCCAAGGTCGCCGGGGCGAACGGCAATGTGTTCGAAGACGCCCGCAACTGGCCCGCCATCGGCACCGCCAGCCTGTCCGGCTACGAGCGCTCGCGCGTGCTCGTCAACCGCGGCCTGGCGGGCTGGACGGATGTGGCCGCGGCCGTCGGCGTGACCGACGAGTACGACGGGCGCGCGGTCGCGCTGGTCGACTTATTCAACCGCGGCGTGCTCGACGTGGTGGTCGCGAACCAGAACCAGCCGGCGCTGGTCTATAAGAATACCGTCGTGCCGGGCAACCATTGGATCGCCTTCAAGCTCGTGGGGACGCGGAGCAACCGCAGCGCCATCGGGGCGGAGGTGACGGTCGAGGCCGATGGTATCCGGCAGCTGCGCGTCGTGGACGGCGGGATGGGCTTTGCGAGTCAGAACGACCGGCGCCTGCACTTCGGCCTGGACGGGGCGACGCGCGTAGACCGGGTGGTGATCCGCTGGCCCTCGGGCGCGCGCCAGGTCGTCGAGCATCCCGCCATGGATAGACTCAACCTCATCACCGAGCCGCCCTCCGCAGGCGCGGTGCCGTGACCGCGGCGGCGCTCGCGGCACTCCGCGGGCGGAGCCGCTCGCTCTGGGCTCGGTTGGGCGAGGTCGATCCGCGCTACCTCGTGTCCTTCCTCATCACCCTCATTCTGGTGCTGGGGGAAGCGCGCTACGGGATCCTGGGCGGTTACGACCGCCTCGCCATCAGCCTCGGCGTGTGCGTCGCGACCGAGCTCGCCCTGGCGCGCTTGGTGGGGGGCCGCGGCGCCGCGCTGCAGAGCGCGTACGTCACGGGCATCAGCCTTGCGCTCCTCCTCAAGCCGCGGGCCGGTCTCCTCTGGCCGTTTGCCCTGGGTGCATTCCTGGCGATCGCCTCCAAGTACGTCCTGGCGTATCGCGGCCACCACCTGTGGAACCCGAGCAACTTTGCGATCAGCTTGCTGCTCGTGATCGCACCGGGCAGTGTGGCGATCCTCAGCCACCAGTGGGGGAACCACCTCGCCACCAACGCGGTGATCTGGACCTTCGGGCTCCTGATCGCCTCACGGGTACGGGTGCTGCACGTGACCCTCACGTACGTCGTGTGCTACCTGCTCCTTGCCGCGGGACGCAGCGCCATCGTCGCCTCGCCTCTCATGGCCGAGCTCGCCCCGATCACGGGCCCGATGTACCAGCTCTTCATCTTCTTTATGATCACCGATCCCAGGACGACGGTCAGCTCGCCGCGGGGGCGGATCGTCGTGGCCGCGCTCGTCGCGGTGGTCGAGGCCGCGATCCGGCTGGCGGCGGATCATCACGTGGCTGCGCTGAGCGCACTGTATCCCGCGCCGCCCATCCTCGCGCTCGCGATCGTGGGCCCCGTCGCGAAGGCTGTCGATCTTTGTGCCTTTTTTCACAATCCTCGTCCCTCTCCTTGACAGGCCCACTGGCGACGCGTCTCTTTTGCCGCGTGCGGCGTCGTGGGCGGACGCAGCCCCTCGCATCGCACAATGCCCGCTGGTCGCTTCGGGAAACAGCCTCGCGCCGTCGGAGGCTCGTGTATGCATGCATTACGACCACTTGGTCTCTACAGCTGCGTGCTGCTTGCCAGCTCGGTGACCGCTGTGTTTGGGCAGGCCGCCGCGACGACCCGTGCGGCTACTCCCGATCCCGTTTACTTGATCATCCGCACTGACGACGCGGGGTTCAGTCACAGCGTCAACCGGGCGCTGCAACGGCTCATTGACACCGGCCTTCCCCTCTCGGTGTCGGTCATGTTTGCCTGTCCCTGGTACCAGGAAACCGTCGAGATCCTGAAACGACATCCCGAGGTCGCCGTCGGGATTCACCTGACGCTCAATTCGGAGTGGAAGAACTATCGGTGGGGACCCGTGTCGGGCGCTGCGGCCGTTCCGACGCTGGTCGACTCGAACGGATACTTTTTCCAGTCCGCCGAGGCGCTCCATAAGAACAACCCCGACGTCCGGGAAATTGAAAAAGAGCTTCGGGCGCAGATCGAACGAGCGCTCAGGTCGGGGCTCAAGATCGACTACGTCGATTATCACATGGGGACGGCGGTTCACTACCCCGAGTTCCGCGAGGTCACTGAGCGGCTGGCGCGCGAAGTTGCGCTGGGCATGTCGGAGTATTTCGGGGAGACCATCGATGCTCCCCAGTACTGGGCGGCGCCGCAAAAGAAGGTGGACAGCCTGGTGGCGCTGATCGATCGTCTGCGGCCGGGCGTGAACGTCGTGATCACGCACGTGGGGATCGACGATCCGGAGCTGGGCGCGTTGCTGGACATGAACACCGATCAGCCCCTCCCCGAGATGAGCAAGAATCGTCAGGGAGAGCTGGATGCGCTGACGTCAGACAGGTTCGCCGGGGCCCTGAAGGCCCGGAGCGTACAACTCATCACGTATCGTGAACTAATCACCAAGCAGGGCCTGAAGGCCATGCGAAGACCCGCAGGATGAGGGCGCCCTTATGAACGACATGCTGCAGGGTAAGCGTTTCCTTGGTGCAGTGGGGATGAGTGTGCTGCTGGCACTGGTCCTGTGTGGGACCGCACTTGGCCAGCAGCCGGCACCCGGCCAGCAGATCGACGTCTCCGGTAGAGTCACCGCGCCCGATGGTGAGCGGATTCGGGGAGCCTCGGTCCGCATCCGCGGGACCACTACCAGTGCCATCACCGATGACGAAGGGAAGTACTCGTTGACGGCGCCGAGCGACGCCGTGTTGGTTTTCAATCGCATCGGGTATCGCGGCGTCGGGGTGAGCGTCGGCGGGCGTACCACCGTCAACGTCGTCATGGAACGAGCCGTCACCGTGCTGCCCGAGGTCGTCGTTACCGGTTACACCACGCAAAAGCGTGCCGACATCACGGGAGCCGTGGCCACGGTGGATGTCGCGGGCATTCAGCAGCAGACCTCGACCAGCGTGCTGCAACGCCTCGATGGCCAGGTGCCGGGCGTGACCGTCGAAGCCGGCGGGTCTCCGGGCTCCCGCACCACGGTCCGGATCCGGGGCGTCAGCTCATTCCAGAACAACGATCCGCTGTACATCGTGGACGGGACGCCCGTTCAGGACACGTACCTCAACTGGCTGAGCCCGAGCGAGATCGGATCGATCCAGGTCCTCAAGGATGCCTCGGCAGCGTCGATCTACGGCTCGCGCGCGAGCAACGGCGTCGTCATCATCGAAACGCGGCGCGGTAGACCGGGACCGCGGCGGGTCTCCCTGGACGTCAGAACCGGTGTGGCGACGCCGACGCACGGGATGGACGACATCCTGACGCTGAACGCGCTCGACTACTTCAAGGTCGTCAAGACGTCATACGAGAACGCCGGAACCGCCGTCCCGAGGAACATCTACGGGGATCCCAACAATCCGACGGTGCCCGCCTATATTTGGCCGAACGATGGCAAGGGCCAGAGCTGCAGCGCCGCCGGCCCCACCTGCACGACCGTCGTGGATCCGGCGTCGTACAAGTACCCCAGCACGCTCATCATGCCCGGCAGCCCCGGGACGAACTGGTGGAAGGCGGTGTTCGGGTCCGGTCAGTACCGCGACGCGAACCTTGCCGTGTCAGGTGGCGGGGAGGATAACGCGTACCACGTGTCGTTCAATTTCCTCGATCAGGAAGGGACCGCGGCATTTACCCGGTTGCAGCGAGGGGGGGTGCGCATCAACACCGCCTTCAACATGGGGCGGACGAGCGTTGGGGAGAACGTCGCGCTATCGCGCGAGCGGCACTACGGCGGGCTCGACGACGACGCCCTCGGCGAAGACAACATCATCGGTAAGAATATCATGCAGCAGCCGGTGGTCCCGGTCTACGATATCAACGGGTACTTCGCCTCCGGCAAGGCCGTTGGCCTTTCCAACCTGACCAATCCGCTCAAGATCGCTGACGCCCATCAGCACGACATCAGCACCAACGACCGCATCTTCGGGAACGTGTTCGCCGGGTTCGACGCCGCCCACGACCTGTCCCTGAAGACGCGGCTCGGGTTCAACCTCGGTCAGAATTCATTCCATGGGTTCTCGCCCACCACGCCCGAGAACTCGGAGGTGACCGACGTCAACGGCATCAACGAGAACTACAACCTGTTCACCGAGTGGACCTGGAGCAACACGCTCAACTATACGCACACGATCAACCAGCACAATCTGGCAGTGTTGTTAGGCCAGGAAGCGACCAAGAACACGAACCGGTTCGAGGCCGGAAGCTGCGCGAACCTGCTCAACCCCGACGTGGACTCGCGTTACATCCAGGATGCCCTGTGCGATCCGACCACCAAGAACGTCAGCAGTAGCGGGGGGCAGGCTTCGCTGTTGTCTTACTTCGGCAAGGCCGATTACAACTTTGCGGACAAGTACTATCTCAGCGTCACGCTGCGCCGCGACGGCTCTTCCCGCTTGGGGCCGCAGAATCAGTGGGGAACGTTCCCGGCGGTGGGGGCAGGTTGGCGGCTGTCGCGGGAATCTTTCTTGTCGCACAATTCGCTGTTTTCGAACATGATGCTGCGGTTCGGCTGGGGGGTCACCGGTAACCAGCAGATCCCTGCCGGACGGATCGTCAGCCAGTTCGGCGGGGACCGTGGCGACACGTTCTATGACATCGGGGGAACGAGCCCCACGACGATCCGGCCGGGATTCAAGCAGACCGCCATCGGGAATGTGGACCTGAAGTGGGAAGAGCAACGCTCCACCAATGTGGGACTGGACCTCGAGTTCCTCGAAGGTCGCGGCACGTTCAGCGCGGACGTGTACCGGCGGAACACGAACAATCTGTTGTTCGACCCGCGCACCCCGGCCGCGGCAGGCTCAGCCGCTCCCCCGATCGTCAATATCGGGAAGATGAGAAACCAGGGCATCGATTTTTCCATCGGGTACCGCAGCAGCACCGGCGGAACCTTGTGGAGCGTGACCTTCAACGGCAGCCACTATCGGAACAAGATCCTCCAGATCGACAACCTCGGGACGGAGTCGTTCACCGGGCCGATTTCGCTGCGGGAGCAAAATCCCGTGATCAACATGCTCGGCGAGCCGATCGGGGCGTTCTACGGCCTGGTGGCGGACGGCTACTACAAGGACTCGCTCGATGCCGCGCCATTCTGGGACGACGGCGCGCGCCCCGGCCGGATCAAGTTCAAGGACTTGAACGGGGACGGCACGATCACCGGCGCCGACCGGGCGATCATCGGGAGCCCCCATCCGGACTTCACCGGCGGCTTGGATCTCAACCTGCGCCGCGGCGCCTGGGAAGTCAGCGCCACGGTGTTCGGGACGTTCGGGAACCAGATCTTCAACGCGCAGAAGTACTGGTACGTGTTCCGCTATTTCGATACCAACGTGCGCAGCGACCTGCTGGCCAACTCCGTGGTGCTGGACGGACCGTGCGCCCCTGCGCCGTCACCTCGGACCGATTATATCTGCCCCGGAAAAGTGACGAACCCGGACGCCAAGTATCCCAGACTGGACAACAGCGATGCCGCGTTCAGCCGGCAGTTCTCGAGCTATTGGATCGAGGACGGCTCGTACGTCCGGCTGCGCAACCTGCAGGTCGCGTATAACCTGCCGCCGGCCTGGATCCGGTGGGTCCCGGCCGCGCGTGTCTATGTGCAGGCGGAAAACCTGTTCACCATCACCGGATACTCGGGGCTCGATCCCGCCCTGCCGGCCTGGAGCACGTTCGGGGCGGCTGGCGACATCCGGGACCAGTTCCGTGGTGTCGATGAAGGCTCGTATCCCTCGAACCGAACGTTCACTATCGGCATTTCGACCACGTTCTAGCGACTCGTCTTTACTCAAGGACGGAAGACGATGAAACAGCAAGATCGGAACCGATTGCTTTACGGAATGGCGGTAGTGATGCTCGCCGCCGGGGTCGCGTACGCCTGTAAGGATTTCCTGAACATCCCCGCCCAGGGGACGGTGATCGAGCAGTCGCTCGAGACCAAGGCCGGCGTCGAGGGCTCCCTGATCGCCGCCTACCGCTCACTGGACTGCAGCTCGAGCTCCGCCGGTTCGTGGGGATGCGCGGCCAGCAACTGGGTGTGGGGGAGTGTTCCGAGCGGCGACGCCCACAAGGGGTCCAACGCGGGGGACCAGCAACCGATCAACGACATCGAGACGTTCTCCTGGGCGGTGGGGGAAGCCGAAGGGTACTTGAACCAAAAATGGAGCCAGGCTTACGAGGGCGTATTCCGAGCCAATGCGACTCTCAACTTGCTGAAGAGGGTGCAGACCCTGAAGCCGCTCGAGATCTCCACCGCCGACGCGAACAGCATCAAGGGCGAGGCGCTGTTCCTGCGGGCGCATTATCACTTCGAAGCGTATCGCATGTGGGGGCATATTCCGTACTACTTCGAAGCCGATACGACCCCGGTCACACTGGGCGGTTTCCGCAAGGCGAACGACCTCCCGCTCGATTCGATCGTGAAGCTCGTCATCGCCGACTTGAACTCCGCCATCGCGCTGCTCCCGGCAAAGCCGCGCAATGGCGATCTGGGACGCGCGACCTCGTGGACTGCCAAGGCCTACAAGGGCCGCGTGCAGGTGTACGGCGCCGTCAGGACTCCCGCCCTGTGGGACTCGGCGCTAGCGACGTTGCGGGACGTGCAAGCGAACGGTCCGTTCAAGCTGGAAACGAGCTTCGACCACGTCTGGACCGGCTTTACGCAGTATCGCAATGGTCCGGAAACGATCCTCGCGTTTCAGGCTTCCATCAAAGACGGGGAGCCCAGCGGCTGGAACTCGAACTGGGGCGAGCGCCTGAATTTCCCGCACTCGGGCAGTCACTTTGGCTGCTGCGGGTTCCACCAACCCTCGTACCAACTCGTCAACTTCTTCGCGGTAGACGCGACCGGCTTGCCGTTGGCGTTGACCAACCCGAACTGGAATGGGACCAGCGGCTTGACCGCGGCGCAGGGCGATACGAACTTCGCAGCCGGCGCGCCGGGCAGCTTGGCGCCGGTGGACCCGCGGCTCGATTGGACGGTCGGCCGGGATAGGGTGCCGTACAAAGATTGGGGACTGCACGCTCGAGGATGGATCCGAGACGCTTCCTACAGCGGCCCGTTCAGCCCCAAGAAGAACGTCCACGAGCAAGGGGCCAACGCCGAGAATAACGTGGGGTGGCAGGCGACCCAGACGAACGATGTGAACATTCACATCTTCCGCTACGCCGACCTGCTGCTGCTCCTCGCCGAGGCTGAGATCCACGCCACTACCGGCGTGCTGGACAACGCCAGAACGATCGTCAATCAGATCAGAGCGCGGGCCGGAAAGGTTGCGCAGGGGTGCGGGACGATAACGGATACGATTCTGACGAAGGCGTGGCCCACGTGCAAGACGGACGCTGCCATCCAGCCCATGGCGATCCCGCTGGTGGCTGTCACTCCGACGCTGGACACGCTGGCGACGCCCTGGGCTGTGTATAAGATCGGCCTGTATACCACGCCGTTCATCAGTGTGGCCCAAGCAGACTCGGCCGTTCAGTATGAGCGGCGACTCGAATTGGCGATGGAAGGCCAGCGGTTCTTCGACCTGCGGCGCTGGCGCATCGCGGACACGGAGATAAACAGCTACATCACGCGCGAGAGGACCCGGATCCCCTACCTCGCGGGCGTAACGTACACCGCGCGGGATTCACTGTATCCGATCCCGTCCATCCAGCTCGACTTGGCCCCCCTGCTGGTACAGAATCCGGGGTGGTGAGCTAGAGCTAACGGTTTCGGATCGTAAGCGCCTGCAGGGAATCGCCGTGGTTCGCGACGAGCACGGCCTTCCCTGCAGGCGTTCGATCAGCTGACCGTGCGTCCCCGCTTCACCGTCGGTGCCGTCATCCTCCTCGCCACGGGCGCGGTCGTAGTCGGACTGCGCGCGACGCGGTATTCGCCGCAGGCCGTGCGTCCGGACAACGCCGCCGGTGACGCCACCTGCCTCTCCTGTCACGGCCAGAACGCGAGCTACGAGGAGAGCGCGCACCGTCTCACCTCGCGACTCCCGACTCGCGCGGCCATCCTCGGCAGCTTCAGACACGGTGAAAACGTCCTGCGCACCGCGAATCCGTCACTCTACTTCCACATGGAACTCCACCGCCAGCGGGTGCTACGAGACCGCGGTCATCGGACGCGCGCCCGATACGTCCGCTCGCATGGAGCGCATCGCATTCGTCACCGGCTTGCGAAAGGGACAATCGTACCTCTACTGGCACGCTGATCGGCTCTATCAGCTCCCCAGTTACGCGGACGGCCGACCGAATTTCGAGCGCCCCATTCCTCCCCGATGCCTGGAGTGCCACGCGACCGCGTTCGAGTCGCTCCCCGATCCCGTCCTGGTCAATCGCTATCGGCCGACCGGCGCAAGGCTGGGGATCAGCTGCGAAACGTGTCATGGCGCGGGGCGAGAGCACGTGGGCCGAGAGCGCTCGCCCCTGCGCGCGGTGCTCCCGCCCGCCATCGTCAATCCCGCGCGGCTGCCGCGCGAGCGTCAACTGAGACGGCTGCGCCCTCTGTCACAGTGGGACCGCCCCGCTTCAAACCGCGCCATTCTCGTATGTGCCTGGGCAGCCCCTCGTGAAGCGATTCACCCTCTACGCGGGACCGGATACGACCCAACCCGACGTGCACGGTAACCAGGTGGGACTGCTCGAACGGAGTAGATGCTTCCGCTCAGCGCGGATGACCTGCGCCAGTGCCACGATGTCCACCGCCAGGAACGGGATCTCGCGGCGTTCTCGGATCGGTGTCTCACGTGTCATACCGTGCAGAGCTGTGGCCTCTTCCCGCAGGACGGGCGAGCGCTGCTGGGCCGGTGTGTGGATTGTCACATGCCTGCGCTGACGTCCAGCACGATCATTTCCACCTATCGTGGCCGGCAGGCGCGCGTGCAGGTGCGCACGCACTGGATCAAGGTCTATCAGCCCCTCAGCGCCGCCCCACCATGAACGCCTGCAGGGAATCGCCGCTGTTCGCCACCAGCACGGCCTTTCCTGCAGGCGTTTGGATCAGCGCCAGCGCCGTGACGTCCCGGGGTGCCAAAAAGCCGCTCGCCACCGGCGGGACCGGAGTGAAATGGCCGCGGCCGTCCCCCTTGAGCCACAGGCCGTTGCCGGCGTCGGCCGGCGTCGTGTTCGGCTCGGTGTCGTACAAGTTGCCGGCCACGATCAGGTCGAGGTTGCCATCCCCATCCACGTCGTGAGCGATGATGCCGCGGATCGGTGAAATCTGCGCCAGATTGGGCAGCGGCACCGCCGTGAACGTGCCGTCGCCGTTGTTCTGCAGATAGACGCTGGCAAACGTATCCGTCTGGTAATGGAGGGCGTGCTGCAGTGGGCCGGCGCCCAACAGCTGTGCGACGGACGCCGTGGCGAACCCTGCGTAGCTCGGGAAGCGCAGCGCCGCGGGATAGATCGACGGCCCCAATTTCGCTCGCCCGAAGAGGGGATACTCCGTGCCGCCGATTTCCTGCGTCAGGACGATGTCCGTCGTCTGGCTCCCGGTGAAATCGGCTGCATACATCCCGAACCTGCTGTGCGGCGAC
>Ga0209157_1004398_pt1 | contig 10537 bp, 10 predicted proteins | sample GraSoiAngelo_135_FD_185892 | JGI IMG/M metagenome (GOLD analysis project Ga0209157, IMG submission 185892) | Grasslands soil microbial communities from the Angelo Coastal Reserve, California, USA - 14_0929_05_40cm (SPAdes) (version 2) | ecosystem: Environmental > Terrestrial > Soil > Grasslands ... | reverse complement strand
TGTTCGGAAGGCCTTTCACGATATATGCCACGTCCGTCCCGGGGGACTTCGTCGCCGCACGGAGGGGCTCGAGCAGGGAGCCCAGACGCGTGGTCGCGGCCCTTCGCCGATCGTATTCGGCCTCGACGAGACGGTTCAGACGAATCTCCACTTCTTTCGCCGGGACGACCCGGTACGTCTTCGGCTTTCCGTCTTGGACCTCGACGAGCCCCTTCTCGGCCAGCTCGCCGAGAGCGTAGTAGATCTTCGAGTCGGGGATCCCGGTCTTGACGACCAGATCGCCCGCGGTCGCATGGCTGATCCGAACCAGCGCATAAAATGCATCCGCGGCGTAGCCCGAGAACCCGAGATCACGCAGGGTACTGCGAATTCTCTCGGCCGAAGGTCCGAGTGTTTCCTGGAGAAGGGCGTTTGCCCTCGCCTTGACTTCCGACATCTGGTAGGCGAAGGGAGAAAGACTATTTGATGTTGGCTACTACTGTTCGGTAGTAGATACCATGGGAGCTGACGGAGAAGCAATCCGTACGAAAGTACGTGAGCGATACTCGATCGCGGCGACCGGCGTCGGATCTTGCCAGAACGACGGATGTTGCGCGAGCGGATATTCCTCGGCGGAGCTCGCGCGGATCCCGGCCGAATCGGTGCTCGGGCTTGGGAGTGGGAATCCGGTGCGACACGCGCGACTCAGGCCCGGCGAGACCGTTGTCGACTTGGGAAGCGGCGCCGGAATCGATGTGTTTCTGGCTAGCAGCCTCGTCGGTCCTGGGGGAACCGCCACCGGGATTGACATGACTCCAAAGATGGTCGCGCGCGCATCGACCGCGGGGGCATCTCACGATATCCGAAACGCTTCGTTCGTTCTCGCGCCCATCGAAAAACTGCCCTTCCCGGATGCCCACGCCGACGTGGTCCTGAGCAACTGCGTCATCAATCTGAGCCCCGACAAGCCGGCCGTCTTTGCGGAAGCGTTTCGGATCCTCAAACCGGGCGGACGACTCGTCATCTCGGATATCGTCCAAGAACGGGACTTGGGAGCCATCGAAGATGATTGCGGCTGTGTGGGAAACGCGTTGGTCCGAGCACAATACCTCGAGACAATCCGAGCCGCAGGATTCGTGGAACCCCGAATCGTGGAAGACCGACCGTGGCGGGCGGGACCAACCGGGATCGACGCATCCGCGGTAACTCTCATCGCGAGAAAACCAGACCGGGAGGTGAGAACGTGATTCCGATGGAAATAACGCTGGCGAAAGCGCTCGCGGAGGACCTCCGGGAAGAGAGCTGCTGCGGGGGCGCGCCGTGCTGCGGCGACTGTTGCGACGGTGGCAGCTGAGAACCGACGCATCAGAGGGCGATCTCGGGACGAGGTCGCCTCGTCTTTCCGACTACGACACCCGGACCCCGCGACTCACCTCGGGACGACAATCGAGGGGACGGAATGCAAACTTCGGTAGATCGCGGTCAGCTCCGCCTTCTCCGCATCGCCCAGTCGAGAATCCTGGATGTACTCCTCGTAGAGCGGGGTGACGTCCTCGTCCCCGAGGCACGTGACCGACATGTGAAGGATGTATTCCGTCAGAATATGGAGCGAATCCGAGGTTGGAGTTCGGCCCGACTCTGCGACCTTCATCTTGCGCCAAGAGAATCGCATCGGATGGACCACGGGACGGCGTACCGCCACGGGTGGTACGTAACCCTTTTCGGCCAGTTATCGCGGAGCGAACTGAGGGGCAAGTTGCCGGAACGAATTGGGTCTCTGCAGTCTCCGCGGCCAATCCTCAAGTGCTGCGCTGGCGCTTTCCGGTCATCACGACCCCATCTCGCAACCCGCCGCGAATCTTATGCTTCTTCGACGGGGCTTGCCCCGGCAATCAGTTCGCCCAAAAGGGGCCGATGAAAGCTGCCTTCGTCGTCGGAGAGGAGGAATTTGTCCGCGACGTACGGGACTTGCAAACACCTGACGGCCCGATCCGGAGCAACAATATTGCGGAGTATCACGGCCTGATCTTTCTGCTGCGGCACTTGCGCGATCTCGACCGCGAACGAGGTTCGAAAGGGGCCTATCTCATCTGTGGCGACTCTCAACTCGTGATCCGCCAGATGCGCGGGGAGTACCGCGTGCGCACGCCGCACCTGGTGCCTCTACATGCCGAGGCTTTGCGCCTTTCATCGGACCTGGATGTCGAATTCCGCGAGGTCCCCCGCGAGAGGAACCGCGCCGGATTCCTCCTGGAATAGAGAGCGATGTCGGGAGTAGTCGATGCTAACTGCTCGGTTACAACGGTGCACAAGTGAACACTATGTTTGCGCCAAATTCTTGAGCGGGAGGGGAATTGACTCTCGGCGAATGGGTCGTGGAGGTCGTTTGCGGAACTTCGGCAAGCATTCAGCGCTTGTGCTGGTCTTGCTGCTGATGGCGTCAGCGTTGTTGGCGTTGGGTCCAAGGGCTCCGCGGGCCAGCTTCAATGTCGACGCCCATTCGGAGGGCCTGGCCAATCCCGTCGCTCTTGAGCCGCATGGGCCCATTCACATCACGAGCGACGACGGGTTCAACGCCTCAAACGGGATTCGCAACGGGACCGGCACCGCTGCGGACCCGTATCTCATGTCCGACTGGCTGTTCGACGCCGCCCTCTATCCGAACTCCAGCGCGATGATCTGGCTCGAAAACACCGACAGGCACGTGATCGTGCAGAACTGCCAAGTCATCCACTTCGACACCGTCGGAGAACAGTTCCAGGCATTCTATGTGGGCAAATATCCGGGCGAAAACAGGACGCCGATCATTGGGCCCCCAACGATCGACCTGACGAGTAATGTGACGTTCCTGGACAACGATATTGACAGTCGCTACGGATACGGCATTCAGATTGCGGAGGGCTCTTCGAACATCCTTGCGAAGGGAAATCATATCACGATCCATCCGGACAACGTCAGCGGCCGCGACTGGATCTACGGGATTAACGTGGCCCGGAATACCCACGTCGTCACAATCGAGGATAATGTGGTCAACGCCGCGAGCAGCCTGTACATCACAATCGGCATCCATTTGAGCGACTACTACGTGAGCGAGCAGCGCCGGGCGTCCCAACTTGTCGCCCGAAACAACACCGTGATCGATGCAGCTGGTGGGATCCATGTCGAGTCTTCCAGGTTCACGTTGGTCCAGGACAATACTGTGTATCGGACAAACCTCAACAGCCTCGCCTACGGCTGGCCACGGGCTATCACCGTCCGCGAGAGCGCACTGAACGCGAGCCTGATTCACAACGCGATCCGAGTCGAACTCACAGGAATCGTCATTGGGGCGGCGACAGGTGGCTGGGACATTTATGGATCGCTGACCAGCGCGAACAATACGACGATCCGTGACAACATCATCTCGAATGTGACCAGTGGCATTCAGATCGGAAACGTGAGCGGCACTCAAGTTATCAACACGACCTTTGCGAATGTTGGACTTCAGGAGTTGAACCTGAATGGAGAGGGAGGTGCCCCCCGGAGCCTGACGCTGACGGACTTGGCGTCTCCGGTCCGCATTCGAGCGCCGACGGAGGCGATACCAATCCACTGGTCTTGGACACATCTGGCTCAGTCGGCGGAATATAACCTCAGTGCGATGAACGGTACCAGCACCGTGAACGCGTCTTTCGCGACGACCGCTGCCGGAGTCGGTTTCGTCGACGTCACGCAGCCGCGTACCAATGCCACCAACCTCACCAGCTACCGTCTCGTGGGGCCGCTGCTTCCCCCGAATGCTCCGCCCACCGCAGATTTCGTTTGGACGCCGACATCGGGCGACACAAGCACCGTATTCGCGTTCACCGCACAGGTGAGTGACGACCGGGATCCGCCCGGCGCGATTCAAGTCCGGTGGGACTGGGGTGGAGATGAGACGTGGGATACGTCCTGGTCGACGACGAAGACGGCAGAGCATTCGTTCGCTTCCGCGGGAGACCATCCGGTCGTCGTGCAGGCGATGGATTCGGGTGGACTTACCGCGAACATTTCTCACGTCCTCTCGGTTACCGCCCCGCCGCCACCTCCACCGGCGAACTCACCGCCAACGGCAGACTTCGGTTGGACTCCCATGTCAGGCGACGCGAGCACCGTTTTCACGTTCACGGCCCAGGTGACCGACGCCCAGGATCAGCCGAACGCGATCCAGGTTCGGTGGGACTGGACCGGCGACGGAACATGGGATACGGATTGGTCGACGACGAAGACGGCAACGCACACTTTCAGCTCTGCGGGCGATTACACGGTCGTCGTGCGAGCAATCGACTCGGGCGGCCTCGCCGCGAGCAGGTCCCGCGTGGTTTCGGTTACCGCTGTGCCACCGCCGCCTCCGAATAGGCAAAACCCCGTCTCGACCCAGACGGAGACACTACTTTTCCTCGCGGACGTGTCGACTTCGATCATAATCGTCACTGCAATAGGGGTAATCGTTTATGCGGTGGATCGCTTACGACGCACACGTGGGGATCGCGATTGAACCAATCGGAGGCCACTACTTGCATCGACCTCGAGTTCTTGGCAGATCCACCAGGGGGCTAGTCAGAAAGAGATTGAAATCCTCCCGAATTCGACCCATACACACATCCCAGGCAACGCCAGGCGAATATCGAGTTGGCTTGGACTTGCTGCCTTCTGTCAGGCCGAACGGAGTTGTGGCCGCCCGCGATGGGTATTGGTAGCCCTCTCAACGAATCGTCAGGTCCGTCCGGTTCGGGCCCGAACTGCTCGTGCACCTCGGGGGAGAGACGTTCCCTCAACCCTTCTTGAGGGTCTTCACGGGCGGACGGGCGAGGTCGATTGCGAAAACCATAGATGAATTTCAAGGAGCCCAGGATCATTCATTCTGGACCAGTTCGCGACCCGCGGGTGTGATCCTCGACTTCCTCCTCGAGCGGATTAAACAAGACGTGAGCCTCAACCATTAGTTCGAGTCGGGCGTCCTGCACGGCGGGCATTTGTTTCACCACACCGAGGATCGCCAAGCCGTTCGGGACGTTGGCAAGAATCAAGTTGTAGCCGCAAAACATAGGTTCTCCCGGACCGAAAGGAACTAACGGAGTTACTTGCCATATGTGTTCGCCGAACTTGCCGAACAAAAGACGGTCTAGCTCGTTCCACTGCTCCTCGGCGCACGAGACGACCAACAAGGCCCAAACCGCGCCATGCAACTTCTTCGGATCGTGTGCTGCAAACCCAAATACCGCGTTCCCGTGCATCATCCGCTGGAGCTTTCGCTTCACCGTTTGGCTCGAAAGGCCCACTTCGGAAGCGACGGCCTTGTACGATCGTCGCGGATCCTTTTGGATCGCCTCGAGCACGGCCCAATCGGAGGGAGCTAACCGGATCTTGCACTCCGGATACGGAATGCCTCCGAGGTTCACTTGGTCCGTTCTCGCGAGCCGTCGGATTAGCTCGACCTGCCGTTGGCGCGACGAAGCACGCCCGTACCGGAAAGCGATGTACAGGAAACTCCCGTAGCCACTCCCGATGACCATCACTCCATCCAAGAGGCGGAGTTCCGCGATCAACTCACTTTTCAAGACGTAAGGGGGAACGTCGAACCACGCGATGGCGTCGCTTCGACCGGTCAGGCGGGGGTTTACCATCGCGCGCCAATCGGCGAGGAAGCCCGAGTCCCGGAGCTTGCGAATTCGGTTCCGAACGGTTCCTTCGTCCGCCCCCACCGATTTCGCAATCGAACCGTACGACGGTCGGAGGTTCCAGGGGAGCGGGAGAGCCGAGCGGTCGCTGACCACTGACCGGAGAATCTGAACATCAAGGCTGTCCATTCCTCCCCCAGGGATTCATCGACAATCCGCTGAAAAGCGTTTCGCAGAACGCGCAGTTGGGTCTCTCGGTTCATCAATCTCGGTAATGAGGCTAAGGGAACCAACTTACGGTCTCAATGGCCTTCGGAATTGAGGAGGTTGCCCAAGTGAGTGTGGAGGAGAGTCTGCGGCTACTAGACAGTGTGCTCGAAGCGTTCAATGCCCACGACCCCGATCGTTTGGACAAAGTCAACGCGGAGTCCATGATTTTTTATGCGACCGGCCTCGCCGAGCCGCTCAAGGGCCGTGCCGCGGTCCGCGAGTGGAACAAGACGTTCATGACCGCGTTCCCGGACGTGCGCATCCGGAAGGAACGGAGCTTTGGGCAAGGCGATTGGATCTGTGTGGAAGGTACGATCGTCGGCACGCACAAGGGACCCCTGCCGGGACCCGGTGGCCGAATGATTCCCGCCACGAACAGACCGATTCGACTGGATGTGGCCGCTACGCTCAAGGTCGAGGGCGGCGAGGGGACAGAGGTCCACATGTACCTTGACCAGTTGGCCCTGATGACCCAGCTCGGCCTCACCCCGTAGGCCCACCGACAGGAGACCATGCGGGCGGGGACTTGGCCGAAGGGGCATCGATGCGTAGCAATTCGAGCGACGCAGTCTCGAAATTGGGAGGCATTTGCGGGGTCCTGACGGGGCTCCTCTTCATCGCGACCTTTGCGGTCGGGTACAACTTGCCCGATAGTCCGTCCCGGGCCGATTCGACCCTCGCCGGCTTCGATTCGTTGCGGGCCTCTTTCCTCGCCGCGGACGTCTTCCTCGGACTCGTGGTGGTTTTCGCAATCCCATTCTACACCGCGCTGAGGAGCAGCTTCAACGGCAAGGACGATCTCTTGATCGGAACCGCGACTCTCTTCTCGATCATCGGTTTCGTCGTCACGGCGACCGTGGTCATCGGCGAGTCGATCACGCTCGACACGCTCTCGGGGCCATACGCCGCGGGAGGCGCATCCAGAAATGCTGCGGTCGTCGTCGCCCAAGCCGTGATCGGCTTCGGGGCGGTGGCCATATTCGGCCTCCTTGTCCTCTTCGCCGGTGTTGCTGTGTACGGGTTCGTCGCCATCAAGGGCCGGCGCTTCCCGCGTTGGCTCGGATTCGCCGGGATTTTAGCAGCGCTTTTGTCCCTTGGGACCCCGGTGCCGGTGATCGGGACCTTCTTGTTTGTTGTCGCCTTCGTGCTCCTCCTGCTTTGGATCTTCGCCACATCCGCGTACCTTTGGAGGCCAACGATCGGGAAGACGATGCGCTAGGGGGCGCGAGCAGTCTCCCAGGCGGGCAGAAATGGCGAGGATTCCGGCGATACTTTGGTCTCAAGCGATGGAATAGACCACCGGTAGGGTAGGTTGATCCGTCTACAGCTCGGTCTTCAAACTGCCGTTGCAAATCAGGTGTACGTTCGGTTGTCCGAGTGTCCACGAGAGTTCGAAGTTGACCACAGGAATTGGAAAAAGAGTTCGAGTCCGCCGATAGCCACCAGGGAGAATTGAACTCCCGACCTGCCGCTTACAAGGCGGCTGCTCTACCGACTGAGCTATGGTGGCGCCCGCAGCCCATTGTCCCTTCCGGTAAAAGGGTTTCCGCGCGAGTCAGGCGCTGCCGCCATGTGAAGAGTCTCATTTTTGGAAATCATGGAAAAGCCTTTATTCGCGCCACTCGGCCTCCGCCCGGTTTGCGTGATCAGTCTTCCTTGTCCAACCTGCGGTAGCGAGCTCGCTTTCCTCGAGCAGTACCAGCGACACTACTGCTACACCTGCGGAAACTACGCGCCGGAGGGGTACGGAGACCGGGGCGCGAACATCTGTCCGACGTGCCGGGGAATCCTGTCCTATGTGGCCCAGTACGACCGCCACTATTGCTATCGGTGCAACGCGTACCCGGCGGACGACGCGGTCCTTCAATCGCTCGAAGCCACCATGCCCGTCGACATTCGGCCCGCACCCGAAGCGAGCGAGCCCAGCATTCCCGTGACAGAACCCGAGAAGACAGAGGTGGCCGAGAAGACGGTCGAGGTTGAGAGGAGGGTCGACCCTGAGAAGCCCGCGGAGCCGTCGGTGGAGCCGTTGGTCACCGTGGCCGGGGGGCCGGCAACACCGATTCCGCAGCCCGAAGAAATCGTGGAAGAGGAGCCTCCTCAACACGGGGCGACGGAGCCGCGACCGAGACCGCCAATCGTTCGTCTGAAGGTCTTTCAGGCCAAGAAGCCTGCCCTCATGGATCTGTGCAAAGCGTACAATCTCGATCCGACAGGGACGAAAGAGCAACTCCGGGAGCGATTGCTGAGTTATCTCGACACGCTCGAAGGCGAGGCCGAGGTGGAGCAAAGCGTCGAGGAACCGGAATCGAGTGCCGAACCGGCTACGACCGAGCCCGCTGGCGAGGTCGAGAGGGAATCCTGGCCGACTTCGCGAGAGATCGTCGAAGCGCAGCCCGTCGAGGAGGAACCGGCAAGAGGAGCCGCCTCCCCGCCGGCGGTCACCCCGGAGGTCATCGAAACACGGCCCTTGCAGGAATCCGTCGTGGAAAGGATTGACACGCCCGTACTCGTCGCGGTCCCGGAATCTCAGCCCGACATTGCCGCCGCTCCCGCGGTCGAGGCGACGAGGGCCCTCCATCCGTGCCCGACGTGTGGCCGCGAACTCACGTACATCGCCCGATACCGCCGGTGGTACTGCTATCACTGTCGCGCGTACGCGCCGGTCAGCCAGTCGAAATACGCCTGCCCGAACTGCGGCGCGGCCCTGCGTTGGATCGGGCAGTACGAACGATGGTGGTGTGACTCCTGCCGACGGTATGCTCCCGCGGACCTCCCAAAGCCCGAGTCCGCAACGGTCGCCACCGCGACGCCCGCCGAGGTCGCGAAACCGCTCACCTACGCGACCGCCTACTCGACGAGCACGATCACGCATCGCCACCGGAGCCCCGGGAGCGGAATCGGCCTCGTGGGGTTTGGCATCATTCTGTTCGTGTTGTACGAGCTCCTCGTGGACCTGCCCGGGGTCCTCTCCTACACCACGGGAATAGCGGTTGCGCCGGACCTCGCGTTCGGCCTCCGGTTCTTCGCCTTCGTCTTCGTCGCGCTCGGCGCGATCATGGGCTTGTCCGCGGTGCGCGACCGGCGCTGAGCCGGCAAAGGTTTTTCCCCGCCCCGACGTTCGACGCCGGGCCATGCGGCTCCAGCAGATCGTGAAGGACGAACGGCGCCCCCGCGAGTTCGACCCGCGGGAATACATCTCCACGTGGACAGAGAAAGATCTCCTCCACGGCAAGGTCGCGGATGCATGGGTAATCATCTTCCGAACCCGCGGCTGCTACTGGGCGCGCGCAAGCGGTTGCTCGATGTGCGGCTACGTGAACGATGTGGCCCAGGAGGTCGCCCCCGAGGACATCGGCCATCAGCTCGACGTCGTCCTCAAGGAACACAACGGGCAGCCCCTAGTGAAGGTCTACACGTCCGGGAACTTCTTCGACGACCACGAGGTCTCCCCCGATGTCAGGGAGCGAATCTTGAAGGAACTCGGTGACCGTTGCGACAAGGTCATCGTCGAGACGCTCGCTCATCTGTTGCGCCGAGACCAGCTCGAACACGCCATGCGTTTCGTCGACGAACTCGAAATCGCGCTCGGGCTCGAATCGACGAACGAGAACGTCCTCAAGTACGCCGTCAACAAAGTGTGGGGCCTCAAGGAGCATGCGCGGGCCGCGTCGATCGCTCACGAGCTCGGCGCGACCGTGAAGACGTACCTCCTGATCAAGCCGCCGTTCTTGACAGAGCGAGAGGCAATCGAGGATGCGGTCCGATCGGGACACGAGGCGGATCCGTACAGCGACACGGTCTCCTTCAACCCGGTGAACGTGCAGAGCCGCACGATCGTCGACCGCCTGTTCCGCCGCGGCGAGTACCGCCCCCCGTGGCTCTGGTCCGTCGTCGAGGTCCTCGAACGGACGCGGGACCTGAACGCGCACGTGAAGAGCCACCCGACCGCCGGCGGAATGGTCCGCGGGGCGCACAATTGCGGGATTTGCGATCGCCGTGTCGTGAACGCGATCGAGGAATTCTCTCTCGGCCTTCGGGACGATTTCGCCGACCTGTCGTGCCCCTGCCAGGACGTGTGGCGTACCTATTGCGAGGCCCAGCCGTTCATGCTGACGTCGTCCGACCCGCTTGCGGTCCTCGAAGCGTAACGTTGATGCGAGGCCCGAGGTTCGGGAATCTCGATCCGAATGCGCGACTACGAGCTGAAGAGGGGCACGGGGAAGATCCTTGAGGGCGACGGCCTGAGAAAGATCGCCGCGGAAGTGTTCGGCGATGTCGGGACGGATGGCGCGAAGGTGATCGTGTCGTACGGGGCCCTCGAGAAGATGGTCGCGTGGACCGACGGCAAGAAACTCTTCGTCGACACATCGATGAAGGCCGGTGTGGCGGACCACATCGCCACGGACACGATCAAGGCGTACAACAGGTTCCTCGAGCGGGCGACCGGCCTCACGGCGAAAGAGCGGAGCAAGCGAGCGCAGGAAGCCGCGAAGAGAGGCGCCGCCTGACGGACCGGCGCTCCCGCTCGCGCTCGAAGAAATGGAAGAGGGGTGCGGGGGGGCCCTCGGCCTAGCCGAAGAGCGCACCCAGGCCCGCGGCCGCCTCTTCCTCGGAGACTTTCTCTTCTTCCTTCTTTTCCTCTTTCT
>Ga0209157_1004395_pt1 | contig 10544 bp, 8 predicted proteins | sample GraSoiAngelo_135_FD_185892 | JGI IMG/M metagenome (GOLD analysis project Ga0209157, IMG submission 185892) | Grasslands soil microbial communities from the Angelo Coastal Reserve, California, USA - 14_0929_05_40cm (SPAdes) (version 2) | ecosystem: Environmental > Terrestrial > Soil > Grasslands ... | reverse complement strand
CACTGGGGTACCAGGTCGAGAAGCTGGGCCCGTTCACTCGCGTGACCGCGCCCGCGCAGTTCGCGCGCAATCCGGTGGTGCTGGGGACGGCCTTCGGGCTACGGCGGGGTGAGCGCAGCGGCCTCGTTGCGGGCGAAACGGGTTGGTTCGTGCTGCAGACCCTGGCCCGCACCGGCGCCGACTCCGCCGCGTGGCTCAAGCAGCGGGATCAGCAGCGCGAATCGCTGCTCCGGCCCGTCGAGCAGGCGCGACTGCAGCAATTCATCGCCGCGCTGCGCGCGGACGCCAAGATCGTGGACCGCCGCAGCGAGACCTTCCGACCGGCGGCCGCCAGCCAGAGCTAGTCGCTCAGGCGTTTCGGATCGCCCGAGGAGAGGGGGCTCGAGGTAGGCGGCTGGACGCCGCGCGGGGGCGCGGTGGGCGGGTCGTCGCTCGTGGCGTCCTTGAGGCTGCGCTTGAACTCTTTGATCCCCTGCCCCAACGAGGATCCGATCTCCGGGATCCGCTTCGCGCCGAAGACCAGCACCAGCACGAGCAGCAGGATCAGGATGTGGCTGAACGACAGGTCCCCGAACATAACGCGCCTCGCTTCAAAAGATCGATCGGGCGACGTAGTACGCGATCGCCACTCCCACGAGCGCGAGCAGGGACACGTCGAGTCCGATCGGCCCGAGAGTGATCGACACCACCAGCAGGTCCATGTGGACCGGCCCCAGCGTGGGGGTCACCGACCAGGTGAAGATCTCCTTCGCCGGCCCCTGCGGCAGGAAGCGCCGCAGCAGCGAGTGGACGAAACCGCCCAGCACGAAGCCGGTGGCCAGCACGCCACAGTAAAATAGCGGCCTGCGCGGGCCTTGCGCCACGGGTTAGCTGCGCCGCTCCACGGCGTACGCAATGCTGTCGCGCAGGGCATCGCGCGCCGACGACATGGGCAGGATGTCCAGCTCCGCGTCCGCCTGCTGCGCCAGCTCGAGCGCGCGGCGCCGGGCGTAATCCAGGCCCCCGGCCGACGCCACACACCGCACCACCTCAGCCACCAGCGCGTCCGCCGGCTCGGGCGCCGCCATCAGCTCGGCCACGAGCCGGCGGTCGGCCGGTGGCATGGCGCCGAGCGCCGCGATGAGCGGCAGGGTGACCGTGTGCTCCCGCAGGTCGAGCCCCGACGGCTTGCCCGTCACCGCCTCCGCCTCGGTGTAGTCGAGCAGATCGTCGGCGATCTGGAAGGCCATGCCGAGCCGCATGCCGAAGCGGGCCAGCGCCTCACGATACGCCGTCGGTCCCTGCAGCGCGCCGACCTCGCACGCCCCCGACAAAAGGGAGGCCGTCTTCGCGCGGATGAGCTGGTCGTACTGATCCTCACTGTACGCGAGCTTATCGTGCGCCTCGAGCTGGCGCATCTCACCGATCGTCATCTCGTTCGTCACCCGGGCGAACACCCGCAACGGCTCGCGATCGTCCAGGCGGACCAGCTCGATGATCGCCCGCGAGTACAGGTAGTCGCCCATGATCACGGCGACCTGGTGCGAGAACAGCGCATTGAGCGTCGGCATCCCCCGCCGCAGCACCGAATGGTCGACCGAGTCGTCGTGCACCAGGGTGGCGAGGTGAATCAACTCGACGACCGCGGCGAGCGTCACCGCCCGCGGATCCGTGGCGCCCGCCGCCTGGCTCGAGAGCAGCAGCAGCGTGGGGCGGAACAGCTTCCCCTTCATGCGCACCAGGTGCTCGTTCACCTCGGCGATGATCGGAAAGTCGGCCGCAATGATCCGCCCGAGCTCGTCGGCGACGCGCTCGAGCTCCCCGGCCACCGGCCGTTGGAGGTCTCGCAGCGCGACCGGAACGACCTGCTGGCTCACGTTATTTCGCCTTGGCGAGCGCCTTGGCGCGCTCCCGCACGTCCCGGAATCGGATGTCCACGGCGAACACCCGGCCGTACAGGTCGCGCGCTTCGACCCGCTTGCCCTGCTCCTCGAGCGCGCGGCCCAGCCAGTACAGGACGCCCAGGCGTTCCTGATCACCGGAGGCCGGCAGGTCGAGCGCGCGCCGCAGGATCGACTCCGCGACGACGTAGGCGCCCTTGTCGATGAAGCACACGCCCAGCGCCTCCGAGCTCCGCAGTTTTCCGTCCGGCGCCCGCAGCGCTTTCTGCAGCTCTGCGATCGCCTCGTCCAGCAACCCCATCTCTTTGAAGGCGACGCCCAGGTCGTAGTGCGATTGGAAGTCGCCCTCGTCGATGTTTTCGTCGATCCCCTGCTTGAAGCGCGCCAGCATCTCCTGGAAGTCTCGTTCCTCGTCTCCGGTCGGCTCTTCGTCGGCGACCTTCATGCGCGTGTCGCGCACGGGCAGGTCCTCCTCGAGAATCATCGCGCTCAGGTCCACGAAGTCCCCCGCCTCCACCGCCTCGTCCCGCACCGTCATCTTCGCGTCGCGAGCCGCGGTCTTCCCCTCCGTCTCTCGGACTTTCGCTTTCGGCTTCGCCGGCGGCTCGGGCGGCGGCGTGGCCACCGGCGCGAGCATCGCGAGCGCAGCCTGGGCACGCTCATTGGCCGGATCGTGCTCGCCGACGCGCTTGTAGACGGCCCGCGCCTTGTCGGGGAGGTCGCTTCGCAGCAGCGTGTCCGCCAGCTCGAGGTAGGCGTCGATCAGCTTCGCCTTGTCGCCCGACTTGAAGGCGAATTCGACCTGCTTCTGTCGGTGCCGCACGCTGTTGGGATCGAGTCGCAGGATCTCGTCCACCAGATCCTGCGCCTGCCGCAGGTTCCCCCGGGTCTCGAACCCGGTCGTCGCCAGGTCGAGCTCCTCGATGCCCCGCTCCCGCTCGCCCGCTTCGATCAGCGCCTCGCCCAGCGCCTTGTGGCCCTCTGGATCGTCCGGGTCATCGGCGACCCGCCCCTCGAGGTCCTCGATCGTCGGTTTCACCGGGGGCGCATCGATGTTGGCGAACACGAGCGATCCGGGTTCGTCCCCCTGCGTCACGACGCCGTCCAGGCTCAGGTCGATCGCCCCTGAGCGGCGGCCGCCGCCGACCCGCCCTACGCCCGCATCGTCGATTGCCAGTGGCTGATCGTCGACCTCGTGCCCCCCCCCCCGGTCGGTCGCGCCGGTGTCGAAGTCCGGCTCGAGCTCGAGCGGCGGCACTTCCACCATGGGCTTGCGGGCCGGCGGGCCCGGGCGCTTCGGAACGACCGGTTTGACCTTGGGCGACTCGGGCGCCTTCGGACTCGCCCCTCCAAATCGCGGCGGCGCCCCGACGCCGGGCCGCTTCGGCACGACCGGCGCCACCGGCGGCGCCTTCGCCACCGGCGCCTCGATCTCGATCTCCGTTTCCAAGAGCGGCTCGAGCTCGATCGCGGCATCGGGGGCGCTCTCCTCCTCGGCCACGGTTGGCTCGAACTCCGCCGGGGGGGGAATGTCATCCGGGGAGACTTCATCCTGCAACGCAGGCGCCGGCTGCGCGTCGAGCTGGATCTCGCCGAACTCCGCGCCCGTGGTCTCGAACCCTTCGAGCATGCCTCCCGCGGTGCTGGGTTCGAGCCCATCGACGAGACTCGTGGTCTCGATCTCGAGCGAGGTATCGGGCTCGGCGATGACCGGCTCGATCAGGCTTTCGACGACCGGTTCGGGTTCGAGCGCCGGCTTGGGCGGCAGCTTGGGAGGAGGTGGGACGCGCCCCGTCAGCGGCGGCTTGCCAGCCGGGGGGGCATCCACGTCGAGGAACACCAGGCTCGACGTCTTCCGCCTACCCGACTTCGATGGGTCGTCAGGCGGTTGAGGCTTGGGCGCCGCGGGAGCCGCGGGAGCCGCTGCTCCACCGCCGGGGCGCCGCTCCGGATCGCCATACATCCGCAGGTGATCTTCCAGCGTCTGGCGCAGGTGTGCGCTCTCCGCCGAGATGTCGGCGAACTCCTTCAGGGCGGCGAAGGCGTGCTGGATCTTTCCAGCCTTGTGCATCCGCTCGGCATACTCGACGAAATTCTGCTTGGCCTCTGCCATGAAGCCCTTGGAGGCGTACAGCTTGGCGAGCTTGAGGTAGGTCGTTTGCCGCCCGGGCGCGTTGCGCAGCACCTTGTTGCACATCGCGATGGCGTTGTTGTGGAAACCCAGCTCGGCGTACTTGTCGACGGCCTGATCGTAGTAGTCTGCCGCCTGCGCGGGCTCTCGCACCTTGAGATACAGGTCGCCGACGCGATTGAAGACGGCGAGATCGGGGTTCGGATCCCCCTCCTCCTCCTGTCCCTTGAGAACCTGCTGCCACGCCTCGATGGCCCCCTTCGGGTCTTTGGCCTCGAGGTTCCGGGCCTTCTCCTTTAGCTTCTCAAGCTTTGACATGGAGCCCTAAAGATACGGGCCCCGCCGGGAGCGGACAAGCGGAACCTCCTGTCCAGACGGCGGTTACGAGCTGTCCCCCCATCCAGTATGCGACTTCCCGCCAGTCCGACACGCTCCAGGACACGAGGTCCGCTCGAAACCCCGACGCGATCTGGCCCCGATCCGCCGCGAGGCCGAGCGCCGCCGCCGCGTTGACTGTGACCGCGCTCACCACTTCGGCATGGCGCAGCCCGAGCTGAGAGACGCCGAGCGCCATGACCAGCGGCAGCCCGACCGTCGGTGATGATCCTGGGTTGAAATCGGTCGCGAGCGCCACCGCGGCTCCCGCATCGACGAGGCGCCGGGCCGGCGCCTGGGCGCGACGTCCCAGGAAGACCATGGTGGCGGGAAGGAGGACCGCGACCGTATCGCTCGCGGCGAGGGCCCGGATCCCGGCATCTGAGATCGCGGCGAGGTGATCCGCCGAGAGAGCGCCGAGGGCTGCGGCCAGCTCGGCGCCGCCCGACCCCTCTAGCTCGTCGGCGTGCAGTTTCAGTCTCAAGCCGTGCCGCTGGGCGGCGGTGAGGATCGTGCGGGTCTCCGCGATGTCGAACACGCCGGGCTCGCAAAACACGTCGCATGCCGTCGCCAGGTGCTGGCGGGCCACGGCGGGTATCATCTCCTCGCACACCAGCCGGACATAATCGGCGCGGCGGTCACGGAATTCGGGCGCAACCTCGTGTGCGCCGAGGAAGGTCGGCACGAGCGCCGCGCGCTCCACCGCCGCCGTTTCGCGGATGGCACGGAGCTGCTTGAGCTCGCTCTCGAGGTCGAGCCCGTAGCCCGATTTCACTTCGATGGTCGTGCTGCCGGAGGCGAGCAACGCGCGCACCCGCGCTCGCATGAGCGCCACGAGGTCGTTCTCGCTCCGCGCCCGCACATCCCGCACCGACTGCAGAATACCCCCGCCCCGGGCAGCCACGGTCTTGTAGTCCTCGCCCAGCGCCCGGCGCTCGTGATCGTCGAGCCGGGGTCCGCCGAACACCGCGTGCGTGTGGCAATCGACGAAGCCCGGGAACAGGACGCCCGCCACTTCCACCACCTCCCCACCCCGTTGCACGTCGCCAGCCGCAAGCCGCAAGTCCTTGTACCCACCGACCGCCGCGATTCGGTCCCCTTCGATCAGCACGGCGGCGTCCTGCAACACCTCCAGGTCCGACAATTCACGACCGCGGCGGGCACGAGCGGGCCCGCGACACGTCACGATCTGGCTGGCGCCGACGAGCAGCGTGCTCAGTCGCCCGCCTCCCCCTCCTGCATCGGGAGCCGGATCCCATGACGGCGCGCGGCGGCCAGTGCGTCGGCGTACCCCGCATCCGCGTGGCGTGCCACACCGATGCCGGGATCGTTGGTGAGCACGCGCTCGAGCCGCCGCCCCGCCGACGCCGACCCGTCGGCTACGCTCACTTGCCCCGCGTGCAGCGAGTTTCCGATGCCCACGCCGCCGCCGTGATGGAACGAGACCCACGCCGCCCCCGACGCCGTATTGAGCAGCGCGTTGAGGATTGGCCAGTCGGCGATCGCATCGGAGCCGTCTTTCATCGCCTCCGTCTCGCGGAACGGTGACGCGACGGAACCGGTGTCCAGGTGGTCACGCCCGATGACCACGGGTGCGCTGATCTCGCCCCGCTTCACCAGCTCGTTCAGCGCGCAGCCGAATTGTGCCCGCTCCCCCTGGCCCAGCCAGCAGATGCGCGCGGGCAGTCCCTGGAACGCCACCCGCTCCTGCGCGAGCCGGATCCAGCGATGCAGGTGCTCGTGCTCGGGGAAGAGCTCGAGCACCAGGCGATCAGTGCGATGCAGATCGCCCGCGTCGCCCGACAGCGCCACCCACCGGAACGGCCCCTTGCCCTCGCAGAACAGGGGCCGGATGTACTCGGGAACGAAGCCCGGGATGTCGAACGCGTCGGTGACGCCTGCGTCCCGCGCCTGGGCGCGAATGTTGTTGCCGTAATCGAAGGTCACCGCTCCGCGACGCTTGAATGCGAGCATCGCCTCCACGTGCGCCGCGATGCTCGCCATGGAACGCTGCAGGTACTCCGCCGGCGCGCTCCGCCGCAGCGCCGCCGCCCGTTCCACCGTCAGGCCCGCGGGGATGTACCCGTTAAGCGGATCGTGCGCCGACGTCTGGTCCGTCAGCGCGTCCGGGACGAACCCCCGGCGTGCGAGCTCGGGCAGCACCTCGGCGCAGTTGCCGATCAGACCGACCGAGACCGGTCGCGCCGTGCGCTTCGCCTCCTCACACCAGCCCACCGCCTCCTCCAGCGAGGCAGTGGAGCGATCGAGGTAGCGGGTCTCGAGGCGGCGCTGCACCCGCCCCGGGTCCACCTCCACCGCCAGACACACTCCATCGTTCATCGTCGCGGCGAGCGGTTGGGCGCCTCCCATGCCTCCCAGTCCCCCGGTCAGGACGATGCGCCCACGCAGCGATCCACCGAAGTGCCGCTGTGCCATGGCGCCGAACGTCTCGTAGGTGCCTTGCAGGATCCCCTGAGTGCCGATGTAGATCCACGACCCGGCGGTCATCTGTCCGTACATGATCAGCCCCAGGCGCTCGAGCTCGCGGAACACGTCCCAGGTCGCCCAGCGCCCGACCAGATTCGCATTCGCGATGAGCACGCGGGGGGCCTCGGGGTGTGTCGTGAACACGCCGACCGGCTTTCCCGACTGCACCAGCAGCGTTTCGTCGTCGGCCAGCGTGAGGAGCGTGCGGCAGATCGCGTCGAACGCGGGCCAGTCGCGCGCGGCCTTCCCGGTACCGCCGTACACGACCAGATCCTGGGGTCGCTCCGCCACGTCCGGATCGAGGTTGTTCATCAGCATGCGGAGCGCCGCCTCCTGAATCCAGCCGCGGCACGACTTCACCGTGCCGCGCGGGGCGCGCACGACGCGGGGGCCGCTCATGCCGCCTCGGGGTCGAACGCCCCTGCCCGCACGCCGCTCGTGATCTGCTCGATGTCGTCGGTGAAGGGGCGGTCGCCATCGAGTGCCTCCGCCACCTTGCGCACCGCCGCGTACGTGCGCCGCACTCCCTGCCCGGGCGCGAGGGGTTTCAGGAATTCGAGCCCCTGGGCCCCCGCGAGCAGCTCGACCGCGACGATGCGCGCCGCGTTCCCGAGAATGCGCTCCGCCTTCCACGCGGCCGTCATGCCCATCGGGACGATGTCCTCCTGGTTCCCCTCGGTGGGCACGGACTGGACGCTCGCCGGCGTCGCGAGCACCCGGCACTCCGCGACCAGCGCCGCCGCCGCGATCTGCGGAGTCATGAATCCGGACTCGACGCCCGGATCCCGGGCGAGGAACGGCGGCAGCCCGGATGACAAGTCCGGGTTGACGATGCGCTCGATGCGCCGCTCCGCGAGGCCCGCGAGCGTGGCGAGCGCGATGCCGATTACGTCCAGCGCCAGAGCGACGGGCTGTCCGTGAAAGTTGCCGCCCGAAAGCACGTCGTCGTCGAACACGAGCGGGTTGTCGGTCGCGGCGTTCAGCTCGGTCGTGACCAGGCGCTCCGCGAATGCCAGCCCTTCTCCGACCGCGCCCAGCACCTGGGGGGTGCAGCGCAGGGAGTACGCGTCTTGCACGCGCGGGTCGTTCTCTCGGTGCGACTCGCGGATTGCCGAGCCGGCGAGCAGGTCGCGCAGCAGCGCCGCCGAACGTTGCTGGAGCGGGTGCGGGCGCGCGTCGTGGATCCGGGCGTCGAACGGGTCGGGCGTGCCCCGCACCGCCTCGAGGCTCATCGCCGCCGCCGCATGGGCGGTGCGCCACAGCACCCAGGCGTCGTGTACCAGCAACGCGGCCATCCCGGTCTGCGCCTGCGTCCCGTTCACGAACGCCAGCCCCTCTTTCGCCTCGAGCGTGATGGGTCGCAGGCCACTGGCCCGGAGCGCGGCGCCGTCAGCGCCTTCGCCAATCATCGCCAGGGCCAGGTGGGCGAGCGGGGCGAGATCGCCCGAAGCCCCGACGCTCCCCTGGGAGGGAACGCGCGGCTGGACCTGGGCATTCAGCATCTCGACGATGAGCTCGGGGAGCGCCGGTCGCACGCCGCTCGTTCCGCGCAGCAGCACATTGGCCCGCAGCAGCATCATCGCGCGTACGACGTCCCCGGACAGCGGGTCCCCCACGCCCGACGCGTGGCTGCGGATCAAATTCCGCTGCAGCTCCCGTGTTTGTTCCGGCTTGATCCGCACGTGGGCGAGCTTCCCGAAGCCGGTGTTGACGCCGTAGATCGTGTCACCCCGAGCGACGGCGGCTTCGACCGTGCGGCGGGACGCGGTCACGGCCGCGAGGGCGTGCGGGGCGATCGCAACGCGCACGCCGTGGCGGGCGACGGCGACGACGTCCGCGATGGACAGGGAGTGGCCGTCCAGCGAGAGGGGGGCTGGCATGCGGGAGGAAGCTACTGCCCTGAGATACGAGGCGCCAAGTCATGAAGGGCGTCACGGGGAACCGTCACGAGAAAGCGTCACGAGAAAGCGTCACGAAACGACGCCTTTCCGTGACGCTTCCTCGAGACGCCTCTTTCGTGACGCCTTTCGTGACGCCGTCGTCTACCTCGCGGCTACCGCGTGCCCGCTGGTCGCTGGTCCCTTCGGCGGTGCCAGGTCCGGGTTCCCCGGATCCGTCTGCACGCTCCAATCGAAGATCACGTACTGGCGGCTGACGTGCGTCATTCGCAGCGCTCCGTAGCGCAGCACGGATCCGTCTACGAGTGCGAAGACGTAGCCAAAACCGGGGCGCGCGAGGAGCGAATCCCGGCTGTACCCGCTCGCAGGGGCGAGGTCGATCGAGGTGAGATCCGCGATGGGATTCGCGCTGTAGAGCTGAGCGCTCGTCCCCGTGAACACTGGCACGATCCACAGCGACGAGTCCGCGGCGTTGACGTGAATGACGAAATCGATGTCGTTCTGGGTGCCGCTCTGCACCAGTCCGAGCTCGCCGGCATCGCCGTAGCCATTGGCGTTCAGGTCGTCCCAAAAGCGAAAGCCCGATTGTGCGTCGTGCGTGCCGCCCAGCGCCCACACCAGCACGTTGCGCGCGTCGGGACGAGGCGTGTCCAGCCACACGGGAGGCCACAGGCTCTCGTACCCCAGCGTATCGATCGCGGACACGTCGAAGCAGCGCGTCACTCCGTTTGGCAGCTGAGCCGCGAGAAACTCGTGCGACACAGTCGTCCCCTCGAGCGTCCAATTGACGCACAGGTTTTGCCCGAGGTTGTAGTCCGAGCTGTACACGCGATACCACTTGAAGCGCCCGAAGTCGGGTGTGTCCGGCCAATCGAGGTGGATCGCGCTGTCGAGTGTGATGCCTGTCAGCGAAGGCGGTGCGCCGATCTGGAGGTATTCGTTTACGGTCACCACATTGCTGCCATTGCTCTCGCCGCCGCCGACATCCACCGCGGTCACGTAGTACTGCAGGTGCGGCACGCCGTTGTCATGGAACGTATTGGACGTGGTCTCACCGCGCAGCAGGAAGGAGCCACTCGTGCTACCGCGCGAGTAAACCCGGTAGCTCGCGAGGTCCGAGCTCTGCACGTCATCCCAGGCGAGCCGGATCCCGGCGGGTTGATTGGCATCGCCGCTCGGGTCGAGCTCGTACGAGAGGTTTTGCGGCGGGGACAACGTGCCGGTGCCGTTCGAAACGGTGTTATCCTGGCACGCGCCGGCCGCGAGGCCTGCGACGACTACTAGTAGATGGCGGAGCGAGAGCCGCATGGTATCCTCGAAGCTTCGGGTCGCCCGGTGAGAAGCACGCGGCGTGCCCACACGTAAGTCGCTAACGATGCGAGAGTTGGCAACCGGAGCCGGGCGCGGTGTGTCATCTGGAGGGGACGGCTATTTAGTGAAGGACTGCTGCTCGTAGTCGAACTTGATGTCGGGCTGATCCAGCAGGGCGACGTAGAAGCTGAACGCAAAGTTGCCGTTCGGGGCCTTGAGAAACGAGAAGCTCGCGTGCCAGCGGTGCAAGTCGCGCTCGAGCCGAATGGCGTGGGCCCCGAACTGCCGTGTGTCGAAGTTGTAGTTCGAGTCCCAGGTCGCCGACCAATGCGCCGTCGGCTGGAATGAGAGCGTGAATCCCACCTGCTGGCTCCCAGCCGGGGCGCCGAACGATATCGAGTCCGACTGTGGGCGAGACCGGACCTTGGTGTAGTTGAGCGACAGGTTGAACCCCCTGCCCCC
>Ga0209157_1004390_pt1 | contig 10550 bp, 7 predicted proteins | sample GraSoiAngelo_135_FD_185892 | JGI IMG/M metagenome (GOLD analysis project Ga0209157, IMG submission 185892) | Grasslands soil microbial communities from the Angelo Coastal Reserve, California, USA - 14_0929_05_40cm (SPAdes) (version 2) | ecosystem: Environmental > Terrestrial > Soil > Grasslands ... | reverse complement strand
TTAAGTCGCGCTTCGTTCCGGAAAACCTTGCGGTGTTGGAGAAACTGCACGCTCGGGTCGGAGAAGCGGCGTTGCTGGTCGGGTTCGTTGATCGTAACGAGGGACGCGGAAAACCGTTCTGTAACGCCGCTGCTCTGCTCGAACGGGGCAAACCGATCCGCAAAAGTTACAAGTCCCTTTTGCCCACCTACGACGTTTTCGACGAGGAGCGTTACTTCCAGCCGGCCAGCTGGGTCGAGCCGGTTGATGTCCACGGCAAAAAAATCGGCGTGACCATTTGTGAAGATATTTGGACGGAACATTACCTGCCGCGACCGCTCTACGATGTCGAACCGGTGCACAGTCTGGTGAACCAAGGCGCGGAGATCATCGTCAATCTAAGCTCTTCGCCGTTCAGCCTGCATAAACCAGCGATCCGCTATGAGATGGTGGCGGGGCTCGCACGAGCACATCAACGGCCAATCTGTTACTGCAACCTCGTCGGCGGCAATGATCAACTCGTGTTCGATGGTGATTCGATCGCGGTGAATGCCGCCGGCAAATTGATCGCGCAACTCGCGGCGTTTCGTGAAGACGAGAAAATTGTCGATACGGATTCGACCACGACGATTGAATTCCGCGAAGGCAAACCGCCGGAGGAGCTTTTCGCTGCACTTTCGCTAGGAGTTCGCGATTATTTTCGCAAATGCAATTTTCATTCTGCGGTGATCGGCTTGAGCGGCGGAGTCGATTCCGCAGTCACGGCTGTCATCGCGGTTGATGCCCTGGGAGCAGAAAATGTGACGGGTGTTTCCATGCCAAGTCCTTACTCGTCGCGCGGGAGCATTGATGACGCGCGCGCGCTGGCACGCAATCTCGGAATCAAATTTCTCGAAATCCCGATCGCAGAGACCTTCAAAGTTTTCAAAGCGCAGTTCAAAGAAATTTTCAAAGGTCTGCCAGAAAACGAGACGGAAGAAAACATGCAGCCGCGCCTGCGCGCGATGACGCTCATGGCGCTTTCAAACAAGTTCGGTCACCTAGTTCTTAGCACCGGGAACAAGAGCGAGCTGGCCGTCGGTTACTGCACGCTCTACGGCGACATGGCCGGCGGGTTGGCCGTAATCAGCGATGTCCCGAAAACGATCGTTTACGAGCTGGCGCGCTGGATAAACTCCGAGTATACGTCGCGAGGGGGCCGCCAGAGCGAGATCATCCCAAGCTCAACCATTGATAAGCCGCCGAGTGCAGAGCTGAAGCCGAACCAAAAAGACCAGGACACACTGCCGCCGTACGAGATTCTCGATCAGATTCTTCAGCTTTACGTCGAAGAAAACTTGAGCGCGCGCGACATCATCGCGCGAGGCTTCGACGAAAAAATCGTGCGATGGGTGCAGCGTCGCGTCGACCTGAACGAATACAAGCGCGAGCAGGCGGCGCCCGGATTGAAAGTGACGAGCCGCGCGTTCGGAATCGGACGCAAAATGCCGATCGCGCAAAAATATGTCGATTAAAGTCACCTGGTCGCGGCGCGATATCGCCGCGCGTACGAGCGGATGAGATTGCCAGCAGCCTTCGGTCTCAAACCTTTTCCATAAGGCTTCTAGCGGAGCGAAATCTTTTGATTATCTGGTAGCGGAGTATCGAAAATCTGAGAAGGGTAATCGCCACAATCATGAAAACAATTACGCCGAAGCCGTTTGCTCTCTACTTTGCGATCGTCGCGCTTAGCGGGACCGTCTGCGCACAAAACGATTTGAACCTCCCTGATGTCAGCCAAGCTGCCGAGGTCAAACAGCGTATCGCTTTGACGGATATCACGGTGAAGTATCATCGCCCGTTGGTGAATGGACGAAAAATCTGGGGTGGCCTTGTTCCGTATGGAAAAGTTTGGCGCGCGGGTGCAAATGAAAACACAACGATTGAATTCAGCGATCCGGTTTCGATAGAGGGGCAGCCGCTAGCCAAAGGAGTTTATGGTCTGCACATGATCCCTAACCCGGATTCGTGGACGGTCATCTTTTCAAAAACCAACACGGGCTGGGGAAGCTACAGCTATGACCAGAAGGAAGATGCCTTGCGTGTGAATGTAAAACCAAAGCCCCTTGCTGAGGCGAAAGAGGCGCTTGAATTCGACTTCGAAGATTTGAAACCAGATTCGACGGCGGTGACGCTGAAGTGGGAGAAATTGGGTGTTCCCTTCACCGTCTCGATTAAGGACGCGGAGCAGACCCTGCAAAACATCCGGGCGCAACTAAAGGGTCGCGGTCAGTTTACCTGGCAGGCTTTGGATGAAGGGGCGCAATTCTGCTTAACCAGAAAGATTAATCTCGATGAAGCGTTGCGCTGGGCGGATGCATCAATCCAGAATGAGGAAAGGTTCGATAATCTCAGCACCAAAGCGGATATCCTCAAAGCTCGGAACCGTCCGGATGAGGCGAAAGCCACCTGGAGTCATGCCGTCGAAATTGCCACCGCACCGCAACTCTATTCGTATGGCCGACGCCTGCAGAGTCAGAAGCAGGGCGCTGAAGCGATGGAGATTTTCAAGGAGGTCGCTAAACGGTTTCCGCAAGGAGTCTTCGGATATCTAGCTCAGGCGCGCATCAAGTCTGCAGCAGGTGATTTTGCCGGCGCGGCGAACGACGCGAAGCAGGCCCAAGCTGCCGCTCCGACGGATGCGCAGAAACAGAGTATCAAGGCGCTGATCGATCGGCTCGAGGCGAAGCAGGATATAAACAAATAGCGTTCGCGCATGCCATCCTCGGACGAGGGGCGATAGCGCTCGATCGAACGTTCACAGCCGGGAGTCTGACGTTGCATCTGACGCACCAGAATATCTTGCGCTGTTGGCGAGCAGCCGTTTGCGTTGCGATTATCGCCATTCGATGCATCGCCAATTCGGCGGATGCGCCGCCGTTGCTACTTCCTGAACCGATGAACGCCAGCGAGATTCAGCTCGCATTACAAAAGCTGAACATTCTTGGTCGGGTCCTTTACATTGCGGCTCATCCCGATGATGAAAACACGAATCTCATGGCGTTGTGGGCGAACGGCTCACTTTATGAGAGCGCTTATCTGTCGATTACTCGCGGGGACGGCGGTCAGAATCTGATCGGACCGGAACTGCGCGAGCGCCTCGGCGTTATTCGAACAGAGGAATTGCTGGCGGCGCGACGGATCGATCATGCGAAACAGTTCTTCTCACGAGCAATCGATTTCGGTTTTTCAAAGACTGCTGAGGAGACAATGCGCATCTGGGACCACGACAAAATTCTGTCTGATGTAGTTTGGGTGGTCCGCAAGTTTCGGCCGGATGTAATCGTGACCCGCTTCAGTCCGGAGGATCAACTGACGCATGGCCATCACACAGCGTCAGCGATTCTGGCTCAGGAGGCGTTTTCGGCTTCAGGTGACCCAAATCGTTTTCCTGAGCAGCTGGCTTTCGTGAAACCCTGGCGCCCGGCGCGACTGGTTTGGAACACGTCTCCATTTTTCTTTTCGAACCGCAACCTTCCTTTTGATCCGACGGGTCTGATCGTTTTGGAAGCGGGCGATTACAATCCGCTTCTCGGCAAAGCTTACACTGAGATTGCAGCGGCCAGTCTGAGCATGCATAAGAGCCAGGGCGTAGGCAGTCCGCCAAGACGCGGAGCGCGAAAGGAATATTTCAAACTGTTGGAAGGTGAGCCGATGACAAGCTCCCTTTTCGAGGGGATCGATACGACTTGGTCGCGCGTTGCGAATTCGGAATCGATTGCTACACAAATTCGTCAGATCATTTCAAACTTCCGCCCAGGCGATCCAGCCGCTTCCGTGCCTGAGTTGTTGAAGCTGCGGCAGGCGATGAGTCGAATTAAGGACGACTCGTGGATCCGGGAGAAAAAGGCGGAGCTGGATGCGATCATCGCCGCATGTCTTGGCTTGCATGTGGAAGCGTCGACAACCAATGAGGCTGTCACGCCAGGGCAAACGGCAACAATAAAAGTGGAGGCAATTAACCGCTGCGATATTCCGGTGATCTTGAAGGAAGTACGACTTCCCAACTCCGGCGACTCGATGAAAATCGATGCGGCGCTTCCATCCAACGAACTCGTTACGAAAGATCTGTCGTGTAGGATCCCGGAAAATGCTCCGTATTCGCAGCCGTACTGGCTTCGCAAACATGGAACGCTGGGCGCCTTTGCTGTAGATGATCAAAAACTTATCGGCCTCCCCGAAAATCCCCCTGAGTTTCCGGTGGAGATAGTTCTGCAAGTGAACGAGCAGGAACTCAGCTACATTATAGACACGAAGTATCGCTCGGTTGACCCAGTGGCGGGCGAACTGCGACGACCGTTGGTCATTACGCCACCCGTTTTCGCGAACATAGCTGACAGCGTGTTGATATTCCCGACAAATCATCCAAAACCCGTTTCAGTACGTGCCACGGCGGCCACCGGTCCTGTGAAAGGAGAACTTAAACTAGCTGTGCCGCAGGGGTGGAAAGTCGATCCGGCGTCCGTACCGATAGATTTGAAGGGAGCCAATGCCGAGACTGTGGCCACGTTTACCATCAAACCACCAGATCAGAACAGTGAAGGAACGTTGCAAGCTATTGTTTCAATCGACAACCGCGAGTATTCGTTCGAGCGCGTGCGCATTTCATATCCGCACATTGGCGTGCGGACGTTAATGCCGCAGGCGGAAGTTAAACTTGTTCGAGCTGATATTCGCAGGAAAGGCGACCGCATCGGTTACATTCCTGGTGCCGGCGATGATATTCCGGAAAGCCTCCGACAGATTGGCTACTCAGTGAAGATTTTGAGTGAACCGGATATCACAGCAAACAACCTCGCGCAGTTTTCTGCCGTCGTGCTAGGGGTGCGCGCCTGGAACACCCAGGAGCAAATTTTCAACTGGTTACCTGAGCTGTTTGCCTATGTAAGAAATGGCGGAGTTGCCATCGCCCAGTACAACACCCTCGCGGATCTTAAGACCGAGCAACTGGCGCCGTATCCATTGGAAATTTCGCGCGACCGCGTCACTGACGAAAACGCAGAGGTGCGGATTTTGGCGCCCAATCATTCGCTCATGACGTCGCCAAACAAGATCACGTCGAAAGATTTCGAGGGATGGGTTCAGGAACGCGGACTTTATTTTCCCAAGAAGTGGGACGCCGCTTGGACACCGATCCTGTCGTGCAATGATCCAAACGAAAAGCCGCTCGACGGTGGCCTGCTCGTTGCGAAGCTAGGCAAGGGTTTTTTCATCTACACGAGTTACTCCTGGTTTCGGCAATTGCCGGCCGGCGTGCCAGGGCCTTACCGATTATTCGCGAACATGTTGTCATTGGGAAAATGAAGAGGGACGATAATAAGCCAGACGCGCGTTCCTGGCGCAAAGCATACGGCCTGGCGCTTTCGCTCTTTGCAGTTGAGGTAGTGCTCCTCTACCTCTTCACTCTCCGGTTCTCGTGAACCGGTTAGATTATTTTGTTCTCATCGCCACGATTCTGGCGATCCCGCTTTACGGCCTCTGGCGGACCCGTGGCAGTGCCTCCTTAGGCCAATATCTGAAGGGCGATGCCAGTATTCGGTGGGCCACGATAGGATTGTCCGTGCTGGCGACGCAGGCTGGGCCGATCACGTTTCTATCGATGCCGGGCCAGGCCTACGAGAGTGGCATAGGTTTCATCCAGAACTACTTTGGGCAACCGCTCGCGCTCATAGTTGTGTGCGCAGTGTTCGTCCCAATTTACCAGCGTCTGAAAGTTTACACTGCCTATCAATATCTCGGTGAGCGATTCGATCGGAAGACGCAGCTGCTAGGTGCGTTTCTGTTTCTCGTTCAACGAGGGATCGCTGCTGGAATCACGATCTACGCGCCGGCCATTGTTCTGTCCACGTTGCTCGGGTGGCGCTTGAACCTGACCATCTGGTTCGCGGGGGGATTGGTGATTATCTACACGGTCATGGGCGGGACGAAAATTGTAAGCATCACCCAACGCTACCAGATGATTGTGATTTTGGTCGGCATGGCGATTGCATTTGCGGTCGCGGTTTACCGGCTCTCGCCCCATCTGTCGTTTGAAAACACGCTCTTGGTTGCCGGCAAAATGGGAAAACTGGAGGCGGTCGATTTTTCCGTCGATCCGCACAAGCGATATACATTTTGGTCGGGCCTGATTGGCGGTTTTTTTCTCGCGCTTTCGTATTTCGGAGCGGATCAATCGCAGGTCCAACGATATCTCGCGGGAGGCTCGCTCAAAGAGAGTCGTCTCGGATTGCTCTTCAACGCCGCGGTGAAGGTGCCCATGCAGTTTTTCATTCTGCTGCTAGGCGCGATTGTGTTCATGTTTTATCAATTCGAAAAGCCGCCCGTCTATTTTAATCAGCCGGCGTACCAGCGTGCGGCAGAGAATGGCTACGGGCCACAGTTAACGGGGTTGCAGACGCGATTCGATGACGTCTTCATGCAAAAACGCGCTGTCATTCGCGCGATTTCGAGTACATCGTCGAACGAGCGCGATCTGGCGATGACGAAGCTGCGCGAGCTCGACGTGCAGGCACGCGAGTTGCGCGATCGAACCAAGGCAGTTCTCGAGCAAGCAGGCGTCGATCCAAAAAACAAGGACTCCGATTACGTATTCATCACTTTTATTCTTCAACAAATGCCGCACGGGCTTGTCGGATTACTCATCGCAGTGATTTTGTGCGCGACCATGTCGGCAACGGCGGCAACTCTGAATGCTCTCGGTTCCACCACGGCGATCGATTTTTATCGGCCGTTGATTCGACCGAACGCGAGCGACCATCATTACGTGGTCGCAGCGAAAGCACTCACCGCAGCGTGGGGTTTGATTGCCATAGGCGTCGCTTCGTTTGCCAGCTTGGTCGAAAATCTCATCGAAGCAGGCAACATTCTGGGCTCGGTGTTCTATGGCAGCATCCTCGGTCTCTTTCTGGCAGCTTTCTTTATTCGTCGAGTTACCGGGTCGGCCGTGTTTTTCGCCGCGGTCCTCGCCCAATCACTCGTCTTTGTCCTGTTCGCTACGACAAACATCGGTTATCTCTGGTATAATTTTATTGGATGTGCCGCGGTACTGGTTCTGGCGACGCTGCTGCAACAAACTATCTTTCGCGGCACGGAAGCTCACGCTGCGGCATGAAGCTCATTCTGAGCAATGGATCACCCGATTATTTGTTTCGGCCAGCAACCCTGTGGATTTTTTCCCAAGCGATTTCTCTTCGCTAAGATTCTGACCGCGCGGCGTCTTCAAAAGAAGATTGGCGGAGAAGTGGTCTTTTTCTTTCACGACAGTGATCATGACCCGCGCGAAACGATTACCATTTTGCGAGAGCGAAACAGCAACAAGGAAGCGGCCCTAAACTTCCAGTTTGAGAATCGGATCCAAAAAAAGTTTTCGCCGCTGTACGCGAAACGTGTGCTTCCGGAATGGCAGGAGAAAACTGCGCGCCAACTCCCCAATTACGTTGGGCGGTCTCTGGTCGCGCACTTCAAGGAAACAAAATGTTCTAATATCGCCGACTTCTGTCTCGAGATGTACATGCGAATGGGGTTGCTGGAAGGTGTGCGGGTGGAACGATCGAGTGCACCCGAATTCAGAGCTCGTGCTGCGGCCGTCCCAGACTACTTCGTCGATCAGCGCTATGAAGGAGAGGTCGTTCGCGCACGTTTTCGTGACGGGAAGTTGTTGCTACATAAGGGAGGCGATCGGTTTTTACAGATTCTCGGAGGAGAATTCGGCCCGGAGCAAATCAGCCCGACTCGCGACACGCGTTTCCGATGGATGCAATCAGTGATTCAATGCACCCATTACGTCGCCGGCGCGAGCGAGCAACGCTACATTAACAAGGCGGATGCTCCCGGCGTGAAATTCATCGAACGTGACGAAATTTCTGACTTCGACAAAGCTTATACGGAGCTGTAATGAAATCGGGGCCGCTCAAAATTGGGATTGCATGTTTTCCGTTGATTGGCGGAAGCGGGATTTTGGCGACGGCTCTCGGATCAGAACTGGCGCGTCGCGGTCATGAAGTTTACTTTTTTAGTTATGCTCAACCCGTTCGGTTAGACCTGCCGCAGGAGGGTCTACATTTCCATCGAGTCGAATTTGCGGACAACGCTTTGTTTCCCTGTCCCGACTACACTCTGCCGCTCGCAGTGAAAATGGCGGAAGTGGCGCGTTCCCAGCAGCTCGATCTTTTTCATGTTCATTACGCGGTACCGCACGCGTTGGCCGCGTGTTTAGCCTCGCAGATCGTAGGATCGTCAGCTCCGCGCATCGTCACAACTTTGCATGGAAGCGATACCACTCTGTTGGGTCAGGATCCCGACTACCGCACCGCCATCGAGCACGCCCTCGTGCATTCCAATGCGGTGACGGCAGTTTCAGAAAGTCTTCGGAAGCAAACGCAGGAAATCTTTCGTTTGGAACGGCCGATTGAAGTGATTCCGAATTTCTTCACCCCGAATAAACCGAAGAGAAGTCGACAAGAAGTTCGACGCGATCTCGGCGTAACCGACGAGTTTCTTGTGCTGCACATGTCGAATTTGCGACCCGTCAAGCGAGTCGATCTGCTGCTGCGCACCATTGCTATGTCGAAGCTCCGGGCACGCATTCGATTGCTCATTTTAGCAGGCGGCCCTTTTGATCGTTATGAGCCACTGCTCGATGAATTGGGGCTTCGCGAGTGTGTCATTGTTCACCAAAACACAGCAGTGGTGGAAGAGTATTTAGAGGCTGCGGATGCTGGGCTCTACACATCCGAATACGAAAGCTTCGGTCTGAGCATTCTTGAGACGGTATTTTACGGTAAACCTGTTGTCGCCTTCCGCGTCGGTGGCATTCCCGAAGTCATCGGAGACTCTTCTCCTTTATATCCCTTCGGCGATGTGACGGCGGCGGCGGCGGCGTTGGACGCGTTAATCGAATCTCCAAATTTGGCCCGAGAACTAGGTGAAAAGAGTCGCAAGCGCGCGCTGGAACGGTTCTCAGCAGGTCGCATTGTCCCTCAGTATGAAACGCTGTATCGCCGTATAATTGCCGGACGATAGGTGTGCGCCTTATTGAGAATGTCTATTCCTTTATCTTGCTTAAGCTCCAATCAGTGAAAGATGAAGTGCACCGTGCAGGAATCGAACCTGCAACCCAGTGATTAAGAGTCACTTGCTCTGCCAATTGAGCTAACGGTGCCGGAAAAATTTAGAATTTCGATCCATTCGACTGGCGCTCAGGACAAGTTTTTCGATTGCGGATTTTAGCAGAATTTCAGCCAACAGGAAACTGGATTAAGCGTGACCTTTCAAACTGACGCGCATGATTTGTAAGGGAAAGGGCATCTGCGTCGACTAATGAGCAAGGAGGGCATCTATGAAGACAAAAAGCTCACGTTTCGATCGCTTAGTTGCTCGGTATTATCCGGCCGTTTACAGCTTCGCCAGCCGCTTGACAGATGACCCGCGCGAAGCAATCGCGCTCACGCGGGGCGCATTCAACAGCGCGCGCAAGCAAGTGGAAAAGTTACGTAATCCGACTGCGATCGCGCTCGTCCTGATCTCTGCAGTGATGCGTGCTGGACTTACGCCTGCTTGATCTGAGTTGCGTATCTCAAAAGCTTGCGTCGCGGGTGCTGACCGCAGGCTGCTGCTTGTGTGCTTGGAATTGCATCAGCCCGTATTCACCCGTACCACGATTTGGGCACAATGAAGCTCTTGTCTATCAACGTGGGACTTCCTCGCGAAATCGAATGGAAGGGGAAGTTGGTCCGCACTTCTATATTCAAGGCTCCAGTGCCGGGTCGAGTTCGGGTCGCCCAGCTCAACTTAGAAGGCGATCAGCAATCGGATCTGTCGGTGCATGGAGGAGTGGATAAGGCTGTTTATGCCTATCCATCGGAGCATTACCCATTCTGGCGGCGGGAACTTCCTGGAATGGATCTTCCACGGGGAGTTTTCGGCGAGAATTTAACTACGGAAGGCTTGCTTGAGGAAACGCTTCACATCGGCGACCGACTTCGGGTCGGTTCTTCAGAATTCCTTGTCACGCAACCTCGAATGCCTTGTTTTAAACTCGGCATCCGCTTCGGTCGCCCGGATATCGTGAAACGGTTCCTGCAGAGTGGCCGATCTGGGTTCTACTTTGCGGTGCTTCAAGAAGGGGAAGTCGCGGCTGGCGACTCGATAGAGTTGCTCAAACAAGATGAGCACGGCGTTACGGTCGCCGATGTCGTGAATCTGTACCGGAATGATGCCAACAACCAGGACACGTTACGTCGGGTCAGCGAACTGCCGTCACTTCCAAACAACTGGCGAGAGTACTTTCGGAAGCGCCTTTGGAATCCAGACGATTGATTATCTGAAGGACGGCAGTTTGCCGAAAAGGAACTGGAACGGGATTGGGCTACGTGTAGCCCACGCGTTCTCGTCATGTTTCGCTTCGGGAAACGCCAGGTAAAACAGCTCCGTGCCGGAACGGTATCCTTTCCAGATGAGCCGGTCTCTCATGCTGCGTGTGGGTTCGTAGTTGTCGGCTGGCCAGCCGCTATCGAGCTAGATCTGGAGTTTTC
>Ga0209157_1004389_pt1 | contig 10550 bp, 12 predicted proteins | sample GraSoiAngelo_135_FD_185892 | JGI IMG/M metagenome (GOLD analysis project Ga0209157, IMG submission 185892) | Grasslands soil microbial communities from the Angelo Coastal Reserve, California, USA - 14_0929_05_40cm (SPAdes) (version 2) | ecosystem: Environmental > Terrestrial > Soil > Grasslands ... | reverse complement strand
GGCCGCCACGCCACGGAAATCGGCCACCGTGCCTACCAACATCCCGAACGTAGCGAGCAAGACTACGGCCAAGAGATTGATCGTTTTTCAGCTCTCGTCATTTATCTATCGCTGGCGGCGCTGGAGATGGATGTCACCCTATGGGAACGTTTTCATACCGGCGACAATCTGATCTTCGTGCGCGAAGATTTCCAGCAGTCGGGTCGATCGGCGATTTGGCAGCAATTACGTCGTATCGGATCGCGGGGAATCGATCAACTCGCCGCTGCCGTGGCGGCCATGGCGCAGCAGCATCCGATGAAGGTCGGCAATCTCGATAGCGTTCTCAAGAATTCGGCGAGCTACAAGTTGCCTCGCTCGAGTCCGGCGTCGACTCCGCCCCAGCGAGTCGCTCCCAAGCCGGCGCGCGTGCCGACGCCGCCAGTGCCGAGCTGGATGAAAAAGAGCGGTTATCGTGATCCTTCGGATGACTGAGGATCATCGTCTGGAGACCCCCCCGACATCGCACTGTCTTCAGCTCCTCGGCTACAACGATCACGTTGAACAGCCGAGCTGCGTCATCGTGCTGGTCGACCGGGCGCACCGAGTCGAAGACTTGGAACGGGCCACAAAGGTCCAGTACTTCGACATCATCGAAGGCGAGAATGCCGACCGATTTTAGTCCCACAGACCGGTGATCACGGTCGCGCATCGCCTAAGGAATGCTTCGTCTTCAGCGCTGAACGCGTTGACCCGGTCGCTTTCAACGTCAATCGTTCCGAGTACCTGACCTGTAGGCGAAAGCACGGGAAAGATCGCCTCAGCAAGTGTCGAGCCGAACGTGGTCAGGTATCTCGAATCGTTACGCACATCCTGCACCACGATCGGCGCACAAGCGGTTACCGCTGCCCCATTCAGGCCCTGGTTGACTGGAAATGTCGGATGGCTCGGCGCTTTAAAGCCCGTCCAGGCAATAGCAGCTATTAAGGAAGGACCCGCATCGTACAGGCCCACCCAGCGGTAGTCACCGGCGACACGGATGAGCTCGGCAATGGCGGCAGCGCGTGCTCTACGATCACCTTCCGAGCAGGCAATCTCCCGGATGCGGTCGATCGTTTCGTCGGCATTCGACCTCATGCTCCGAGCCGTGCTGGCCGTCGTCCCGCGCGAACATCTTCGAGCGCCTCGGCCAGGCGCCGCACACCGGCACGAATTTGATTCGGCTCGAAGGCTCCGAAGCTCAGTAGCAGGCCTGACCTGGCAAGCCGTCTTACGGCGAACGCTGAAATCGGCGTGACTTCAACGTCGTGTGCTGCGGCAGCCCGTGTCACAGCCCGCTCATCCAGATCTGGTGCCAGCCAACCAACGCACTGCAGCCCGGCTCGAGCCGGTGTGAGCTCGAGCAGTCCTGAGAGGCAACGCTCCGCCTCTGCCACGAGGGTCTGTTGGCGCTCCTCGTAGAGACTCCGCATGCGGCGCAAATGCCGTTCCAAATAGCCCCCGGTGATGAATTCCGTCAATACTGCCTGCTCGAACAACGGACTGTGTATGTCAAGGACCGAACGCGCAGCCGTAAACGGACCTACCAATTCAACCGGCACCACGGCGTAGCCGAGCCGCAGTGATGGGAAGAGTGTCTTGCTGAATGTGCCGAGGTAAATCACTCGCCCGTCGTGATCCAACCCTTGCAGTGCCGCTATCGGTCGGCTGGAATAACGAAACTCGCTATCGTAGTCGTCCTCCAACACCCATGCCCGCATGCGTCGCGCGACACGCAGCAGTTCCAGTCGACGTGCCAACGTCATCGTCACACCAAGCGGGTACTGATGCGACGGAGCCACGGCCACAAGACGGGCCGCAGCCCGCGTTTCAGCGAACCGTACGTCGATGCCCTCAAGGTCTACCGGGATCGGGACAAGCCTTGCGCCCGCGGCTTGTAAAGCGCTTCGCGTTCCCGGATACGCAGGGTCCTCAATCCACACCCGGTCGCCTGGATCGAGCAGAACTTGCGATGCAACAAACAATCCTTGCTGCGAGCCTGATGTCACGATTACCTGTTCTTCGGTGCAACGCACACCGCGTGAGACGGCGAGGTACTCTGCTATCGCTTTGCGCAACGGTCGGTATCCGCCTAGTTCGCCGTAGCCGAGAAGACTCCGACCGATCCGCCGTCCCGTGCGCGCGGCTAGACGCCACCACAGCTCCAAAGGCACTTGATCCAGCGCCGGCCATCCGGGCCGGAAGGGTCTGAGCGTTGTAAAGCCGGCGGTCACTCGCGCGCCTGAGAGCGTTTCGCCACGCCGGGAAATGCGCGGACTGAAGCGCGCCTCAGGGGGCACAAGACCAGCGGTCACCTTCCGCAAGTCTTCGGGAAGCGTGCGCGCGACTTTTGTCCCTGCACCAACCCGCGCCTCGGCATAACCCTCGGCGACGAGCTGACCGAATGCCGCCGCGACCGTGTTACGGGAAACAGCCAGGTCTTCTGCCAGCGATCGCGTTGAGGGAAGCCTGAGCCCCGGTCGCAGCCGCCCGGTAAGGATGGCGGTTCGCAGGCCGTCATAGACCTGACGCTGCAGTGTGAGCGCGGACCGCGGGTCAAGGAACAACGTGACCGGCACGCCGGCGGCTTTCTTGGTCATTTAAAATGGCACCATCGATCTGTCGAAAATGTCACTTGCCATAAGGCCATTAGAACGATTAGACAACCTCGCATGGAGGGCGCCTCCAAGCAACAGCGCACTCAACTTCGCCGCCATCCTGAACGGTCCGTGCCCGACGAGGGGTCGGCCATTCTACTGGCCGGCCTAGTCGCGCACGTGAGCTTCGTGGCGGACGGTCAGCCATTCGTGATCCCCATGGTCTATCACTACGATCTCGCCGCACCACGAACGCTCTATCTACATGGCAGTCATTCCAGCCGTCTACTGCGGCACGTCGGGAGTGATGCACCCATCGCGATCGCGGTGACTCTTGTTGACGGGCTCGTGTACTCGCGCACGGCGCTGTACCACTCGGTGAACTACCGCAGCGTGGTCTGCTTCGCGCGCGCGCTTCCCTCGCTCGATCGCGACAAGGCCAGTGCGGTACTCGAAGGGATGATTGCGCGTTACTTCCCCGGCCGTACCGCCGAGCGCGATTATCACACCACGCCGCCGCAAGACATCGATGCGACCAACCTCGTGGCACTCGAAATCGAGGAGTGGAGCGCTAAAGCGCGCCGCGGGGGGCCCAAAGGACCGAACGACAATGAACTCGATGCGTCCGGGACTGCGGGTGTCGTGCAGATGGCAACAATGCGCTTCGACATTAGGCGCGCCCAACTGAGCGATGCACCGCCGATTGCGCTGGTCTTGAAGACCGCTTTTGCCCAATACGAGGCGCTGTATACTCCCGAGGCGTTCGCAGCAACGGCGCCACCCAGCGATGTTATCGAGCAACGCATTCGCGAAGGACCCGTCTGGATCGCGGAGCGCGATGGCTCGTGCATCGGAACGGTCTCAGCCGTTCGGCGAGACGACAGATTCTACATCCGCGGCATGGCCACGATTCCCGCTGCGCGCGGTTTGGGAATTGGGCGAGCGCTGCTCGAGCACGTGGAGGCTTACGCACGCATGTCCGACTTCTCTCAGCTCGAGCTGCGCACGACTCCGTTTCTTACCGATGCGATATCACTCTACGAGCGCACTGGATTCTCTCGCACGCATGATGGCCCAACAGATCATTTCGGAACGCCCACGTTTACGATGACAAAACCTCTGGAGGCCTAAGCTATGGCCACGACGAAAGCGCAGTTCTCGCTCGTAACCGAAACCGCTGCGGCCGATGCCCCGATCGCACGCCAGCATTTTTTGTCGAAGCTCGCCTTCGAAACCGATCCGGCGGACGTCCATTTCGACATGGAGCGCGGCACTGACGGTTTCGTCGTGGTGGACGTTCGGTCCGCTGAGGCGTTTGCGCGCCGGCACATTCCCGGCGCGATCAATCTGCCGAGTCGCTCGATCAACGCTGAGACCGCTGCTGTGCTGCCCAAGGACAAAGTGATCGTGACCCACTGCTGGGGGCCTGGCTGTAACGGCTCCACCAAGGCCGCCGCTCGGCTCAGCGCGCTAGGGCTTAGGGTGAAAGAGTTGATCGGCGGCATCGAGTACTGGCAAAAGGAGGGATTCCCGGTCGAAGGCACGCAGCCGCCGGACGAACCGCTGTATGGCTGACCTCCCGCTTGTGCGCGCGCGAGTAGGATGACGTCCGCGTCCCCGCCGCTGGGGCGCTGGCGTCGCGACACGCCCGGCTGTGAAGGCCGCATTCATTTGAACAATGCCGGTGCTGCGCTCATGCCTCAACCGGTGATCGACGCCATCACGGGATATGTCGTGCGCGAATCGCAAATCGGAGGATACGAAGCGGCGGAGGAATCGGCGGGGAAGGTGCGCGAAACCTACGAGCTTGTAGCCGGCCTGGTGAGTGCTCCTGCCCGGAATATTGCGCTCGTGGAAAACGCGACCGTGGCGTTCTCTCAGGCACTGTCCGCGTTCGATTTCCGGCCGGGAGACCGAGTCGTGACAACGCAGGTGGACTACCCCTCGAACCAGCTGATGTATCTATCGTTGGCGCGTCGGTTTGGCGTCGAGATTGTGCGAGCGGAGAACTTGCCAGAGGGAGGCACGGACCCGGAGAGCGTACGCAAGTTGGCGCGATACCCGCGTACACGCCTGGTGGCACTCAGCTGGGTTCCCACAAACTCGGGACTCGTGCAGGACGCACGTGCAGTCGGAGAAGTCTGCGCCGACCTGGGTGTACCGTATCTAGTCGACGCCTGCCAAAGCGTCGGACAGATGGCCGTGGATGTCAATGACTTGCGTTGCGACTACCTTGCCGCCACGGCTCGAAAGTTCGTGCGTGGCCCGCGCGGCATCGGATTCCTCTACGTATCTGACCGGATGCTTGAGCGCAGCGCTTTCCCACTGTTCGTCGACATGCGCGGGGCGGACTGGACCGATCCCGATACGTTCCGATTGGTGGACGGCGCGCGCCGCTTCGAAAACTGGGAGTTCGCCTACGCCCTCGTGTTGGGATTGGGAGAGGCGGCGCGCTACGCGCTTTCCGTGGGGAGCGCAGGCGGCAAACGCGCGTGGGCTTTAGCCGCAGAGCTCCGCGAACAGCTCTCAGCCCTCCCTGGCGTTCGCGTGCTTGACCGCGGGCGGGAGCGCTGCGCGATCGTCACGATCGACGTGCGCGGGCGTGACGCGGCGGATTTGAAGCTTCGTCTTCGCGCGCGAGGCGTGAACACGAGCTCATCAGACCGCGATGACGGCGTGCTCGACATGGACCAGAAGTGCGCGACTACTGTACTACGTTTCTCGCCTCACTACTACAACACGGAGGATGAGCTTACCACCGCGGTCGCCATGCTTGAAGAACTGATAACCTCGCCGAGGTCGCCGTGAGGATCACCGTATGCGAGCTCCCTGACGAAGCCACGCGTATGGAAAGCGCATGGGCGGAACTGGTCCGTTATCTGCGCGGGCGGCCCACAGACGTAGTTGTCCTACCCGAGATGCCCTTCTGCGAATGGAAGATCTTCCAGCGGCAGAGCGTCGACCTCGCCGAGTGGCGCGTAGCGCTAGCCGCCCACGATGTCATGTTGCCAAGGTTTGCGGAGCTTGAAAGCCAGCTCGTGCTCTCATCCCGTCCGGTTGAGGTAGCGGGTCGTCGCCTTAACCAAGCGTTCTCGTGGACGCGGGAAAGCGGATATCGAGCGGAGATCGGACGTCGAGGTGGCCAGCTGATCGCGGCCCCGCGGGCCACGGGCGGCCATCGACGTTGGTCCATGGCTGCGTGCCTGGCGGCAAACATGGCCGGCTGTTTTGTCGCGTCCGCGAATCGCCGCTCGTACAACAGTGACGCGTTTGCAGGGCGAAGCTGGCTCGTGTCTCCCGAAGGCGAGATCATCCTCGAGACTAGCGCCGATGAACCATTCCTGACCTCTGAAATAGATCTTTCGGTCGTCGAGCGGGCGCGTCAGACCTACCCACGAAACCTCAATATCCCTGCACCGAAAGCGGGAGGTTGATGGCACGGGTGAGACGGACCGGCATTGCCGCGGCGCTGCTGGGCACTGTTATGATGGCGTGCCGACCTGGGGCGCCTGCCTCCTCCGGCACCGAGGCACAGGTTCGTAAGGTGCTCTCACAGACGCTGCCGGCGATGGAATCACCTTGATCAGCGGTGTCTGGCTCCGCTGGGTGGCGCTCGGCAGCGCTCTGCTACTCGTGTTGTTCGGCACCGCAATGGCGATCTCGTTTGGTCTCAAGTCGCCGCTTGATTACTCCGTCTTTTCCGCCTCCGCAGCGGCCGTGCTGCTCGCGCTCCGTTCGTCCAGTTCGTCCTCACCGTCCCCGCATCACTCTCAGAAGACCTCCTGAAGGCACGCGACAGCCGTCATTTGGCTCCGCGCACATCGCTCATGAGTGCCAGCCGCAACCCGAGGCCGAGCATCACAGTGCCCGCCACACGTTCCTGCCAGACGATGAAGTTGGGTCGTCGCGCAAGCCATCCCCCCACGAAGCCAGAGGCAAGAGCCACAGAGCCTTCGATCACAAGAGCAGTCAACTTCATTATTCCACCCAGGAAGAGCAGTTGAAGCGTCACTGATCCCGCCGTTGGGTCCACGAACTGGGGGAGAAACGCCAAAAGGAAGATCAGTCCTTTCGGATTCGTCAGACTCGCCACGAGGCCATCTCGAAGGGCGAGCGGCCTGGTGACATTTGCTAGAGAGGTTGCAGGCGTTGTCCGGCGCCGCCGAAGGAAGACTTGGATACCGCGCCAGATCAAATAGGCCGCGCCGGCATAGCGTAGCGCTGCGAAAGCGATGGGAGAGGCCTGGAGAAGCGACGCAACTCCCAGCGCGAGCAGGGGAAGCTGCACCAGGCCGGCGAGAGTGAAGCCCACAGCCGTGTAGAACGCGATACGTGGTCCATGTCCCACCCCCCGACTGATGAGCAGCATCATGTCCGGCCTCGGCGCTGGATTGGCGCAGTCTCTTCGGTCCAGCGTAGTCAACGGATTCCCACCACTTCTTCGCTTGTTCTGAGGTCGGAAACTCAACGACAACGAACCGCGTGGGGTGCCAGCGACCCTCCAGCCGAACGATTTCTCCTCCACGCACCAAATATTTCCCGCCGTGGGCTGCGAATGGAAGCGGAGGCCGCCGACTTGGATCGGTGATGATTCCGGCCGCGCTGGACGAGGGGGGCGTTCCGAGCATCCTTCCCGCATCATCACCTCGATACTTGACGTTGTCAAGTATATATTCTCCTTGAGCAACTACCGTGCCGGAGGAAGATTTCCGGTGCCGAGCTGTCGGAGGACAATGTGGTGGAATCTGATCTCGAACGGCGGATCGACGCGGTGCGGCGTTTCAATCGATTCTATACCAAACAGATCGGTGTATTGCAGGAGCACCTCCTCAAAAGCCCATTCTCTCTTGCAGAGGCCCGCGTCATCTACGAGCTCGCTCACCGGGAATGGGCCACGGCGACCGAGCTCATGCGCGAGCTGGCGATCGACGCGGGTTATTTAAGCCGCATTCTGCTCCGCTTTCAAAAACGCAGCTTGGTCGAGAGGAAGTCGTCTGAGGTCGATGGTCGTCAAACGCTGCTGCGACTGACGTCCAAGGGACAGGGCGCGTTCGCGAAAATCAATCGTGCCTCCGCCGCCGACGTGCGGCGGATGTTGGACGAGCTACCCGGACAATCGCAGAGTCGGCTGGTGACGGCGATGGAGCTAATCGAGGACATCCTCGGTGGTCCCTCCAACGCCGAGGTGCCGTACGTGCTCCGCCCACCGCAACCGGGGGACTTTGGGTGGATCGTGCAGCGGCACGGTGGACTGTACGCGCAGGAATATGGATGGGATGAGCAATTCGAGGCATTGGTGGCTGAAGTGGTCGCCAAGTTCGTGCGGAAATTCGATCGCAAGCGCGAACGCTGCTGGATCGCGGAGAAGGACGGCGTCAACCTCGGCTGCGTTCTGCTCGTGAAGAAATCGCAGACGGTGGCTCAGCTGCGTTTGTTGCTCGTGGAACCGCGGACTCGTGGACTCGGTATCGGCACCCGTCTGGTGCACGAATGCACGCGCTTTGCGACTCAGGCCGGTTATCGGAAGATCATGCTGTGGACAAACAGCGTGCTCCTCGCCGCTCGGCACCTCTATGAGAGTGCCGGCTATCGTCTCGTCGACGAACAACCGCACCACAGCTTCGGGCACAACTTGATCGGTCAAACATGGGAGCTCCAACTCGGAACCGGGAAACGGCAGCATGACGCGCTATCTCTGTCACGACCAACCGCAACTGCTGGAATTCGACGCTACAGCGCTTGACTCTCGTGAGAGCGCGGTCCTGCTCAGCCGCTCGGCGTTCCACCCGGGCGGCGGTGGCCAGCTTCATGATCGGGGCGTGCTCGACTGGGCGGGCGGATCGGGGCAGGTCATTGGCATCGAGCAGCAGGAAGACGGCCCTGCTTGGCACTATCTCGATCAACGCGCGTGTCCCCCCGGAACACCGGTGCGGGCGCAGATCGATCGCGAATTCCGGTGGCTGATGTGCCAGCTGCATACTGATCTGCATATCCTCAATGCATTGGTCTTTCAGCGCTTTGATGGGGCGCTGGTTACGGGAGCGCAGATCGCCGCGGACGGGACCGCGCGACATGACTTCGACCTTCCACAAGTCGATAACGCCAGGCTGAAGGCGCTCGAGGCGGATCTTAATGACATCATCGCCAACGGCCTCGAGGTCCGCACGTATTACGTCCCGCTTGAACAGGCCACTAACGAGGCGGGATTGATACGCAGCAAGTCAGTTGCTCCACCGCCAACGCCGGACGGGAAAATTCGAATCGTTGAGATTGTCGGCCTGGACCGCCAAGCATGTGGTGGAACCCACCTCAGTAACACGCGAGAGTCACAGCCCGTCCGCATTCTGAAGGTCGACAACAAGGGACGACAGAACAGACGGGTTTACATCGGTCTTCAGCCGACCTAGCCATTCTCTCTCCGAAGCCGTTGCACGGATCCGTTTTTTTCAGCAGGCTATCGAGCAGTTACGCAACTCCCCAACCTACCAAGGCACTGTCGGCCGGTTGCTCGCGACGGGCTTATTGACGGGCGAACAAAGCGTGGAGGTCTACGAGGTAGCCGGCGGTGGATTGGATACACTCCCCGGAGTTTTAAAGCGAGATCTTAAGAAAAAACTGCGAGGCTGAGAGGCCGAGGCAGTCAACAACAACCTCAACCAGACCTAGCGCTTCGAGAACCGCCACGCGGTAGGTCAGCGATGAACGCTTTGAGAGCCCTTGGACTGCGAATGACATGAAGGTCGGCTTTGGGGGCGTACCGCGAAATGGCATTCCTGAGACGAGGCACGCTTCGACGGCGATAAGTAAGAAGCCACCGCCAGAAGTCGGCGCGTTCGGGGGCTCTGCGCAAGACGCGCCAGGCACAGCGGAAGAGCGAGAAGTCCAGCAGAATGATGGTATCCGCCGCACGCAGCCGCAGCTCGACGGCATCATACGGGCCGAGATCCCCATCCAGGACCCACTCTTCTTTTTGGATGAGCCTTTCCTGCAACTGGATCCACTCAACACGGGGAGTAGGAGAGAGGCCAGAACGCCAGAAGATCTTGTCGAGTTCCACCACCGGCAAGCCGCCGATCTCACCGAACTGCCGCGCAAGAGTCGATTTCCCAGCCGCACCGCGACCGAGTATGACGACGCGCTTCATAAGAGATCATTTCGACCGACTACACCTCGATCTTCGAGAACCGCCACGCGCCCGCAGCCACGAACAAGGCGCCTACTGCCAGCAGGACACCGACGTCCAGTGCGACACCGAAATGTGACGTGCCAAGCATGGTGCCTCTCACGCCATCCACACCATACGTGAGCGGGTCGATGCGCGTCAGCACCGCCAAGGCGGCGGGAAGTCCCTGCAACGGGTAGAGCGCCCCCGACAAGAACCACAATGGCATCACGAAGAAATTCATCACCATCTGAAAGCCTTGCATCTCCTTCAAGCTCGATCCAATGGCCGTGGCGAGCGCGGCGAACACGACCGCGATCAGGGCGATGATGAGAAAGGCCAGCGGAACGGCCAGGACGCTCACCGGCCGGAATCCCGCCACGAGCGTCGCTACGAAGATCAGGGCTCCCTGCAACACCGCCACCGTCGCCCCACCGAGTGTGCGGCCCATCATGATCTGCACGCGCGGCACCGGCGCAACCAGCGTCTCCTTGAGAAAGCCGAACTGGCGATCCCACAGCATCGCGATACCCGAGAACATCGCCGTGAAGAGCACCGTCATTCCGATGACCCCCGGCGCCATGAACTGGAGATAGCTCCCCTCCCCAGCGCGCCGGAACACCGGCCCGAGGCCGAACCCCAACACGCCGAGGTACATGAGAGGCGCACCCAACGACGCGACGATCTGGACGCGCGACCGCAAATACTTCTTGAGCTCTCTCAGCCACAGGATGTACACGACGCCCACGGCTATCTCCTCACGAATCGCGCGA
>Ga0209157_1004382_pt1 | contig 10555 bp, 7 predicted proteins | sample GraSoiAngelo_135_FD_185892 | JGI IMG/M metagenome (GOLD analysis project Ga0209157, IMG submission 185892) | Grasslands soil microbial communities from the Angelo Coastal Reserve, California, USA - 14_0929_05_40cm (SPAdes) (version 2) | ecosystem: Environmental > Terrestrial > Soil > Grasslands ... | reverse complement strand
GTCAACGCGAACCTGAGTTCCAAACGGCCCACGGTGATTGAGCTGTACGGGCCGGTCTTCACCCCAACGGAGCGCGCGATCGTGATTTGGCCGTTTTTCGCGACCCAGTCCCAGTTCGCCCGCCCGGCCTTCCACGCCGAGTTCTTGGACGGCCTGGAATACCACGTCGCGTCGGGTGAGATCTCGCGGCGCTTCGAAGCCGAGCCGGAGAAGTACCCCGTCGAAAACGCGTACTACCGCTGGCTCCGAGAACACGCGAGCGTGGTCTGGGAATCGGACGTGAAAAACGCCTCGGGCCCGCACATCGTGGTGCGCCGTCTCCCGAGGGGGATCAGCACGCGCGCGCAGAGGGACAGCGTCTTCGCCGCCGCGATGCCGGAGCCGACCCATGTGAATCGCGTCGAGCTTTGGTGCCTGGACCTCTCCAAGGTATTCACCGCCGTAGGCGATCTCGATCGCGCGGAGGAGTGGGCGCGGCGGGGACTCAGGGTCGGAGTGAAATCCATGGAACCACCTCTGCGCTCCGCGCTCGCGGTCGCCCTCTGGCGCAAGAACCAGCTCGATTCAGCCGAGGTCCAAGCCAGACTCGCGGTCGACTTGGAGCCCAGGAGCTCCACGATCCGCATGTACCACGGTGCGATTCTCGCGACGATGGGCCGATTTGCAGAAGCGCTCGCGGAGGACCGCAAGGCGTACGAGCTCTCCGGCGGAGATCCGCGGCTTCATCTCAACATCGCCCAGGCGCTGAGCCAGATGGGGCGCTTCGAGGAAGCGGTGAACGAGCTTTTGCAGGTGCCCCCCGGTCACGCGGACCGGGCACTCGCCGTACGGGACGCCGCGATTCTGTTGTTGAATCACCTGGGTCGCCCCGCCGAGGCGCTTGGGTATCTCCGGGAGGCGATCCGCCTCGATCCCAACCAGGAGCAGGCGGATCTCGTGCGGGAACAGATCGCGCGGCTCGAAGCGATGCTTGAGCCCCGGCGGTAACGGGCGCGCACGCCGCGGGCGGAAGGATCGTCCCCTTGGGCTCGACGGGGCTCCCAGGGGTCGCCCCGGTTGGATCGACGCGGGGGCCGCCAAAGCCATCGCTGCCGGAAGCTCGCTCCGATCGGCGTTGACGGCATCGACGCCGGCGGACACGCACTCGGCCAGCCCGGCATGGCAGCCATAGGCGCGGACATTGAAGATGCCTTTCTTCGCAAGGTCCATCCCGGCGTGGAGGGCGCGCACTCGGCCTCGCTCGCCCGGGTGCTGGATCGAGATCCATTGAAAGCGGGCGGCGCCCGGCGAGATGTTGCGGATGCGGCCCCGGTAATCCAGCCCCTCGATAATGCAGAGCGAATCGACGGCTCTCTCGGTCGCGGCATGGGCCAGCCCTAGCGCGCTCCCGGTCACCACGACCGTGATGCCCCGAGGCCCGTCCTGCGGGCCCGCCGCGGTGCTCCAATGGCGCGCGTATCGCTTCAGCACCTCCACGATGCCGGCGTGGAGACCCGGGGAATCCTCCTTGACGTCGAGAACCAGAAAGAACTGGAGCCCGTCGCGCTGCACGGAAGAAGCCTCCCCTTGGTGCTCGAGGATGCGATCGATCGATTCCGCGAGCGTCGGGCGATCCGCGAGCCCGCGCGCCGAGTGGTTGCACACGACGGCTCGGTCCCCCGGCCTTAGCCTTACGTCGAGCTCGAGCCCATGCACTCCGGCCGCGAGCGCGCGGTCGATATCGCTCAGGTTGAATGGTTCGCGTGCGGCGGGATGAAACTGGACCACGAGGCGGGGATGCGGAAGCTCGCAGATCGTGCTCGTGCTCGCGTCCGCGACGCCGGGCACGGAGCCCAGCGCCGCCAGAAGAGCTATCGCGGGTCCCCGAAACCGCAAAACTCGACCCGGTTCCCGTCGGGATCGCTGAAGTAGATCGAGAGCGCGTTCCAGAAGGTGAACTCGACCGGACCTTCGACCTCGAGCCCATGAGCCTCGAGCGCGGCTTTCAGCTCGGGAATCCGCGAACGCTCGGTTCCGAACGCGAAGTGATGGGGCCCGCGGATGTGCGCCGCGCCAAAGGACAGCGGTCCTTCGGTGATCCCGATCCGCTGCGCCGTTCCGGGTGCGCCGGCCCAAAACCAGGCGAACTTCTTGTTGCTCACGTCGTCCACCAAGAGACCGACCACGTCGCGGTAGAACGCGACCGATGCCTCGACGTCCTTGACGACGAGTATGATTTCCGAGATTCCGCGGAGCGGAACATCTCGTAGAGCGCCACGGCTCACAGCCCGTACTCCTTCTGCTTGCGATAGAGTGTGCGGAGCCCGATTCCCAGGATCTTGGCGGCCTTCTGCTTGTCGTATCCCACCGCGCGAAGCGTCGCCTCGATGGCCCGGCGCTCGATCTCCTGCATCGACATGCCCACCGTCACGTTCAGGTCCTCGCCCGAAGCGGAGCGCTGCTGCCGCAATTGGATCGGCAGGTCGGAGACTTCCAGCGCGCGCTTCCCCTGGGCATAGACCACCATCTCCTCGACCGTGTTCCGCAGCTCGCGGATGTTACCCGGCCAGTCGTTCTGCATGAAGCGATCGGCCACCCCACGCGTGATCCCGGTCACCTTGCGGCCATGCTCCCGATTGAACTCCTTGATAAACGTCTCCACCAGGAGGGGGATATCCTCCTTTCGCTCCCGGAGGGGAGGGACGTCGACCTGGATCACACGAATCCTATAGTACAGGTCCTCCCGGAATTCATCGCGGGCGGCGAGAAGCTCCAGCCTCCGGTTGGTCGCTGCGATCACCCGGACGTCGACCTTCACCGTCTCATTCCCCCCGACGCGCTCGAATTGCCGGTCTTGCAGGACGCGCAGCAGCTTGGTCTGCACGGCGGGCGGGATCTCGGAGATCTCGTCGACGAATAGCGTGCCCTGGTCGGCCAACTCGAAACGCCCCTTCCGCTGCTGATCGGCGCCCGTGAACGCCCCCTTCTCGTGTCCGAAGAGCTCGCTCTCGATGATGTTCGCGGAAAGCTCGGCGCAATGGAGCTTCACGAAGCGTTCGTTCCTACGCGGCGAGAGCTGGTGGATCGCCTGCGCGAGCAGCTCCTTCCCGGTTCCTGTTTCACCGTAGATCAGGACGGTCGCGCGGGTCGGCGCGATCTGGACGATCTTGGAGTGGAGCTCCTGCATGGCGCGCGAGTTCCCGGTGAGGTTGGGAACCTTGAGCCGCTGGTCCAGCCGCTCCGTCAGATCCGAGACCCGGCTCACGAGCTGCTGGTGGGAGAGGGCCCGCTGGATCACGGCCAGGAGCTTCTCGAAATTGAGCGGCCGAAGCTGGAAATCGTACGCGCCTTGTCGCATCGCCCCCGTTGCGAGCTCGACCGTGCCCGCGTCCGCGATGAGGATCACGCAAACCTCGGGATTCCGGCTCTTCGCGATGTCGAGGAGGCGCATCCCGTCGACCCGGTGGGCCTTGAGCTCGGTGATCACGATCTCCGGACCCGAGCCGTCGGAAACTCCGGCCGCTTCGGGCGCGGGGCGATCGAGGAGATTGAAGGCCTGCTCGCCGTCTTTGGCCCATTGCACGTCGAAACCGTTCTCGGTCAGAAACGACACGAGCTGCTTGGTCTCGGACGAGTCCTTGTCGACGATCAGCGCGCGGGGACGATGCAGCAAGGAGGGTCTCCCATTCCGGGGAAAGTCGCGAAACGATAGGAGCTTACGACGAGGCTGGGGATCGAGTCAAGCCGGGTGGAAGGGAGGGGTTTGGAGACGCCCCCTCGTAGGGCGGGGCTACGTCAAGGCGTCTGCGACGTTGATCCCGTATTCCTCCGGGTTCAACGCCGAAACGATACCGACCGTGTACGTGTCGCTGCCTTCTTCACGATGGCTCAGGTCCACGATCGAGCCGTCGACCCGCTTGCGGTCGCGGTCGGCGACGATTTTCACCTTGGGACGGAAGATGTCGTGCGCGTTGTGCTCGGTCACGATCCCGATTTCGTTCGTGTCGAGAAGAACGACGGTGCCCGCCGGGTACATCCCGACCGTGTTCACGAAGGCCTTGATGAGGAGCCCGTCGAATTTCTCGCGGTTCGCGACCAACATGTGATGGAGCGCCTCATAGGGCGTGAACGGCGACTTGCGGTAGGACCTGTGCGCGGTCATCGCGTCGAAACAATCGGCGATCGCCACGATCCTACTGAAGAGCGACATCCTGAGATGGTCTCCGAGCTTGGGATACCCGCTCCCATCGATATTCAGGTGGTGCTCGAACGCGACGATCATCGCGCGCAGCGCGAGCTCGTTCAGGCCTCGGAGCTTCGAGATCATTTTCACCCCCTGCACGGGGTGATCGGTCATGAGCTTCCACTCCTCGGCGGTCAGCTTCCCGGGCTTGTTGAGCACCCACCCCGGGATCGTTGCCTTGCCGAGGTCGTGAAGGATCGCGGCGACCCCGAGCTCGCCCAGCATCTTCTTCGAGAGCCCGAGCCGCTGCCCCAGGGAAATCGAGAGAATGGAGACGTTGACGCAGTGTTGGAACGTGTACTCGTCGTGGTTCTTGATCGCCGTCAGCCCGACCAGCGAGAACTCCTCGTTTAGGATCAGGTCGACGATCGACTGGACGGCGCGCTTCGTCTTGCGTAAATCGACCGGCCGGCGATCGCGCGCGCTGAGCATCAACATCTTCGTGGCTTCGATCGCGCGGTAGAAGGTGCGCTTGGCCGCCTTGCGCGAGTCGCGAACCTCCTCGATGTTGATCGTTCCGCTCTGGGGAACAATGGTCCGTAGGGGCACCAGGTGCTCGACCGACAATTTGCCCAGCGCCGCGCCGAAGTCCTCGTAGGGATCCGAGGACTTGCAGTCCACATCCAGGAACAACCGAACGAATTTCTTCACCTCCGGAGGCGATACCTTACCGGTGAACGCGAAGCCCGAAAGTCCGCGCGTCCGGAACTCGTCGATCAGGTATTGATAGCTCGCGTAGCTCGATCCATCGAGCTTGAGGCGGCTGTGGTTGATGTAGAGGAAATCTCCGACGGCCTGGAGCTTGAATTCCCGCTCGGCCGTGAAGAGCTGCTCCACGGTCTCGATGAAATTGACCAGGGGGCCGTGGAAGGCGACGTTTCCGACGTCATGGATCTTGGCGGTCTTGAGCAGCACGCAGAGCTGCATGGCGAGGCTGCGGCCCTGGACGACGATGCGCTGGACGGTTCCGTCCTGCATGCCTCCCGCCGGAGTCGCGGTGCGCGTCGTGGGTCCCGTCATTGGCTCCCCTCCTCCGACCCCATTCCTGATGCCGTGGGCTCCTCTTCCATCGAATCCTGCCGCTTGCCGGCGGCATTCCGAACCGTTTCGAGCGCGGACTCCACCGCCTTGCGGACCGGCTCGCGCTTGCTGGTGAGCTCGTGATTCAAGACCTCGATCGCCTTCGGGGATCCGAGCCACGCAAGCGCCAAGGCCGCGTTCATGCGCTCCTCCTCGTTCCCGCCTCGGAAGATCCCGCCTCGCGTCAGCATCTCGTGCAGCCGGGGCACGAAGGGGTCCGATCCGGACTTGCCCACCGCCTCGAAGAAGACGCGGCGCTCGTTCTGGTCCCTGCGCACGAACTCCGGAGCCTGGATCGCGCCCCAAATGCTCTGCGCGGCTCGGTCGTCGCGCTTCTGCGCGAGCGTCAACGCGGCCTGAATCCGGACGCTCGCGTCGATATCGCGGAACGCGGAAACGAGAAACGCGCGGCTCGTCGGGCTCTCGATGTTCCCCAGCGCCCGGACGGCCTCCTTGCGCACCCTCACGTCCTCGTGGTGGAGCGCCCGGTCCAGGGCCCGTTCGACCCCCTGATGCGCGATCCGGCCGAGCACGTAGACCACGTTCCGAATGACGTACCACCGCGAATCTCCGAGGCGGGATATGAGTACATCCACGTCGTCCTTGCAGGAAATCGCAAGCGCCTCACAGAGCGCACGGCGGTGCTTCATGTGGTTGACCTGGCCTAGGAGGTCGCAGACGGCGCCCGCCGAGGTGGGCCCGATCTGCACGAGAAAGTTGGTGAGCAACCCGGGATCTAGGTCCGGATGGGCGTTCAGGATCGGGGCGAACTGCCCGAGGAAGCTCGGGCGGCCTATTTCGCGGATGACCTGCTCGGCGAGCCCGCGGAGCTCGCTATGCGTCTCCGATTTCTTGGCCGCGATGGTCCGAAGCCTGGACAGGAGGTGATTCGCCCGGGCGAGATCCCCCTCCTCCAGGGCCAGCTCGATGAATTTCTGGAACGCGGACGCCGACTCGAGGAAGCTGGTCGGCTCCTCCTCCGAGGTCAGGATCGCCGCAACGATCTCGAGCACCTCGTTGAGAAGGGGGCGCTCTTCCTCGACCCGGATCGCGTCGGTCAGCTGCTGGGATTCCGATTCGCTCAACGTGAACTGCACGCCCACCGTTTCGTCCCACGAGGGCGTGATGGGCGCCTTCGGGCTCCAGTCATCCGACCTCTCCAAGATCGATTCGCCGGGCACCGCGACCGGCGCGTCCTCCTCGGGAGTCTCCGCGCGCGAGGGCCACGGGATCCCGCCTCCCTCGACTGCTCCTTCATCCGGCTCGTACCCCTGGCTGGTGCTTCCGTCCATCAGGTCTTCGATCGAGATGTGGACGTATTCGATGTGGCGGAAGTCCCGCTCCCAGAGGAGGGTGACCACGTCGTCCTGGCCCTGGCTCGCGTCGGTAGCCTTCTTGAGCACTTCGAGGACGCCGCGCAGCTCCTGCGGCTCGAGCCCCTCGCGGAAGGTGATTTGCCTGACGCCGTCGGTGAAAAACCGGAACGCGAGCGACTCTTCTCGCGCCGCGTTGTGGTAGACGGAGTAGTCCTCGAAGAGGAGGTCGAACTGCTGGACGTTGAGCACGATGTCTCCGATCTCCTTGAGGCAGGACCAGGTCCGCGCCTCGAGATCGCTCTGGAATTTGTGAAGGGTGGGATTGTTGGGCAGATACATTCGGTAAGCCTTGAGCGTGCGCACGAGGGCCTGGAGCCAATCGGCCACTCGCTTAACATCAAGCGCCAGCACCTGATCCCCGATGCGCTCGGCCTTCTGCTCGGGGGAGTCGCTCTTCTTGACGGGGGCGGGAGTCGCCATACGGACCAAAATTCGGCCCGAAACAAACAGAACTTGAACCGTTTGTGTTAGCGGCGGATCTGGATTTTTCGGGTTGAATCGGTTGGGGAGCCTTCAGTTCCGATTTTCAGCACGTGGGCCTCGCGCACCTGATTCAATATACGCCGGTCGTGGGTCAGGAGAATCACCTGTAAGTCCTTTGCCAGGTCCTCCAGGTGCCCTACCAGGGAGCCCCGGCGTTCCTCGTCGAAATGGGCCGTGGGATCGTCCAGGAGGAGGGGGAGCGGCTCCCGGGCAGCCAGCTCCTGGGCAAGGGCGGCCCTCAGGGCGAAGTAGAAGGCGTCTCGGGCCCCATGGCTCAGGGCCTCGACCGGAATCTCCCGCGCGCCGTCCAGTCTCACGGTCGGGTTGAGCTCGGTATCGAGCGTCACCCCGGAGTAGCGGCCCCGGGTCAGGTGCCCGAGCGTCTGTCCGGAGACCTGGGCGAGCCGCGCCACGTGCTCTTTCTGGTAATCGAGCACCGAATCACGCAGGACCTCGAGGGCCACAAGGAGCGCGCCGCACAGACGCTCCTCGCGTCGAAGCGCCTCCTCTTCGGTCGCGATCGCTTCTTCGAGCGCCTCGAGATTTTCCGCATCCGACTCGGCTCCGCCCGGGCGGCGCATCAGCCGCTCCAGGCTCTCCTGCTCGGCTTCGATCTTGGTTCGGATCCCGTTGATCTCACGCCTCAAGCGATCCGAGGCCTCGGCCGCGCGCACGGGATCCTCTCGGAAAGGCGCCAGGAACGGCGTCTGCCCGACGAGAAACTTCTCCTTCCCCCGAAGCGCGTTGACGGCGTCGTCGATCTCATGCGATTCGGCCTCGAGGCGCTCGGGAACCGGCAGGGATTGGACGACCGCAACGTGCTCGCGCCGCTCGTTCTCCAACTCGCGGAGCTGTTTTAAGTCGGCAAGCACGATCTCGAGCGTCCGCCCCGCGAGATAAGGATTCGCGCGAATCTCGACGGTGTCGATTTCCTGCTTCAAGGTACGGATATTGTCCTCGGCCACGCGAAACCTCGCGTCGGCGAGGGCCCGGCCCCGCTCGGCGCTCAAGCCGAAAAGGCGGATGGCGAGCATCCCCGCGGCGGCCCCGAGGACACCGCCAACCCCAGCCGCGACCGCCGACTTTAGGGCCGCGTAACCGAGGAACCCAAAGGCGGCTCCCAGCGCGAGCGTGAACAGAAGGCCGATCGCGAAGGAGGGCTGGTGCATTTCCTCGAGGCGCTTTCGCTCCGTTTCTCCGGTCTTCTGGTGGCGGGTCGCCTGAACGCGGAGAATCTGCAGCCGCATGATGTCCGACTCGACCTCATCGGGCGCGTTCGCAAGATAGGTCAGCTGGTCCGCGATCTTGCGATCGATGTCCTGGATTCGCCCTCGTGCCCGGCGGGCGCGCGTCAGCTCCTCCCCGATCGCGGGCGCGCGTTTCAGGTGTTTGCGCTGCTCCTCGCGGAGGCGCACGAGGGTCTCGAGATCCGCGGTCAGGCGCTCCTTGGCGGCCATGTCGGCTTTGAGCTCGCCCATCCGCGCTTCCGCCGCGGAGCGCTCGGCGAAATTGGACTTGAGCTCACGGAGGACGTATTCCGATCGGGCGAAACGCCCGCGCAGGAGCTCCAGCGTCCCCTTCCGCTTCTCGATGGACCGGTCGGCGCGCTTCCTGGCGCGGGCATCGAACGGGTGCTCCCGCGTGAGCGAGTCCAAGCGATCGAGCAACGCCTCCTGAATCTGCTGGTAATCCGCCTCGACGGCTCCCGAGATCAGGTGCCGGAGCTCCGGCGAGATCCTGGTCTCCAGCGCGTTTTCGCGGACGTAGCAGGATTCGCGGAACAGCCGGGCCTCGGTGAAGCCGAACCACGATCGGAGGAGGCCCTCGTACTGCTCCAGCTCGGGCCCGCGACCGCGCGGGTTGGGGGCGCCTCGGAAGAGGGTGGCTTCGGCTTCCTCTCCGTTTTTCCCCAGTCGCTCCACGTGGACTTCATGACTATGAAAATCGCGACAGACGCGGCAACGATGGCCGCCCGCCTCGAAGATGAGCGTCACGCGGTGGCGCGCGCCCTCCCAAGGGCGGGCTCGCGCTTCCTCCTCGTGGGAGGAGAAGCCGAAGAGCGCCGCCACGATCGCCGCGGCGAACGATGACTTGCCGGATTCGTTGGGTCCGATGATGAGGTTGAGCCGTCGCGGCTCGAGAACCGCCTCATACCCCGCGATGGGGCCGAAGCCCTCGATGTGGATGCGCTCAAACCGCATGGCGTGGGTTCTGGAACTCGGCGAGCCCGATCCGGAGCGCGAGCGTCGCGGTCTCCTTCTCCTCCTGCGTTTTCGCCCGCGAGAGTCGCTCCAGCGTGCGCCTCACGAACGCGCCGCGGATCGTGGCTTCGTCGCGGAACTGACCCAAGAGGGCCGCGTCCATGAGGTAGGTATGGTCGTCGATCTCCAGGTGGAAGAACCGGTCTCGGATCCGGGCGGCTATGCGCTCGGGCTCGAACACGAAATCGGCCGCGCCCTCGAGGCGCACGCGAACGATTTCGCGTTCCCCGGCGAAGGAAGCGATCCTGTCCACCAGCCGGCTTTCGTCATGTACCTCCGCGTTCAGGAAATCGACGGCGACCTGGGAGAGGGTGCGCGTGTTCCAAGGCTTGCGCTCGATGGATACTTCGCCGCGGGCGAGCGTCACGACGACGAGGTAGCGCGCGCCGTCCTCGCCGAACTTCTTGCCCTCGAGCGTTCCGGGGTAGACCGCTACCGAGCCGCCCTCGCGCACCTCGACGAAGTTGTGATAGTGCCCAAGGGCCAGGTAGTGGAGCCCGGAGGCGTCGATTTCCACCCGGTCGATCGGGAGATCCGATGGGCGGATCTTCCAGGTCGGGCTATCTTGCAAAGCTCCATGGAGAATCCCGACGTGGTGGTCGGCTACCCCGGAGCGGGAGAAATCGCTGAGCGGCCGCGCGGAGACCGTCGGATCGTAGGCGATCCCGTATAGCTGCACCGTCTCTCCCCGGATCGTGATGCGCGGCCCGGGCCGAAGCCGCGGCTCGGCGAGAAGCTGGGATCCCTCGGGCAGGCGGAGCCTGCGGTACACCGAGCGGCGATAGGAATAGGCATCGTGGGTCCCGGGCACGAGAAACGCGGGAACATTCGCCTTAGAAAGACGCTCGAAGGACGACTCGACCTGGAAGACGAGCCCCTCGTCGGGGTCGTGGGTGTCGAACAGGTCCCCGGCGATCGCGACCAGGTCCACCGGATGCTTGGGAGAGGAAGCAAACTCGATCGCGCGCAGGAACGCGTTGAGCAGATCGCGCGTGCGCTCCTGAGCCCGCTCCCCCATGGATGGGAACGCGGCCCCGAGATGCAGGTCGGCGAGATGCAGGATGCGAACGCTCATCGATTCTTCTCCCGATTCATCCGGCGCAAATCCCTCAGCGCTTCCCGATGGGCGCGGA
>Ga0209157_1004381_pt1 | contig 10562 bp, 6 predicted proteins | sample GraSoiAngelo_135_FD_185892 | JGI IMG/M metagenome (GOLD analysis project Ga0209157, IMG submission 185892) | Grasslands soil microbial communities from the Angelo Coastal Reserve, California, USA - 14_0929_05_40cm (SPAdes) (version 2) | ecosystem: Environmental > Terrestrial > Soil > Grasslands ... | reverse complement strand
CGATGTAGCGCTCCCACTGGGCGATCGCGGCTCGAGGGTCGACCTTCTCGTAGACGAGCGCGAGGTTGTACATGCCACCGGTGTGCTTGGCATCGATCTCGATCACGCGGCGGTACTCTTCGATCGCTTCTTTGTAGAGCCCCTTCTCCTCGTAGACCTCGCCGAGGCCCATGCGCGCTTCGACCGAATGCGGATCGAGGTCGATCGCTTTCTTGTAGGCGGTGACCGCTTCGTAGTAGAGGCCCTTCTCGCCGTGGTAGATCCGCCCGAGGCTCATGTGGACCCGCGGGTTCACCGGATTGTAGACGAGCGCCTTCTGATAGGCGGCGATCGCACCGTCCACATCGCTCTTCGCCGCCTTGGCGTCGCCGAGCCCGACGTAGGCGTCGGCGTAGAACGGCCGCAGCTCGATCGCCTTGGCATACGCCTCGATCGCCTGATCGAAGAGGCGCCGGGGCTGCGAAAGGTACAGGTCGCCGAGGGCCTTCATCGGCTCGGGATAGCCCGGATCGACCTGCACCGACGCGCGGAACTGCGCGGCGGCCTTCCATCGGTTGCCGAGGGCAGAGTGCACGACGCCGAGCGTGTAGTGCGCCACGACGAACGCTGGATCGGCCTCGATCGCGCGTGACAGGAGGTCGACCGCCGCTTCGTTGCTCTCTTGGTCACCGCGCAGGGCCGCGATCTGACCGCGCGCGAACAGCTCGAACGCCCGCAGCGACCGGGTCGGCCGCGAAGCCCTGTCGATGCGGCCCGCCTCCGCGTCGTTGAGGGTGACGCGGAGCGTACGGGCGTACGCCACCGGCAGCGCTGCCAGCCGGACGAGCAGCTCGCCGGCCGGAGCCGTCACCGGCTCGAGCGTCACCACGTCGGTCGCGCCTGACTTCACCTCCAGGAGCTGCGGGAGCACGACGAAGTCGGTCCCGCGACGCTCGATGCGGCCGAAGAGCACGGTGTCGGCCCGCATGGCCCGGGCGGCCTGCGCGAGCGCGGTCTCCCCCGTCGCATCCCCGCGCCCCATGGTGCGCACGCGCGCGCGCTCGACCTGCACGAACGTCGGTTGCTGGGCCAGCCCGAGGCCGAGGATCTGGGCGATCCCCTCGGCCGTCCACTGCTCCTCCCGGTCGAGCCCGGACGCATCGAACGGGACGATCAAGACCACGCGGAGTTTCGGGTCAGCGGCGTAGGCTCCGCCCGCGACGAACAGCGTGAGGTGGATCGCAGCCACTGCGAGGAGCCGCGACCGTCGGTCGAGTCCGCGCATCAGGGCACCTCCCTCACCCGGAGCATCCGGTGAATGAACAGGGCCACCCGCGAGAACGCGCCGGGACCGATGCGACGCAGCGCGACGTCCGGAACGAGCAGCAGCGCGACCAGCCCAACCAGCCACGGCCAGATGTCGACGGCGATGCGCGACTGCCGCCGCGCCGTCAAGAACGCGTCTTCCGGCTTCGCGAGCGCCGAGCCGCCCGTCAGCTCCGCCAGCTCGCGCAGGAGCGTTTCGTCCACGCCGAGATCGCGAAGCTCTTGAGCGTACGGTACCACCAATCCCGCGAGCTGCGAACCGACGACGCGGTCGTTCCGGCGCTGCGCCATGCCCACGAGGTAGACGCCTTCCTGCGCCGCCGGGAACCGGCCGCGATACCGGCCGGGACCGACCTGCTCGAGGTCGATCACGGTCCGCTCCCGGTTGGGTGCGACCACGCCGACCTGCGAGTCCAGGAAGTTGATGAACTCCCCCTTGGGATCGACGGCGTCGACGACGATCTCGCCCATGTTCTCGCGCCGCTCGACGAAGGCGACCGTGTCACTGCGCGATCCGCTCCGGAGCGTCCAGCGGGTCAGCTGCGCCCAGAAGCGGTTGAACTCGCGCCAGCGGAGCCAGAGGACTCCCCACTTCGCCTTGGCGTCGGACGTGAAGGCGGCGGAGCGCCCGAGGCCGTAGCGCCAGGTCGCGAGCACCGGGTCTTCCTGATGGCTCATCAGCACGAGGTCAGCGCTGGACTTCAGCGTGGTCGCGACGTACCCGCCGAGCGGCGGCGCGTTCTTCCAGTCGATCTCCTGGATCGCCTCGTGGCCGGGCGCCGTGAGCTGCGGCTTGAACGGCTGCTCCACGAGCGAGGCCTTCGAGGCCAGCTGGGTCTCCAGCGTGAAGATGCGCGGGATCGTCTGCGAATCCTCGGTGTAGTAGAACCGCCCGCGGCCCCACTTCGCGACGTCCACCATCAGCTGGACGTCGGCGTCCTTGCCGATCGCCACCGTCGAGACCGTGATCTTGTCCTTGGACATGCGCCGCAGCAGCCCCTGAAAATCACCGCGCGTCATCTGTCCGTCGGACAGGAAGATCACGTGCTTGAGCAGGGCCGGCCGCTCGAACAAGACCTGGTACGACTCCTTCAGGGCCGGATATCCGTCCGTCCCGCCGCCGGCCTTGATCGTCGCGATCGCGTGGTGGACCGCGCCCTTGTCCTTGGCCGGCCGCACCGGCGCGTCCCAGACGAACTCGGTGTCCCAGCTCATGACGCCGACCTCGTTGCGCTCGTCGAGCAGGTCGACCACGAGGTGGGCGGCTTCCTTGGCGAGGTCGAGCTTGGTCACCTTCTCGTCGGTCGACATCGCCATGGACCCGGAGCGGTCGATCGAGAGGACCACCGCGAGGCTCGGGATCTCGACCTTCTGCTTCACCTCCATCGTGACGGGCAGCGCCTCTTCGACCGGCGTCCGATAGTAGCCGCCGAGGCCGAAGCTCTCCTCACCGCCGATCATGACCAGGCCGCCGCCGTAGTCGCGGACGTAGTCCCTCATGTACGCCATCTGGGGCCGCGTCAGCTTGAGTGACGACACGTTGGAGAGGACGACGCCGTCGTACTTCTGGAGTCCGGCCAGGTCGGTCGGGATCTGCTGCGGCTCGACCACCGTCACGTCGATGTTCTGCGAGCGCAGTGCGCCGGCCAGCGACTGTGCGTGGCTCCGGTCGCGGTCGGCGAGCAGCACTTGCGGCCGGCCGCGGACCACGATCGCGCCGACGGCGCGGTTGTTGTCCTCGATCGTGTCCCCGTCGACCTCCAACGCCGCCTGGTAGACGTGGATGCCACTGGTGTCGAGCGACTGGCGATAGCTGAAGACGTTCTTGCCCGCCGTCAGCCGCACGACCTGCGAGCCCAGGAACTCGCCGTTGCGGAAGAGCGAGAGGCGTCCTTCCGTGTCGCGGTGACTCCACACCACGACCCTGGCCTGGAACGGCTCGCCGAACTTCACCTCGTGCGGGAGCACCATCGCCTCGGCGACGACTTCCTGGGTGAAGGTCAGCGGTGCGGCCACGTAGTGGATGTCGGCCCCGGCGTCCTTGGCCGCCTGGGCGCCCGCCAGGGCGCTGCCGGTGTTCTGGCGCCCGTCGGTGAGCATGACGATGCGGTTCGCGGAGCCGGGCGGCAGCACCGCGAGCCCGAGCTGGATAGCCTGGAAGAGGTTCGTGCCGCGCCCGTCGACCTGCGCCTTCGGACGGTCGACGGCCGTCCGGGCCGCGAGTGGATGCTCGACGACCGCCTGCTCGCCGAACGCGATCACGGCGTTGCGGTCGCCGCTCTTCATGTGCGTCACGGCGTCGGCGACGAAGCGATACGCGCGCTCGCGCGACGCGAGGCTGACGCTGTCGGACAGGTCGAGCAGGAACACGACGTTCATCCGATCGACCCAGCGCGGGAGCGTCGGCCGGAGCAGCGTCAGGCAGAGCACGGCGACCAGCGTGGTGCGCAGCGCGAGCGCCCAGCGGTCGCCCGGGCTCGACGGCATGCGGAGCTGTCCGGCGCTCTGCCGCCGCCAGTAGAGCAGCCCCTCGACGGCGAGGAGCCCGAGCGCCAGGATGACGAGCAGCGGCCACAGCTCGCGCTGGACCGGAACCGGCGCGGCTGTGGGAGGCGGCCCGCTCGCTACTGGGAGCGGCCGCGGCGCCAAGTTGGACTCGTCGCCGTCCATCAAGTTGACCGCGACGCGCATCTCGCCGCGCGCCGTCGCGAGCTTGTAGATCCCCGCCTCGTCGGTCTCCGTGTAGCTCAGCACGCCGCGGGTGACGCGACCCTGCACCGAGCGGCCGCTGGGCGTCGTCACCGTCACGGTCGTCACGCCGTGCGGCGCCGGCAGGAGGATCGGCTGTCCGGTCGCGAACTGGAAGCTCGCCTGGTCGAGTCCCGCGGGATGGAGCCAGCGCAGGCTGTTCGAGAGGACGAGCGGGAACGCGATCCGCAGCGGAAAGTCGGTCTTGAACAGATCGAAGCCGATGAAGAGCGCCTTGCGGTCGGGTTCCTCCAGCGCGTAGATCAGCGGCCCGCCCACCGCCTCGACCACCGGGCGACCGGCCGCGAGCGGGCGGATCCGCACCGCGTCCTCGATGGTGACCTTGGCGAACTCGACGTGGCGCATGACCGGGTGGTTCCGATCCCAGTCCATGATCGTCGGACGCTCGAGTCGGCCCAGGACCTCGATCGGCACGTCGGGCGGCACGGTATTGATGAAGATGAACCGGCCGGCGCCGGCGCGCGGCGTCGTGGCCGAGTCGAGCACGACGACGTCCGCGTCACCCATGCCGCCCTGATATTGATCGGGCGTGCGCACCTCGAGCGAAACTTGTGGATCGGTCCGCAGCACCTTCTCGAGGAACAGGTTGCCCGGGCTCACGAGGAGGACGCCGATCTTCCGCGGTGGGGGCAGGACGGCGTACGCGACGTTGTCGACCGCCAGGTCGTCATCGACCCGCAGACGCGCCGTGACGGTGCCGCCTCCGGTGTGGCTGAAGGGCAGCATGACCGAGCGCCGCACGCTCGGCTCCAGCGTCACCTCTTTCTCGGCGATCTGCTTGTCGTCGAGGGACAGGGTGAAGCTGAACGCCTGCGACTCCCCGGAGTAGTTCACGAGCGACACGAACGCCTGGTAGTCGAACGCGCCGTAGTAGGTCTTCCGGATGGACAGATTCGTGATGGCCACGTTCTGGCTCCGCCGCCCGATGCCCACCCACCGCACGCGCGGGTCGGCGACGTCGCGGGGCGCCAGCGCGGGGAAGGCGCCGTCGGTGAACACGTGGATCTCGGCGCGCGGCTCGGCGGCCACGAGGGCGCGCGCCGTGCGCACCGACTCCCCGAGGCGTGTTGGTAGGTCGCGGGCCTGCGCCGAGCGGATCGCCGCCAGCGCCCTCTCGCGGTCCCGGGCCAGCGCCGCCAGCACCTTCGGCTGGACACCGGCCTCGATCACCATCACCTCCGCGCCTTCCCCCAGACCGCGCACGAGCGACAGCGCGGCGGCCCGCGCCACCTCGAAGCGTGAGGGCGTCACGTCCCGCGACTGCATCGACGCCGAGCTGTCGAGGACGATGACGACCTTGCGCGAGCCCTGACCCATGACCGTGGCGACGGGCCGGGCCAGCGCCAGGCAGAGGGCGAGGAGCGCCAGGAGCTGGAGGATCAGCAGCGGGTCGCGGTGGAGCCTCTGGAAGAACGTCGAGGCCTCGCGGTCGCGCAGCGACGCCGGCCACAGCAGCAGGCTCGACACCGTGCGCTCGCGCCGGCGGACCTTGAGGAAGTAGAGCAGCACCAGCGGGACGGACAGCGCGAAGAGTGCGAGCGCGAACGGGGACAGAAAACTCATACGAGCACGCGGCCCCGCATCTGCGACAGGACGAAGTCCTCGACCGAGCTATCGGACGTCAGCCGATGGTAGCCGATCTCCTTGGTCCGGCAGAACGTCTCGGCGCGCTCGAGGAACTGGCGGAGCCGCTCGCGGTAGGCGCGCATGGCGTCACCGTCCATCGAAAGCTCGCGCGCCTCGCCGGTTTCACGGTCGAGCAATCTAAGATCGCCGCCGATCTCCGGGCTCATCTCCTCCGGAGCCAAGACGTGGACCAGGTGGACGTCGAAGCGCCGCTCGAGCAGCGCGCGCACGCCGGCTTCGTAGCCGGCCGGGTCCAGCAGGTCAGAGATGATGACCGCCAGGCCCGCCTGCCGCGAGCGCGTTGCGTAGTTCACCAGCGCCTCGTTGAGTCCGGTACCGCCGACGGGTTCGACCCCGCCCAGGAAGTCCAGGAGCGTGCCCACCTGGTGTCGACCCCGCGTCGGCGGCCATCCCTCGGCCACACGCTCGCGCAGCACGCCCACGCCCACCCGCTCCAGGTTCATGAGCCCGACGAAGCCGAGGGCCGCCGCCAGCCGCACCGCGCAGTCGAGCTTGGTCGGTGTGCCGAAGCCCATCGAGGCGGAGGCGTCGACGATCAGGTGCAGGCAGAGGTCTTCCTCGTCGACGAAGAGCTTGACGTGCAGCCGATCGAGCCGCCCGTAGATGTTCCAGTCGACGTAGCGGAGGTCATCGCCTACCCCGTAGGCGCGGTAGTCGCAGAACTCGACGCTGTGCCCCCGGCGCAGGCTCCGGCGCTCACCCTTCACCCGCCCCCGGAAGATCCGGCGCGAGAGCAGTGACAGACGCTCGAGCTGCGCCAGGAACTCGGAGGTGAAGAACGCGTGGCGCGTCGTCGCCATCCCGCGCTCTCAGCGCTCGTCCAGCGACTGGAAGTAATTCCTGATCTGGTCGTGGTAGTCGCGGGGCACCTGCTCCCGCGTGATCGCGTCCTCCATCTGCTTGCGGTACTGGCCGATGATGCCGAGGTACTGCAGGCGGGACGCCATGCTGCCGCCCCGCCCGGTCATGTTGGTGTCGAAGCCTTCCTTCTTGCCGCGTCGGGACTCACCCTCGACGCCGACGTCGTAGGGGTTGGCGCGCAGGCGCTGCGTCGCCTCGCCTTTCGGCGATCCGCTCCGCCCGCGTCCGGGCATGAGCCCCTCGCCCTCGCCGAAGTCCTGCTCGTCACCGCCCATCCCGTCGCCACGGCCGCGGTCGCGGCTGCGCGACCCGCGTTCGTTCTCGCGACCGCCCCGGAGCCCCTTGCCCGAGCGCTCCGCGTCGTCCATCGCCCGCATCTTCTCGAGGGCCTTCTGCATGGCCTCGAGGGCACGGTCGGTCTGCCCGCCTTCGAGCGCCTCCATGCCCTCCATCGCGTCGCCGCCCCAGTTACCGCCCTTGCGGCCCAGGCGTTCCATCTCCTCGAGCAGCTCGCGAAGCTTTTGCGGCGAGATCTGGTTCGGCTTCAGCCCGCCCGTCAGTGCCTTCGACTTCCGGAAGACCATCTTGTAGTTGCTGCTCGTGAAGTCTGACTGGAGATCGGGGACCCGATCCATCTGCTCCAACATTTTAAGGCGTTCGTCGCCCTTCTTCAGAAAGCTGTTGAAGTCCGGGCGCTGGTTCGCGAGCGACGTGTCCTTGAAGATCGCGGAGAGGTCGCCGGCCGTGGTGGCGCCGCTGCCACCCGCGCGCTGGGCGAAGTCCCTCTCTTCGAACGACGACCGCTTGAGAGCGTCCTTGGCGAGCGCACGGGTCGTCTCCTCGAGCATCGTCGACCGCGTCCGGTCCTCGCGGTCTTCCTCGCCGCCGGAGAGCATGTCGGGGAAACGGCCGGAGGGCATCGGTATCGGCGGCATCAACGCGAGCACCAGGCACGCCAGCAGCGGGAGTGGCAGGAAGCGCGCCGCTTCATCTGGAGGGCTTCCACGCGCGCCCGCGTGTCAGCGACCAGGGCCTCGACCAGCGGGGTACGGTCCGCGCGCTCGGCCCACTCGAGCGTCGTCGCGACCCGGTCGTGGAGCCCGAACGCGCGATCGGCGACCCGGGCGGTGTCGAGGCGGTCGATGCGGCGGGCCGCTCCGTACACGAGGCCGGCGAGAGCTCCGACGAGGACGAGGCCGCCCGCGACCCAGGGCGCGGTGCCGCCCACGCCCTGCTTGACGAGAAGGACCACCAGGCCGGCCATTCCGCCCCAGAAGGCACCGCGGAGACCGTAGAACTCCGCGCGCCGCCGCCGAATCTCGCGGCGGATTCGCCTCAGGAGATCTTCCATCCCGACGCGCTGCTCCATCAGATCCTCCTTCGGCTAGCGAAGAAACGGCTCGCGGCTCTTAATGGCCGACGCTTCAGCCTCCTCCACGACCTGGCCGATCAGCGTGTCGGTGTCCACGCCCTCGGCCTCGCCTTCGAAGTTGAGGATGACTCGATGCCGGAGCGCGGGCGCCGTCATCGCCTTGATATCCTCGATGCTCACGTTGTAGCGGCCCTCCGCTAGCGCCCGCACCTTGGCGCCGAGCACCAGCGCCTGAGCGCCGCGGGGGCTCGCCCCGTACCGCACGAAGCGGCGCGCGACCTCCGGAGCACGCTCCCACTGAGGGTGGGTGGCCATCACGATCGCCGAGGCGAAGTCGCGCACGTGCGAGGCGATCGGAACCTCGCGGATCAGCTCGCGGAAGGAGAGCACCGCGGGACCGGTCAGCACCCGGCTCACCGTGGCCGTCCGCGACTGCGTCGTGCGATCGATGATCGCGTTCAGCTCGTCGATGGCCGGATAGCGGACGCGGAGCTTGAAGAAGAAGCGATCCAGCTGCGCCTCCGGCAACGGGTACGTGCCTTCCATCTCGATCGGGTTCTGGGTCGCCAGGACGAAGAACGGAGCCGGGAGCGGGCGGGAAGACCCGCCGACCGTGACGCCGCCCTCCTGCATACCCTCGAGCAACGCCGACTGCGTCTTCGGCGTGGCGCGGTTGATCTCGTCGGCCAGCAGGATGTGCGCGAAGATCGGGCCGTGCTGGAACTGGAAGTGCTTCCGACCGTCCGCGTCCTCGATGATGATGTTCGTCCCGATGATGTCCGCGGGCATCAGATCGGGAGTGAACTGAACGCGGGAGAAGGACAGCTCGAGCCCTTCCGACAGCGTCTTGATGAGGAGCGTCTTGCCCAGGCCGGGCACACCCTCGAGCAGGACGTGGCCCCCGGCGAACAGTCCCGTGAGGACGTGGTTGATGACGTCGCGGTGCCCGACGATCACCTTTTCGACTTCACCGCGCAACGCCTCGAACGCGGTGACAAACGCCTGGACTCGCGAGTCCTGCTGGCTCATCGAGGTCTCCTCTCGGGAATCTTCCCTGCCATTATAAAGAGCCGTCAAGCCGCGTTTTGCCAGCCTTTGGACTCACGCACTTGGCACTCATACTACTCGATGGAGAGTGCAAGTCGGCTGCCAAAGACACCCGCTGACGCGTTGCGGCCTTTCCCGGAGCTGCTCGAAGGCGCTGCCCGCCGAATCAGCGATCTCGCCAGAGCGTGCCCAACCGGTGGGCGGGCGGCACGCCGGTCACGCCGGAACCGGGATCAGAGGGCGGTAGACGTCGCGGTACCCGTCGATCTCCCGGGAGAGCGGGTATTGTTGGGCCACGAGCTCACGGCCGGCCCGGCCCAACCGGTCCCGCAGCTTCGGGTCACGCGCCAGCTGGGCGGCTCGTAGCTCTAGCTCGGCCCCGTCGCGGAACAGCAGCCCGGTGATGCCGTCGTCGACGAGTGACCGGTTGCCCTCGATGTCCGAGGCCAGGACCGCCCGGCCGGCCGCGAGCGCCTCGAGCACCGAGTTCGCCATGCCGCCCTCGGACAGCGAGCAATTCAACACCACGTCAGACTGCGACAGGAGCGAGGCCATCTGAGCGTGGGGCACGGTCCCGATGTGGCGGGCCCACGGCAGCGACGACAGTCCCCGCAGCAGAGCCTCGCCGGAGTCCGGATCGAGCAACGGCCCGGCGTAGATCAAACGGATTTCCGGAAAGCGCGTGGCCAGCCTCCCGAGCGGCGCCAGCGGAAGCATCGGGTTCTTCACGGGGCGAATACCCGCAGGAAGCACGAACGACACGATCCCCGGAGGAAGCGGCCAGCGAGAACGCAGATCGAACGGCTCCCCCGTCACCAGGCCGACGGACTGCGGAACCACGACCAGGCGCGCGCGCAGGTCGGGCAACACCGCGGCCACCCGCTCGCCGATCGAAGCGTGGAACACCGTCAAGCACGCCGCGCCCTCGAGAACGCGCCGGACCACCGGAGCCCGCTCGGCGTCGAACAGATCGTGGTTGGCGTCGGTCCCCGTGAAGGTCACGACCAGCGGAACCTCCAGGCGGCGCGCCAGAGCGAGCGCGAGTCGCCCCGTGCGGTGGGCGTGGAACGCGTGGACCAGCGCGGGGCGGTACGCCTCGACCTCGGCGGCGACCGCGGCTTCCTCGCGCACCGAGAGATCCCAGACCCGGAGAGCCACCCCGCGCTCGCTGAGCCCGCGGGCGATCCGCGCGACGGTCACCGCGTTGCCGCGAACCGAAGGGGGGGTAAACGGGGCGAGGATCGCGACCCGGGCGGCCATCGGCGCGAGGATAGCATTCGGGATGGAATCCCTCGCACGCGGTCGGGCGTCCACATATAATGTAGGCCGATGTCAGATCCTGAAACCCGCGACCCCACCACGATCGAGTGCCGGCAGATCGCTGACCTGCTGGGCGACTATCTGGACGGCACGCTGCCGAAGTCGACCCACGAGATGCTGGAGTGGCACATCGAGGGTTGTCCGCCTTGCGTCGCGTTCGTGAAGACCTACCGCGGCACGATCAACGCCGCAACCAAGCTCAGAGAAGTCGAGGTTCCAAAAGAGCTGAAGAAGCGCCTGC
>Ga0209157_1004378_pt1 | contig 10567 bp, 10 predicted proteins | sample GraSoiAngelo_135_FD_185892 | JGI IMG/M metagenome (GOLD analysis project Ga0209157, IMG submission 185892) | Grasslands soil microbial communities from the Angelo Coastal Reserve, California, USA - 14_0929_05_40cm (SPAdes) (version 2) | ecosystem: Environmental > Terrestrial > Soil > Grasslands ... | reverse complement strand
TGGCCAATCCCGCCGTCACCTGCGCCATTCCAGCGACCAACAAGGCGCGCCACCTCGAGGACAACATGCAAGGAGCAATCGGACAGCTTCCGGACGCAAAGATGCGCCAGCGAATGGTTGAGATTGCTTCTTCGTTTTAGGAGTCGTCGCTTCGGCGAAGTTTAGTTCCGATTGTAAGGAAAGCCACTTTTCGGGTCGAAACATCCGTATCAATAAAACCGTAATTTTCTTGAAAAAACCACTTGCAGAGGTGGCCAATCTCATCAACGTGACGCGGTCTTTATGCGAAAAATTCTCCCCCTTACCGTCATCCTTCTTTGTTGCGTGGCGTTTTGTCCGCGCCAGGCCTCCGCTTTAAATATGTCGCCGTCGACACCGCCGAAGCCGAGGTTTGTTTACAAGGGTGCTTCCGGCAAACTGGCCTCGGCTGATGTTGTGGAAAAATATTATCCCAAGAAAATCGTGCAGCCGTTTGCCAAAGTCGATTCCCACATCGACCCAAAGTTATGCCGCGCGGCCACGATTGCCGAGGAACGCGCCCGCGCGCACTCGCATTGTCTGTGCTGGCGTTTTGTGAAAGAAGCGCTCGTTGCCGCCGGCGTCGTGAAGTCTCGCCCCCAAACGCCGTTGGCGAAGCAAGCCGGGCAGGAGCTCGTGAACAAGTACGGTTTCAAAAAACTTCCGGTGTCGAATCCCTATGAAGCGCCAGTCGGCGCGGTGCTCGTCTATGACGGCGGTCGCGCGGCAGGCCACGTCGAGATTCGGACGCAAGACGGTTTCGTCAGCGATTTCCGCTCGAAAACGCCGTCGCGTCGACCGCTGATCGGCGTTTTCGCGAAGGTTTAGACTGTCGCAGCACTTGTTTGCTCCGGTGTCCGAAGGTCCGCGCGAGCGGCGACGGGCCCCTTACGCAAAAGGCTAGGCTTGGAAATCATTCGGCCGTACCGAAATCGACGCGACGGTCGCTGGCAATATTCGGAGGCGACGACTCTGGATCTTCCGCGGTTGCGACCTTACCTTGCTTTGCACCGGGCGTCAGAATTCGCACCGTCATGAAATGCGGGTGCGCTTTTGCCCAAGCGAGCGCCTCTTGCTTGGTGTCGAAAAACCGATCGATGACGATGGCATTGCGCTCAGCCGCGTTCCGCCCGCACGAGCGCGCAGCTTTGCGATTGACCACATCCGGCCCGCTGTCTACGGCCACACACGCGGCGTCGGGAAAGACGACTTTGCTGGCATAAGGAATTTTCTTTGGATCAACAGCGCAATGCCCGTCGCGCAGTTGTGCACCGTTCCAAGATGCGTGCTCGCCCGAACCTTCGCGATGCCAGTAAACCGTGATGCGTGCGAAGGCTGAATGCTCGCTGGCAAACGCGTAACACGCGAAAAGCAACACCAACGCGACCGCTGTAATCAACCCCTTCACACTTCTCTTCGGCTATTCCGGATTACAGAAATCCGGTGACGTCCAAATGGTTAGGGGAAAGTGTGGGGCAATCGTCTCTATATAAAATTCGCATCTGCGGCGCCGTTTGGTTCTCACCGACGACGAATTTCTGAGCGAACCTGTGGAATCAGCCCTGATGATCGATTGTTAGAAATCCGTTAAACAAACCGAAACCATTCGTAGCCGCTTTCGTTGATTGCGCCCCCGCGATTACGAACGATGGCTACGTACGCGGGTCAGAAAACCCGGGCGACGATTACTTCTCGCAATCGACTCGATGTAATTTGATTTTAAGAAAATGTCCAGCGCCCACGGTCCAATTCGCATCGCCATGTGGTCGGGCCCGCGAAACATATCGACCGCGATGATGCGCTCGTGGGGCAATCGGCCAGATACGCTTGTCGTCGATGAGCCGTTTTACGCGTTTTATTTAAAAGCGACAGGCAAAAAACACCCTGGCGCGGATGAAGTGATCGCGACCGGCGAAACAGATTGGCGGAAAGTGGTTGAGCGGTTGACCGGCGTAATTCCCGACGGCAAGCGTATTTTCTATCAGAAACAGATGACCCATCACCTGTTGTCGGAAGTTGATCGAGGATGGCTTGGCGCGATAATGAATTGTTTTCTCGTTCGCGATCCGCGCGAGGTGATCGCGTCTTATCTCAAGAAGCAAGCGGATCCAACGTTGGAAGACCTCGGGTTTGTGCAGCAGGAAGAGATTTTCGATTGGGTGCGCGCTCGCGCCGGTGGGACGCCGCCGGTGATTGATGCGCGCGATGTGCTGGAAAATCCGAAGCGAATTTTGAGATTATTGTGCGATGCAGTGGACGTCGAATTTAGCGATACGATGCTCTAGTGGCCTGCGCGAAACGGACGGCATCTGGGCGAAGCATTGGTACGGCGAAGTTGCGGGATCCACGTCGTTCCGGCTATATCGAAGGAAGAATAATCAAGTGCCAGAGCAGCTACGCGAAATTCACGATCGCTGTCGCGAATCTTATGAACGGCTTTATGGACACCGCCTGCACTGAAACAGAAAGCTGAATTAGGAAAGCAGGAACTCCGGAAATAGTAGCAATTTCATTTTAATTCTTTTCGGGCTTTCCTGTTTTCCTGATTAATCCTTCCTTCTTTTCATGCTCCAGCAATTTAACGAGAAGAACCGCGACTTGATCGTCAACATCAACGGACACCTGGTGCACCGCGACGAAGCCGGCATCAGCCCGTTTGATTCAGCGGTGCAAGGCGGTGACGCAGTCTGGGAAGGATTGCGGCTTTACAACGGACGGATTTTCAAGCTCTACGAACACCTCGACCGACTACGTCGCTCCGCGGTCGCGTTGTCGTTCCCCGAAATTCCATCGCGCGAAGAAATCATCGAGGAAATCAAACGCACTCTCGCCGCAAACAAAATGCGGGATGGGGTGCATATCCGTCTGACGCTCACCCGCGGAGTGAAAATCACTTCGGGAATGGACCCGCGCCTCAATCAAAGCGGTCCGACGTTGGTTGTTCTCGCGGAACACAAAGCTCCCGTGTACTCGAAAAGCGGTCTCAAATTGATCACCGCAACGGTGCGCCGGCCGCCGCCAGAGATCCTTGATGCGCGACTTCATCACGCGAACTTGCTGAATTCGATCCTGGCCAAAATTGAGGCGAACAACGCTGGTGCGGACGACGCGCTCATGCTCGACACGCGCGGCTTCGTTGCGGAGACGAACGCAACAAACGTGTTCATCGTGCGCAATGCCGAGTTGGCCACCAGCCGCGTCGTGGCCTGCCCGGAAGGAATTACCCGCGCGACGGTGATCGAGATTTGCGCCGCCAAAAAAATTCCGTGTAAGGAAACCGATCTGACCCTCGATGACGTTTACGGCGCCGACGAAATGCTTTGCACCGGCACGATGGGTGAGCTCGCCGCTGTCACGAAAGTGGACAATCGCGTCATCGGCGATGGCAGGGTTGGCCCGATAACAAAGCGTTTAAGCGATCTTTACACCCAACGCACCGCAAGCGAAGGCGTACAAGTTGCTGATCTGTAGCGCCAGTCCATGACCGCGGCATTCATTTCTCTCGCGCGTTGTCACGCGGAAATTCGAATCGTGAATTACATGCTCGTCGGTCCCAATGCTATCGCCCATCACCCCAGGTTTTCTTTTCGAAGGAAACCCGACCCGATCCTTTCTCGAATGCCTCAAAGTGCTCCGGGTTCTGTTGGTAATATTTCTGATGATAAGCCTCGGCCGGATAAAATTTCATTGCCGGCAAAATTTCGGTGACGATCGGTTTATCGAATTTTCTCGAGTGCGCGAGCTTCTCCTTTGAGGACTCCGCGATATTCTTTTCCTCATCACTGCTATAAAAGATCGCGGCGCGATAGCTCGGCCCGATATCGGTGAACTGGCCATCGGCCTGCGTGGGATCGATTTGCCGCCAGTAAATGTCGAGCAACTGATCGAATGAAATCTTTGTCGGATCGTATGTAATCTCGATCGATTCACGGTAGCCAGTCTTCTCGGAGGAGACGAGGTCGTACGTGGGATTCGGTTCCGTCCCGCCAGAATAACCGACAACGGTTTTGATCACGCCTTTGGCTTTATCGAACGCCGGTTGGATGCACCAAAAACAACCGCCGGCGAAGACTGCAGTCTTCGTTGTTGGAGAAGACGAATTTTGGCCGTGAGTAGGATCGACAAAAAGCGCAACCGCAGTGCTACAGAGCAGGGCGAAAACAAGGAGTCTTTTCATAATTGTCGATCTTAGACAACGCAGGGAGCAGTTTGTTCCGGGTTTTGGGCTTGCCCGTATTCGACGGGACCGCCATAAGCATAGGTTTTCACATCAATGATTATTGGGATAATGCGATCTTTGGGTTGATCGCGAACAATAAGGACGACATCCGGCTGCATGTTGTGCTGGCCGTGGTGATGCTCTTTTTGGGATTCGGCACGGTTAAGCAAACGGCTTATTTTTTGGGTTAAGGAGGGACGGTTGAGAAAGCGCACCTCCTTGGTTGAACCACCGCGCGGCGGGCGCGATTTGTCTCCGTGGTCGAATTGATTCCGGAGTCGTACGTTGCGCCCCTCGATTTAGAAAAAATTTTTGGCCGGGTCGCACCGTTGCGTGTTGATCTTGGTTGCGGCGACGGTTCTTTTATTTGCGCGCTGGCGCAGCGCATGCCCGATAAAAATTTTCTCGGGATCGAGCGGTTACTCGGTCGAATCCGCAGCGCCGCGCGAAAAGCCGCCAACATTGGCAATGTACGCCTGCTGCGGATGGAAAGTTCATATGCTGTTCGTTATTTGCTGCCGTCGGGCTCGGTGGAAAAGTTCTATCTTCTGTTCCCTGATCCATGGCCAAAACGGCGTCATTGGGGGCGCCGGATTGTCACGGGAGATTTCTTGCGCGCAATCAATCATGCATTGGTAGGAAATGGAACCCTCTACATCGCGACCGACTACCCTGATTACTTTGAAAAGATTCAAGAGACCGCGCGGGCAAATCCTCATTTTGCAGTGGTCGAACCTGCCGCTGTCGATCTTCCGCTGACAAAATTTGAGGCAAAATTTCGCGCGCAAGGCACGCCGATTCACGGGCTCGAGCTGCGAAAAGTTTCACCTGTGAGATAACTTTGCGCTTCCCAACCATGGGGGCCAAAGCGCAGTGTCGCTGCGCCGGTCTCATCCTGGCGAAAGAGTTTGATTCCGCGGGCTCGCACGTCCTCGGCCCATTTGTCGTCAATCCGTTCGTACTCAGGAAAATCGCGCGAGGTGGCGATGATCAAGCGCGGCTGCACAGCATCGAGGAATCCGTCGGAGCCGGAATTCCCGGAATGATGCTGGCCCTTGATCCAGACGTCGCTGTGCAAATCTGCGTTCCTACGAAGCAACTGATCTTCCGTTTTGATTCCACTGTCCGACGTTAACAAGACGCGTGTTCCTGATGAGAGAACAAGCTGCAACACGCATGCCTGATCGTCAGCGATTGGGGCGCTGAAGCTTCGTGGCGGAAAAAGAACATGCGTAGTCACTTCACCCGACAAATGGAAACTGTCTCCTGCGGCCAAATCGGTCGGCTTGATTCCGCGTTCTCGAAATAGACGCTGCAATCGTTGATGAATATTCGAACGATCCGGCGCCGGATTATCGATCAAACGAACACGAGGAAAATCGCGCAGCAATTCCGCCGCGCCCCCGATATGGAGCGAGTCGCCGTGCGTGAGCAACAAACCGGAGAGCCGGTTTACTCCCGCCCAGTGCAAATATTCGCGAACCAGACTCTCATAAGTTCGCTCGCTCCCGCAATCGACAAGCCAATCCGCGCCCCCTGTCCGCAAGTGGACAGCCGCGCCCGCGCCCAGATCCAATACCGTGATCTTTGCCGTGAGCTTTTCGGGCCATTGTGGCTGCGCGATGTAAAAATGTCCGCCCGGAATTTGTGCGAACAGTTGCACGATCCCGAGAACAAGATGTGCCAAAAGCCAATTGGCATTGTTGAAGATCACGGCGAGCCACGTCAGCAATGGCGTCGAGAGAAGCGACAGCAACGCGATGGCGAGAATGAAGAAGGCAATCGGAACAACCACCAAATTCGCGAACAGTGAGATTGGGGTAACGATGTGAAAGTACCAAAGCACGAACGGCAACGAACCAATCCAAGCGGCGAGCGAAACGGAAGCTCCGCGGCAGAGCCATTCGAAACCAACATGTGTCAGACGACGCGGTCCATGCAGCAAAACCCGTGGCAGGAAAGGATCGGGCGCGCTCCAACGCTGTAAAAAACCAAAAAGAGGGTCAGCCAACAATATGATTGCGCCCACCACTGCGAAGGAGAGCTGAAATCCGGTCGAAAAAAGTTCGTTAGTATTCCAGCAGAGAAGAAAGAAGGCCGCCGCTGCGAGACTGTTAAGCACAAAAACTTTTCGGTCGAAAAAGAAGCCCCCTAGTAGAATCGAAGCCATTACCGCGGCTCGTACACTGGAGACGTGCAGTCCGGTCACTGTCGCGTAAAAAAGCAGCAGGGGAATAATGAGCGCAGTCGCCCATTTGCGCGAAAGGCGTGCCACCATCGCCAGCATCCACAAGAGTGCCGCGACAATACCCACGTGGAGACCAGCGACAGCGAAGAGGTGAAGCGTGCCGGTTTGTTGGAACGGTTCCTCGATGTCTTCAGGTGTTTGGTGTCTGAGTCCAAGTACGATTCCGCTGAGAAAATTTTGCACCTCGGGTGCGTTCTCCAACCCTCGGCAAAGCGCGTTCTGCATCCAGGCGCGCGATTTTTGGGCCGCATGCAGGATCGGGTTTCCACCGGCGTGGCGAATCAGCGTGCCGTCTTCCGGATAACGAACAAACAGCATCCGACGAACGTCCCGCCGCGCAAGATAGGAGCGCATATCGAATTCGCCGGGATTTCGCGGCGGCGTAATGACTTCCGCAGTTCCGAAAAGCCGCAATTCGTCGCCAAATTCCGGGGTTCCGCGCCAGCGGACCCGCCAGACCGCGCGTGCCGGTTGTGTCCTGCCTTCGAGTTCAATTAACTCGAGCCTAAGCAAGAACGTCGCGAATCCATTCGGCGCGATCTTCGGTTCGCTTATTATGAATCCGGTCGCCACGACAATGCGTGGCCTGCTGCCAAGCTCAACAGCAAGCTGCTCGCCTTCGGTGTTGCTGGTTCGCAAGCCGTGCAGCAGAAAAAAACCGGATCCGACAATTACATATGTCGCGATCAGGTTGGGCCAACGTAAGAGAGCGACGGCGCAGATCACGACAGCAATCGCAGTTGCGAGCAAGGCGGAAGGAGAGAGTGGAAAGAAATTCGCCGAGATTATTCCTGTTGCAGCCATGAGCGCCAAGCCGACGAATGGTTGACGCGGTGCATTCGAGAAATTCATCGTCCCGCTTTTCGTTCATTTCGCGGCGGCAGCGCAAGTTCTTCCGACGATCACGCGCTTCAGCTAAGTTCGAGGAGCTGGCACGAGTAACACGGGGCGCCTACTGTGTTTGAGGACCCCTTTGGTCGCGCTTCCCACGAGCAAGTTATACATCGCGCCATGCCCGTGCGTGCCCATCACGATCAGATTGGCGTTGAGAGCATCCGCCTGATTCAAAATTTCTTCGGCCACCGCTCCGGTTGGCTCATGCAATGTGACCTTGACGCCGCATTGAGCGATTTCTCTTTGCCACTGAGCCAACTTCGACTTGTGACCTTCATCCTTCGGAATTGGCTGCGGCATTGGATCAAACGCCGCAACCGGCACACCCGACATCGGCGCCAGCTCGGGCATCCCCGCCAAGCCATAGCCAAGCACACCCGGCGCTGCTGCCGCACTGAGTTCCTTTACGTGAACGAGATGAATCTCCGCGTCTAAGCCTCTGGCCAACTGGCACGCTTGACCGATCACTTGCGGTGTTGCATCCGAGAAATCGATCGGGACGAGAATGCGTTTCATGTCCTCAATCCAGCTTAGTTGGTCGCCCGACGTGCCGGCCAGACTAAATCTGACCAATCCCAGCCGGAAATGAGATGCAGAGTCGGCGGCGCGCCGTATTTTTTCCCGTGCAGGATCTTTTCGAGGTGGAAAAGGAAGATGTGGATGTCGAGAGCCCAAACCCGTCTGAGGCGGGTGCGCCGCTCGCCACGCGTATGCGTCCGCGCTCGCTCGAGGAATTCGTCGGCCAGGAACATATTCTCGCGCCTGGAAAGCTTTTGCGCCGAGCGATTGAAGCCGATCGTTTGCCTTCGGTGATCTTCTCTGGGCCGCCCGGCAGTGGAAAAACCACGCTTGCCCGGATCATTGCGGCGATCACGCACGCAAAATTCATTCGGATAAGCGGCGTCGAAAGCAACGTCGCCGAAATGCGCCGGGTCATCGCTGCGGCAACGAATCGTCTCCGCACTTCAGGCCAAAAGACGATCCTCTTCATTGACGAGATCCATCATTTTAACAAGGCGCAACAGGACATCCTTTTGCCCGATGTTGAGACCGGAAATCTCCGTCTGATTGGCGCGACCACCTACAATCCGTTCTTTTATGTAAACAGTGCACTCGTGTCGCGTTCACAGGTCTTTCGACTTGAACCGCTCCAAGTTGAACAGCTCGAACAATTGATCGATCGCGCGTTGACCGATAAGCAGCGCGGACTCGGAAATTATAACGTTAGGATCGACAAGAACGCGCGCCGTCATCTTGCGAAGTTAAGCGACGGCGACGCGCGGAAATGTTTAAACGCGCTTGAGATTGGCGTGCTGACGACGCCGCCAAAAGTAGCGCAACCGTCCCCGGTTGCATCCGGACAAAAGGCAAGCGAGGACGCTCATGCTACTATTCATTTCACTCTTTCCGTCGCGGAGGAAAGCATTCAACAAAAAGCTGTCGTGTATGATCGCGCGGGCGACGCGCACTACGATACGATCAGCGCGTTTATCAAAAGCATGCGCGCGTCGGACGAAAAAGCCGCCATGTACTGGCTTGCGAAAATGTTGCATGCCGGTGAGGATTTCCGTTTTATCGCGCGACGCATTGTCATTTTCGCGAGCGAAGATGTTGGTCTCGCCGATTCCGAAGCGCTGCCACTTGCTATCGCCACGCAACAAGCCGTGGAATTTGTCGGCTTGCCCGAAGCTCGAATTCCCCTGGCGCATGCCACCGCTTACATGTGTCGCGTAGCGAAAAGTCGCGAAGCTTACGACGCGCTGAACGCCGCGGCCGAAAAGATCGAGATGGAACAGACCGAGCGCGTCTCGGAACACCTCAAGAACAAGCATTTCCCGGTAAATCCGGAAGGCTAAGTTCCAGACTTGCGCGAGTTTGAGCGGCGGGACCTGAACGACGATTGTCTCACCGGTGAGACCAGTGTCAGATTTCGACCGAATCACTCCAGATGTCTGCGTTTGGCACGGTTATGATCCTGCTGTTAAAGCGGACCTTTACTCCACTTGCCTTCTGACTGCCACCGGCGCTTATGTTGTCGATCCAATTCCTCTGGGGAACCAAGCGTTTAACGAACTTATCGGGTTCGCTCGTGTTGCGGGAATCGTTGTGACGAATTCCAATCATCATCGCGCCTCTGCTCAGTTTGCCGAGCAGTTCTCGGCTCCCGTGTTCGCGCGTGGCGAGACATTTCCGGATAAAACATCAAGCGAATTCAGGCGAATTGCTGATGGCGACGAGATTTGCGACGGATTGCGGGTGATTGGCATTGAAGGCGCGGCATCAGGCGAAATCGTTCTCCATTACGTGCCAGACGGTGGCACCCTCGTGGTTGGCGATGCGCTAATTAACTTTGAACCATACGGATTCACATTTCTGCCCGGAAAATACTGCTCGAACGAAAAAGAAATACGGCGGTCGTTGCGGAAACTTTTGGATTATGAAGCGGAGCGAGCGGTTTTCGCGCACGGCATGCCGATTTTGTCCGGCGCGAGCGATTGCTTGCGAGGTTTGCTGGGTTAGCGATCGCTGAATGTTATTCGCTGTGAACGCGAAAGATCCACAAGGTGAGAGGATCGGGTTTGGCGGATCGGTATCGAGATTTCTTCGCTTAATTCGCTTTTCCCACACAATTTTTGCGCTCCCATTTGCTCTCGGCGCGTTGGTCGTGGCCGCGAATGGCCTCCCACCTTTGCGCACGTTTTTGTTGGTTGTCGTCTGCATGGTTTTCGCACGGACCGCGGCGATGCTTTTCAACCGATTGGTTGATTGGTCGCTCGATCAGCGAAACCCACGCACCGCTTCGCGCCATTTACTGGTTTCGAAAGTTTCCACTCTCGTTCTGCTCGTCTTGAGTGCCGCCGGATTTGTTCTGGCGGCGGCCGCAATCAATCGGTTGACTTTCCTGCTCGCGCCGGTTGCTCTGGCATTGATTTTTTTCTACTCGTTCACGAAGCGATTCACGAGCGCGACGCATTTCTTTCTCGGACTGGCCCTTGCAGTCGCCCCGGTTGGCGCCTGGATCGCGCAGACAGGACGTGTCGATCTTGCGCCGCTAGTGCTCGGGGCGGGCGTGATTTGCTGGGTGGCGGGATTCGATCTGATTTACGCCACGCAGGATTACGATTTCGATCAACGCGAAGGCATTCGATCGCTTGTCGTAAAACTTGGGATCACGCGCAGTCTTCGCC
>Ga0209157_1004377_pt1 | contig 10570 bp, 8 predicted proteins | sample GraSoiAngelo_135_FD_185892 | JGI IMG/M metagenome (GOLD analysis project Ga0209157, IMG submission 185892) | Grasslands soil microbial communities from the Angelo Coastal Reserve, California, USA - 14_0929_05_40cm (SPAdes) (version 2) | ecosystem: Environmental > Terrestrial > Soil > Grasslands ... | reverse complement strand
GAAAAGCCGCTCAGCCTCGCGGATATCATTGCCCTCTACAGCCAGTCTCAATTGGTCCAGAAGAAGTGATTTATCTGGAGCAGCAACATCTGTCAACTCCCGGTACCATGGTGATCCAGCGTCAATAGACTTGTATTTTTCTAAAGCTTCGTCGGCAAGTCGATGCAAATGCAGCTTTCGGTAAGTGATAACAAGATTAAAACGAGGTTCCGGCGCGTTAGGCTCGAGTTGTGCGGCATGTTGAAACTGATCCAAAGCTGTAAGCAGATAAGACGGATCCTTTTCCGACAGCGCGAGATAACAGGTCCCCAAATTATTCAGCGCACTTGGATCTTCGGACCTTTCGACCGACCATCGAACAGCAGCTTCTATATACCCTTTCCAATTCTGGGATGCGAGATGCAGCAGTCCTTGAAGGCGCCGTTTGGTTTCCGAATTGGGATACTGCAACAGAAGAATCTGCGCCTTGCTTAGATCCACTTGTGGAGCTGCTCTAACAAGCCCCGAGGAGTATTGAGCCTGGTAGAGCCGGCCCCCTCCGGGGCGCCGGCTGCTATATGCCGGGTCGATCAGGTGGCGGATTTCTTTCGTAGAGTACGGATCACGGGCGAATAGGTAGAGGCCAGCCGAGCTCAGGGCGATGATGATCAACGAAATCGTAACCACTAGCAATGACCATCGGCTGGCCCCTCTTCTGTCGTCTATTTTGCTTTCCATCTGGGACAAATAGTCTACGGTACAGCGGCGATGTAGCAAACCGCATAAGAGTCAGTCATCATGAAGTGATGCCCTACTCTAGGCGTCGGCGAAGTGCTACCGCTAATCCTTCTCGGAACAACATCGAAGTCCAAGGCTGCCGGGCGTTCGATGTAAGAGAAGTAATGGCCGAAGTGATCGGTGTAGGGATCCAAGCCAGATTCGGTTCTTTCGGGAGCATATTCCGCGCGCAATTCGCGAGTGGTGTCTAGAGGGATATTCACTTTGCCGTCGTCCAGTTTCAAAACACCGGCCGATGATAGATCAATCTTTATCGTTTCTGCAACTTGGCGTGGGCGGAAGCCGGTTACTTCTTCGCCATTATCCGCGCGTACGAACGTGTAACGGGCCTTGCTGACTTCGCTTGTCGAAATCGAGCGGATTGCATTGGATGGAATTGAAATGACGCTGGGGCACTTATCGACACGAGACTTCACCCCTTCGCCATAAAATTCCTTCATCCGTACCAATTCGGGTACGAAGATCTTCGGTTCTGGGAAGACGATGCCCTGTGCTTCAACCAAGCCGTTTCCCTTAATCGCGATCGTCCGGCGCAAGCCGTTCTGGGGAACAACCGAAAGGGTGGCTTTGTGTCCCGGGGCTTTCGGGAATCCAAGGCGGATGAGGTGAGGATTGCCGAGGTCCAGCAACACAAGCCCCTTTACATAAAGGGAGGTTACATCCGCCGGAGATTTATCCGAGGATGTCGAAGCAAATGCGGAAACACCTGTCACCGAGACGGCGCCGCCGCCCAGTACACTGAGGAAATCACGTCGATTGATTTGGTTCATATGGACTCCTTCTTTAGGTTTTGTTGGTTTTGAGAAGAGACTTTGTTCCTTAGGGCGCTGCTAAAGAATCCGTTCAATCGCGCTGCTAAAGAACCTGTTCAATAAAGAAGACGTGAAAAAGCTTTGCTAACATTCAAAAAAATTTTCAATTTTTCGAAAATTCTTGCGTGTTGCGAGAGGCGGATTACGTCTTTTTCTAATAGGAGGGAATTCAGTGACGGATAAGAGTCACGGCGAATGTTTGACCGAAGAAACTTTAACCGAATACCTCGAAGGCGGCCTCGATCCGGCAATTAAGTTAGCCAGCGAGGTTCACCTGATTGCCTGCGACGGGTGTCGGGGCCGGTTGGGTTTCTTGATGAAACTGTTAAAGGAAGACGTCGACACTGAGGAAGCTGCTGCCGTCGAGGCCATAACCCAACAATGGCATAAGTCGAAATACAAGATGCCGCGGCGGACCGGGACGCTCCCCAATTGGCTGTTCGGCGTCGCGATCGCCGCTGCGCTGGTGATTGCCGTTGTCGGCGCCCGGGTTCTCCTGGACCGGCAGGGACCGCCCAGGTCGGCGAGCGAAATTGTACAACTGCTGCTGACGCAGAACCGGCCGTTCGAGTCTCGCCTGGCCAACGAGCCGCACCTGCCGATTCTTCGGACGCGCGGCCTGGAGGATCCCGGAGTCGCCTATGGCTTAATCGCGGGAGAAATGACAAGACTTTCGGCCGACAGTCACCAGATGGGCCGTTTCTACCTCCTTCAGAGGGAATTCGGCCGCGCTATTTCGTACCTCGAAATCGCGGAGCGCGAAATCGGGGCCGGTCCCGCGGTTCATAACGATTTGGGGGTCGCCTATATGGAAGGTGACGGGCCCCGCCTGGAAGAGGCCGGCGAAGAATTCCGGCATGCGCTGGATAAGGATCCGATGTTCACGCCTGCGGTGTTCAATCTCGCCCTGCTTTATGAGCGCACCAATTCGCCGGAAAGAGCAGCGGCCGAGTGGAAGCGGTACATACAGTTGGATCCAAACTCCGGCTGGGGCAAAGAGGCGCTCAGCCGGCTTCAAGCGTTGACCCGCTGATATGCAGGAGAACCGTAAGAGGTTCCACTGGCATAAGACTGTGGAAACCTCAGCCGCAGATTTACTGCGCGAGTGTGGCGAGAAACTGACGGACCGCGCCCTGTGGACCGAGTTCCAGGGGCGGTTCCAGCGCCTCATCTTCTTGTATCTGATGCGGGCGCTGCGCCTTCGGCGCCCTCAGGACGACACGTGCGATGTCGTGCCGGATCTGGCGCAGGAAGTCTATTTGAGGCTGGTTCAACACGATGGACGCGTTCTGCGTTCGTTTCGAGGAACAACGGAGTTTTCAGTGTTGGCTTTTTTAGGGCGAATCTCATCATCTGTGGTTACGGATTACCAACGGCAACTTGCGACCGAAAAAAGGCGGGCGCCGGTCGTCCCAATCGAATCCATAAAAGCTGGAGAACTGACCGGCTCCCGATCGGCGGGAGCGGCGGAATTCGACTCGAACGCGATCGGTTCGATCCTTTCGTGGATCGATGTCGAACGAATTGTGGAGGGCGACCCGGATCGGAAGAACGCCCGGAGGAATGCGCTGATATTCAAACTTCATTACATCGATGGTTTTCAAGCCGCCGAGATCGCTCGTTTCCCCGGGTTTGAACTGACCAAGTCAGGCGTCGAATCGATACTCGCTCGAATGAGAAAAAGAATTCAGGAATGAGTCGCAGTCCCAGCTCAATTACTGTCGAGGCCAGCAACCGCGGACCGACTTTTTTTTCATCAGCCTCCCTCTTTAGGCTGTAGGGGGCGGGAACAACGCTTTCAGGAGGAAAGCATTCCGCCCCTTTTTTTGTCCTCCAACTGCCGAACTGAACATCCTCAATTTTAAGCCTCCGACCTGCGATACAATCGCCGCCTATGTTTGGCAATCGATTGAATGTGAAATCGATTTTGTATGTCATCTTCTTTCTCTCCGGGGCAACCGGGCTTGTTTATGAGGTGATATGGGTTCGGCTGACGGGTTTGATCTTTGGCAATACCTCGCAAGCCATTTCAACGGTCCTTGGCGCCTTCATGGCGGGGCTCGCTCTGGGCAGCTGGAAGCTCGGGAAAAAAGCGGACCGCACGGACAACCCGCTACGCATGTACGGTCTGCTGGAGATCGGCATCGGACTTTCCGCGGCCCTGGTTCCATTAATTTTTCGGGCATTGGATACTGTTTATTGGGCAGTGGCACCGTCGGTGTCTGCGGTTTCGGGAGGCGCTCTTTTCGTCCGTTTCGCTACGAGTTTTGCCGTGCTGCTGACTCCCACATTTTTAATGGGAGGGACGCTGCCGGTCCTGGCGCGGTTTTTTACCGGCGACGTGGATGAAGTCGAAAACAAGGTTGGAGTTCTCTACGCGCTCAACACGTTCGGCGCGGCCGCCGGTACGATGGCGGCGGCGCTGGTGTTTATTCCAGGGATCGGAAACACGAGAACAACATTGACGATCGCGGCGGTCAATGTCGCGATTGGATTGTTTGCCGTGTGGATGGCGGAAGGGCAACAAACATCTACCGAGAGCGATACCCTCACCCGGCCTTCGGCCGACCTCTCCCAAGGGGAGAGGCTATCCAATCCCGCGGCCGGCAGGCTCGTCCTTCTGACCCTTGCGGTATCGGGATTCGTCGCGATGATGTATGAAGTGTCCTGGACGCGAGCTCTCTCGGCCATGATCGGCAGTTCCACGTATGCATTTTCCATCATGCTGGTGACCTTTCTCGGCGGCATCGCACTGGGAAGCTCAATAGTCGGGCGCCGGAAACCCGCAGCAACGCTACGGCTGTTAGGTTTGTTGCAGCTTGGCGTCGCCATGGGCGGGATTGTTTTCCTGATCGGCTATCTTGCCGCGCCGTATCTGTTGATTGCGTTGATTCGCGCCTTCTACTATTCCTTTCCCGCGATACTGACGATCCAGTTCGTCCTGTCTGCCGCCTTGATGGTGTTTGCAACATTGTGCATGGGCGCGACTTTCCCGGTCGCCAGCCAGTTGTATTCCAGCAAAGTCACGATTCTGGGCCGGAGTATCGGCAATATTTATTCCTTCAATACGATGGGCGCGATTGCCGGCTCGCTTTTCGCCGGTTTCCTCCTGATTCCGATTATTGGTACCGAACGAACGATACTTGCCGGCCTTTTCTTCAACGCGGCGATGGCGCTGTTGTTGCTGGCGGAGGCAAAGACCTCGCGCATTGCTCAATCTGTCGGGGTTATATTGCTGATCGGCGCGACCCTTGGGATGCGCGGCGGCGTGTTCTGGAAGCCGGAAATCATGGATCGAGGAGTGCTCATTTATTCGCACGCATTCGAATCCCGGCCGGAACTGACGATCAGCGAGCATTACGAAGACACAGACGTGGTCTATTTCAAAGAAGGCAATAACGCGACGATTTCGGTCCGCAAGGGCGAAAACTACATGGCATTGCGGACAAATGGAAAAGTCGATGCCTCGAACCGCGACGACATGATTACGCAATTGGCGGTCGGATGGCTTCCGGTCTTCTATCATTCCAATCCCCAATCGGCGCTTGTTATCGGCTACGGTTCTGGAGTTACGGTGGGGGCAGTTGCGGCCGTCAAAGAGGTAGCCGACATCGATTGCATTGAGATCGAGCCGGCAGTGTTTGGTGCTGCGCCGTGGTTTTCTGAAATCAATCGAAAAAGCTATGAAAGCCCGAAGCTGCACATGATTTTCAACGACGCGCGAAATTACATGAACGTAACGCGCAAACAATACGACGTGATCATCTCCGAGCCCTCCAATCCATGGATCGCAGGCGTTGCCAGCCTCTTCACTGCAGAGTTTTACGATCGCGTAGCCGACGTCCTGAAGCCTGACGGCATCTTTGCGCAGTGGATCCAGCTTTACGAACTCGATCCGGAAGACTTGCGAATGATTCTTTATGAAGTCCAGCGAAAGTTTCCCGAAGTGTCCGTTTGGGTCACCGATTCCGATCTGATCGTCATCGGATCGCGTCAACCGCCGAAACTCGACGCGGCAAGACTCGTCACGGCCGTGAAGTCCGATTCCGGGATGATCCGCGATTTCCGTAACTTTCTCCACAGCGAACAGCCGGAGGGGCTGCTGGCGTATTACGTGATGTCGACTGAAGCGGTCCGCAAGTTCGCCTCGAAAGCGCGGCGGAATACGGACGATCATCCTCTTCTGGAATTCCATGCTCCACGACAACTCTTTTCCGACACACGCGACTTGAATATCGATCTCCTTTATCAGGCCAAGGATGGCCTGATGCCGTACGGAGCAGAGGTTTCCGACCCGGAAAGCGCCTACTACGGCATGATCGAGCCTTTCCTTCACTTCAAGCGGTCGAATCTCGCGAATCAGTCTATGGCTTTGCTCGCGCAGGTCTCCCGCAAGGACGAAGCATCACTTCAGCTGGCGATCGCAAAACTCAATATGGATTCGGGAAATCTCGATCGCGCCGCGGATGCGCTGCGGGAAGCCGACTCGCTGATGAAACCGGGAAGTCTGCTTTTGGCAGAGAAAGAAGAATTATGGGGCATTCTCAATGACAGCCTTGGCGAATCCGAGAGCGCCAAGCAGCATTACGAGCTGGCCGCCATGACCGATCCGATGCGTCCTTTGCCGTTGCGCAAGTTAGCGGAGATGGCTGCAAAGGACCAATCGTGGACCGAAGCAGCCAACTGGATGCAGCAATTCGTAGCCACGCGGCCCACTTCACTTGGCCATTTTTGGGCAATGCTAGGAGACTACCGGCTGGCTGCTGAGCAATTGGATGACGGCATCCGCGCGCTGGAGACCGCGCTCACCGTGGATCCTTATGTCTACTGGGGACACTATCGCATGGCGCGCGTTTTCGAGCAGAAAAAGGACATGGAAAGCGCCGCAAAAGAATATGAGTACCTCGTGAAATACGCCTTCGATCGTGACGCCGATGTCTACTTGAAGCTTGGTAACATTTACAAAGATGCCGGCCGCAGGCGTGACGCGCTGCGGGTTCTCGCAAAAGGGACAAGAATTCTCTCGACAAATGCCGGGATCTATCGTCTATACCGGGAGGTTCAGGAGGGACGTTGAAATCCAAACTATTGGAAATCGCAAATTGGAATTTGTGCTCCATCCGAAGATCTGCAATGAAGCAACTTCCAATCTTGGAATTTTCAGTGCTTGTATGTCTCCTCTTGCCCCCTCTCATCTACGAGCAAACCCTGAAAGTCGACGTCAACCTCGTCAATGTCTTTGCAACAGTCAAAGACGATCGCGGCAATTTCATCACGGATCTCTCGAAGGAGGACTTTCGCGTTTATGACGACGATCAACTTCAGGACGTGCGGGTCTTCGAAAAACAGGACAAGGTCGAATCCTCGATCGGTCTGCTCGTGGACACGAGCGGAAGTATGATTGACATCATTCCATATGTGAGGCGAGGCGTCCGCGATTTCACTCGGGCGCTGCCGAAGAATGATGATTTCTTCCTCGTTTCATTCGGAACGACAGTAAAGCTGCTCCATACCTCAAAGCAGCCGCTGAAGCATCTGGAAGAGAGCTTGGCAGGGCTAAGGGCTTGGGGGACATCGTCGCTCTATGACGGGCTTTTATACTCGATGGAGAAGATCGAAAAATCGGATCATCCCCGAAAGGCCCTCATTGCTTTTACCGATGGTAATGACAACGGCAGTACCATTCGGCATGACCGGGTCGTCCAGGAGATCCAGGAATCGGCTGTCTTGGTGTACTTCGTCGCGATCGGGTCCGCCGTTCTCGTGGATTCCCACACGCTGGAATCATTATCCGACATCAGCGGTGGCCGCACTCTTTACGTTCCGAAGCAAGACGCGATTGCACCCGTTCTTGAAGAGGTCCGGACGGAACTGGGACGCCAATACTACATCGGCTATTATGTGCCGCGCCGCGCCGGGTTTCATCACATTCGCATAGAGGTTCCGGGCCGTGACGTGAAGATTAGGGCGAAGACCGGCTATAGCGGCGGCTGAGGATCTTCCACTCAGGCCGTATCTTCGCACCGGAACACCTGTTTTGGACCAGCCTCGTGGTATCCGTTCCACTGCGCTTCGAACGACTCATCATCGATCTTGTAAATCCTGAACAAAGGTAGGGGATTGCACACGGAGTGGGTCGGACATGTCTGCTTGATCTGCAACACCGTGAAAGGCGGCGCGGTGGCGAGTTTGCGAACCAGCTTGAGCTCGGCATCGGTGAAGGTGGTCATCCCGTTTATGTTAATTGAAATTGGACCACATCTGTCCGGTTGCCGCGTGATAACACAAATAGTTGTTGGAAAACGTGGAGGAGGCAATAGATGATCGAGCTACGATTTCGCATCCGGAACAACGTTTTGAATCCCCAGGATTCGCCCCGAAAATCGACGATTCGTCCGCTGTCGCTGTGTTTGCCGTCGGTAGAAGAAGCGGCCCTGCTCGGTGAAGTGGATGAAGGCGGACGCGTCATCCCAAGGCGTGGGGTGTTCTTTCTGACGAACCTGCGAACAGGACCGGTAATCGAAGGCTTTGAAGATTGTGCTCTCGGCGAATTCGTGAAAGCGCAGATCGAGGCGCTATCTCAAAACGGTGAGCCGCCCGCGAAATGCGAAGTCCATGGGCTGGATCCCTTCTTGGAGCTGGCAGAACCGGATCAGGCAGACCGGCTTCGCGATTTGATCAGCGTGTGCGAATTCCGGTCCAATGAATTCACTCCAGAATCCGCAGTCCGGTTTTTGAAAGAAAGCGGATTTTTCGACGAGTACATCATCGTCGGTGTAAAACGTGGCAATGGCTGGCGCCGGTCTCGTTGCATCACGACCTTTGAAGGCCGGCCTTCGGATGCCGCAACGATCCTCGGCCACCTCGCGGAGTATTTCGGAAAAGAACAACAAGACGACAAGCCCCATGATGACCGGCACATGTGACGAATCAATGGTGGAGAAAATCGAACGTACTTGCCCAAACTGCGGGGCACAACTGGACGAACAGAAATGTAAGCTCGTGTGCCCCCGCTGCTCCTACTTCAAATCGTGCAGCGATTTCTAGGCATGAGGGATCCAACTGTAGGGGCGGTCTATGACCGCCCGCGATCTCTCGGTTTTGACGTCGGGGGCGGTCGTAGACCGCCCCTACAGTACTGTTTCAGCATGAGCACAAACGGATAGTCAGGCTGCTCGCGCAGTAATTCATCGAGTTTGCGGTTGGCTGCGGCTTTTTGACCCGTATCGAACAACTTCGCGGCTTCGAGATATTTCTTGTTTGCGGCATAGAGGCGTTCCAGACTTGCCCATGGCTCTGGCGACCCGGTCTCTTTGTGCTTTGGTGTCTTCGAGCGCTTTAAGAACCCGTCGAGGATCTCTCGTACTGTGTGCGGCGTCTCGTCGCTATTCAACATCTGCAAAATTTTTCCTTCCGTCTCCGGATCGCGCGCTTGCCCGAGAAGCTCCATGAGAACCAACAGATCTTCGCGATAATCCGGATGGTTTGCGTGCGCCAGAACCTCTTCCAGGATCCGATCAACCGCCGAGGCTTCGCCGCACTCGATCAGGAGTTGAAACCATCGAAAGGGAATGTCCTCGTGCGCGTGCGGCTTCAAGGAGTAGAAGATGTATGGGCGAGCCAGCGGCCACATCGCGCGTACCAAGGTATAGGCTTTCATCTCGAGGTCTTCCTCAAGGACGGGCTCGGAAATCACGTACGCAAGGACGCGAGCGCTTGCGGCGGATCGAATTGAACCTAGAGTCTCCATAGCTGCTTCCGCAGCTGAACGGTCTTCGGGAGATTCCAGCAAGAGATCCGCGGCAGCTTGGACTTTCTCATCGGGTTTCTCATCCACGCATTGTTCGAGTCTGCGGATGAGGTAAGCCACGTAACTCTGAATGATTGTTGGAACATCGTGTAAAGGCGCTTCGATATCTTCGACGAACCGCAACACGCGTACGGGCGCGGATCGCAATTTCCGGAGGTGTGCTGCTATCTCGGTCCGCATCTCGAGCCGCCTTTCGACATGTTCGTGGATGCCGGCATCGATAAGCCGGCGAAATTCTTCATCGTCAAGCGAGGCCCGGTCCTCTTCGACCAGCCGGCCCAACTCGTAGAGGAAAAAGTCGTCGCATGGGATGCGGTAATCGAAGTTCTCCAGCGGATTCTTCATTGAGGGAATTTATACAGCCCGGAACCGTACCTCTCCCTTCGCGGGATCGATTGTTTCAATCCGGACGTCGACCATCTCGCCCGGCCGGAGTTTTACCGGGCCTGAAACTCTTCCTCGTAAGTAGTAGTCCTGCAGTTCGATATTTCCCTTTGGATCCAGAACCACCGCAGCAAGCAATTCCCCTCTCTTATATCGTGCCAGGTATTCCAGCAACCAGTAGTTCGTTGAGCGGTCTTCGATGGCCCGGATCTCCTGTTCTGCAGTTTCTGCGGCAGCGAGAATTTGCAGCAGTTCCTCGCGGCCGTATGGTACGGGAACACCGCTGAGCATGGCCGTGAATTGGCGCTGGGTCACCAGATCGGCATAGCGGCGGATCGGCGACGACGCCTGCGTATACGCGCCAAGCCCAAGGCCTGAATGCAACCCTGGTGTGAGGGATAGGCGGGAGCGCTTGAACGTTTTTCTCAATCGTTCGAAAGCCAATGCCTCCACAGCTTTATAAGTCCCGCTGAGCGTAATGTCAGATCCGCGGAGCCGTCCCGCCGTGGAGTCGACAGCATCCAGTGCGGGACTTTTTAAGTCCCGTTGAGGATCACGTCGAATCGACGGAGCCGTTTTCGTGGAGTCGCCGGCATCCAGTGCGGGGCTTTTTAAGTCCCGTTGAGGATCACGTCGAATCGACGGAGCCGTTTTCGTGGAGTCGACGGCATCCAGTGCGGGACTTTTCAAGTCCCGTTGAGGATCACGTCGAATCCACGGAGCCGTTTTCGTGGAGTCGACGGCATCCAGTGCGGGACTTAAAGTGTCTTCGACTGCCAGTGCTTCG
>Ga0209157_1004376_pt1 | contig 10571 bp, 13 predicted proteins | sample GraSoiAngelo_135_FD_185892 | JGI IMG/M metagenome (GOLD analysis project Ga0209157, IMG submission 185892) | Grasslands soil microbial communities from the Angelo Coastal Reserve, California, USA - 14_0929_05_40cm (SPAdes) (version 2) | ecosystem: Environmental > Terrestrial > Soil > Grasslands ... | reverse complement strand
GACGGATGCTTCTTCTGAAACAAATAGACGTGGGACATTTCGTGGATCATCGTCTGATACAGACCCCCACTCTCGGTGCCGTAGACGCTTCCGGTATGCAGAAGGATCGCGAACTCGTCGTCTGCCGGGTAGGTCTTTCCGAGATTGTCTAGCGTAGGGTCGATGACTACCCAGAGCCGTAGGTCGTCCAGTCCGAAACCAAACTCTTTCATCATGTCGAGAGCTATGCGAGCTGAGCTGTCAACCACTTGGGGCAGCCGCTTCCATTCTAAGATGAGACCTATGCTCAAGACAACGGTTCCTATTCCAAGCACGATTGTTCCAACCTGTTCTGCAAGACCTTCATACGGATAGTCTGTCCCGAATAGAGCACCTCCGTAGAGACCTAGCATTCCTGGCGCGGTTCCTATGAAGATGGCTTGTGTTCCTCTCACGACAAGGGTCCTTGCCACCCTCTTGGTCTGAGGCCCAAACAAGATTCGGGGAAGCTCGCCAGTCCACATCAGATAGAAGAAACCTCCAAAGACAAACCCGCCTGGTATCAGACCATACCAGCTGCTTGCTACCCATATCCCAGGACCCAATCCGGTGGTCCCGGCAAGCATAGAGGCCGTAGCCAAATACAACTTAGATCGATGCTTGAAAACGACCGGGTACAATGTTCACCCTAGGGCTGTCTGGGGACAGCCTTAACCTTGCCTCAGAAGATCTAGGCGGGGTCCATGGAAGAAGATCATGAGATTCTGAGGTACGCCCGGGAACTCTTCCGACAGATCCAGCCCGGCAAACCTGAGCCTGGCACGGTATCCTGGGATGAGGGTATGTCCTTGGACCGCGTCGTCGTCCGGTACGGCGAGGTGAAGCTTCCATTTCGACTAAAGGGAAAGCTCACGGTTGAAGACTGGAGGCCGCTTAGCGCATCGTCGATAATTTACAACCAGTCTCTGTACAGAGGGCAGAGACTCGGTTTCATTGTCCGACTTGTCCTGCCCATTGGAGTCGGAGAAGTCCCGTTGATCTTTGCTCTTCTGCAGATATTTCATGTGAGAAATGAGCAGGCAGCTATCGAGCTCATTCTCGTCATTGCAGGCTGGATCCTGTTCGCCTCTGCTGTACTGTCGCTCTACATTCACTGGCTCTGGAGAAGCCTCTTCTACGCGGCCGACAAGCGTGCTGCAGAAATCGTCGGAACAGCGACGATCTTTGAATCGCTTAGAAGGAGCCGCGGCACTATCCCAGCATTGACTGTTCCAAGAAAACGCTTCAGCCTTCTGCCCGGCATGAGCCAGCGAGTTCAGAAGCTGGAGAAGCTTCTGAAACCATAACGAGTATACGCGTCGATGCGAGATTGAAAGCTTGAAGTCCCCTGCAAGTTGCCTTGGAATTGCCTTAGAATCGGAATCTTGCTCATTATCATGTTAATCCTACTGGGTCATCAAACGATGAGCCAGCCGTCTACGACCTCATTTCCATGCTAAATTCTGCGGACCCGAAAAATCTAGAGAATTAGGTATGCGTGCTAGTCTCGCGGCACAGATCCGGAGTTTTCCTATTTCCGGTTCTAGGCTAACGTGGCTGGCTCGGTTACGCCTTTGGCTTGGGCTCGGCTTTCGCGGCTGGTTTGGCTTCTTTTCCAGCCGCTGGTTTCTCTTCCTTGCCAGCTGGAGGCTTCGCTTCCTTTGAGGGAGCAGGTTTTGTTTCTTTTGCGGGTGCTGGTTTGGCTTCTTCCTTCTTCTCAGCAGCCGGTTTCGGTTTTGGTGCTGGTGCTGCCGGCCTGGGCTCCGCCTCCTTCTTCTGTTTCGAGACCCGCTGGTCCTTCGGTAGATTCCGGTTCTTCACATATGCTGGTACAATCTCGGCGCTCTTCGGGTCCTCGTAGACCTCCACCACACAGAGCGCGCTCGAGCCTCCCGTCCGGGTCGCGATACTCCTGACATAGACCTGGTCCAGGCCCGCCTTGAAATGGTCCGAGGCCAACTTCCGGACCGATATCCTGTCCGGCGTCCCCTGCCCCACATGATGAACAACCAGCTTCGCCTCCCGACGATGCAGGAGACTATTCACATGCTCCTCGACAATCTCCATACTCAAGCCTTCAACGCCTCCTTCGGAGCCTCCGGAACCACAGCAGCACCACTAACAATCACACTATTGATCTGAAGAGTATCATCAGAAACTGTCCGTCCACGCACAAGCCTCCTCTGCCTCTCACCATCCGACAACGGCTTGTAGCCTACTCCCCCGGACAACATCGCTCTCTTCCGAGCAGCGCCCTGAATATCAAACCGCATCGGCACACCATCCTTATCCGTCCCACCAGTAATACGCAACTTCACATTTCCAAGCCCGAGAAGTTTTCCATCGATTTCTTCTCCAATGCTCTTCCCTACAAGGGCTTGCGCCTTGGTTCCTTCCAGTGATGCAGCCTTCGAGGTTTTGCTCTTCGGGTCCGAAACTATGAGCTGAAACTTCGCCAAGTAATGGTCCTCATTCGGGAGAGTCGGCGAGCTTTCCGCTTAATAAACGTCCTTTGAGTAAAAGCCGTTAGGCTATTGACAACTTCAGATAGTATGGGCAGATGCGACTGCGGTTCGACGGATTTTAAGGACATTGGCCAAAGTTTTCCTCCCCTAACCGGCGTTGACCTGGTCGCCTGCAAGAAGTGCGGGCGGGTCTATGCGAAGAACCTGATGAACCATACGGACGGGCTATGGTAGGCTTGTCGAACTTGACGCGGCGCCAGCTGTCAGAGTTGGTAGCTCACTGAGTAGCGCGAGTTCTCCCGGGCTCAGATAGTCCTTGAACTTGGAAGAGAGCACTCTAGCGTGCTGCACAGGAACTTCGACATAGAGAACATCTCCTTCGTTGATCTGTCTTCCCACCATCGGCTTGTCTATAGAGACAGCAACCTGTTTCCCGGCCCCAGCCTCTCCCACATCCTTTCCCTGGTCCTGGATCCGGACGACCTGTCCGATCCGCCGTCCACTACTGTTGATTAGTGGATACTTCGGCTTGATGATCCCATCGAGCACTTCGACCCCGACAATCGCAGGATCACTTCTGCGAAACACGAAACCCTTCAACAGCTTGATCTTTCCAGGCCGTATCAGAAGGTCCATTTCCGCCTTTGCACCCGCCAGCCTCTGAGCGTCAACCCAGCGAGAATACTCTTCCAGAACATGGTAGAGCACATCCCCCTTGAAGATGGGAATCTTCGACAATGCGATCTCCTCCTCCGCATCGGGCAGCAGCTTCACACCAAAAGCTAGGACAACCCCCAGATACTGGTCTTTGACATGCACGGCCTTGGCTTCAACAACATCCCTCCTCGAAACGTCCCCGACATCCGCCAGCCGGACAGGGATCTTCGACGCCTCCAGCGAGGTGGTTAGAGCCTCAAGCGAGCCTAGAGCGTCCGACTTCACAACGACCCCGCTAAGGTCCTTCTTAACTCGCACCTCCTCAACTTCACTGAGAATCCTCTCTTTGATCGCCTTCCTTCTGGACGCGTCCTTGACCCCGTAAAGGGATGATCCGGCAATCGCATCGTCTAACCCTGCAGCAGCGATCTTTATGCCCGCCGCCGCGTCCACGAATTTCGCGTTTGAGAACTTGTCTCTCGGATCCCGAATCTCGTCCAAGGGCTTCGGAAGCAATAACGCCCGGACCCGAGCACTGATAATCCCATTCCGTCCCGCAAGCATGATCTCGTCATCCACCTCCAACCGCCCATTGTAGATCATCGTGTCAACAGTCACGCCCAGCCCCGGCTCCTCCTTGACCTCGAGAACCGTTCCCTCGGCAGGACCGCTAGTAGCATTCAGCTCTCCCTTCATGTAGACCTGAGTCAGTCCCACCAGAACGGCCATGAGTTCAGGCATCCCCTCGCCCGTCTTCGCGCTCGCTGGAACGAGAGCAACGGTCTTGGCAAACTCTTGAATCCGGTCGAACCTGTCAGCTCTGATACTGTGCCGGGAGAGCGTCCCCATCATCGTATAGAGCCGATTGTCAAGATCGGTCAACACCTCCGGACGCTGGTTCGCAATGTTTGCCAGGAACGATCCCCCGCTGAGCGTCTTCCATCCTGGAATAGCGTCGATCTTGTTGCAGCAGATCAAGAACGGAGTCTTCCGAGCCTTGAGTATGGTCAACGACTCGACAGTCTGAGGTTCGATACCCTTCGTAACGTCGATTACCAGAATTGCAACGTCGGCGGCTGAGCCTCCCCTTTTGCGAAGGTTGCTGAACGTCTCGTGACCGGGAGTGTCGATGAAGAGGATGCCCGGGATCTCGATCTTGAGATTGAACCTTCCAAGAAGCGGACCACAGATCTCAGCCAACGTCTGAGCAGGAATCAGACTCGCGCCAATCCACTGGGTGATCTGGCCCGGCTCACGGGCCGCGACAGAGGTCCCCCTAAGCCGATCTAGAAGCGTAGTCTTGCCATGGTCGACATGGCCCAGAACCACTGCAATAGGCTGACGGATAGGCATGTCTGAGAGACTCCATTTCAACCACTTATTTGGCGCTGGGGAATATTAAACTCTAAACCCAGAGTCACGGAGCGTCGAGCGAGAAGATAGAGGATTCCCTCTTCGCGTTCTCGGCAGTATCCGAAGCATGAATCACGTTCGCGGTTATAGAGACCGACAGGTCCCCACGTATGGTCCCCGGCTCGGCAGTCAGAGGATTTGTTGCTCCAATGACCTTCCGAAGTGTCTCAACAGCGTTGGGAGCTTGGAGAACCATAAGGACCACAGGACCCGATGTCACATGGTCGACCAGTTCTTGGAAGAACGGCTTCCCCTTATGCACATTGTACAGAGACTCCGCCTCCTTATGCGTAATCTGGTGCAGTCTCAGCTCTTTGAACGTGAACCCTTTCCGTTCCAGCCTGGACAGGACCTCGCCCACGAGGCGGTTCTTGACTGTGTCGGGTTTGAGAAACGCGAAGGTTCGCTGGTTAGGTCGTTCGGTCAGCGTCCCTTCTCTCTCTTGCCATAGTACGCTGTCCACTTCAGCTTTCTAGAATCTCGATTGAAAGAAAGGTTGCTGACTCGGCATCGTCTGGAGCAGAAGTAGAGTATTGTTCCGTCGTTCTTAACGTGCATTAGCCCAGTAGAGTTTGAAAAGTTTTTTCCGCAGAAGGAGCACTTGAATGTCTTGGGCGTGTCAGTCGACTCCCTACCTTATCTTCTTGGCTTCTCTCTCGGTCTCGCGGAGCATCAATACATCGTTTAGGCGGATCGGCCCTTTGATGTTCCGTGTGATTATTCTTCCCTTGTCTCTTCCTTCCAGTACCCGCACTCTGACTTGGATCACTTCGCCTGTTACGCCAGTTCTTCCGATAACCTGAGTTACTTCGGCGGGTATGAGTGAGTCGTCAGTATTGTCCCTGCGGCTCACTTCGTTGCACCGGTCTTTCTCATGGTCTCAATTATTTTTGAGACTTCTTTCAGCGACTGGGCACCGTCTCCCGGCTCCACTACTGAGATGGCTGCGGAGCCTACATCGAGTCCTGCTGATTTGCCGAGTTCCAGTTTGCTCGGGACATATAGGTAGGGGATTTTTCTCTCTTCGCAGAGAATCGGTAGGTGAGCGACCACTTGGGGGGGCTCAACGTCTTCCGCTATGACGACTAGCTTGGCGATACCGCGTTCGATCGCCTTTGTAGACTCGTTTGTGCCCTTCCTTAGTTTGCCGGTGTCCTTCGCGACTTGGAGTAACTGGTACGTCTTGTCAACTGCTTCTTTGGGAACCTGGAATTTCACATAAACAGACTTTGTAGCCATCGATTGTCACTCTCATCGGCTCAAGGAGCCAACGGGCGGGTACCGCTTTTAATAAAGTTTCGATGAGACCCCGGGAGCAACACTAAATACGCGGACTCGCAAAGCGCACTTTCTCCATGTCTCAGGCCGCACCTCAACAGCAGAAGCAGAAGCCGAAGAAACTTCAGATGAGAAGCGAACTCTACGACCTATCGGGTCCAGTTGCCAAGTTGAAGAATCGGAAATGTCCCCGGTGTGGCTCTGTCATGGCACACCATGCGACAGGGGCAGCTAGATGGGTTTGCGGCTCATGCAGCTTCACCGATTATGCGGCGAAATAGGCGACCGCCCTAAACTGCACGACTAACGTTCTATCGAACCCTAACCGCGAACCTGCCCGCGACCTTTATACTCATTAGGCGTGCAACCTCGGAGTTTGCGGGGTCAATAACAACTACCAGCCCCGTCCAGTCATCACTGAGGTTGGTTGACTTGCAGTTGGGGCAGATCGGGCCCGCGCTTATCATTCTACAATTCTTGCAGGCCTTATCGCTCAACCTTATGCTCCCCCTTCGCCGGCTTGACCTTCAGATCTTCCTGGATCCATTCAAGTCTTCCCAGAAACGGCTGGCGCAATGTGATACCGATCTTGCCACCTGAGCCTCCCCGTGGGAAGCTGACAGCGATTATTCGTCCCCTCACCAGATTTCCCTTCCCAAGATTCCTATGGCTCTCGCGGCCCGCCAACACGCCATGCTTTTCGTCGTATGTGATGAAGTCGTCCATGATCTGGGAGACATGCAGCAGCGCGTCTTCCGGGCCAATTCTGACAAACGCTCCGAAATCTGTTACCTCCACAATTTCCCCTTCGACTACCTCGTGGAGTTCTGGAAAGAATGTAAGCAAGTTGAAGACCGCCTTGTGGTGAGTCGATCCGTCGCCCGGAAGTATCTTTCCGGTACCCTCCACGTCGACACCAGTGACTAGGATTACGTATCCGAGTGCCTCGTCAACATAGTTCTCATACTTCAGCTTGATCTGTTCCTTGGCTACGTCATCAATTGGATCCCCAAATTTTTGTGGAGGAATTCGGACTACGTCCTCGACTGTCACTATCCGAAACATGTCAATCGAACGTTCAGAGCGTTATTTTAGGGCTACCTTACCCGTTCAAGGCCTGACAGCACGAGTTGACGCCGTCTGAACCATTCTGCGAACTTTTGGAAAGCTGCTGCCCGATGTGAATTCCTATTCTTAAACGACCAGTTCGTCTGACCGAACGTCTTCCGTGATCCCTCGGGAATGAAGATTGGATCGTAGCCAAATCCAGTTTTTCCAAGGATACTTCGTGATATTCTGCCCCTCACAGTACCGGTGAATAGCTGTGGCTCTAACGAGGAGGATCCTGCAGCAACCGATGATTGAAAGTATGCTCTCCGATTCCGACTACTACGCAGGAGACTTAGGATGCCTTTCAACCCGATCGTCTCGTAGACGAAAGAAGAGTACGGTCCTGGGAATCCGCTGAGGCCCTCGATGAACAGTCCAGAGTCCTCAACGACTATCAGACGCTTATTGTTCTTCAAGGCGGACTCTAGCGCGAATCTGGCTATGTTCTCGGGTCTCGGGTCCTGGATTTCCACCTTTGCAGCTCTCATATGTTGGATCCTTATTCCGAAGGGAGCGAGGATCAAGCTTGCTTCGCGAAACTTGTTGCTATTCTCGGTAAGAAACCAGACTCTTTCCTTACCGGATGGCGAAGTAGCGTCCCCTCCTCGCTATTTCCCGCGCCTTTGCCAGGCTGGATCTGAGAACTTTCTCTCCCGCTGTTCTCCCGTAGCCCCGAGTCATTGCCTTGATGAGGGGAGACGTATCCCGGAGGTGGCTGGCTGCTATTGATCTCTGAAGAAGGTGAAGGTCTACCCCCCTATCTTCGGCCTCTACTGAGCGGCGAGACAGTCCAAAGTCGACGATGAACGGTTGGCCGGACGGTGTGACGACAACATTTGAGGTTGTGAGGTCCCCATGAACTATTCCTGCGGCGTGAAGTAGGCCAACCTCGGAGCCCAAGGATTCGAACAGCCTCATCGCATTCCTGCGATTCATCGTGTCAAGGCAATCCCTGACTACACTTCCCTCAACGTGTGTCATGACGATGCTGTTGGTTTGCTGTTCGATTCCTATGATGCTCGGGACGCTGACCCCTGCAACTTTGGCCTCATGCAAGAGCGACGCCTCCGCGTATGTTCGTTCTCTTCTTATTTTCTGGTCCAGCGGTTCGCGTCTGTACTTCTTACTTGCTCTCCGTTTTATGACCACTCGCCATGTGTCAATCTTTGAGAGGAGTAGCTCGGCCTCTGCGCCTCTGTGGAAAGGCTCGTTGGCTAGGTTCGAGGTATCCATGGGACGTCAACCTCATCCATCCGCCAGCGGGGGGTCACGTGGCTGTCTTGTTCGGCTACCATGACACCGTGTCTAAAGGCGAGGCTTCCGGAGCATGCTATCTGTGCGCCGCAGTCTCCAGAGTATTCGATTGGGACTGGGTAGAAGGACGCGTCGTGATCCTCCGCGATCGAGCCGATCATTTCCTTCAGCCGTGAGTTTGCGGCTACGCCTCCCGCTAGGAGAACCTCGTTCCGCCGGGTCTGAACGAGGCTTCTCTCGACAGCTTCGGAAAGCATAGAGAACGCGATCTCTTGAAGCGAGTAGCAGACATCTTCCAAGTCCGCACCCCGCTTCATCAGGTTAATGGCGGCGGTCAGCAGTCCTGAATAGGCCACGTCATTCCCTTTGACTGTATATGGAAGGTTGAGCAGCTCATGGCCTTCCTTCGCCGCCTTTTCTACCGACGCTCCTCCTGGCGCTGGCAGTCGGGCTTCTCGAGCGAACATGTCCAGAACATTTCCTAGAGTGATGTCTTGGGTTTCGCCATACACCCTCCACCTTCTGTCGACGTGAACAAGGATGGCAGTGTGACCGCCTGAGACTAGGATTGCAAGAGGGTCTCGGACATGCCCTAGTGACATTGCTATGTCGAGGTGTGCGACCCCGTGGTGGACGGGGACTAATGGCTTTCCCAAGTATGAGGCGAGGGCACGGCTCACGGTGGCACCTATACGTAGACAAGGGCCGAGTCCTGGTCCTGCTGAGTACGCTATCGCATCAGGGTCGAACTGGCCACCCTCAGAGGAGCGGATCGCTTTTCCGATTATGGAGTCCGAGACTGCCGCGTGGTGTTCTGACGCCTTTCGGGGATGTATCCCGACTCCCGCGGGCGGCCTATAGGTAGAATTGACGTTTGTAATGACTCTATCATCGTCATCAACCATGCTCGCACCGAAGGTGTGCGCCGTTGACTCTACACCCAGGCAGATCATCTGAGACTCTCCGTCAATGTCGGGCTTTGCTCTCGAAAGGTTAAATTTTGCCTCACAGGGACGCTTGAGTCCTTCCCCTGGAAGTGTCTAGAGATCCAACCCGAGATCAACATTGGAACCTTGGGGCATGTCGACAATGGAAAGAGCACCATTGTCCAAGCGCTCACAGGGGTATGGACTGCTAGGCACTCGGAAGAGCTCCGTCGAGGAATTACCATCCGAATCGGATACGCTGACGCTTCCTTCTACGAATGTCCCTCGTGTGAGCCTCCGTCCAACTATTCGACGAGCAAGATTTGTCCTAATTGCAAGAGCCAGACAAAGTTCCTGCGGACCGTCAGTTTCGTTGACTGTCCAGGTCACCACAGTCTAATGGTCACAATGCTTTCAGGCGCAGCCATCATGGACGGATCACTCTTCGTAGTCTCAGCCAACGTAAAGACCCCTCAAGCACAAGACCGCGAACATATGCTCGCGGCTCAGATGATCGGCCTGCGCAACATGATCGTCGTGCAGAACAAGATAGACGTCGTAGATCGCGCTCGAGCGAAGACAAACTATGAAGAAATCAGGGAGTTCACTACAGGAACCGTCGCTGAACACTCACCAGTAATCCCAGTCTCTGCTCAACACAAACTCAACATGGATGTTCTCATATGGGCTATTCAAGAGAAGATTCCTACTCCCAAGAGAGATCAATCACTGGATTCGAGGATGTCGGTTCTCCGCTCGTTTGACGTGAATAGGCCCGGAACTGAAGTGGAGGAGCTTGTTGGAGGGGTTGTGGGGGGCTCGATAGTTCAAGGAGTGTTCAAGAAGGGCGACGAGATTGAGATCAGACCTGGTATAAAGACGGAGTCTTCGGGCAAGGTTGTCTACGAGTCGCTCATAGCCCGGGTTGGTGGGCTGCAAGCAGGAGACGGCGACGTAAAACAAGCCACTCCCGGAGGACTAATTGCGGTAGGTACCGACCTGGATCCGTCGGTCACGAAATCTGACGGGCTCGTAGGAAACGTGGTTGGAAGAACAGGAACGTTGCCCGCAACACTCGAGAAGGTCAGCTTAGACGTCGATCTATTCGAGAAGGCCGTGGGGACAGAACAGCTCGTGGCAGTTCAGAAGATTCGAACAAACGAACCACTTGTTCTCAACGCTGGAACCGCGGTGACCTCAGGCATGGTCGTGTCGGCTCGCGAGGACATCGCCGATGTCTCGCTGAAGAAACCTATCTGTGCTGAGGTTGGCTCTAAGGTAGCTCTAAGCCGTCGCATAGGCGAGAGTTGGAGACTAATCGGGTTCGGGACAATCCGCTGAGCGGTAGACTCTACTCCCAGATACTTCTAGACTCGAATTTCATAATTGCTCTGCTCAGAAAACACAGAGATCTCGAAGATGAGATCAAAGCTGAGGTTCGCGGCAAGAT
>Ga0209157_1004373_pt1 | contig 10578 bp, 10 predicted proteins | sample GraSoiAngelo_135_FD_185892 | JGI IMG/M metagenome (GOLD analysis project Ga0209157, IMG submission 185892) | Grasslands soil microbial communities from the Angelo Coastal Reserve, California, USA - 14_0929_05_40cm (SPAdes) (version 2) | ecosystem: Environmental > Terrestrial > Soil > Grasslands ... | reverse complement strand
ACGTGCCGTACGTGCGCGGATGGGGCTTCCCCGGGCGGTCGCCGTCCCCCTCGTAGAGCGGGATCGAGTCGGAGCCGATCATGAGCGCGGGATGCGCCAGCACCTTGGCCACGTTCTCGATGCTCTGTGAGAAGCTGACCATTCCGACCGTGCACTTCTGCTCGAGCAGGAGGTTCATCAGCGTCTCGGCGGGCGCCAGACCCGACTGGCGCGCGATCTGGGCGAGGCTCAGGCCTTCCAGCTCGCGCCGGCGGCAGGTGGCGATGAAGACCTGGTCGAATCCGATCCTCCCCTGCGAAACCGTGCCCCAGCGCTCGCCGTCGATCAGGCACTCCTCGACGATGCGCCGCCGCGTCGCACGGTCGGCGAGCCGCTCGAGCAGCTTCGCCGTGCCACCATCGTGGGCCCAGGTCGGCATCATGTTGTCGAGCTTCGTGCTGCCGGCATTGTATGGATAGACGTCGCCTGACATGTCCACGCCGCGCGCCCGCGCCGTGTCCAACAGCCGCAGCGCGGCGTCGATCTTCGGCCAGTTCTCGCGGCCGGAGGCCTTCACGTGCGAGACCTGCACGCTCACGCCCCCCTCCTCGCCGATACGGATCGCCTCGTTGATGGAGTCGAGGAGCATCGAGGACTCGCCGCGGATATGGGAAAAATAATACCCGCCGCGCGACGCGATCGACTTCGCCAGCGCGATCAGCTCCGCGGTGTCGGAGTAGGCGCTCGGCGCGTAGACGAGGCCGGTGGAGAAGCCGAAGGCGCCGGCGTCCATCGCCTCGGCGAGCAGCCGCTGCATCGCTTTGAGGTCGTCGGCGCCGGCCGGCCGCGCTTCGCCCGCCATGGCGGCGATGCGCAACGCCCCGTGGCCGACAAAGTGAGCGATGTTGACGGACGGGCGGATCGCGCGCAGCGCGTCGAGGTATTGCGCGAACGTCGCCCAGCGCAGATCCAGGAAGATGTCACTGCCGACGATACCACCCGCCCAGCCCCGCACGGAGTCCTCGCGGCCCGGACACAGTGGTGCCTGTGAGAACGAGCACATCCCGACAACCTCCGTCGTCACGCCCTGCCGGATCTTGGATTCCGCCGACGGGCAGGCGAAGTAGAAGAGGTCGGAGTGCGAGTGCATGTCGATGAACCCCGGCGCCACCACGTGCCCGCGGGCGTCGATCGTCCGGGCGGCCGCGCCATCGAGCCGCGGCGCGACGGCGACGATCCGGTCACCCTCGACGGCGACGTCCGCCGGCCGCGCCCGCGCGCCGGTGCCGTCGATCAGCGAGCCGTTCCGGACGAGGAGCGACCAGGCCACCCGCTACTCCTCCGTGATGGCCACCGACGTCATCCGGTCACCCTGCTTGATGCGGTCGACGTGCTCCATCCCTGAGACCACCTGGCCGAACACCGTGTACTGGCCGTCGAGGTGCGGCGTCGGCCCGTAGCAGATGTAGAACTGACTGCCCGCAGAGTCCGGGTCCTGGCTGCGCGCCATCGCCACCGTCCCCCGCAGGTGCTTGTGCTTGTTGAACTCCGCCTTGACGGTGTAGCCGGGCCCGCCCGTGCCGTTCCCCTTGGGGCAGCCACCCTGTACCACGAAGTCGGGGACGACCCGGTGGAAGTTGAGCCCGTTGTAGAAGCCCTTCTTCGCGAGCGTGACGAAGTTCTCGACCGTCTTCGGCGCGTCTTCCGGGTAGAACTCCAGCCGGATCTCGCCGCCCTTCTCCAGCGTGACGACAGCGGTCTGCTTCACCGTGATTCCTTTCTGATTTGCCGTCGGGGCGATGGTCCCGCCCGCCTTCGGCGGGTGGGCGCCCGACGTTCGGCGAGTCAACCCCTCACTTGATTTTCACCGACTTCACGCGGTCGCCGACCTTGATCGTGTCGACGACCTCCATGCCGCTGACCACCCGACCGAACGCGGTGTACTGACCGTTCAGATGGCTGGCCGGACCGAGCATGATGTAGAACTGGCTACCCGCCGAATCGGGATCGTCCTTTCTCGCCATCCCGAGCAGGCCGCGGTCGAACTTGCGGCTGTTGAACTCGGCCTTGATCGTGTATCCGGGGCCGCCGGTCCCCATGGCCGGATCGTCCATCGGGAGCGTCTTCGATTTCGGGTCGCCGAGCTGGACGACGAACCCCGGCTCGACGCGGTGGAAGCGCTGGCCGTCGTAGAAGCCCGCCCGCACCAGCTTGACGAAGTTCTCGACGTGCTTGGGCGCGTCGGCCGGGAAGAATTCCAGGGTGATCTGGCCGCCCTTCTCGAGGGTGATCACCGCCGTCGGCGGCTTGACGACCGGCTTGTCCTGGGCCAGCGCCGGGGCCGCGACGCTGATGGCGACGACGAGAGCGAGCAGGCGATTCATGTGGACGACCTCCGGTGATGGACGCGGGCGTCATTATACATGCCCGACGGCCGGGGCCGTCACGCGGGCGTGATAGGATGGAGCGATGCAGCAGCGCGAGAACGTCCGTAACATCGCGATCATCGCCCACGTCGACCACGGCAAGACCACCCTCGTGGATGCGATGCTCTGGCAGTCGGGGCTCTTTCGCCAGAACGAGTCGGTGCCCGAGCGCATCATGGACTCCATCGACCTCGAGCGCGAGAAGGGCATCACGATCATGGCCAAGAACACGGCCATTGCCTACCGTGGCGTCCACATCAACATCGTCGACACCCCGGGCCACGCCGACTTCGGCTCGGAGGTCGAGCGGACGCTGACCCTGGTCGATGGCGTCCTGCTCCTGGTCGACGCCGCCGAAGGGCCGTTGCCACAGACCCGCTTCGTCCTGAAAAAGGCCCTCGAGGCGAGCCTGCCACCCATCGTCGTCATCAACAAGATCGACCGGAGCGACGCCCGCCCCGCGGAGGTGCTCGACGAGGTCTACGACCTGTTCATCGACCTGGAGGCGACCGAGGACCAACTCGAGTTCCCCGTGCTCTATACCAACGCCCGGACCGGCACCGCCACGACCAGGCTCGCCGAGCCCGGACGCTCGCTCGAACCGCTGTTCGAGACGATCCTCGCCACCGTTCCGGCGCCGCGCTTCGAGCCGGACGCGGGACTGCAGTTCCGCGGAGCCATGCTCGACTGGGACGACTACGTCGGCCGGCTCGTCATCGGCCGCATCTTCAACGGCCGGGTCCGTCAGGCCGAGCGCGTCGCCGTCGTGCACCGCGACGGCTCGGTCGAGTTCGCGAAGGTCACGGTCCTCTACGGCTACGAGGGGCTCAAGCGCGTCGAGATCGCCGAGGCGAGCGCGGGCGACCTCGTCGCGATCGCCGGTATCGAGTCGATCGAGATCGGCGAGACCGTGGCGGACGCCGAGACACCGGTGGCGCTGCCGCTGATCCGCATCGACGAGCCGACGGTGTCGATGCTCTTCTCGGCCAACATCTCGCCGCTGGCCGGCAAGGAGGGCCGATTCGTCACCTCGCCCCAGCTCCGCGAACGACTCATGAAGGAAAAGCGTATCAACGTCGGCATCCGCGTGGAGGAGACGGACTCGCCCGACACCTTCCGCGTGTCGGGCCGCGGCGAGCTGCAGCTCGCCATCCTGATCGAGATGATGCGACGCGAGGGATTCGAGCTCGAGGTCGGCAAGCCGACGATCATCACGCGGACCGAGGGCGGCCAGACGCTCGAGCCCATGGAGTACCTCGTCATCGACATTCCCGAGGAACACATCGGCGCCGTGACCCAGAAGATCGGACCGCGCCGGGGGGCCATGGCCAAGATGGTGAACCACGGGACGGGCCGCGTCCGGCTCGAGTACCGGATCCCCGCCCGGGGTCTCATCGGCTACCGGACCGAGTTCCTCACGGACACGCGCGGCACCGGTCTCCTCAACCACCTCTTCGACAGCTGGGACGTCTGGCAAGGGGAGATCGCCCACCGCCAGAGCGGCGCCCTCGTGGCCGACCGTTCGGGGCGCACGACCGCGTACGCCATCGACAACCTCCAGGCCCGCGGCGTGATGTTCGTCGGCCCGGGTCTCGAGGTCTACGAGGGCATGATCATCGGCGAGAACGCGCGCGACAGCGACATGGACGTGAACATCACGAAGGAGAAGAAGCTCACGAACATGCGCGCGTCGACCGCCGACGAGGCCGCCAAGCTGACACCCCCCCGCAGCATGAACCTCGAGCAGTGCCTGGAATGGATCCGCGAGGACGAGCTGCTCGAGGTCACGCCGAAATCGCTCCGCCTGCGCAAGCGCGGCATGCGCGGCCGCCGCCGCTTCTAGTCTCCGAACCCGCGCGCCTCGACGACCTCAGCGCTGCAGCACGACGATCCCGGCGACGGTGACCGCGGCGCCGAGGAGGGCGCGGGTGGTCAGCCGCTCGCCGAGGAAGACAACGGCCAAGGGGATCGCGAACATCGGCGCGGTCGACGACAGCACCGACGCCACGGCGACACCCGCGTGCTTGACGCCCGCGACGAACATGACCGAGCTGACCGAGGTGAGCGCCCCCAGCACCGCGATGCGGACCCGCGCACCACGGCTGGTCAACGCGAGCGCCCGCGGAGCGGAGCGCGCCCACGGCCCCAGCGCCACCGCGGCAAGGGGCAGCCGAATCGCCTGCGCGGTGACCGCGTCCATCTCGGAGAGCGGCGGCTTGACGAGGACCGTCGAGACCGCCCAGGCGAGCGAGGCGAGCGCCGCCGTGCCCACGCCGAACCAGAAGCGCTCCTCCGGCGCGCGCTCGGCCCACGGCGCCACGATGAGGACGAGCCCGGCCAGCGTGACGAGCGTCCCGAGGGCGATCGGCAGGGTGACCGGCTCGCCGAGGAACACGGCGGCGATCGCGGCGGCCCCGACCGGATAGGTCGTCGAGATCGTCATCGCGCGGCCGAGGCCGAGCGCGCGCGAGCTCTCGAAGAACACGGTGTCGCCGATCGCGATCGCGATCACGATCGAGAGAGTGAGGAGCACCCACGCGCTCGCCGAGATCGCCGTGAACGCGCCGACCCCGGCCGTCGCGAGCACCCAGGCGACGAGAAGCACGCCCCCGATCGTCGAGCGGATGGCGTTGATGGCCACCGAGCCGAGCTCGGCCATCAGCGAACGCGCCAGGAGACTCGTCACCGCCCATGCCATCGCCGCGCCCAGCGAGGCGAGGGCGCCGAGCGTCGTCTCGGAGATCACCGGAAGATGGGAGGGGCTGCGTCGGGTCGAGCGGGGTTATGCGCTCGACAACTCGGGCATCGCACGGAGAAGATCATACACCGTGAAGTTTGTCGTCTGGGCGGCGGTCCTCGTTGGCGCGTTCGTGCTGCTGAGCCTCGTGAGCTTCTGGCTCGCCGTACGTCCGCCGCGCATCGCCATTCCCAGCAGGCCCGAGGAGTTCCGCCTGACCGTCGAAGAGGTGACAATCACCGCCGACGACGGCGTGAAGCTCGCCGCGTGGCTCGTGCCCCGCACTGGCGCGCCGGCAGTCGTGCTGCTCCACGGCTACCCCGCCGAGAAAGCCGACCTGCTCCCGATCGCCGCGGCCCTGGCGCCGCGCTTCACCGTGCTCCTCCTCGACCAGCGGTACTTCGGGGCGAGCGGCGGGCGCGCGACCACGATCGGCTACCGGGAGCGCGGCGACCTCCGGCGGGCGATCGACTTCCTCGCCACGCGCGGCTTCAACGAGGTCGGCGTCTTCGGCTTCTCGCTGGGCGGCGCCGTGGCGCTGCTGACCGCTGCCGAGGATTCCCGCATCCGCGCCGTCGCCGCCTACGCGCCGTTCGCGGATCTCAAGGCACTCGGCTACGAGCTCTACGGCTGGCTCTGGGTGCTCAAGTACCCCTTCGTCGTCCTCCTGCGCGGCTGGTCGCTCCTCTTCCTCGGCCACGACATTACGGCGGCTTCGCCCGAGCGCGCGGCGGCGGCGCTCTCGATCCCGGTGCTGATCGTCGCCAGCCGTGAGGACGAGCAGATCCCCTTCGAGCACACGGAGCGGCTGCGCCGGGCGCTCGCCGGGAACGCGCGGGCCGAGTTCGTGCTGATGGACCGCGGCCGCCATGGCGAGCTGCCACCCGGGTTCGACGCGCGACTGGCCCGGTTTTTCCTGCTATATGTGCAGTGACATGGAGCACGCTTACGCCGACGTCAACGGGGTACGCCTGCACTACGTGCGCCTTGACCGGTGGGCTCAACTACTATCGCGCGGCCGGCGTGGGGCCGGCCGGAGAGGGTGATCCAACGCATGGCTTCGGCGGCGATGCGTCACGACTGACCGTGCGGGTGCCGACGCTCGTGATCTGGGGCGAGCAGGACCGCGCGCTGCTCACCGGGAACCTCGACGGGCTCGAGCGCTTCGTCCCCGATCTCACGATCGAGCGGATCCCCGAGGGATCGCACTGGGTGGTGAACGAGCATCCGGAGCGGGTCAACCGCCTGATCCGCGCCTTTCTGGCCACAGGCGGCTCCTCCGTCACGAAGGAGCCGCGATGATCGTCGGGGTGCCTCGCGAGATCAAGCCGGGCGAGCAGCGCGTCGCGCTCACCCCGGCGGGCGCGCGCGCCCTGGCCGAGGCGACGCACCGGGTGCTGATCGAGCGCGGCGCCGGCGCGGGGAGCGGGATCCGCGACGACGAGTACGCCGCGGTCGGTGCCGAGCTGGTCACGGTCGACGACGTCTGGCGACGCGCCGAGCTGGTGCTCAAGGTGAAGGAGCCGCTGGCCCCTGAATGCGAGCGCCTCCGGACCGGCCAGATCCTCTTCACGTACCTCCATCTGGCGCCGGCGCCCGAGCTGACGCGCGCGCTCCGGGACACGGGCACCATCGCGATCGCGTACGAGACGGTCCAGCGCGCCGACGGGAGCCTCCCACTGCTCACGCCGATGAGCGAGGTCGCGGGCCGACTCTCCGTCCAGGAGGGGGCCTTCTATCTCGGCCGGGCGCACGGCGGGCGCGGCATCCTCCTGTCGGGCGTGCCGGGCGTCCCGCCGGGCAACGTCGTGATCCTCGGGGCCGGGACGGCGGGGCTCAACGCCGCCAAGACCGCGGTCGGGCTCGGCGCCGATGTCTCGATCCTCGACGTGAACCTCGACCGGCTGCGACAGGTGGATGATCTCTTCCGCGGGCAGGCGGTCACGTTGATGTCGAACAGCTTCAACATCGACCAGGTCGTGCGGCGCGCCGATCTACTGATCGGCGCCGTCCTCGTCGCCGGCGCCCGCGCGCCCCAGCTCGTGACAAAAGAGATGGTCGCGCAGATGAAGGAAGGCTCCGTGATCGTCGACATCGCGGTGGACCAGGGTGGGTGCATCGCGACCATCCATCCGACGACGCTGCTCGATCCCGTCTACCGCGTCGACGGCGTCGTCCACTACGGTGTCGCCAACATGCCCGCGCTCGTCCCGCGCACGTCGACGTTCGCCCTTACGAACGCGACGCTCCCGTACGCCCTCGAGCTGGCCACGCGGGGTGTGATGGCGGCGGTGCGCGCGAATCCCGCGCTGGCCAAGGGCGTCAACGTCTGGGGCGGGAAAGTCGTCCATCCGGCGGTCGCCGACGCGATCGGCGAGGCGCCCACGCCGCTCGACGCGTTCCTGCGTTGAAGGTCCACGTCGGGACCTCGGGCTACAACTACCCGGAGTGGAAGGGGACGTTCTATCCCGACAAGCTCCCGGCCGCGAAGATGCTCGCGTACTACGTCGAGCGCTTCTCCACGGTCGAGATCAACGCGACGTTCTACCGGATGCCGAACGCGAAGACCGTCGCGGGCTGGGCCGCGACCGCCCCCGCCGGCTTCACCTACGTCCTCAAGGCTCCACAGCGGATCACCCACTTCGCCCGGCTCCGCGACGTGGACGAGCCGCTGCGCTACTTCTGTGACACCGCCCAGGGGCTCGGCGACAAGCTCGGCCCGCTGCTCTTCCAGCTCCCCCCGAACTTCAAGAAGGCGACCGACCGCCTGGGCGAGCTTCTCTCGACGCTGCCGGCAGCGTTCCGCGTGGCCTTCGAGTTCCGGCACGAGAGCTGGTTCGACGACGAGGTCTACGGGCTGTTACGCACACGAAATGCGGCCCTCTGCATCGCCGACACCGCGGAAGGCTCGACGCCCGCCGTCGCCACGGCGGACTTCGGCTACATCCGGCTCCGCGCGGTCGAGTACGACGACGACGGCTTGAGGGGATGGATCGAAACGATTCGACGCGTCGGCGCCCCGTGGCGCGAGGCCTTCGTCTTCTTCAAGCACGAGGACTCCGGGGCCGGACCGGCCCTGGCCCGGCGGTTCCTGGCGCTACGCGAGGGATCGACAGAGGCGAATGTCCGGTGAACGAGGGACCGTCGGCGGCGCGCTGATGTCCCTCGTCGCCCAGTAGATGGCTCGATCGAGCCGCCGGGAGGAATCGGGCGGCCGCGCGGAAATGGCGCTACGCGAGGGATCGACGCAGGGCTTCGAGCGTTGCCAGAAAGGCGGCCAGCACCGGCGTCCGCGGCTTGTCGCGGCGGAGCACGATCCCGATCCGGCGGAAGAGTGGTGGGTCGAGCCTCACCGCGGCGAGCCGGCGCGCCCGTACGTCGGCCTTGGCGGCGAACCAGGAGGTCACCGACAGTCCGAGCCCCGTCTCGACGAGCTTCTTGATCGCCTCGGTGTTGCCCAGCTCCATCGGCAGGGCGGGCGAAGCACTCCCGCGCTGGAACCACTCGTCGATCACGCGCCGGAGCGTCGCCCCCTGCTCGAACAGGATCAGCGGCTCGCGCACGAGCTCGGCCGCATTCACGCGCCGACCGCGCGGCCAGCGGCGGCCCGGCGGGCCGATCGCGACCAGCTCATCGCGGTAGAGCGCGGTCACCACCAGCTCACGCTCGCGCACCGGCAAGCTCACGATCCCGACGTCGAGCTCATTCGCCACGACCGCCCGCGCGATCTCCGGCGCGTTGCCCGTGACGACGACGAGCTCGGTCTGCGGATAGCGCGCCCGGAACCGGCGTAGTGCCGGCGGCAGCAGATAGATGCTGAACGACGCGCTGGTGCCGAGCCGCACCCGTCCGGCCACGATCCCCCGGAGCCGTTGCACGAGCTCGACGCCCCGCTCGAGCTCCTGCAGGGCGCGGCCGGCGTGGGCCAGGAGCACCTCGCCCGCCTTGGTCGTATAGGTCCGCTTGCCGACGCGCTCGAGCAGGGGCAGCCCCAGATCTCGCTCGAGCTGGCGCACCTGCATGCTCACCGCCGGCTGCGTGAGCCGGAGCTCGCGCGCCGCCCGTGAGAAGCTGCCGTGGCGCGCCACGGCCTCGAGCGTGCGCAGGTGGGTGAGCTGGAGATCCATGTCGAGACTCCAAAAATAACTGATCGTAACGATCATAACAATTGATTTCCCTGATGATCCCTCCTGCGCGATCATGCGGTCCGTGGACATGAACCCCTACTTCGCCGAGATGCTCGCGCGGGAGCGGCTGGACTGCGCTCGGGCCGTTGCCGCGCGCCGGAGGCTTCTTCGCGGCCCATGGGCCGCGCCCGGACTCGCGTAGCGCTCGCCACGCGGGCCCCGGCCAGGTCGCGATCCGTGACGCGCGCGAGGCGGACCTCGAGCAGATCGCCGCGATCTGGAACCACGAGATCCTCTGCACCGATGCGACCACCGACACCGAGCCCAGGGACCAGGTCGCCCAGAGCGAGTGGCTGACCCGGCACACCGAGAGCTACCCCGCCATCGTCGCCGTGGCCGCTGCGGACGTGGTGGCGTACGGCTCCCTCTCGCCCTACCAGCCCCGGCGGGCCTTCGCCCGTACGGTCGAGGATTCCGTCTACGTCAAGCACGGCCGGCGCGGCGCGGGCCTCGGGAGCCTGATCCTCGCCGAGCTCATCCGGCGCGCCGGGGTGCTCGGGCACCACTCGATGCTGGCGCGCATCACGGCGAAGAACGCCGCGTCCCTTCGCCTTCACGAACGCCACGGGTTCTACCGCGTCGGCGTCGAGTGGGAATCCGCGTTCAAGCTCGGCCGCTGGCACGACGTCACCATCATGCAGCGCCGGCTCGATGGCATCCGATGGACCTGATCACAGGAGGGGAGTGATGACTGCAACGCTCGACCGGATCATGAAAACCGCGGACCGACCGCCCCTCGTCATGGTCGGGGGTGCGGGCTCGTGGCTCTGGGATCGCGACGGCAAGCGCTATCTCGACTTCGTTCAGGGATGGGCCGTGAACGCACTTGGGCACTCGCCGCGGATCGTGCTCGACGCCCTGCAGGCACAGGGCACCCGGCTGATCAACTGCAGCCCGGCGTACTACAACGAGCCGATGGCGGAGCTCGCAGCCCTCCTCGCCGAGACGTCGGGACTCGACCAGGTGTTCCCGTGCAACAGCGGCGCCGAGGCGAACGAGGGCGCCATCAAGCTGGCGCGCAAGTGGGGGTCCCGGCATCGCGACGGCGCCTTCGAGATCATCACCATGCATGGGAGCTTCCACGGGCGCACGCTGGCGACGATGGCGGCCTCGGGCAAGCCGGGCTGGGATACGCTCTTCGCGCCGAAAGTTCCCGGATTTCAGAAGGTCCCGCTGGGCGACCTCGACGCCGTCGCGTCGGCTATCACCTCCGCCACGGCCGCGGTGATGCTCGAGCCAATCCAGGGCG